>Ga0222662_1000020_pt1 | contig 150903 bp, 129 predicted proteins | sample AntAcemetagen600_FD_179821 | JGI IMG/M metagenome (GOLD analysis project Ga0222662, IMG submission 179821) | Saline water microbial communities from Ace Lake, Antarctica - #600 | ecosystem: Environmental > Aquatic > Non-marine Saline and Alkaline > Saline | place: Antarctica: Ace Lake... | reverse complement strand
GGCGGGGCTGGTGGGCCCGGCGGCGGACCACCCAACTTCGGTCCCGGCGGTCGTGGCGGCAATGGCGGCGGTGCCGGCGGTGGTGCTGGTGGTAGCGGTGGCGGCGGCGGCGGTGGTGGTGCTGGCGGCGGCGCTGGTGGTGGCGGCGGCGCTGGTGGTGGCGGCGGCGGTAGTCGCCCAAATTTCGCGCCGGCATCGACTCAGGACCCACGCGCCAGACAGGATCAACGACGGAATCAAGATGGGCGTCGAGGAAATCGACGTGGAGGACGGGGCGGACGAGGCGGCCCCGGAGGACGTGGCGGACCCGGTGGCGGCGGCCAGGGCGGTGGGATGACTCAATCCCCACTGGCCTTCGAGACTGAAATCGATACCCGTCCCTTGATCACGCGGATTCTCGCAGTCGAGGCATGGCGAGCCGAATATCTCGACGTCCTCCGCGAACTTGCAACGGTCGAACTCGATTGGGCGATCCTTGGCTCCAGAATCGACCAGTATCGGGCGTTGATCGAGCGGGACGTCGTGCGAGATCCGTTCCTTGGCGAACGGGAAGAATTCCTCAAAAGCCTTTATGGAAGCGAGGCATCGCTTAAGTCGATTGCCGCCGAAAGGCGAGCGTTCATCCTGAATCACGAAGCACTCAAGCCGCCGAAACCCGAGCGACAATCTGATTCCAAGCCTTCGAAGGGGAAGAAGTCTGCCGATGGTCCCGACGCGTGATGGCAATGGTTCGCGTTCTTGATGCACCCCCCGCCACCCTGACGATGCCTTCGCGCACGAACCGAAAGCCAGCCTGAGAATTCACATGCAAGATCTGGTCGAGTTAACTGCTACTCCCGCGATTCCGGAAGTTGAAAAAATTGCCCTAAGCCCGTTTGCGACGTTGATTTTGGCAACGGCGTTCGGCTTGGTCGTGTCCATTCTTCATCTTCTGGCCCACCGCGAACGCCCCATCTACAGCCTCTGGCGGACGCTCTTGTTGATTGCGCCGTTGATCGCCATGTCCACCATGGCGGTGGGCTCAAACCTCGCGGCGGCATTCACGCTCTTCGGAACCCTGGCGATCGTTCGATTCCGAACGCCGATCAAGGACCCGCTTGATGCGGCGTTTGTGATCTTCTCGGTAATCATCGGACTCGCGCTGGGCAATCAGAGCCTGAACGTTGCCATCGTTGGCACTTCGGTGATTGCAGGTCTCATCTTGGCCCTGCTGGCAGTCAATCGAATGGTGCCAAGTGAGAATCGTTCCAGTCTTCGGCTCACGATCCGAGGGCTAGAAACCTCCGACACCATCTGGCGATCCGTTCTTGAGCGCGAAGGCATCAAATTCCGAATTGAATCTTGCTCGCACGATCGGACCAAGGGCGAACAATCCATCAAGCTCGGCCTCAGCGGGATTTCTGGTGACCGATGGCCCAGCCTCCTATCGAGCCTGCTGGCAATCCCCGAGGTCGAACAGGCCTCTGGGCGTACCGATGACGACTAATCACGATCCCTTTCGCATCACCATGCTCGTCGGTGACTCGCCGTCATCATGAAGGTGATGCAGGAGGAATCGCCGGACCGTCTGATCGATCCGAGGATCGCCAAAGCCGCCGTGGCCACCGCCTTGGACCTGAATGAAAACGTGCGGCACGCCCGCCTGCTCGAGGTCCGCGTTCAATGCCACCGATTGTGCGAATGGAATCAGCCGATCGCGATCTCCATGGATGAGCAGAATTGGTGGATCTGATGCATCAACAAAGCATCGCGGGCTCGCGGACCGTGCCTGGTCGGGCTTTGACTGGAGCGGCCCACGAAGCAATCGCGACTCTGGCGAATCCGGAGCGTCATGCTGAATCACACCGTCTAAAGGCATCTGCGACTGCATGGACAAGAGATCGGAAGGACCGAAGAAGTTGATTGCCACTGCGACGCGACTGGAAACCCCGGTGTGCAGACCGAGCGTACCGTCGAGCCCGTTCTCGGCGCTCCCGGCAAGTCCCAGCATCGCCGAGAGATGGCCTCCTGCGGAATGACCCATGACGGCGACCCTCTCGGGATCGACCCCGAGGCTGACTGCGTTGGCCCGAATCCAGCGGATTGCCGCCTTGCAATCATGGATCTGCGCCGGCCAGCCAGCCTCCCCCGTCAACCGGTAGCCAATGCTGGCACCAATGAAACGACCGGTGCCGACCAGTGATCGAATGACGCTGACGCCCTGGTGATGATCTCCCTCCAACCAGGCGCCACCATGGATGTACACGATGATCGGGAGCAGACGCTCCTCCGACGATTCAAGCGGCAACGCAAGCGTCAACCGGTGTCGAGGATTGCCATCGCCCACGTAGTCGATATCCGGGACCACTCGAAGGCGGGATGACTCCGCACGGTTGCCGGATCGACCGATGGCGAGGAGGTGCTCTTCGAGATCGATAAATCCGTTGTCATCCAGATCGATCCGTTCGAAGTTGGCCCGAAGCCCCAGAGGAACCTCGCGGGGAACCAGTCGGCCGTCATCGTTCTGATCCCACCGATCGAATTGATCGTCGACCGTGAAGGCCGACGCCGAAGCCGATACGGCGAGAATCGTGAGGATGCCATGCTGAATCATGAATGGTTCTCCTATAGAGAGATCGACCTACTCTTTGAACGAATCCTCGGCGAAGAAACGACTGGGGCAATCTCTTGAAGAATGACCCCGCACTGACGCCTCGACACTTCTGACGTGACCGACCGGAGGACTTGGAGTCTACCCCGTGACATTGCGGGTTCCAGCCTCATGCGAGGCCAAATCCGGGTACTGTCCCCCTTGCTTTGGTCTCCACGAGACCCGATCCACCACCGTCTCTGGGAGATTCGATGTCCGATTCAAGATCCGATGCCATCGTCCTGTTTGGCGCCTCTGGCGACCTTGCCAAGAAGATGACCTTCGTCTCCCTCTATCGCTTGGCGGTCAGAGGCCTCCTGGACATGCCCATCGTGGGCGTTGCCTTCAGTGACTGGACGAACGAAACGTTTCGTCAGAACGCGCGGGCCGACATCGAGGCGACCGGCCAGACCGTCGACGACACGGTGTGGGCGAAGATGGAAGCTCGAATGTCATTCATCCAAGGTGACTACACGAAGCCCGAGACCTATGCGGCGGTCAAAAAAGCCCTCGCCAAAGCCAAACGCCCTCTCTTTTATCTTGAGATTCCCCCCAGCCTCTTCGAGGTCACGGTCAAGGGTCTCCACGACGCGGGCTTAGTTGCCGATCCCGGGGTTCGAGTCATCGTCGAGAAACCGTTCGGTCACGATTTTGATTCGGCGGTGGCGTTGTACAAGTCACTCGCGTCGATGCTCACCGACGACCAGCTCTATCGCATCGATCATTATCTTGGAAAGAACGCGGTCCAGAACATCATGGTTTGGCGGTTCGCCAATCGGCTCTTCGAACCAATCTGGAATCGCGATCACATCGAATGCGTCCAGATCACCATGGCAGAGTCGTTCGACGTGGCTGATCGGGGCTCGTTCTACGATCGGGTTGGCGCCCTCAAAGATGTGGTCCAGAATCACATCATGCAGGTCGTCGGACTCCTGGCCATGGAGCCACCGAGCTCGACCGACCCGGCCCACATTCACAGCGCCCAACTCGACGTCTTCGACGCCATGAAACCGATCGACCCCCAGGACTACGTCCGTGGACAGTACGACGGCTATCAGAAGGTTGACGGCGTGGCCGCAGACTCCACCACCGAGACCTTCGTCGCGCTGCGAGTCCACATCGACTCTTGGCGTTGGGCGGGCGTTCCCTTCCTCATTCGAGCAGGCAAGGCGCTCGCCGACACCGGAACCGAAGCGGTCGTGGTCTTGAAGCAGCCACCGCTCGACCTCTTCGGCAAGGATCGACACGGTGGGCAGCCACCAGAATCCAACTGGATCCGAATTCGACTGGGTCACAATGACGGCGTCCAGACCCGGTTGCAGGCGTTGGACCCCTCGAACTCCGAAGAGATGGACTCCACTGAAGTCGTCATGAACGTCGACTTCACCAACGCGTTGAGCGTTGAGAAGCTCCCCTATGAGCAACTTCTTGGCGATGCCCTCGACGGAAATGCCACGCGGTTCGCCACCCAGCCAATTATCGAAGGAACGTGGACGGCGCTGGCCCCGATCCTCGACCAGCCTGGACCGGTCCATTCATACCCCATTGGAGAAATGGGTCCCAAGGAAGCGGATCGACTCACTGAAGGGCTCCATTCCTGGATCCAACCCGTCTCACCGGCGAGCGATCAGCCGGCCTGATCTTCACGATGCAAGACGCGGCCGGTGCCACCATCTTGATCCCTGCGTCGCCAAAAATGTCGAGGCCTGGTCATCGTGATTCCGATCCGCGATGTACGAAGATCACGGTTTCACCAACCGACGAAAATGCCGCGTCAGATCATCCACGCGCTTTGATTTTCGAGCTCATCAACCCGTACTCTGCATGGCCGCTGCCAGCGCGTTGAGCCCGAGCATGATGGCATCCTTCATAGGGGCTTCGTCATCAAAGCGGCCCTCCCGAACTCTTCGAAGTAACTCCACTTGGATCGCGTTGATCAGATCGGTATCAGGGTTCCGCTCTTCGATCGACTGCTGAATGACCGGGTTATTGTCGAGTAACTTCGATTGATCGGTGATGGTCAGAATCGCACGTTCGGCTCGGTTGAATTCGGCCACCAAGTGATCATGGAGGCCCGCCGCATCCTCGAGATACCAGCGACCGACCGAGAGCCGGGCCCTTGCCATTTCCTGCTGGGCATTATCAATGAAGGCGCGGAAATAGCCGCCGGCCTGGTAGGCGGTCCGACTTGCCGCGAGTCGATCCGGGTGATTGAGAACAACATCCTCGAACGCCGTACCGATGCCGTACCAACCCGGCGCGTTGCAGCGCATCTGCGTCCACGCAAAGACCCAAGGGATCGCGCGTAGACTGTCGAACGTGAGTTCACCGCCAGATCTCGATACGGGACGGGAGGCGATCGGCAACTCACCGATGAATCGAACCGGGGAACGATCGACAAAGGTCGGCCAGAACGCTGGTTCGTCGATCAATCGACGGTAGGCCTTGCGGGATGACGTCGCGAGTTCGTCCATGAAGCCGCTGGCCGCGTCGTCAACGCCGGCATCGTCGAAATCGCGGGAATTCAGGTCGTCACCCGCTCCGGACGCGAGCATCATCGCATTCACGATTTGTTCGAGATGGCGATTCGCGAGCGCTGGCATCGCGTAACGGAACGAAATAACCTCGCCCTGCTCGGTGAATCGAATGCGGCCGTTCCGACTGGCTTGTGGGCTCGACATGATCGCGCGATGGGCTCGACCGCCGCCCCGCGCAACCGTCCCACCCCGTCCGTGGAAAAACCGGAAACTCACGCCAGCCTCAATGCAGGCCCGGGCCAATTCATCTTGCGCGACCTGAAGCCGCCAGTTGGCAGCCCAATATCCACCGTCCTTATTGCTGTCGGAGTAGCCCAGCATGATCTCCTGAAAACGACCTCTCGACTCCAGATGTCGGGCATACAGGGGATCGGCAAATAACCCCACCAGAACATCCCGAGCGTGCTCAAGGTCGTCCACCGTTTCAAAGAGCGGCGACACGTCGATCGGACACTCGACCCGCCCTTCCACGATCTTCCAAAGCCCAACTTCTCGCAGGAGCATGAGCACTTCAAGCAGGTCGCTCGCCACGTGCGCCATACTCACGATATAGGCGCCGATCGACTCGGGTTCGCATTCAATCGCATGTTTCACAACACGAAGCGTCTCGAGAAGTTCTTCGGTCGCGGGCGCTGAATCGGCCCCGGGCCCGAGTAACGGCCGGCCCGTCTGGAGTTCCGCTCGGAGAATTTTCAACTTGGCGTCCTCATCGAGGGCGGCGTAGTCATCTGACACCCCGGCTCGACGCAGAAGATCGGCCACCGCGGCCTCATGCACCCGACTGTGCTGGCGAAGGTCGAGACCGGCCAGATGGAATCCGAAGGTGCGCACCTGAATCAACGCTTCGGCCAATCGACCGGTATCCGCGACTTCTCCGAGTCCCGATTCGTGGAGTGAGGTGTGAAGAAGTCGAAGGTCTTCAAGGAGTTCATTGGCGTGATACGCCGCTCCCCGATCATCCATGGCGCTCTGAAGCCGTCGCTCGATCTGTCGCAGGCGACGTCGATAAGGCTCGTGAGCAAGATACTCGGCGTCCTCTGTAGTCTCCCCGTATCGACCGGCATCTCGGTCGATCGCCGCCCGAAGATCAACTGGGATATCCACCCGCTGGTCAGAGATGCTCAGGTCCTGATGCAGGGAGACCAACGCGGAAAGATGGCGTTCGATGGCGGCTTTTCGCATCGATGCCAACGTCTCCTCCGTGACCTTCCCGGTCACGTTTGGATTGCCATCACGATCCCCGCCTATCCACGAGCGATATCGAAGGAACGCCGGGAGTTCGACCGGACGCTCACCGTAATGCAATTCGATGGCGTCCAAGAGATCGCGATGCAGGAACGGCACCGCATCCCAGATCACTCCGGCCAAATGGTGAATCCCATTGCGAACCTCATCGACAACTTCGGGCCGACTCGCCCGGATCTCATCCGTCGCCAGCGTCAACGCCAGGGCTCGGCGCACTCCGCTCGCCGCTCGTTCTCGCTCAATCTCTCCCACTTCGTCCGAATCAATGGCCGCCAGTAATTCGGCGATTCGAGCCTGTTTCTGAATAATGGTCCGCCGTCGCGATTCCGTCGGATGAGCCGTCAAGGTGGGCTGAATGTCGAGTCGCTCGATGGTAGAGATCATCTCGGAGAGATCCGCACCTTGACGGTGAAGAATCCCAACCGCTTCCGCGAGTGACTCCGGCCGAGGATTCTCTCGCGTTGCGGCCTGCGCTCGAGCTCGGTTCACTCGGACGATGTGAACCTGCTCTGCTTTATTTCGAAGGTGGAAGCCGGTACCAAGTCGTTTCAGCATCGATCGGATCCGACCAAGGTCGAATTCCTCGAGAGACTGGTCCAGTCGCCCGTCCAGTCGCATCTGCTCGACCATCGTGCGAAGTCGATCGAGATCCGAAAGGGTCTGATCGTCTCCTCGCTCGTCGAGCTGGGCTCGAAGCCACGCAATATCTCTCTGAAGCGGCGAGATTTCGGTCTTCCGAACTTTGGTTCCAGGCATCGTCATCTCCGCACTCTACGCGGGTTAGAAATCGAGCGAGACGGCTTGGCGATTCTTCGGCCGAATCGGACAACCGCCTGGTCACACGGAGGCCGTGCGGGCCCGAATCTCACCCCGGCGTTCATCGAGGGATGGTGTTGCATCCCATGTCTTTTTTTGAACCTCCTCCTCCGGATGCCCGACCAAAACTCGCGTCGATGAGGCTCGAACCAACGAGGAGAAAGCCGATTCCGTTCTCGCTGGCCGCCAGCGTTGGGGCCCAATCTCAATCCCACCGCCCGTGGAGGTACGCCGCCTCTGCTGCTCATTTTCTCGATGGCTCAGGATCTTTCCGCTCCTCAACCAGCGGGTGGCGGGGAAGGCCATACCTCTTACGCGGCAGTACGCCAGAATTTGGGGCCGATTTCCAATCGGAACGCGGTTCGCTTGACCATCGTTAAGATGTCTTCATGGCCGATCTCAGCGTGAACGTCAACGGGCTCACCCTTCCCAACCCCTTTGTGATCGGATCTGGACCTCCAGGTACGAACGCAAACGTGATCCGCAAGGCTTTCGACGAAGGCTGGGGCGCGGTCATCGCGAAGACCGTCTCACTTGACGCCTCGAAGGTCACCAACGTGGCACCGCGCTACGCTCGCATGCGGGCGACTGACTCCCGCGAAGTGATCGGCTGGCAGAACATCGAACTCATCTCCGACCGGGGGTTCGACGTCTGGCTCGATGAGTTCAAAGAGGTCAAGGACGCCCACCCTGATGGCGTGCTCATCGCATCGATCATGGAGGAGTACCAAAAAGACGCTTGGCAGGAAATTGTCGAACGCTGCCAGGACGCCGGCGTCGATGCCTTCGAGTTGAATTTCTCTTGTCCCCACGGACTCCCCGAACGACGCATGGGCGCCGCGATGGGCCAAGATCCCGACCTGCTGGAAGAAGTGTGTGGCTGGGTCAATGACGTGGCGACCATTCCGGTCTGGGCGAAGATGACCCCAAACATCACGCACATCGAGGCGCCGGCGGAAGCGGCCCTCCGAGCGGGCTGCGAGGGCGTGGCCGCCATCAACACCATTCTGAGCGTCATGGGCGTTGATCTGGATACGCTTCGCCCGGAACCGTCGGTAGAGGGTTGGAGCGTTCCCGGCGGCTACAGTTGTAAAGCGGTTCGCCCCATCGCCCTGCGGATGGTCATGGAACTCGCCACCATGATGTACGGCGGGAATTCGGGCCGAGGGATCCCGACCGAACTCGAGTCCATCCCGACCCCGAATCCCAAAAAGCCGAAAGACATCAAAGCCGGCGACATCAAGCCAATACCGGTTTCTTCCTTCGAGCGGCCGGGCCGCTATGCCAATCGTTCCATCAGCGCCATCGGCGGTGTGGAGACCGGCGGAGATGCCGCCCAGTTCATTCTGCTCGGCGCTCAGACCGTTCAAATCTGCACTGGCGTGATGATCCACGGCTACGGCCTCGCGAAGACTTTATGCCAAGAACTCGCCACCTTCATGGACCGGCATGGCTTCGAAGACATTGAAGAGTTTCGGGGACACAGCCTGAATTTCTTCACCACGCACGCCGAACTCGTCCGACGTCAGGGCGAAATCAAGGCCGCCGAAAAGACCGCCCGCGAAGAAATGGTCACCCAAGACACCAATTGGGATGGCGACCAGTTCGTCGAGCAATCAAATAAGTTGGTGGCCAACGAGAACGACGAAGACTAAGCCACCGTGGTCGGCAATTTCGCTGGTTTCGAAAAAGGAGCAGCCGGGCTTGAAGCGGCGATGGCGTCAGTGGCTCGGGGTTCGTCCGAGATACCGCCCCCCGCCAGTTTCACCGATGAACTGGCCATCTTGAGCGACCGTGCGTCCGCGAAGAATGACCCGTTCGGACCGTCCTTTCCGTCGCATCCCCTGATACCCGGAGTAATCAGTCTTTGAGAGACTGTCTGCGACGTCGAACGTTCCCTCGAAAGATGGGTCATAGATGACGAGATCCGCATCGGATCCGACGGCGATCACCCCCTTGCGGGGAAACAAACCAAAGATCTTCGCAGCCTGTGTGCTGCACGCATCCACCATGGTCTCCAAGTCGATTCGGCCCGAATCCACGCCATAGGTATGGACGAGATCGACTCGCTCCTGAACCGAAGGAATACCGTTGGGAATCGCGGTGAACGCCTCCCGCCCCATCGATTTCTGATCTCCGTAATTGAACGGTGCATGATCGGTACCGATGGTAGCGATCGACCGATCGGCGATCCCGTTCCAGAGCGGTCCATGTTCCTCCGCGTCCCGAAGCGGCGGACTCATCACATACTTCGCGCCCTCGAAACCCGGCCGCTCCGCATGCGTGTGGTCGAGCACCAGATGTGGAATCACCGACTCTACCCAGACGTTGACACCCCTCGCGCGAGCCGCAGTCGCCTGCTGGAGCGAGGCCTCGCACGACGTGTGCACGATGTAGACGTGGGCGCCCGTCAACTCGGCGAACGTACAGAGATGATTGACTCCGGAAGCCTCCACCGAGCGGGGCCGCGAGGGTTCGTGCCATTCCGGCCCCGTCTTCCCATCCGCAAGTAACCGTCGCTGCATCGCATCGATGGCCTCGGCGTTCTCGCAGTGGGCAGTCACGATGACCCCCAATTCACAGGCCAGTTCTAAGAGGGGAATCAGATTCGAGTCTGCAATGTCCAGCGCGCCTTTATACGCCAGAAAAATCTTGAAGGAAGCCACACCCCGACTCACCACCAAGTCACGGATCTGCTGGTCCGCGAGGGCATCAAAACGAACCACCGAGAGATGAAAGGAGAAATCGCAGTTGGCACCATGGTCTGCGAGACCCTTCCAGGTTTCGAAGGCCGCCTGTGGTTCGTCGTCAGGTCCCGGACAGATCATCTCGATGATCGTGGTCGTCCCTCCGACCAACGCCGCCTGAGTTGCGGAATCGTGGTCGTCGATCGCATTGGTCCCCATGAACGGCAGGTGAATATGAACATGGGGATCGATGAATCCCGGGAATACCAAACGATCTGTCGCATCGATGACTTCCGTCCCGGGAGGAAGCGTCGCGGGATCGATCGACGGCTCAATGCGTGAGATCGATTCGTCTTCAACGTAAACGTCGGCGCGAATCCGTGAATCAGCATTGACGACGAGCCCGTTTTTGATAAGCATTGTCATTGGTTCAGGAAACCTCGTGGAGACATCGATCAAGCACGTCGATCGCAAAGTCGCAATCCTCGCGGGTGATGCACATGGGTGGCTTGATGCGAAGCACGTTGCCCTTAAGCCCGCCCTTGCCCAACAGGAGCCCCATCTCTTTGGCCCGATCATGAACCTGCGCCGCAGCGGGACCGTTGGGGGCCAGCGACTTTGAGTCCATCACCAGTTCGAGGCCCAACATGAGTCCCTGGCCTCGGGCATCGCCCACGATGTCGTGATTCGATTGCAGACTCTTCAGTCCTTCGAGCAGATATCCACCAATGTCCCGGCAGCGTGACTGAAGGTCGTCCTCGAGCATCACCTCGAGGGTGGCCAGTCCGGCGGCCATCGAGACGGGATTGCCCCCGTAGGTATTGAAATGAAGGCGATTGGCCATGCTGCCCGCAACTTCAGCCTTGGCGACGCACGCGCCGAGCGGGGCGCCATTGCCGATGCCCTTGGCCATGGTCACGATGTCTGGCGTGACCCCGTGATTTTCAAAGCCCCAGAAGTTCGTCCCGGTCCGACCGAATCCCGTCTGGACTTCGTCGGAGATACACACTCCGCCCGCGGCGCGGACGGCTTCATAGACCTTGGGAAGATATCCGAGGGGAATTTCGATGGTTCCGCCGACCCCCTGAATTGGCTCCGCGATGAATCCGGCGATCTGCCCGGACGTTCCATGCTCAATCAGATCAATCACGTCCTCGGCGTACTTCGATCCTGCGTCTGGATCGTCATACCCGTGAGGACCACGGAGTCGATCAGGTAGCCTGGCATGATGAACTCCAATGCCGTGCAGAAGCGGCTGCTTCCAAGTGTGCAGACCGGTTAAACCCATCGCCTGATTGGTCATTCCGTGATACCCGTTGCGCAACGCAATCAGATCAAAGTTTCCCGTGTACAACCGAGACATCAGCATCGCAAGCTCGTTGGCCTCGCTGCCAGAACTCGTGAAGTAGCAGACTTCTAGACCCGAGTTGGCCGGCATCGTGGATGCGAGTTTTCGACCAAACTCTGCGATGGTCGGATGAAGGTAGATCGTCGTGGTGTGCTGGAGTCGTTCGACCTGCTCCCGGACTTTCTCGACCACGCGGGGGTGGCAATGCCCGACCGACACCGTCACGATGCCGCCAAAAAAGTCGAGATACCGACGACCGGTCTCGTCAAAGAGCCACTGCATCGAACCCTCGACGATCATTACCGGCTCACGGTAGTAAGTCAGCAAGGACGGGGCGAGAAATTCCCGCCGCATGGCGAAGACCTCTTCACGAGTCGGACCGTCGTATGGCTGCGGCGAATGCGTCGTTGCCGGCATCACTGGATCTGCATGCTCATCGCTCAAGTGCGAATCCCTTCGTGAACGTCATCCCAACCCAGTGAACCAAGGCGCCGACGCCGAGGCCGATAAACCAAGCGTAATCATAGATCGCATCGAAGACCGGGGGAAACACCGCCTCCGCCGTCCCGGCGGTGTTGGTGGCGGCGTTGATGAAGCCCGGAAGATTCGGGAGCACGGCGATGACCAGGGCCACCATTGCGATCCAATTGACCCCCGCATATCGCCCCTTTGGATCGTAGAGGTCATCGATATCGAGTCGAGTACGGCGAATGAGGAAATAGTCGCAGAGCATGATTCCCGCGATCGGCCCAAGCAACGCGCTGTAGCCGATGAGCCAAGTGAAAATGTAATCACCAAGGCTGTCGAGTAATCGCCAGGGCATGATCAGGGCGCCGACCACGCAGGTCATCATCGCGCCGGTACGGAAACTGATGCGCCGAGGCGCGATATTCGAGAACCCATTCGCCGGACTCACCACGTTGGCGGCGAGGTTCGTCGAGAGCGTCGCCAGCAGTAAGGCGAGCATCGAAATCACGACCACCGGCTTGGATCCCAGCTTGCCGACCAAGGCGACCGGATCCCAAATCGCTTCGCCGAACACCATCACCGTGGCCGCAGTCACCATTACCCCGATGAAGCAAAACAGGGTCATGGTTGGTGGAAGACCGATCAACTGCCCTTGAATCTGCTCACGCTGAGAACGGCAGTACCGCGTGAAGTCCGGAATGTTGAGAGAAAGCGTCGCCCAGAAACCAACCATCGCGGTCAGCAGCGGGAAGAACACCGACCAAAATCCCGATCCCTCCGGATACGTTGTCTTGGAACTGAAGAGTGCCGGGATACCGCCATCGGCATCATTGGCCCGCATCAACGCCCAGATGAGGAGCGCCAAGCCCGCCAGGATCAAAAAGGGCGCGGCCCATGATTCGAGCCACTTGATCGAATTGATGCCGGTCACCACGATGCACACGTGCAGCAACCAGAAGATCATGAAGCAGCCGAATTGAATCGCGGTGATTCCGAGGAACCCGATCCGCGCCGAGTCCGGTTCCACGTCGATCCACCCCAAGGTCATGATGATGGAGTAGATCGCCGCCCCACCAATCCAGGTCTGGATTCCAAACCAACCGCAGGCGACCAGCGATCGAGCCAGCGCTGGAATTTGAGCCCCGGTGGTTCCGAAACTTGAACGCACCAGAACGGGGAATGGAACGCCGTACTTTGTGCCACCGTGACCGTTCAAGATCATCGGGACCAGAACGATCAAGTTGCCCAACATCACAGTGAGGACCGCTTGCCACCAATTCATACCCGCCTTGATCATGCCTGCGGCGAGCATGTAGGTCGGAATGCACACTGACATTCCGATCCAAAGCGCCGCCAGATGCCATTTTGACCAGGTGCGACGCTCGGGTGGAACCGGCGCAAGATCCGCATTCGTCAGTCTGCCATCGGACATGTGAGATTGCTCCCGGTAAGACGAGAAGATCGACCGTCATGCATCCCCTGTGATCGACTGGAACCTGCCTCATCCTGCAACACTTCGCTCGCCCACTCGGACGATCTCGCCGAGAAACGCCAATTACCCGCAGGGCGCGCCGCAAAGAGATCGCTCAAGGACCGGTTTTCAGGCAAATCTTGGCAAACCTTGCTCCTGCGAGCCCGGTCCGACGGATCGTTCCGCGGGCTCATCGAAACCCGGTTCACCAGGAAGCGATGCCTTCGTAGGATTCCGGTCGTCGGTCCCGATAGAACTGCCAGGTATCACGCACCGTCTGAATCAAATCAAGGTCCAGATCCGCAATGATCACTTCATCCTGATCCCGTGATCCTTCGACCACGATCTGGCCTCGCGGATCGCAGAAATAACTTTGGCCGTAAAACTCGCCGATGTTCCACGGTGCTTCGGTACCTACCCGGTTGATCGCACCGACGAAATACTGATTCGCAACTGCATGAGCCGGCTGCTCCAGCTTCCAGAGATACTCGCTCAAACCCGCCACCGTCGCCGACGGATTGAACACGATCTCCGCACCGTTCAATCCAAGTTCACGGGCGCCCTCTGGGAAGTGCCGGTCGTAACAAATGTAGACGCCGATCTTGCCGTACTTGGTTTCGAAGACGGGATAACCGAGGTCTCCGGGCGTGAAGTAAAACTTTTCCCAGAACCCTGGTTGGCAATGCGGAATGTGATGCTTTCGGTACTTCCCAAGGTACTCGCCCGTCTCGTCGATCACCGCGGCGGTGTTGTAGTAGACACCGGTCATCGCCTCTTCATAGACCGGCACGATCATGACCATGGCATGCTTCTTGGCGAGTTCTTGCATCAGCCGGACGGTGGGGCCGTCGGGCACTTGCTCGGCCGTTCGGTACCACCGCGGATCTTGTTCGGCACAAAAGTATGGGCCGTAGAAAATCTCCTGCAGACAGCAAACGTTGGCCCCGCGTTCTGCGGCCTGAGCGATGAGTCCGACGTGCTTCTCGATCATCGCGGCTTTAATGGCTTCGAGATCGGTTGAGTCTGGGAGCGCGTTGGATGCTTGGATGAGCGCGGCGCGGGTAATTCTTGGCATGGGTCGATTCTCCTCAGATCCAACGACGGACCGTGACTCGTGACTTCGTGAAGAACCGGGCGCCGTCTTCGCCGTTGACATGAAGATCGCCATAGAACGACTTCTTCCAACCACTGAAGGGGAAGGCGGCCATTGGTGCCGGAACGCCGACATTGACGCCCAGCATGCCGGCCTGAACGGTGCGTTCGAACTTCCGTGCGGCATGCCCTGAATCGGTGAAGATGACTGACATATTGCCGTATTCTGAACGGTTGACGAAGCCCACGGCCTCTTCAAGGGATCCCGCCCGCATCACCGAGAGTACCGGACCGAAGATCTCTTCAGTACCGACCCGCATGTCTGGCGTCACGTGGTCGAGAATGGTGGGACCGACGAAGCAACCCGCCGACGGGATCTCCGCGGTGCGACCATCGATCAAGACCGACGCCCCTTCTGATTCGCCGATTCCGATGTACTCAAGCACTCGATCCCGCGATTCGAGATCCTGCATGGGCCCCATCGAGGTGCCGGCTTGATCGCCAGCGCCGATCTTGATTCCCTTGGTTTTTTCCGTCAACGCCGGCACGAACCACTCCGCCGAATCACCGACACAGATGGCCACACTTCCCGCCAAGCATCGCTGCCCGGTGTTTCCAAAGGCGGACCCGAAGATGCCATCGACCGCGGCCCCTCGATTGGCATCCGGCATGATGATCGAATAATTCTTGGCGCCGCACATGCACTGCACTCGTTTTCCGTGAGCCGCCCCTTTCGCGTAGATCGACGCGCCGGCTCGAGTCGATCCGACGAACGAGACGGCGGCCACGTCGTCGTGGGCGAGCAACCGATCCACCACCGCTGGCCCGCCATGAACGAGGTTCAATACGCCGTCTGGGAATCCGGCCTCCTGGGCCAACTCGGTCGTCCGGATCGCCGAGATTGGATCCTTCTCCGACGGCTTCAGAACAAAGGTGTTTCCACAGGCGACCGCCATCGGCCACATCCACATGGGCACCATGATCGGAAAGTTAAAAGGAGTGATGCCAACGCAGACGCCCAGCGGCATGCGATCCGCCGAAGAATCGATGCCGATTCCACCTTCGTCCTCGGTTCGACAGAACGATGAAGAAACCGCGATCTGGGGAAGCGTTCTCCCCATCATCAGTACCGGCGCCGCACACGCGTGTTCAATACAGTCGATACCCCGGCGGACCGAGCCCACCGACTCCCCCATCGTCTTGCCATGCTCACGAACCAAAATGGCCGCCAGCTCATCGGCGTGCGCCTCAAGAATCGTCTTATATCGAAAGAGGTGTTGGATCCGATCGCCTACTGGCGTCTGCGACCACGACTCAAACGCCGAGGTGGCCGCGGCCACTGCTCGGTCCGCGGCATCCACGGCATCGAGCGGCGTGATCGAGACGGTCTCGCCGGTGGCCGGATCGAGATTGATTCGTTGCGCGGTGCCGGCGTCTTCATGAGAAGCCCCCCCGATCAGATGAGCGAGCGGCGGGATCGACATGAGGAGACTCCGTGCAGTTCGAGGGGGCGAATTTGCGAACGATCGACCGGAGGTTCAGCCTCCCTGAGGCCGATGCATCGACGGTGTGGCGCCCCCACCTTGAGGGAGACCACCCTGCTTCTCGCCACCCGGATTCTTACGATCAAAGGCCTGCTGCTCACGGCGTTCGGCCTTCTCTTCGGGCGTTTCTTCACGCGCCTTCGCCTCCTTGGCGAGGGTCATCTTTTTCTTCTTAAAGGCTCGAGCCTTCTTCTGCTTGTCAAGTTGCTTCCGGGTTGCCATCGGGATCACTCCGTTCAGAAAAACTTCGGTTCGAGGGTTCGATCGACCCAATGGCCGCCCTCTCATCAATGATACGGCGAAGGGGATCTCGCGAGGCGTAGACCGACGGCTTCAATCGAAAATGAGGACCACGTAGGCGAAGAACAGCAGGAGATGCACCGCTCCTTGCATGATATTGGTCCGACCACTCCCGAAATTCACCATGCTGACCGCGAGGGTCACCACGAGCAGGATCAGTTCCACATTCTCCAGGCCAAGTTCGACCGTCTTCCCAGAGGCCAATCCGATCAGGAGAACCGCGGGAATGGTGAGACTAATGGTCGCCAGCGCTGAACCCAGCGCGATATTCACGGTTCGTTGGAGCTGGTTGGCCAAGGCCGCCTTCACCGCCGCCATGGCTTCGGGGGAGAGAACGAGGATGGCTACGAGGAAGCCGCTGAGCGCCGTCGGCGCCCCCAAGGCCTCACTGCCATGATCCACGACCTTGGCCATGTTCTTGGAGAGCAGCACGATCGGGAGCATCGTGAGCACGAGCATCACCGCGTGATATCCGACCCCGAATACTTCCAAATCGCCGTGGTCGTGACCGTCATCATCGGCATCTCCACCCTCTTCACGGACTGGCTGCCTGAAATACTGACTGTGCCGGGCCGACTGGAGCGCCAGAAAGATCGCGTAGAGACCAACCGACATCGCGATCAAAAAGACGGCAAAGAGTGGTGACGGGGAGGAATCTGGCGTCGAGGCGGTAAACCTCGGCATCACGATGCACATGGCCGCCAACGGAATGATGACGCCCAGATAGGCTGAGGCGCCGCGGAGGTTGTACTCCTGCTCGTGATGCTTGAGACCGCCCAGCAAGAGCGTGATCCCCAGCATCCCATTGAGCACGATCATGAGCACGGCAAACATTGTGTCCCGGGCCAGGGCGGGATTTTCCGCCCCGGTCAGCATGACCGCGGAAATCATCACCACCTCGATACTGATCACGGCCAGCGTGAGGATCAGGGTTCCGAAGGGCTCACCCAGACGGACCGCCAGGCCATCGGCATGCCGAACCACCGCGAACGACGCCCAGAGCATGATCGCAAAGAGCCATGCGAACATGAAAATCGACCACCCTGGATTGCTCAAATCCCCGAGCCAAGATCCACCGAAGGTGAAGAACAGCCCCGCCGTCGCGATGCCAACCAAGAAGGCGCGTTCCCTCTTGAGAAATGCCAGCGGACGATGTGGATTCGGGGTGTCGCTCATCGAGGTCATTTCCGTTCTCAAAATCCGGGACCAGTCTCAACGCGAATCGACACTGACTTCAGCCTAACCGCTTCGATCAACCACCATCGACTGACCCGAGATGAGACGAAGAATTCCGGTGAAAACTTTCTAATGCCCCGAGCGATAAACCTCGAAACCATCCTCGTTTCCGGTAATCTTCGTCGATGCCCATATTGCGTCAGCAGATTGTCGATCTTCATTCCAGTCAGATTTCTCCAGCAACGGTTGAAATCGAGCATGGCCTCATCACCTCGATTCATCCCCTTCGAGACGATGAGCCGATCGACCCGGGATTCCTCCTGCCTGGCTTTGTCGACGCCCACGTCCACGTCGAGAGCAGCATGCTTCCTCCTACGGAGTTCGCACGGGTCGCGGTCCGACACGGCACCGTGGCCACGGTCAGTGATCCGCACGAGATCGCCAACGTTCTGGGCGAGGCGGGCCTCGAGTTCATGCTGGCCGCGGCGGAACGGGCTTGCATGCCGATCTACTTTGGGGTCCCCAGTTGCGTCCCCGCGACTGACTTCGAGACCTCCGGCGAACGGATCGATGCCGTGGCGGTCGAGCGACTTCTGGCGGATGATCGTTTTCGATATCTCTCGGAAATGATGAATTGGCCAGGCGTGCTTCAGGATGACCCAGAGGTCATGGCCAAGATCGCCGCCGCCCAACGACTCGGCAAACCAATTGACGGTCACGCCCCAGGCCTTCGCGGCGAAGATGCAAAGCGCTATGCCGCCGCCGGGATCACCACCGATCACGAGTGTTTTACGCTGGAGGAAGCCCGTGACAAGGCCAATGCGGGGATGCATATTCTGATTCGAGAAGGGAGTGCGGCCAGAAATCTTGAAGCAATCTGGCCGATCCTCGTCGAGTTTCCGCGGCAAGCGATGTTTTCAACCGACGACGCACATCCGGACGACCTCCTTCGCGGGCACATCAACCAGTCCGTCGCCAGGTGCGTCGCCCACGGCGTCGACGTCTTCGATGTGCTCCGCGCCGCCTGCGTCCACCCCGTCACGCACTATGGCCTCCCAACCGGTCTACTCCGGGTCGGTGACCGGGCCGATTTTATTGTGGTCGATGATCTCGTCGATTTTCAGGTTCGACAGACCTGGATCGGCGGCCAGTTGATCGCCCGAGACGGGGCATGCCTGGTCCCGGCCGAGCCCACCGCCACCCCCAATCGCTTCCGAGCCCAACGATTCGTACCCTCTGACTTTGCCATTCCCGCCGGCGGGGAGACGTCTCCGGTCGAAGTTCGAGTCATCGTCGCCAACGATGGTGAACTCATCACCGGTGAGACCACAACGCACCTCAAGCCACAAGGCGATCACCTTGAGCCAGACGCGGACGAAGACACGTTGCTTCTTGCGGTCTGCAATCGCTACCAGCCAGCACCACCGGCGATGGCCTTTGTTCGAGGTTTCAAGATCCGCAGCGGGGCCATCGCCAGCAGCGTCGCTCATGATTCTCATCAGGTCATCGCAGTTGGTACGACCCGGGGTGCGGTTTGCGCGGCCGTGAATTCCGTCTTCGAACGACAGGGCGGACTCGCCGTACTGGGCGAGGGGCAGCGTAAGAATCTTCCCCTCCCGATCGCCGGCCTCATGAGCGATCGACCGGCCGAGGAAGTCGCGGAAGCCTATGAGCAACTCACCGCCATGGCCCACCACCTCGGTTCTGAGCTCCGAGCACCCTTTATGACCCTTTCATTCATGGCGCTGCTGGTGATCCCCGCGCTCAAACTCAGTGACCTTGGCCTGTTCGACGGACGCGGGTTCCAGTTTGCGTCGATCCGAACCACCTGATCAACCTGCTACCGTTGCTCGCCATGCTCGGAGAACGACTCGCCAACCGGATGAAACACCTCGCGAAGTGGGGTCGCAAACAGGGAATCTCCTGTTTTCGCCTCTACGAACGCGACGTGCCCGACTATCCCGCGATTGTCGACTGGTACGGCGACCCAAACGCCGCGGATCCAACCCGCGACGGCGATGCAGTCGCCTGGCTCCATGCTCGTAAGAAAGACGACACACCCGAGAAAGAGATCGAACATCGCCGCGACGCCCAAGCCGAGATCCTTGCGGGCCTGAACATCCCTGCGGAACGGCTGCATGTGAAGCATCGAGGCCGGCAGCGAACCGGCGACGGCGATCGAGATCAGTACGAACGGGTGGACACCAAATCCACGACCAAGATTGTCGACGAACACGGCATCCGATTCGAGATCAATCTCTCTGACTACCTCGACGTCGGGCTCTTTCTCGATCACCGGCCGACGCGTCGATCTGTCGGGGAGCGAGCAGCCGGCAAGCGAGTGCTCAATCTTTTTGCCTACACCGGCGCATTCAGTGTCCATGCGCGAGCGGGCGGGGCCATCGCTACCACCACGGTCGACATGTCCCGAACCTATCTCGACTGGTACGAGCGAAACCTCACCCTCAACGGACTTTCCTCCGATCGCAATCACCAGATCATTCAAGCGGACTGCCTTCAGTGGCTCGAAGCTGGACCTTCCTCAGAACACGAACGATACGACATCGTGATCTGCGACCCCCCCACTTTTTCGAATTCAAAACGAATGAAAGCCGGTTCTTTCGCCATCGATCGCGACCATCCGGATCTGCTTCGTTGGATCGCTCGATTCGTCGCCCCCAAAGGCGAGGTCTTCTTCTCAACCAACTCGCGAAGCTTTGAACTCGACGATTCCGCGGTCCCCGCGGGCTTTGGCAGCCGTGAAATCAGCAATCGATCGGTACCGGATGATTTTCGCAACCAGCGAATTCATCGTTGTTGGCGACTCGCCGAGGGATGGGAACAGCGGCGCTGAGCGGCGGCGCCTCCGATCACTTGGTTTCGTGGGCTAGATGATTTTCGATGCTGGTACCATTCACCGCCGCCGCTTCACGAAGCGTCAACCGGAGGGTCTAGATCGTGACGCATCCCGACCACATCGAAGCGCCGCCCTCCAACCTTGAAGCTCTTCACGGCCGCTGCTGCATCGACTGCGGCCACTTTCTCGAGGGTCTCGGCAGCAACGCCTGTCCCGAGTGCGGTCGCCCCTTCAATCCGGACGACCCCCGAACCACCAGGAACATCACGACGAACCGATATCGCAGATGGTTGATCGGGACTTGCCGGATCTTCTACTACGCAAGCTGGTTGGCGCTGCTCTTGATCTTCGTCTACTCGGCGCTCTGGGGAGACTGGCTCATCCTCTTCTTGCTCGCCATCGCGTCAGCGCCCTTCATCCTGCTTCAGTTCATCTTGCTTGCACTGCCCCTCCAAAGGATCTCCTGGAGAAGACGATTCGCGGGTTTTCTCGTTCCACTCGTCTTCCTCAGCATCTGCGTCACCAACTGGCCGGTCGTGCTTTCCTTCAAACTGCACCGAGCCGCCTTGACGAAGATCGCCGACCGAGTGGCGAACGGCGAAGTGATCACTGGTCCGACCACCGTCGGCATTCTTCGATTCCGACAGATCCGCATGGCACGGGGAAGAGACCGAGTCGGCTTTCAGCTGAATGGCGGAGCGGGCGGCGGGGTGTTCCTGGTTCGAACGCCATCCGGATTCGTCCCCGAATTGTCCGACCAGCAGCTCCCATTCGGATCGCCGCATTTTCGAAACATCTGGGACAACACCAACTGGACCCAGGATCTTGGAGACGGTTGGTACTTGGTCGAGCAGGACTAGACCAGCCTGAGCGCGAGAAAAGAGGCCGGGGGCTGACGCTCAAATCCTGCGCCAACCTCAGTTTCCAATTCTCGACGTGGGGATCCGATCCTCTGCAATACTCGGGCTCAGCGACCGATTGATCTCGCGAGGCGTTCGAATCCCGACTCATCTTCAGGAGGTGCGAGCGGTGCCGAAGCCGGGCAGGCGCCCCAATCCGCAATCAGAATCCCGATGTCGCCACCATTGACTGGTTCTTTGCCATCGAGTTGATCACTGGACTTGTTCGAACCCCAGTTCGCAATGAGAATTCCAAGGTCCGCGGAATCCACCACACGGTCGTGATTGAGATCCGCCGAACAAGAGTTGTTTGCATTGTTCAACATGAACGAGAAGATCTGGTATCGCGAATCGGGAAAATCCACCCCTTCGTAACGCACCGTCGGCGCCCCCAGCGGCTTCGCGACCGAATGACAATCCGTGCAGTTCATGCTCATCGGCGAGATGTCGGTGCCGTTACATTTCGGGAGCGAAATGAACTGGTAGTACTGCGTGTACGTCTCCATTGTCACGTTGGTCATATAGGCCGTATTGACGGTGTTAGATTCGTTGGGCGGAATACAGCTCGGCCCCGTGGGGTCGGGCTGAATAGTGTTCAACAGCCGGTAGTACTTCCAAGGAGCGGGGAGTTGCGCCCGATACTCGTCGTTCACCGATTCGACGTAGTCCGGCGTCACCATCTCGGGAATCCGAGAGACATTCACCGCTCGGGATGGGTCGGCATCGCAGACACTGGGAAGCGACCCGGATTCCGGTGCATACGGTGGACAATCCGTCGTGCCGCCCGGATCCGACGACGTACATTCCTCACCGTCACAGGAATACCCATTCGCATACGGAGGCGGGCAGTCGACGTCGCGATCGGACCCCGGATTGAAGGATGGAGCACCATTCGGATTGCCCGGAAGGATGTCCACGTTGTCGACCTGTTCGAACGTGGACCAGAACGAGGTCGCGCCGGTGCTCGGAGTGAGTTGCAGGACATGGAGTCCCACCAACCCCACCGTGACCGGGCCGCACGGCGACTCCGATCGAGAAAGATTGCTGGCGTAGTAGACGTCCTGCATGAAGAATCGGCCACTGGCGATCTCCGCCTCATCGAGCTGCTTCCAGGAAGCCTTGAGTTCGATGGCACCCTGCTGCGCCCACTCGGGAAGATCGATCGGCGGATCGAAATCTGCCGGCTGACCAGTCGCAGGGAATCCGACGAATTCGCCGCCCGGTTGAAACGCGGCATATTGATTCGCCGCGTCGTAGTAGCCGTTCTGCGAGATGTACTCGAATTCGGATCGATTCAAAAAGATCTGAAAGAGCACGTACCGCCCATTCTGGTCGAGAAGCGGGCGATGACTAAAGGCCTCGTCAAACTCGTCGACCAGATCCGGGTCAGTGGTCATTGACAGCGCGCCGAGGAGCGGTAGCGTTGGTCCGCCATCCTCGGGGGTAAACATCGGCGTCGAGAACGTCGGATCGTCCCAAGTACCCGGCGACGCGCCGTTGGGAAGAAGTAACTGTCCCTTTTGCATCCACTGGAGAAACGCGGGACGCCCATTCGGTTCGTCGCAGATGGTGACGCTGGTATCCGGTTCGCCGGGCGCACCCCCTTCGAGTTGTGGCCAGTTGAGCGCCACGAAGCCGTCCCACGCGAATCGAGCCCAACTCACTGGGTCAGTGGTGTCCACCGCCTCGGGAGGGTAGATCCACCCCTCATTCGCGGGATCGCATCGACCAGCGTCCTCCGAGTCACCGGCGAAGCCGGAGGTGGGGAGCGACAGGACCGCGACCGCCACCAGTAATGTCACCGGGACCGAACCCCGAGATGCGTGATCAAGTCGATGTGCCATTAATCAATCTTCCCATTCATCCGAAACTCCATCTCGGTCAATGAACGCCATTTAAGGTATGAGGTTCCGCAACTCTAACCGCAGAAAAGTGGATATTGCGACAATTTAGGAGCAACCGGTCTGCACCGATATTGGGTTCAGGATTGGCGAGAATGGCCCTGCGGACAGCAAGATCACCCCCACCGCACGCCCTACGACCGAGAAAGGGGCACGCGTGTTTTGGGCGAGTCATCGCTTTACGGCTACTACGCCGGACTCGACGCCGCGGGTGCGATCAAGCCCATGTCTCTGAAGGCCGCCGACCTCACCAACCACGTCAAAGCGAACCGCCTACAGTTGACCGAACCGCAACCGGCCACGATCATGCATGCGTTGGCTTATTGTGACCATAAAGCACGGGCCTCGGCGATCCTCCCGCTCTATCCGTCCCGCCCGTGCCATCAAGAACCCACGCCCAACGGGCGTTGAACCAGACCTCGCCTCCGCTTCCAACCCGCAAGGACAGCCATGACTCAGACCTCCGCAACCTGCCCGGTCTTCAGCCAGACCACCAATTCAGTGCAGGGAAACCAGTCGAATCGTAATTGGTGGCCCAATCAACTCGATCTCTCGATCCTGCATCAGCACTCCGAGAAATCCAACCCCATGGGTGGCGATTTCGACTACGCCGAGGCATTTAAGTCGGTCGACCTTGCAGTCCTGAAGCAAGACATCTTCACCCTGATGACCGATTCGAAAGAGTGGTGGCCAGCCGACTACGGTCACTACGGACCGTTCTTCATTCGTCTGGCCTGGCACAGCGCCGGAACCTACCGAATCTATGACGGGCGCGGCGGTGGTGGATCCGGAACGCAGCGATTTGCGCCGCTCAATAGTTGGCCAGACAATGCCAATCTTGACAAAGCTCGACGGCTGCTCTGGCCGCTCAAGCAGAAGTACGGACAACGTGTGTCGTGGGCGGATCTGATGATCCTCGTCGGCAACTGCGCCATCGAGTCGATGGGCTTGAAACCGTTCGGGTTCGGCGGCGGCCGAGCAGATGTCTGGGAACCTCAAATGGACATCAACTGGGGTTCAGAGACCGAGTGGCTTGGTGACGAACGATATTCTGGCGACCGCGAGCTCGCGAATCCGCTCGGCGCGGTTCAGATGGGGCTGATTTACGTGAACCCCGAAGGCCCCAATGCCAGCGGCGACCCGCTTGCCGCCGCCCATGATATTCGCGAGACTTTCGGCCGCATGGCCATGAACGACGAAGAGACGGTGGCCTTGGTCGCCGGTGGTCACACCTTCGGAAAGACACATGGCGCCGCGGATCCCGACGTATACGTCGGTCGCGAACCCGAGGCCGCACCCCTCGAGCAGATGGGTCTGGGCTGGAAGAATTCCTACGGCACTGGTGCGGGTGCCGATGCGATCACCAGCGGACTCGAAGGAGCCTGGACCCCCACCCCAACCCAGTGGGACAACAGCTACTTTGACACGCTTTTCGGCTACGAATGGGAACTGACCAAAAGCCCCGCCGGCGCGAAGCAGTGGACGCCGACCGACCCCGCGGCCGCGACCAGTGTGCCCGACGCGCACGATTCCACCACCCGACATGCGCCGGTCATGCTCACCACCGACCTGGCCATGCGGATGGACCCCGCCTACGCACCAATCGCTCGGCGATTCCATGAGAATCCCGAGGCGTTCGCGGATGCCTTCGCACGGGCGTGGTTCAAACTCACCCACCGCGATATGGGCCCAAGGCCGAGGTACCTCGGTTCTGACGTGCCCGCCGAAGTCCTCATCTGGCAAGACCCGGTCCCGGACCTCGACCACAAACTCGTCGATCAGAACGATGTGGCCGAACTGAAATCAGCCGTGCTCAACAGCGGCCTGTCCATCCCGCGGCTCATCACCACGGCCTGGGCCTCCGCCTCGACCTTCCGCGGCACCGACAAACGCGGCGGGGCCAATGGCGCCCGGATTCGTTTGGCACCGCAAAAAGACTGGACCGCCAACGACCCGGCCGAACTTGCAACCACTCTTGCCGAATTGAAAGGCATTCAAAATGACTTCAATTCAAAGCAAAGTGATGGCACGCAAATCTCACTCGCCGATCTCATTGTCCTCGGCGGGAGTGCCGCGGTTGAACAAGCCGCGAGTCAGGCGGGTGTGAAACTGACCGTGCCTTTCCGGCCCGGTCGAACGGACGCCACCCAGTCGATGACCGACGTCGACTCGTTTGCCGTCCTCGAACCGAGCTCGGACGGATTCCGAAATCACGCCAACCCGGACGACCCACGGCCAAGCGAAGCACTCCTCGTTGACCGAGCGTCGCTGCTCACGCTGACCGCCCCGGAAATGACCGTCTTGATCGGCGGGCTCCGAGTCCTCGGCGCCAATACCGGGGGATCCTCCCTCGGCGTCCTCACCGACCGCCCCGGATCACTGAGCACTGATTTCTTCATCAACCTCCTCGATCCCAAGACAGATTGGGCGGTTTCGAAGAAGTGCCCCCATCTCTACGAAGGGCAGGACCAAGCAACCGGCACCGTAAAGTGGATGGGTACGGCGGTCGATCTGGTCTTCGGCTCCAATTCGCAGCTCCGAGCGATCTCCGAGGTCTATGCAAGCGAAGACGCCAACGAGCGGTTCGTGCATGACTTCGTCGCCGCCTGGGACAAGGTCATGAATCTCGACCGATTCGGTTGATCCCGCGCTCGGTCGCATCGATCTCAATCCTCGGCCATGCGAACCGTCTCCTCGGCTCTGAACCACGCTCCGCGCGTTGCGAGTGATCGACCGCGCCGAACGATTGATCGCGTCCGGTCCACGCGGAACCATCCGTCAAAAGAGCCCTTCGGAGCGACCCACCGGACCATCGCGTTCGACCGCGTTCCCGACGAACGTGCACCCCTCAAGCCGGCTGCGCCCTCGAACGAAAAGGTGTAACGGACCAGATCCGCTTCGGCGAGACCGGCGCCTCCGAGGACCGTGGCGGCAATGGCGAGGATGACGAAGGTGTTCCGGCGTGGCATCTGATTCACCTCCGATTCGGTGAGACGCTCCACCGACGCCGGATCACCTCACCGAGTCAAGTGATTTTTAAACGAGGGGCCGACCATCCGCGGGCAAGGGTCCTGGTCGACCACTGCTGCGAAACACCGCGTGTCAGTGGTGGATCACGAAGAACATCCCGACCGCCAGCCCGCCCGCCATCGCGACCCCCATGGCGATGGCGATGCCACCGTTGAAACGGGTCGGCTTGATCTGCCACCACATGATGATTCCCGAGAGACCCCAGAAGATCATCAGGGCCGCGGTGGTGTCGACGAGCACGCCCCAGAGACTTCGGACACCGACATCCGCGGGATAACCGCGGGAGACGTGAAGGCGGGTCAGGAACGAACGAAGATCGAACGCCGATCGAGGTTCGCCCTCGCGACGGGCCGACAATGATTTCGAGCGGGTGTCGTACTCCACCGCCCAACGCTCGCCATCGACCTCGAGGTGAAAATCAAGATCCGGCGCGGCCCGCACCACGCCACCATCGATTTCCGCCATCTGGACGACGGCATCGCGGATCCGTTCGATCCCCTCGGCCGCGGAGGTTTCCAGCTTCTCGGGAAATCCCGGCGTTTCCTTCTCCTCCGCGATCGGCAACGACCGGCGCTCGAGGGTGGTTTCAAGTGTCTCGGGATGTACTCGGTACCGACGACGAAGTCCCTCCTCCCGGTATTCGACGAGCACCGTCCCCCGAAAACGAGGTGCTGGATCCTCGACGAGACCGATCGGGGCACCAACCTCGGCTTCGAGCGACGCACGCAGCTCCTCGGCGAGTTCCGATGCGGAAAGCGCCGGGACCTCGCCCAGCGCCTCGGACTCGATCGTCGAGGTCGTCACCGCGGCGTTGAACCAGGTGGGATGGTTGAAGAGGATCGCCGTCACGCCGTACAGCAGGACGAACGGAACGAGGAGCAGTCCGAAGTACATGTGCGTCCGACGGAACATCTTCATCGACCCGCCGAACCGCGACCGCCGACGACGAGCACTGGCCTTCATCGTCTTTTCAGGTTTCTTCCCCCGCGATCGCATGGTCGTGATTTCGACATCGGGCGCGGATTCACGGGTCTTGGAGGGCATCAGTATGGCTCGGTCGCGAGTGGAGGAATTCATCGACCACCAAGGCCGAGGGCACATGCTACACTTGTTGCGAATGAGTCTCAATTGCAGGAGGATCAATGCCTGATTTCGATGCGGAAATCTCCCAAACCGATGCCAACCGCCTTTGCTTCGCGGCGAGCTGCATTTTTTTTGCCCTCTTACGTCAGAAATCGTCGTCTCTTGGGACGCAGATCGTTCTGCCGAAACTCCTCTGCCCGACCACTTGCCATCCTCCACCGGAAATGCTCGACGATGATCTCGTGGCGGAGGCGACCGCGATGCTCCTCCGCCTCGGTGTGGTCGAGATCGATGGCGACGGCGAGGTCGACCTCATTCTCGTCACCCATGACTGACGCCGGAAGCCGACACGGGATGCCGCTCACCGCGTTTCGGACACCTGGCGCCCGCCGCATGCCGCCCCCCCGGCGGCGGTGAAGCCCCGTCCCGGGACCCTTTCGAGGATTCGATGCTTGAAAACACCGACGGCTTCGCATCGACGACCGAGATGCGAAGCGAGGAGGGGGCATGTCCGCACACGCCTTGAGGCGTCGAATCGTCGATGGGCGGATGACGTGCACCCTGGCGGCTTAACTCGATCGACGACACCCGAAGCGCCGGCCCGCGAAGCGCGGACCTGTCTCATCGCATGCCGGCGGGGATTTCGGCGGGTACGATCGTCTGTTCAGGAATCTGGCGTGAGGTCGCGGGAATCCGCGTGCAGGTCGTCGACTTCCCGAGCTCGGCAATCATGGGTCCGATTCGATTGATTTCTTCACGCCGGTGAACGGAACGGCAGGATGCGATCACCGGGTCCCCCTCCCGTTCACCAAGTGATCAGACGCGAGTCGGATGACGATGGCGCCGGCGCAATCGATCGAGTGAAAACGCGGGTACCGCCTCATGACCCCCGGCATCCGACCTCGTGGTGGCCGGGACTCGAACGACGGGGCCGGAGGTGCATTCTGAAAATGATCACTGCCAACCTGAAGCGGGTTCGAACCGTGGCGCGGCACGCGAAAGAACTCTTCCATCCCAGCGGCCGCCCCGGGATCGTGGTTTCCCATCACAAGTGCGCCTCCGTCTGGACCTGGAGCGTGGTTCATGTCGCCTGTGAGCGACGAGGGATTCCCGCTCGTCGGGTCCACACCCACCAGCGACGCGGCCCGCTCTTCCAACGCGCCTGCCGGGTGGTGATGGTGATCGATTCCAAGGACAACATGCCTCTGGGATATCTTCAGTCCTGTCACCTCATCCACGTCACGCGAGATCCGCACGGCATTCTGGCATCGATGCTCGAATGCCACCGGTCGACCCACCCCCTTTCACGTCGCGAACACGATTCCTGGGGCGAGATCGCTCGAAATCGCGCCGCACTCCAGACGCGGGATGACGAGGAAGGCTATCGCTGGCTGTTCGAACACTCGGACGATCTCGCCAGAGTCGTCGAGCAGATGGTGATGATCGAACAGACCGCCCACCCCGCCGATCGAATCGACCTGCGCGACATCGCGACCGATCCAAGGGATTCCATTCGCCGACTCGTGGTGCCACTGGGCGTGCCCGAGGGCGACGTCGACGAACTCGCCGAGCGATTCGCGTTCTCCAAGAGTCGGAACTCCAAGGGCCACCATCGCCGCGGAGAGCCAGAATCCTGGCGTGAGGAACTTCCGTCCGACGTGATTCAGTCCTTCCAGAACCGATGGGGAAACGAGCTCGAGCGCCTCGGCTATCCCACCTGCGATTGAGCCGTGCGGCACGCCGTCGAAGCCCAGTCTCGATCCAGCCACGAACCAGGGCTGGAAACTCGATGACCCATGCGCCTGCCACGCGCCCGAGCCCCTCCGCCCGGCCCACCGCCGTGCCACTCATCACTATTGCCGCGCCCTCACGAGAATGCCTTCCCCGATTCAGCGATGTATCGGCAATCGCACAAGACATTCGCAAGCAGCCGCGGACGATAACGCCCTCCCAGAGAGACTAGCACGAATCGAAATCTCATTCCTTCCGAAGCTTCGAAGGAGTCTTTCGATGAGAACGTGTTTGAGAGAGAGACCGCTTTCGCTGCGGATCCACACCAAGCAGGAACAGGGTGATCGCGGCGACGGTCTTCGCACGGGGCCTTCTCATGAGGTCTCTCAGGAGAACCATCATCGCAATACGAAAATTCCTCTCGGTCCTTGCATACTTTCGTACTGACATCGATCGCATCTTCTGAGCGATCCGAAGGATACGAACATCGTTCTGGCGTTCCGCCCACGGGACGATTGCGAGTTCAAAAGCCCTCCACATCCAAAGATACGTCTTCGCCATCGAATCCGAGACCGAGCCCTTCCGCACGACATAGATTCCGCCTTGCCCTGCGACCAAACCGTACCGTCCCGAAGCGACGAGTCGAAATGCGAAGTCCGTGTCCTCCATGTACTCCTGCTTCCCGCTGGACACCTCGGACCTCCGTCCGCGCCACGGGCCACCATCGATCTCCAGCGAGGCCACCGATTCGCTCCTCAGCAATGAAAAACTGAAAGGGAGCCAAGTCTCGGGAGAATTTTCGAGTCGTACCTCTTCGATCTCTCCAGAACGAAGCTCGTCCAACTGATCCCATCCGGAAAACCCCTCATTCTTGTAGATCTCCTCGTCGAGCATCGCTTGTGACCGGACCTTTACACCGACAAGTCCAGAATTTGCATCGAGTGATTGCGAAAGCGTCGCGTAGAAGCTCGGCGAGATGAGATCATCGCTGTCCAAAAAGTGGATGTAGTCGACGCGTCGGCCGATGCGATTCCAACCATCGTTTCTCGGCTGCGCTGCGCCTCCGGAACACTCTTCTCTCACGATGACCTCCGTGACCACGGCATGGTCTCGGGCAATCGCCTCCCCAACCGGATCCTCGCCGTCGAAGACGACGCAGACCTCATCCGGCCTCCGTCGCTGGGCCGCGATCGAATCAAGGGTCCAGCGGATGCTTTCTCCTGATTTGTACGATGGGATGATCACGCCGATGCGTCGTTGTGTGGAGTCCATGTTTTAAGATGCGTAAAACGAAATCAATCTGACGAAAAAAAATCGAAAATGGTTTTCAATCGAATCTTGTCGGGATCGCTTCGATTTCCGGGGTACTCGGATCCTCTGAATAAAAAGCTGTGTTGTTCATCTGTTTTCAAGGTGGGTTCCAATCGCCAGGTACCGATCCAAGACGACGGCTGACCGATATTTCGACGATTGATCCGATATGGCCAAGAGGGCATGCCTCGTCAAAGGAACTTCATTTCTTAAACGCATCTTAACATCACGTCGCCCTCCGCCCGATAAAGACGAACGCCACCCCCCAGGTCCTGCGTATCGGGGACTCATTCACACGACTCATGAAAGGTCTCCAGCATGTCCGAATGGCCCAGAAGGCTTCCAAATCTCCTTGGTGGAGAATCGTCGAGACCGGGATGGTCGTTCGTCGCGATGCTCGGCGGCATCGCGATCATCGCGATGGCCGGATGTCGCACGCCGAGCATCCATTGGACCGCGGGGCGCAATCCCGATCCCGCCGAGACCCTTCGCCTGATCGATCGCGGCGTGGATATCGACATTCAGCAGGCAGACAACAGTGGGACTCCCCTCCACAAGGCCGCCGGGTGGAATCCCAATCCTGAGGTCGTGGCCGCCCTCATCGAGGCCGGCGCGGATGTGGACGCACGGACCAAGTACGGACGCACCCCCCTCTTCCACGCGGCCAGAAATCGAGCCGACCCGCTCGTGCTCGAAATGCTCCTCCAGGCCGGCGCAGATCCGTTCGCGACGGTAGGACCAGCCTCCTCGACGCTGTTCCACGAAGCCGCGGTCTTTAACGAGCACCCCGAGATCCTCGCGTTCCTTCTGACCGTGGGATTGAATGCGACCGCGACCGACGAACTTGGCAGTTCGCCGCTGCATAGTGCGGCCCAGATGAATCGGAATCCCGAGGTCCTCACGTTTCTCATCGAGGCCGGCAACGCCGTGGGCACCATGAATCTACTGGAGGTGACGCCGCTGCACATCGCGGTGATGAGCCCGGTCGGATCGAAGACCGTTCCGCTCCTGCTTGCGGCCGGAGCGGACGTCGATGCCCGCGACGACGCCGGCCGGACGCCGCTCCATCGCGCCATGGGCCGAAATGACAACCAGGCGGTCATTCGACTCCTCGTGGCGGCCGGGGCGGACGTCAATGCCCGCGACGACGCCGGCACGACGCCGCTCGACCAAAGGGGGTACTCGACCTTCGGCAAGCGACGCAACCGCGAGGCGCTGATCGCTGCCGGCGGGACCCACGGCGGGGATCCGGCGCCCTGACGACGACACGATCGTCGAGCAGACACGCCCCCATCGATTCCGGAGGCTGGTGATCTCCCCCCCGTATCCGGAGGCCACCATGACCCGACCGCACGCCCCGCTCGCGGGGCGCCTGGTCACGTCCGCCCTCGCCTGCTCCACCACCGCAAACACCATCACCGTGTGCGCAGAGGGCTGCGACCACGTCAGCATCAACGCGGCGAACGACGCGGCAAACGGCGCGGCGAACGACGATGACCTCATCCAGCTCGCGGCCGATCACCCCAGAGACGATCTCCATATTGTCGCGTCCGTGTTCGCCGAACCCACCGCCTCGTGCGACGACATCGTCGTCGAGCACGCGAAGCGACCGGTATCCCATCCGGGCCGGGACGGATGCGAATGCGAAAGGTAAGCACGGCCGGACGCCCCTCGACCGAGCCGCCAGATCCAACGACAACCCCGAGGTCGTGCTGTCGCTCATCGAGACCGGGCTGGATGTGAATGCGGTGAACAGTTTTGGCCGGACGCCGCTTCACTACGCCGTCGGCAATGGAAACCCCGACGTCATCACGGTCCTGATCGAAGCCGGGGCGGATCCGAATGCAAGGTGCGATTTGAATGAGACGCCGCTCGACCGGGCGGAGGCCGAAGACAAGCCTCAGAACGCGGAGCGTCTTCGCGCCGCCGGCGGCAGACGCGGTCACGATCTTCCGTGACTGCGACGATCGACCGTCATGCCGAAACCCCGCAACCATCAACACCCGTGATGGATGCGGCGTTCTGAAATTCCGCCCTTGCATCCGCCGCCTTCAAGCGACGGCCGAAAGATCATCCAGCAGTTCGCGGCCACCGTGATCGGCAGTCAGGCGACCCGCTGATCCCAGGCCCCCGGGTCGACTTCGTGGCGTTCCGACTGTCGGGCGGTGGGTGGCGTCCGACTAGAAATTCCGGCGGCCAAAGTCTTCGGCGGACTCCCATCGTCGGCGGGCGACCTCCAGGGATCGCGCGGGATCGACGATCGGCGCGGGACCGCCGGCAAGCCAGGGCGCATGCCGCTTCGAGCCGGAGAGTTCCTGCAGTTCGGGGAGCCAGTGGGCGACGTACGCGCCGTCGGCGTCGTATCGCCGAGCCTGTTTGGCGATGTCGAAGCCCCGGAAGCCCCGCGGATCGGCGCCGACGCCCGCGGCGTAGGCCCAATTGCCCCAGTTGGCCGCCGGGCAGTAGTCGATGAGGCAATGCTCGAACCAGCGGGCACCCCACCGCCAGTCGACGCCGAGGTTCTTGGCCAGAAAGCTGGCCACCAGCTGCCGACCGCGATTCGACATGTAGCCGCTCGCTCGGAGTTCGCGCATGTTGGCGTCGATCAGGGGGATGCCCGTGGTACCCGATCGCCAGGCATCAAACCGATGCTCGTCGCCACGCCAGGTCATCGGCATCGCCGACGGGCCCGCGGCGTGGAAGAGCGTCCGCCCGTGCTTCAGAAGATACAGCCGGAAGTACTCCCGCCAGAACAGTTCGAACCGCAGCCAGTAGGTCGAGTCGTTGGCGACCCGCTCCTGCTCGTACCGAAGCGTCTCCTCGGCGATCAGTCGAGGCGACAGCGCGCCGAGGGCGATCCAGGGGGAGAACTTCGACGAGTAGTCCCCGCCGAGCATCCCGTTCCGAGTGACCTTGTAGTCCTTTAGATGATCGCCGGTGAACATCCACCCCCGCATCCGTTCGAGTCCCGCCGGCTCGCCGCCCTCGAAGCCGAGGACGGCCTTCGGATCAGCCGGCTCGGCCTCCAACCCGAGCGCTTCGAGTTCCGGCACCGACCCGAAATCGAACGTCGCAGGCATCACCAGTGGAACGAGTGCGGACGGCGTCGGGCGCGACGGCGCGAGCTCAAGTCCGCGCTCGGCGGTGCGGCGGAAGGAACTGAACACCTCGGGCAGTTCGCCGGCGAAGGCGCGAGGGTCGTCGATCTGAAAGAGCGTTTCCGGAGGCAGCGACGTGATCGCGACGGAAGCACGCTCCTGGAGCGCCCGTTCGATCGAACGCTCCTCGGTTCCCGGCGCCTCGACGAACCACAACCGATCGATGGCGAGATCCCGGCAGAGATCTGGAAGCACGTCCTCGGGGTTTCCGAGGCGCACGACGAGCTGCACCCCAAATCGACGGAGCGATTCCTTGAGGGCTCGCACCGACTCGAGCAGAAAGCGGATTCGATGGGACCCCGCTCGGCTGAAGTCCTGGACGACGTCGAGATGATCCCGGGGATCGAGGATCCAGGCGGCAAGTACCTCGTCTTGATCCGGATCGAGGGGCTCGAAGAGCGGTTGGTCGTGAATCCTGAGCTCGCGGCGGAACCAGAGAAGGTTCCGGCGGCGCCCTGACGCCGGCGAAGGCGTCTGGCTCGGTCGGTCGTCGAGACTTCGATCGTCGTCACCCACGGTCATTCGCGATTTCCAGTATGGAGCGGAAGCGCAAGGCGCACGCCCTGCAGATGGGATCATCCTAGGGTTTGAATTCGCGACCCTCCAGCATGAAACCCGTGTAATGCGTTCCTTGGTGATGACACCGGCGAGAAACCGGGACCGACATGACGCATGCCGCGATCCGGTCGTGACGATCACGCTCGGAAGCCTTCGAGCGTCTGCGACGGGCCTCCCTCACCGACGGAATCCGCGAACGAAAAACCGGCCCGATCCACATCGTGAATCGGGCCGGTGAATTGATCGTCAGGTTCGAGTTCGAAACTCGTCGCGGTCAGGCGACCCGCTGTCGCTTGCGACGCAGGCCTGCGGCACCCATCGCGAGACCGGCCAGACCACCGACACCCGGAACCGCTCCGGAACCACCCTGCGGCGGCGACCCCGGCATCGTGATGCTGGTGTTGACGTCGCCGGTGTTGAAGCTCCAGTCCATGATCGTCACATAAGAGCCGTTGGCAACGTTCCCCGCGCTGTAGTCGAACGCCATCTGAACCCAGCCGGCCACATACGTGCCGGTATTGTCGTTCTGCACGGCGAAGCCCATGTAATTCCCAGTTGCCGAGACCCCTGTACCCATCATGAAGGTATAAATATCAACGACGCTGAAGCTGTATCGTCCGCCGAACCCGGAGTTTGACCTGTCGTAGCCAGCCGCATTCCAGGAAATGGTCTGCGAGGCGGAATCGAGAGACCAGAATCTCATAGAGCCTGCATCAGGCCGGTTCGCTGTGGCAATCTGCAGCCCCCCGCTCTGACTCCCAGAACCTCGGTCGAAGACGAACGCCTGGAACTGCAGACCTGCCACGGTGAAAGCGTCCGCAGCAAAAAGACTGGTGCCGCCCTGCAACTGGGCGGTGACCGCGACGCTTCCCTGTGCGTGGGTTTCGGCGGCGATGCCACCAAGGGCGGCACACGGGGCCGCCAGGGCGGTGTACGTCTTCAAACGAGCTGAAGGATTCATCATCATCAATCTCCGTAGCGAGTTAGAAAAAACCATCGAGGTTAGAGCGGATCAGCGGCCATGAACCGCCATGAACCGTCCAAGATAGCCACTCCGTCTTCAATCTCCGACACAAACAGGGCGGTTTTTACGATTTATCGGTCCCGCGGCACCCAACGGGGGCCGGGGACTGCGTTGTGGGGGAAGTCGTGGACACCCACCAACCTGATGCGCCATCTCAACCGGTGTGTGCCCACCGTCCCTTCCCGCGGGGTCGGTCCGTCATCCATCATCATCCGAGACGCCTCAATCTGCCTGCGGCTGGTCAATCTCGAGCCCAAAGCCAATAGAACACGGTCCGATGAGCCCTCTCCTCTTGAAGTCTCGATCGGTGGGTGTCCGCGACCGCTTGCGACCTGCGTCGCAAGCGACAGCGGGTCGCCTGACCGCGACGAGTTTCGGACTCGAAACCTGACGATCAATTCACCGGCCCGATTCACGATGTGGATCGGGCCGGTTTTTCGTTCGCGGATTCCGTCGGTTGGGGAGCGTTACCCCCCGACATCACGCTCACGCCTGATCCATGACTTGCTGGAACTCGATCGCATGCGTGATCGTCGTCCGGCCGTCCGCTTCCGCCTTCGAGCCTTCCCGAATCATGCCGCTCTTCTCCAGCACATGGTGCGACGCCGCATGCGCCCCGTCACTCGTAGCGATCACCCGCACGATCCCATGACGCTCCCACGCATGACGAAGGATCGCGGGAACCACCTCGCTGGCTAGTCCCAGATTCCATCGCGATCGCAGAAACGCATACTTCACCTCGGCATCGACCTGTCCCCCCGGATGAACGAGCCCGCCACACCCCACGAGCAACCCGCTCGACCGTTCGACGATCGCGAACATCCCATAACCCCGCTCGGCGTAGTTGCGGTTCGTCACCTCGAACCAGGTCTCGACGCCGGCCAGATCGAGCGGACGGCCGCCATCGACGAACCGCATCGCTTCGCGGTCGCCATAGATCTCGAGAATCGAGGGAAGATCGGCGAGACGCCAGTCTCGGACCAGGAGACGTGGCGTCTGAAATCGGTCCTCAGTCATGGACCCCAGAATACCGCCCTCCGGTATATCTTCGGAATTCCCGTCGGTCTCGCCGTATCCTCTCGTCCTCCCAAGGCCCTCGGAACCCGCCGCACCCCACGCCAGCCGGCTCTGCACTTCGTCCAACAAAGGCCAAAAGAAAGCCCGCGTCCTTTCGGACACGGGCCTTGCTTGAGAACTCCCCGGAACGAACCCTCTTCGAACCGCTCTCTGAATATCTACCGGTCGGCCATAGCCTCAAACCATGGCCCCACCTGTTAAAAGGCACCCGATCTGAGAGCGCGGATGTGCCTGCGTGGGAATTTCCGCCATTTACTGCTATTATCCGCTTATCGGCGTTCCGTGGGGTCACTGGACTGTCGCAGCGCTGTGGCGAATGGATCGGGCTTGCTCAGGAGATCATCATGGCGGCGCCATCCGAAGACATCTTGACGATCGAGGCTCTCGCGGCCTATCTGCAGATCTCGAAGTCCACGCTCTACAAGCTGGTCCAGGACGGCAGACTGCCCGGCCAGAAGGTGGGCAAGCGATGGCGGTTCCACAAGGATGCGATCGACCAGTGGCTGAAGCAGCACCCTGGCGATGTGAAAGAAACCGCATCTGAGGAGTCGAGGGAATCGCCCGACCAGAAGCGCGAAGGAGTAGACGAATGAGCAATTCGAAACACGTCCGAATACCCCCGGTGAACCTGGCCTATCGCGGCATCGACGCCGTGGACTCGTTCTGCCGTGAGCAGTTTCTCGACACCGAGGCCAACTTCATCCCCACCTTTGCGCCGTTCATTCTAAATGACCCTCATCCGGAGGAGATGAGATGACCAAGTCACCGACTGCTGCGGGCGCACCAGTCCCGACTTTACCTGCCGATGGTCTCGCCGCATTGCGCAAGGAGCCTTTTGCCGAGAGAGTCGCCCAAGTGACGACCTTGCTCTCGCAGAGCAAGCGGGCTTTCTTGATTGGTGCCGGATGCAGTAAATGCGCCGGCCTTCCACTCATGGAAGAATTGACCACGCAGGTACTCGTTGGCCTGCCGACGGATGGAAAGGCACATGCGATTCTCGCTGGCTTGGAGAAACACTTCGACGGGGCGACAGGATGCACAATCGAAGACTACATGAGCGAACTGGTGGATCACCTCGCGATTGCGGAGCGACGCAAACAACATTCAGCGACCGCTGCCAACGCCTCGATCGATGCCACTGACTACAGCACTGAAGACCTGGCCGCGGCGTTGACTAAGATAAAGCGCACGATCGCGGATGTCATTGAGAAAGCGGACAACAACGTCTCGGTACATCGACAGTTTGTCCGCGCCATCCATCATGTGCTTCAATCTGGCAAGACTGGCCAAGAATCATCGGTCGACTACTACACGCTGAACTACGACACCCTCTTCGAGGATGCTCTGTCCCTTGAGCGAATTCCATTAGCCGACGGTTTCAGCGGTGGAGCGACCGGTTGGTGGGATTCACAGGCTTATCAGGTCGCCACGGCGCAAGCCCGGATCCTGAAAGTGCACGGCTCCATCGACTGGCGCCTGTCGGACAACGACGTGTTGCCACGTCGCGTTCGACAGGGACTTGATGTCGGCGGTTCACCTGAGTCGGTTCTGATATGGCCTGCTTCCACAAAGTACCGCGAAGCTCAGCGTGATCCCTTCGCACAGATCATCGAGGTGATGCGTCGTGGATTGCGACCCACGACAGATTCGCAGGTTGTGTTGGCCATCTGCGGATACTCGTTCGGCGACGCCCACGTCAACGTCGAGATTGATCAAGCTCTGCGGGAATCAGATGGGCGACTCACGATCATCGCGTTCACGAATGAAGACGAGCCGCAAGGCCAACTCTCGAAATGGAGACACGACGGAGAGATCGGTGAACAGGTGCGCATCCACGCAAACAAGGGGTTCTTCCACGGCAAGGTCGCGGAACGCTCCGACGTCGACCTGCCTTGGTGGCGATTCGAGATGCTGACCCGCTTGCTTGGAGGTGAACGATGACGCATGAGTTACGGAATCCCGGTGACCCTGTCGAGAACCTCGCCATCGGAACCATCATCGAGGTTGACGGAACGCATCTCGTCGCCGAGCTCGCTCCTGGCATCAGCGAACTATCAAGAGTTTACGCCGGTGACATCTACGCCATCGGTCAATTCGGATCGATCATCCGAATTCACTTCGGTCGACGGATCATCTACGGATACGTGTGCCGCCTACGAATGAAGTCGGAGTATTACCGCGAGCACGGCATCACTGCCACCACGTCCTCAACTGAACGCATCATCGAAGCAGACTTGTTTGGCGAGGGTGAATGGGGTTACACCGAGCACACAACCCCCGTTGATTGGGCACTTGATTTCGAACGTGGCGTATCGACGTTTCCGCTCCCGCAACAGAAGGTATACCTGACGCCAAAGTCCGAACTCTCGCACATATTCGGCCATGGTGAATCGGGTGCAGTCGAGATCGGCGAGCACGTGGGAGCCGGCGGAATTCCCTGCTACGCAAGCATGAATGAGCTGCTGGGAAAGCACACCGCCGTGCTGGGTTCAACAGGGTCAGGCAAGTCCGGCACCGTCGCCGCCATTCTCCATTGCTTGTTGGAGCGTGGGAAGAAGTGCGACTATGAGAAATGGAATCCCCGGATTGTTGTGCTGGATCCGCACAACGAGTACGGCCATGCATTCCCAGGGCATCGTCGGCTCTCGACCGACGAAGGGACACTGTCGCTTCCATACTGGCTCTTGAATTTCCAGGAGCTCATTGCGCTGTTGATTGGTAAGACCGAGTTCGTCGCTACATCCCAGGCGAATATCGTTAAGACGGCTCTCCTTGATGGCAGAAAACAGGCCGCCGAAACGCTCGGACTAGACAAGGCCGCGATTACGGTCGACTCACCAGTTCCATTCTCCCTCGATAAGTTCGCAAACCACATCGATGCGTCCAAGCCAACCCAGGCAAGCAAGCAGGATTCGCATAACTCGATTCTACAGAAGCTCGAGGTGCTGCGACACGATGCCCGCCAGCGGTTCATGATGACGCCGTGGGACGAGAAGAGCGATCCACTGGGAGACATTGTTGCCCAGTTCATGGGCGATGGCGATCCCGTCCGAATCGTTGACCTGTCGGGTGTACCAAATGAAGTCGCCGGGGCGGCAAGCTCTGCGATAGCGAGAACGCTGTTTTCAGTGAAGCTGTGGCAATCAACGACGGAGCGTCAGAATAGCCCCGTGCTTCTCGTTTGCGAGGAGGCCCATCGATACGTCCCGAATCGGGGAGAGGCACAGTACGAAGCTGCACAAGAGGCCATCAGACGAGTCGCCAAGGAAGGCCGAAAGTACGGGCTCGGGCTCATGCTTGTATCTCAACGTCCAAGCGAAGTTGAAGCGACTGTGCTCTCGCAGTGTAACTCGTGGCTGGTACTGCGCATCACGAATGACGCAGACCGGAATCATGTGCGTTCGATTCTCCCTGATTCCTTGTCCGGGCTCACGAAGATGCTGTCGGGGCTCCGGCGGCGAGAAGCGATCTTTGTAGGTCAGGCTGCGATGCTGCCATCTCGGATCCTCATCAAATACCTCGAGCATGACAAGTTGCCACGTTCGCACGACATCGACTTCGATAAGGGCTGGCAGTGTGATCCTGTTGCTGTCGATGCACTCACTGAGATCGGAACACGTTGGCGACTGCAGCAGAGATCTACGGAGGCAACGAAATGACTGAGTCGATCGACGAAGCAGCGATTCAGAATATTGCGTTGGGCTTCTCGCGTGATGTGCGCGGAGTCGGCCACCAAGGCACCGGTGACTTGGAGTTGACCATCCGAAACCTTGACGATCTGGAACGAGCCAAGCCACTGATCAACAGGAGCTTTGAAGAGAACTGATGAGCACCGAGTACCACAGTCAGTATTGGGCGCACGCCTTGACCCTTCGCGGGTCTGGTGGCGACATCGCTGCGCTGTCGAGATCGATCGCCAACGCACGAGTTGACCTGAATCCACATCAAGTGGACGCGGCACTGTTCGCCCTGCGATCACCACTGACGAATGGAGCGATTCTCGCGGACGAAGTGGGCCTGGGTAAGACAATCGAAGCAGGGATCGTCTTGGCACAGCGATGGGCGGAACGCCGGCGGCGGATCCTCTTGATCATGCCCGCGATGCTTCGAAAACAATGGCAACAGGAACTGTCCGAGAAGTTCTATCTGCCGTCAGTCATCCTCGATACCAAGATGTTCAATCATGCGCGCAAGGGCGGCACCGTTAATCCGTTTGAACAACGCGACAAGGTGATCATCTGCTCGTACCACTTCGCATCAGCGAAGCATGCCGAGATTGCACGGGTTCCGTGGGATCAAGTCGTGATCGATGAAGCCCATCGCATGCGGAACGTGTACAGGTCTCGAAACCGCATCGATCCGTTGGCAAAGAAGTCGATGGCCCACAAGATTGCCGATGCGTGTGGGCAAGCACCACTACTCCTGTTGACGGCCACTCCTCTCCAGAACTCCCTCATGGAACTCTATGGGTTGGTCAGCATCGTTGATCCGCATGTGTTCGGCGACGCCGCGTCGTTTCGTGAGCAGTTTGTCCGATCTGCCGACACCGAACTCCGAGACATCGATCTCAAGCAGCGGCTTGCACCAATCTGTATCCGCAGTTTGCGGAAACAGGTCACCGAGTATGTTCCATTCACGAATCGCGTTCCCATCACGCAGGACTTCCTACCAACGGACGAGGAACAGCAACTCTACGACAGCGTCTCGGCGTATCTTCAACGCGAGTGCCTCATTGCGCTTCCATCCAGCCAGCGCCACCTCATCTCCCTCGTTCTGCGCAAGCTGCTGGCCTCTTCAACGTTCGCCATCGGACGAACACTCCGAAGACTTGTGCATCGGCTGGAGCACTTGGAGGAAGAGATTGCGCTCCTGGATGAAGATGACGTCGAGGGATTCGACGCGATGGAGGACGAATGGGGTAGTGAGAACGGCGCAGCAGATGACATAACCCATGACATCGATATTGCCGAGTTGAAGTCCGAACTCGATGAACTTCGTCGCTACGCGGACATGGCTGACAAGATCGAGCACAACGCGAAGGGCGCCGCGCTGATCCCAGCGCTTACCTCGGCCTTCACGCATGCGACTTCACTCGGTGCGGACCGCAAGGCGGTCATCTTCACGGAATCGCGCCGGACTCAGGAGTATCTCTTCGATCTGTTGTCCAGGAGCGGGTTCGACGGCCAACTCGTCATGATCAACGGGTCGAACACCGATCCGCATTCCAAGGCGGTCTATGAAGAGTGGGTCGCAGCCAACGAGGGTAGCGACAAGGTCACGGGTTCACGGCCCGTGGATATCAAGGCCGCCATCGTCGATTACTTCCGCAACGACGCCACAGTCATGATTGCCACCGAGGCCGCGGCGGAAGGCGTCAACCTGCAGTTCTGTTCGCTGGTGGTCAATTACGACCTGCCTTGGAACCCACAACGGATCGAACAACGCATCGGACGATGCCACCGCTACGGACAGAAGCACGACGTGGTCGTGGTCAACTTCCTCAACCGAAGCAACGAGGCGGACCACCGGGTCTTCCAACTGCTCAGTGAGAAGTTCCGGCTCTTTGACGGAGTGTTTGGCGCCAGCGACGAAGTACTCGGTGCGTTGGAATCCGGCGTCGATATCGAACGCCGCATCGCCGAGGTGTACCAGACCTGTCGTACCAGCCAAGAGATCACAGCTGCCTTCGACACGCTGCAGGCGGAACTGGACGAGCAGATCCAGGCCAAGATGCAATCGACCCGCCGTGTGCTGCTCGAGCACTTTGATGAGGATGTCCGGTCCCGTCTTCGGGCAAGCCAAGAGAAAACGATCGCCAGTCTTTCCCAGCGGGAGCGTTGGCTGTTCGATCTGTCACGGCACGAACTTGATGGCGAGGCCGAATTCGATCCGGCCACCCCCCGCTTCCGGTATGCGGGGAGTCGGGCCAGTCATGGCTGGTACAACCTCGACTGGAAGGATGCTGAGAGCCGCAACGAACACTTCTACCGTCCGGATCATGCCTTGGCCGTTGAGATCATCGACCAGGCTGTCGAACGAGAGTTGCCTACAGCAACACTGTCCCTCAACTACACCGGCTACGAGTCGAAGATCAGCATTCTCGAAGATCTCGTTGGGCAGTCGGGCTGGCTGGAGATGTCGCGACTCACAGTTGAAGCGCTCAACACGGACGAGTTCTTGATCTTCGCCGCCCGTACCGATGCCGGGCAGGTGCTCGATGAGGAGATCTGCCGGAAGCTGCTCTCACTCCCCGCGTCACGCACCGGCCAGCCAGAGAAGTCTGCTCCAGACCTGTCCACGATTCGGCAGGCCGAGGTCGAATTGAAGTTGGAGACGATCGACCAGAGGAACGGTGCTTTTTTCGATGAGGAGGTCCTCAAACTGGACCGCTGGTCGGAAGACCTCAAGCAGGGACTCGAGCGGGAACTCAAGGATCTCGACAAGCAGATTCGCGAAGCCCGAAAGGTGGCGGCGTTGGCGCAGTCGCTTCAGGACAAACTCGACGCGCAGAAGGCAATCAAGGCATTTGAGCGCACACGCAATCACAAACGTCGTGAGCTCTTCGATGCGCAGGACGCCATTGATGCCCACCGTGAAGAACTGATCACGAACATTGAGAAGCAGTTGAAGCAGCAGCGAAGTCTGCGGGCGCTCTTCGCCATACGGTGGGCACTTCGATGAATGGAGACGACGCGATGCCGGACACGAATCCCAACAGACCGAGTCCCAACGAACTGCTGGCAGTAGAGATCGCCGATGCACTGGAGACTGCTGGACTGGTCACGGACAATCACAAGAGCGAGCTTCTCGCCAAGCTTAAGTCCGGAGGTGTCGGCCAAGACGATTGGGGTTTATGGATAGACCTCGCAACCGCTCCGCACGATGAGCCCGGGGAGGCAGGCGATGAGTAATCCCATCACAAAGATAGAGTTGACCGGATTCCGTGGTGCCACCGAACCGTTTGAGTTGGACATTGATCCCCAGAAGGATCTGACCATGCTGTTTGGCGAGAATGGTTCGGGGAAATCCACCATTCTCGACGCCATGGATGTGATCTGCAACGGAACGATTGGATGCCTTGGCGGCGTGAGTGTTGGCCGCAGCCCTGGACAGTACCTCTGTGCTCTGGGATGCCAAGCTGCCACCTTGCAAGTAACGGTTCACTCCCAGGCCGACAGTTGGACTGGAACAATGAGCGGCAACGCTATCAGTGTTGCAGGCAATGCTGTGATACCCACCGTCAGCATCCTCCGACGCAACAAGATTCTTGATCTCGTCTTAGCCCAGCCAAGAGAACGATATCAGGCACTACAGCAGTTCATCGATATCGCGACGGTCGAGAGATCAGAAGCGGCGCTTAAGCAGAAGCGCGATGAGACAAGTAGCGCCATCAACACCCTGATCTCCGACAAGACTCGAATGTCGAATCAGTTGGACAACCTCTGGGAAGCCGAGGGTCGGCCTGGACCAGGTGGGACTTCGATGGAATGGGCTGGGAGCAAGGTCAATACGAGTATCGCGGCCCTCAACGACCAGCTCAGCAGATTTAGGGCCGTCGTCAATGCAATCGCGGCCTCCACCACCGCACGCTCCAGTTTCAAGTCACGCGCCGACGCCCATTCCGTCCTCAAGGAACAGATGGATCGTGTGGACCAGCAAATTGCCGACGCTCCAAATGTGAACGCGGCGACTGCAGTCCAGTTGTTGGCGTCCCTGGAAAAGGCCAAGGCTTACATCGAAGTTGAACAGGCACTTGACCAGTGTCCGACATGCTTGCGGCCGATTGAACATGCTCAACTCTTGGCAACGGTCAATGACGAATTCACCCAGTTGTCAGCGCTAAAGGCCCTCAGTGATCGAAAACAGGACATCCAGAGGCAGCTTGACGTTGCCGACACTCTTTTGCAGGAGGCGAAGGCGGAGGTTGTCTCAACTCTGCGGAAGGTCGCGGAAGTCACAGAGGCAGGCGATATCCCGGAAGTGGTCGCTCTGAACATTGCATGGCCAGCATGGGACCAAGCGACTGAGGACATGGATTCGCTGGTCTCGATAGGCATCCAACTCGAATCTGTGCAGGCACCGCTTGAACAGCAACGCGACGACGCGCAACGTGACGTGAGCCAGTTCAACTCCATCAAAGAGTGGTGGAACGGCATCAAGGAGGCCAACGACAAGATGGCCGAGCTGGATCGCGTCCTGACCGGCCTGCGGCGAGCGTTCGACATCGTCCATGAGAAGCGCGTCCAGTTCACGCAGGGCATTCTCGACGGCATCCGCCAGGAGGCTGACCGCCTGTTTCAAACGCTCCACCCCGATGAGAACATCGGCCTTGAAGAGCTAAAGATGGAGGAAGGCAGGCAAGGCTCAGTCAGTCAGTCCGGCGTATTCAATGGACACACCGACATCCCGCCGCAGGCGATCTTCAGCGAATCTCATCTTGATACGCTGGGCTTCTGTGTTTGGTTGGCGCTGGCGAAGCGTGAGTCGCCGGAAACGACCATCCTCCTGATCGATGACATCTTCTCCTCGGTTGATGCCGCCCATCTGAGCAGAGTGATTGACCTCCTCAGCACTGAGGCGCCGAACTTCTTGCAGGTAATCGTCGCTACGCATTACCGTCTCTGGTGGGACCGTTGTCAGAACGCACAAGGCATTCAGCGGGTTCACCTGGGGCGATGGTGCGCCACCAATGGAATCGCCGCCCAGAATATGCCCCTGGTCACTGAGCAGTTGCGGCAGCGTGTCGCAGAACCCGTTCTTGACCGCCAGGCCGTGTCGTCAAAGGCAGGCATACTTCTTGAGAGCATCTTGGACGATCTGACCTTGCACTACGAGTGCAAGCTGTCGCGCAACCAATTGAATCAATACACATTAGGGGCACTGCTCAACGGAAGCAGCAAGCTATTCTCCAGGCACACTCTTACTGTGCAGACCAACATCAACTGGAACGCGGACGGACAACCGGAGAACTTGCAGGACACGAATGCGAAGACGGCCTACGACCGTGTCAACGCAATGCAGTTCATTCGGAATCAGGTGGGGTGCCACTTCAATGCACCGGGCATGGACATCCCCGACGACGATGTACGGGACTTTGGCACTGCAACGATCGAACTGGTAAACGCGCTCACCTGCCCGAACTGTGGTGCACTGGCAACCAAGACCGCTGTGGATGGAACGTACCTGCGATGTACTTGCTCGAGGCGAGCGGTTCGCATGACTCCCGTCGCAATCACGTAGAGAGCAAGGCACTTATATGGCGAAGAAGAAACCCAAACTTGAACTCACCTGGATCGGAAAAGAGAACCGGCCGAAGCTGGAGCCGCGAATTCTCATTGAAGATTCAGAGAAGTGCTATCACGCCGCCCATCGGGTCAGCGAGACCGACTTCTTCGACAACCGGCTGATCTTCGGTGACAACCTGCTCGCGCTCAAGGCCATCGAGCAGGAGTTCGCCGGACAGATCAAGTGTATTTGCATTGATCCGCCATACAACACTGGCGCGGCATTCGAGCAGTATGACGATGGTATTGAGCACTCGCTTTGGCTGTCGTTGATACGAGAACGACTGGAACTACTGCGTCGATTGCTGACACAGGATGGGTCCTTATGGATCTGCATTGATGACAACGAAGCCGCATACTTGCGAGTGATCCTGGACGAGTTGTTCGGGCGCCAGAATTTCGTGGCCTCGATTGTCTGGGAGAAACGGAAGTCGCGTGAGAACCGACGCGTCTTTTCGTTCAAGCATGACTATGTCCTCGTGTTTGCCAATGATCGCAAGCTCTTTGAGGCGACGCGAAACCGTTTACCGTTGAGCGCAGAGGTACTGAAGCGATATCGCAATCCCGACGATGACCCGCGCGGCCCATGGCAGTCAATTTCGGCGCTCGCCCAAGCCGGCCATGCAACCGCCAGCCAGTTCTACACGCTCGAAACTCCTGCAGGTCAACTGCTTGACCCTCCTGACGGGAATTGCTGGCGCTACACCAAGGGCCGGATGGATGAGGCCATTGCGGACAATCGCATTTGGTTCGGCGCCCACGGAAACAACGTGCCTCGAATTAAGCGATTCCTCAATGAGAATCCCGACGACGGTCTAACGCCCGAGACTATCTGGTACGCCGATGATGTCGGCACAAATGACAATGCAAAGAGAGGCCTTACGGAGCTATTCGGTGGGCAGGTTGTGTTCGACACACCGAAGCCGGAGGGACTGATGGAGCGGATCATCCACATTGCCACAAACCCAGGGGACTGGGTCTTGGATTCATTCGCCGGATCAGGAACCACAGGTGCCGCCGCACACAAGATGAGAAGAAAGTGGCTCATGGTCGAATTGGGCGAGCACTGCGATACCGTGATCATTCCACGCATGAGGAAAGTCATCGATGGCGAAGACCCCGGCGGCATCACCGACGACGTCGAATGGAGCGGCGGCGGCGGCTTCCGCTATTCCCGGCTTGGCCCGACGCTCATCGTCGAGGACGAATGGGGCAACCCCGTTATCAATCGCGAGTTCAACTCCGCGATGCTGGCTGAGGCAATGTGCAAGCTCGAAGGGTTCGAGTACGCCCCGAGCGACGACACCTACTGGATGCACGGCCTCAGCAGCGAGCAAGACTTCATCTACGTAACTACGCAGACACTCACCCGCAGCCAGCTACAGCGATTGAGTGATGAGGTTGGCGAGAAGCGTAGCCTTCTGGTGGTGTGTGCCGCCTTCCGGGTTCGCAAGTTGGAGGACTTCCCGAATCTGACGGTGAAGAAGATCCCCAAGGCTGTGCTCAAGAAATGCGAATGGGGACACGACGACTACTCACTGGAAGTCGCCAATCTGCCCGAAGCCCCAGCGATCCATGAGCCCGAGGAAGACATGGACACCAAGCCAACCAAGACCAAGCGGAAGTTCGGCAAGGGCAAGGAACCCGAGGCGAGTCTGTTCGCGGGCGCCGCTATGGATACTGACGGAGGTGCCCAATGAGCGTTCAGCATGTCAATGCCATCAGCAATCGTCTGAGCCTCCGCCCACCGCAGAGAGAGTCGCTGGAGATCCTCGCACGAATCTGCGAGATCATCACGCTGGAGAAGGACGGCGATACCGCCCGTGCACTCGAAATCATCCATTCAGAATTCGATCAAGTCGAGGACTTCGAGCGGGACTTCCCGTCGCTGTGCTTTGCGCTCGCAACTGGCGTGGGCAAGACACGCCTGATGGGTGCGTTCATCAGCTACCTCTACTTGAGCGAGAACATCCGCCACTTCTTCGTCTTAGCACCCAACCTGACAATCTACAACAAGCTGATCGCGGACTTCACGCCCAACACGGCGAAGTACGTGTTCAAGGGAATCGGCGACTTCGCGCAGGCCCCACCGTTGCTGATCACGGGCGACAACTACGAGCAGGGTGGTGCAGTGCGTCGCGGTGCTCTGTTCGACATGGGTGAAGTCCACATCAACATCTTCAATATCTCCAAGATCAATAGCGAAGTTCGTGGCGGTAAGTCACCTCGAATCAAGCGGCTGAGCGAGTACATCGGCGAGAGTTACTTCGACTACCTGGCCGGGCTCGATGATCTCGTCATGCTCATGGACGAATCGCACCGGTACCGTGCCAGCGCCGGTGTGCGGGCGATCAACGAACTCAAACCGATTCTCGGTCTGGAACTAACGGCCACTCCGCAGGTCGAGCGTGGGCAGCAAGCCGATCCGTTCAAGAATGTGATCTACAGCTATCCGCTCTCCACTGCCATGGACGATGGCTTCGTCAAAGAGCCCGCCGTTGCGACGCGAGAGAACTTCGATCCCGACGCATACACGGCAGAGGGGCTCGAGAAGGTCAAGCTCGAAGACGGTGTGCGGATTCACGAGAACACCAAGGTCGAGTTGGAGGTGTATGCACGCAACAACGACCAGCCGATCGTCAAGCCGTTCATGCTCGTTGTGGCTGCCGATACGACGCACGCCAACGCTCTTCAGGAGGTCATTGAATCGGATGGATTCTTCGAGGGGCGATATCAAGGGAAGGTGATCACCGTTCATTCAAAAACAAAAGGCGACGAGAAGGACGACATCGTCGAGCAACTTCTGACTGTCGAGCATGCCGACAACCCGGTCGAGATCGTGATCCATGTCAACATGCTCAAAGAGGGATGGGACGTGACCAACCTCTACACGATCGTGCCGCTTCGAGCGGCGAATTCACGAACGCTCGTCGAGCAGTCCATCGGCCGAGGCTTGCGTCTCCCCTACGGAAGGCGGGTTGGCGTGCCGGCGGTGGATCGATTGACGATCGTTTCCCATGACAAGTTTCAGGACATCATCGACCACGCAAACGACCCGAACTCGATCATCCGTGCGGGCGTGGTGATCGGCCGTGACATCCCGAGCGACGGCAAGAAGGCGGTTGTTGTCGAATCACAGTTTGAGCAGATCATCTCCGGCGCAGCAACGGCAGAAGGAACGAAGGCCGCCGGTGACGGTCCGGCGCTGTTCGACACGCCGGAAGAGCAGGAGGTGGCCAAGGCGACATACCAGGTGATCAAGCAATTCGAACGGCTCAAAGGAAGCGAGCAACTTCAGGACCCGGACGTGCAAAAGGAGATCGTGCAAAAGGTCCAAGAGATTGTTCGGCCGGCACAAGGCGTACTCGAAGGAATCGCTGAGCCAGTGGATGTTGCGGTGGTCGTCCAGAAGACGACAGAGTTGTATCGCGATCTCTCCATCGACGTGCCACGGATCGTGGTTGTGCCACAGGGCGATGTCGAATCGGGCTATGCGGACTTCGATCTCGACACGAGCAACATCAATCTCCAGCCTGTTGATCAAGACATCTTGATCCAACATCTGCATGACCAGCAGCGATACAAACTGCGAGACGGATCTGGCATCGTTGAAGAAGACCGACCCGAAGACTATCTCGTGCGAGGACTCATCGACTACGACGACATCAGCTATGACGATCACGCCGGGCTGCTCTACAAGTTGGCCGGACAGGTCGTGGTGCGTCTTCGCTCATATCTGGCCGACGAAGACCAAGTCGTGAATGTGCTCCAGTACCACCAGCAGTCATTGGTGAAACTGATCCACTCGCAGATGCAGAAGCACTTCGTGGAGGAGACCACGGGCTACGAAGCCCATGTCACCAAGGGGTTCCGGACTCTGCGCGCAAACAACTACACGGCGGGCGCATCAGAAACCGTGCGTGACTTCCGGACGCCGATTCCCGATGGCGAGAAGAGCAAGATCAGGTCAATGCTGTTCGGAGGCTTTGCCAGGTGCCTGTACCCCGAACAGAAATTCGACACGGACTCAGAACGGCGCTTTGCGGTCATCCTTGAGAACGAAGACGACGACACACTCAAATGGTTCAAGCCTGCGAAGGGCGACTTTCAGATTCACTACAGTCAGGAGTCGTCCTATGAGCCGGACTTCGTCGTAGAGACAGCAACTGAGAAGCTGCTTTGCGAACCCAAGCGTGCCAGTGAGATGACAGACGATGTTGTTCTTGCCAAAGCGGAAGCAGCAGCTGTCTGGTGTGAGCATGCGAGCAAGCACGCGGAGGAAGGTGACGGCAAGGCATGGAAATACCTGCTGATCCCTCACGATGTAATCACGGACCAGATGACGCTCAGCGGGCTGGCCGCTCGCTACGAGGTTCACACGAAGTCGACAACATGAGAAACGTGCCATGGGTCACATCCGACTTGGACACTTCCGTAAATAGTTGGATGGCACGATGTAGTCGAGCTGACTGCCATGGAATGAGAAGGGGCAGACGATGCCTTCACGGTACGAACCAAAGGATCACATTCAGCGACTGGAGGTTGCGCCTCGTGCCGAGGGCATCCTGGACCAGCGTGAGATCACGATCCAGTCGTACCAGACGACGGTGCCGTTCGACCGCGATGCATTGGATGCTGCGTTGGAGAACGCATGGCTCACGCCGCAGATCCGGTTGGGCGTGTTCTCTCGCGTTCCTCATGATGGGACGGGTGCCCTGAATGTCGTGCTTGGTCTCCAGGACGACTTGTCGGTGCGGGCCTATGACTATGACGCTCGCCGGCCGTTGTGGTACTCGTGGCAAAATGCCATCGTCGATAACGTGAACATTCATTACTCCAGTGATGACGAGGGGTATCTTCGCTTCACGGCGGTGGGCGGCGGACGCCGCATCACAGACGACCGACTGCACGAATTCAACTCTGCGTTCCTTGGAATCCCGAAAGACGCGGTAAGCAAGCTGCATTTCGATCTCGCGAAGCTCCGTGAACTCTGCTTTAGCCGGTTCATTGATCGGCTCTACATGATCCGGTTCTCGCACCCCTCGGGGGAGGAGTATCGGAGTATTGACCATGCACTGTTCCAAAGCCGGCAGTACATTGATCCGGAGACGCAGCGCCTCCAAGAGGTGCGTGCCGATGAGACTGGCGCCATCGAGTCGTTTGATTCCGATGTTGAAGTCCGGTCGGATGATCTTGCCTCACCGATCCAAGTCCGCTTCTTCATCCGTGGTCTCAGCGGCTCCCTGCGACTCCGCTTTCCCAAGACCCAATTCAGGACTGAAATCAAGGCACCTGAGGACCAAGCGCGCGTCTTCTACCGCATTGTCGGTATCGCGGAAAAGCTGATTCTGGACGCCGACTACTACACGAAACAACGGTACTCGCTCGAAGACCTCGAGACAGACCTCGTATTGATCCCCGACTTGGTGGACCTCACGCTATTTCGGAAGGTGATGACGAGCGAAGAGTCTCGGAGTGCATTCCTGTCTGTCATCAATCTGGGCGCGCCGTGGCAGGAGTGGAAGCCGCACCTTCGCGCTCTCGACGAGTTGCTTCCGTTAGAACACATCGCGGACCATTTCGCCGAACTCACCAGTGAGTTGGTGAGGCGTGATCCTCTCATGACTGCGCGGCTGCTGTCAGAATGTCAGGCCGACACGAAGATCAAGAGGATGGACACCATCATTGCCAACGTGGTGGCGAGCGAATTCCACGCGATCCCCGCAGCAGTAAGAGCGCAGGTGGAGGAAACACTTCTGTCGTGGGCGATTGAGCGGGAGCAGGAGTCGTGGGATGTCGGTCCAGACTCCGGCGAGGTCATGGTCCTCCATCTCCGGTGGCCAACGGCCGATTTGGCGCTCGATGTTCTCCCAGCCGTGCTCTGGAAACTCGTCGGTGTACTGCACGCACGCCTCCTTGCTTCCAATGGCGACACAGGATCATTATTGAGGCGGTTCAATTGGTGCATGTGTGCCGCAAGAGATTTGCCGCCGAACCATTCCAAGCTATCGCCTGCGTTCAGGCTTGTAGCGGAGAGCCGTGTGCCCTCTTCCGTTGCAGAAGGTGCAAAGGTGATCAAGGAACGAGTCAACGACCTACAGGCCCTTGATGACGCCATCATGGACCAGTTCGGCCTCCCTCTCTGGCCTTGCCTGACGGCGTCACGCGAGAACGGGAAAGTGACGTTGCAGAACTCCGGCATCGGCGTGGCGATCGCTATGTTGGCAACGCCATCGGGAACTCTGTTCAGCGACAAGGAAGCCACGGCCGAGGTCGATCTGTGTCCCGAGGAGTCCATGGAGTTGGACGTATCCGGTTCACCAGCGTCATTGGATGTCCGGTTCACGAAATATGGCGAGGAGCGTCGGATCCAGGTACCGATCACGAACCTGAAACGGGCCGCGGCCACTGCGACAAATGGCACTCCGACGCAGCCCGGCAGTGTGTCTTTCGACTTGGCCAAACAGGTGGAGCTTTGGAGGGCGACCGAACGAGTTCTGGGCGAGGGCGGGTCACCTGACAGGGGGACGATTTCCAAAGCCGTGCGTGCTGGTCAGTTGGAATCCAATGGACAGTCGGGGCGCGCATGCCGGGTGAAGGTCGATAGCTTCAAGACGTGGATCACCAAGATCAAAGGGCTGGCAACCGACGAGGTGACCCAGATCACGGATGCCGTCATGAACGAGATTCGCAGCCGACAGCAGTAGCGCAACATCGACGTTTGAAGTTGCGCACAGAGTAAACCTGAAAGTTTTTCGCCTGTCTGCATTGCCCAAGCGGCGGGAGCCATCGGTTCCTCGCCGCTTTCTTGTTGCGCCTTTGTTGCGAGCAAAATCCACCTGTTTGAATGCCCCCATCGCAGTTGCTCGGGCCCGCATGGTGTCGGCCTCAAACAACTGGCAGAAATGGGCGTGCGATGGTCGTAAATGTAATGATGGCAAGTCTTCCTCCTTCGCGGCGCAAGCTCCTCACCGAGATGCAACGGATCAACTTTGGCTGCATCGAGGATCTCCCGGTGCGGCAGGGCGAGCCAGTGATGGACCCGATGCCTCGGGTCATCCACCAAATCAAATTCCAGGGCGAGAACGGGCCGCGACCCGAGTCGGGCAAAGCCGACTTCGCGCTCAAGGCGCAGGTGATCGAACTCTTCGCCCACCTGGAGTCGATGGGCGATTGCGTGATCCGCTCCCTTGAGATTCAACGCGGTCTTCCGTTTCGGATGACCGTCGAGGAGGTGAGCGCCTGAGCACTGGGGCTGGGCTCCCCGCATGTGACTCAAACAAACTGATTACCTGACAACAAACCGGCCACGAAGTGGAGGCGTTGTGGGTGCCGCAGATGCGGCAATCCTGCAACGCCTCCACTGCGTGCGCGATCGCTGCATCGACTGGTTCCCACACGACGCCTCCCGGCCAACAGGAGGTCCAAATGGACACCAATCGAAAGCACGAAGAACTTACCGAGTACGCATTTGAAGTCGTTCACCACAAAGCTCGGCAGTTGGTCGGCAAAGCCGGCTACACGAATGACGATGTCGCCGACATCGAACAGGATCTGATCACGGACCTGCTCGAGCGTCTGCCGAAGTTCGATCCAAGCAAAGCGACCCACAACACGTTCGTCGCCCGCCTGGTTGAGCGGAAGATCAGCAAGCTGCTTCGCGATCGCCTGGCAAAGATGCGTGACTGTCGCCGTGAGGACTGCTCGCTCAACGAAGAGATCAACACTGGCGATCAAGAGACGCCCGCGCAGCGCGTCGCCACGATCAGCCAAGATGATCACGATCTGCGCACCGGCAAACACCTGCGACCGGCCGAGGAGCGTGCCGATCTGCATCGCGACATCAACACGGTGCTGGCCGAGTTGCCGCCGGAGTTGAGTGAGGCTGCCGAGTTGTTGGCTGTCATGCCCATCGCGGAAGTCGCCCGCAAACTCGAAGTGCCGCGCGCCACGTTCTATGACAACTACCTCGCAAAGATCCGCGCGGTGTTCGAGGACAAGGGGCTCAACGGCTACCTGGCGTGATCCTCTCTCCGACAGTCTGTCCCAGCGCCGGGTAAGTAACCAGAGACGGCCTGGGCAGGCTGCTTCGGTGACTTGAAAGCGAGACAACGCAATGGACCTGGCGATCGACCTGAACATCCTCGAAGTTGAACCCGCTGAGGAGTACCACGCCAAAGCGAGTCGATTCCTATCGAGCCATCAACTCCTGGACTTCATCAAATGCCCCTGGCTTCACCGCAAGAAGTCACTCGGTCTCATCGCGGACAGGGAATCACCGGCATATCTCGTCGGCCGGGCGGCTCATGTTCGCATCCTCGAAGGCCGTGATGTGTACGAAGCGGCCTTCGCGATGGGCGGGCCGATCAACGCCAAGACCAACAAGCCCTTCGGGACAAACACTAAGGCGTTTGTCGAGTGGGCCAAGGCCCAGGGCAAGCCGGTGCTTTCGCACGATCAGGTGCAGCTCATCGAGCAGATTGCATCGGGCGTGGCCGTAAACACTGAGGCCGCTGACCTTCTGCTGCATGGCCGGGCTGAAGGTGTTGTGCGCGACAACTATTGCGGGACGCCATGTCAGATTCGAATCGATTGGGTGCATCCGCACCGTGGGATTGTGGACTTCAAGACCTGTGACGACCTGACTTGGTTCGAGTCGGACGCTCGCCGGTACGGCTATCACCGGCAACTGGCGTTCTACCGGGCCGTCCTGGCGCAGTCTTGCGGTGACCAGCCAGTCCCCGTCCACCTTGTTGCTGTCGAGAAGCGTGAACCATTCCGTTGCGGCGTGTGGCGCATCAGCGACGACACGTTGGCCATCGCCGAGCGCGAGAACGCCGCTGCGATTCGTCGATGGCTGGAGTGCCACCAGCGCGATCATTGGCCCACCGGATACGAGGAGGTTCGCGTCCTTGATGTGGCCTGAACATTCAGCGCCCGAACGGCTTGTGGTGAGTCCACGCGACGACCACCCCGTCGGGCGCACTTCGGCAGGGCCGGGCGACTGGGGCCTCATAAGCCTCGGCTGGTGGGTTCGACTCCCACACCTGCCATTGGACATCGGTCCTGCGAAATACACATGAACTTCCCGATCACAAAGGAACAACGATGTCATTACTGAAACAAATTCGCAGTGGCCGTCGCCACACACCACCGAGACTGCTGATCTACGGAACCGAGGGGATCGGCAAGTCCACGATCGCATCCCAGGCACCGAACCCGATCTTCGTTCAGACCGAAGATGGCCTGGACCAGATCGACTGCGCGTCGTTCCCACTGGCGACGAGTTTCAGCGATGTCATCAAGACGTTGACGGCGCTTTATTCGGAGGAACACGAGTTCCAGACGGTGGTCATCGACTCTCTCGACTGGCTCGAGCGACTCGCCTGGGATGACGTGTGCCGCGAGTACGGCGTGAAATCGATCGAGAAGGCGGACGGCGGATATGCCAAGGGCTACACGCACGCCCTGACCCAGTGGCGTGAAGTCCTCGATGGACTCGATGCGCTGCGCAACGACCGGGGCATGGCTGTCGTGCTCCTGGCGCATGCCAAGGTTGAGAAGTTCGATGACCCGGAGTCGGTCGCGTATGACCGGTACTCGCCGCGTCTGCACAAACACGCCTCGGCACTGATCACTGAATGGTGCGATGCCGTCCTGTTTGCCACGCGGAAGTTCCGCACCGAGAGCGAAGACGCGGGTTTCAACCGCACGCGTTCCATCGCCGTCGCGCTCGGTCAGGATGGCGGCGAGCGCATTCTGCGTTGCGTCGGATGTCCTTCATGCACCGCGAAGAACCGCTACGGCCTTCCGGCCGAGCTGCCTCTCACATGGCCTTCGCTCATGGCCGCAATGACTGACACGCCCTCGACACGGCCGACCTCCCCCACACCCAGCACCACGAATGAAGGAGACTCCACGGATGGCTGATCTGAATGGTTTTGACGCACGGACTGTAGACCCCTCGACCACTTTCGACGCGATCCCCGCGGGCAAGTACATCGCCGCGATCACCGAGTCGGAGACCAAGCCGACCAAGAGCGGCAACGGCAGCTACCTGCAACTGGCATTCACAATCCTCGATGGCGAGTACAAGAATCGCATCCTCTGGGCTCGGCTGAATCTGCAGAACCCGAATCAGACGGCGGTGCAGATTGCCCGCTCCGAGTTGTCGGCGATCTGCCACGCGGTGGGTGTGATGGCACCGAACGACAGCGTGGAACTGCACAATCTCCCGGTCCAGATCACGGTCAAAGTGAAGAAGCGCGAGGACACGGGCGATCTGGTCAACGAGATCAAGGGATACGCGACAAAGGAAGCATCACAAGGCCAACCTCAGCAGGCACAGAACAGCACCCCACCGTGGAGACGGTGACGCATGAGCGATTCTGAGTCTTCGGCCCCGAGCCGAGAAGGAAGAGATGCGGCACGCGTGCGGCAGTCGGCGCGTCCGAGCGGTGACGAACACGCGCCTCGCGCGCACAGGCCTCCGGCTGAATCCCCAACCGGGCCAATGTCAATGAACCGTCCCCGCGACCCCGAGCGGATCAACACCGGCAACTGCGCCGATGCCCCGGGGGCCTGTGCCGCGCTCATCCTTCACCTCCCCTGGCCACCGAGTGTCAATCATTACTGGCGGTCGATTCCGCTAAGAGGAAGCGGGCACGGTTTCCGGGCCGGTCGCGGGTGCCGGGTTGTGATCAGCCGCGAAGGCAGAGCGTATCGCAAGAATGTGTGCGCCCTCCTTCGTGATCAAAGCTCCAGTCCGCCGGATGGTCGGCTGCATGTACGGGTTGTCCTCCAGCCTCCCACGCGCCGCGCGATCGACATCGACAACCGCATGAAGGCGTTGCTCGATTCGTTGGAGCACGCGCGCATCTACCACGATGACGGCCAGATCGATCGGCTCGAGATTGAGCGCGGCGAGGTCATCAAGGGAGGAAGGGCCATCGTGGAGATCGTGGAGTTGCCCTCCTGATGGCGATGCAACTCCGTCCGTACCAGTCCGAAGCGGTGGAATCGGTCTACCAGCATCTCCGGGATCACGATGACAACCCGTGCATCGTCATCCCTACCGCTGGTGGTAAGACACCGGTCATGGCCACGATCTGCCGAGATGCAGTCAATGTGTGGAATGGGCGCGTCCTCATCCTGGCACACGTCAAGGAGTTGCTCGAACAGGCAGTGGACAAGCTCCAGGCGATCGCGCCCGATCTTGATGTCGGCGTCTACTCGGCGGGATTGAAGCGCCGCGACACCGACCCCCAGGTGATCGTCGCCGGCATCCAGTCGGTGTATCGCCGCGCCTGCGACTTCGAGCCGTTCGATCTCATCATCGTTGACGAGGCACACCTCATTCCGCCGGAAGGCGATGGGATGTACCGGAAGTTCCTGGCTGACGCGGCCGTGGTGAATCCGCGCGTTCGCGTCATTGGCCTGACCGCGACGCCATTCCGGATGGCAACCGGCATCATCTGCCGCGAGGATCACTTCCTCAATCGGGTCTGTTACGAGATCGGGGTCAAGGAACTCATCGTGCAGGGCTTTCTCTCTCCGCTGCGCACCAAGGCGGGGCAGAGCAGAGCGGACACCACGAACTTGCATGTTCGGGGTGGTGAGTACATCGCAGGTGAAGTCGAAGACCTGATGGACGAAGACGCGCTGGTCGATGCCGCATGCGCCGAGATTGTCGAACAGACGCGCGATCGCACCGCGGTGCTGATCTTCGCCTCCGGAGTCACTCACGGTCGGCACATCGTTCGGGTACTCGAGGATCGACATGGGTGCGATTGTGGATTCGTCTGTGGCGAGACACCCGTTGCTGAACGCGACGACCTGCTCGCTCGCTTCAAGCGCGGCGGCCTGAATTACCTCTGCAACGTCAATGTGCTCACGACCGGGTTCGATGCGCCAAATATCGACTGTGTGGCGATGCTCCGGCCCACGCTTTCACCCGGCCTCTATTACCAGATGGTTGGTCGTGGGTTTCGGTTGCATCCGGGCAAGGCCGACTGCCTTGTGCTCGACTTCGGCGGCAATGTCGTCCGGCACGGTCCGGTCGATGACCTTCGCGTCGAGGAACCGGGACAGGGCGACGGTGATGCACCGGCCAAGGAATGCCCGGAATGCCAAGCGATCATTCATGCGGCCTACGCCAGGTGTCCAGAGTGTGGCTACGAGTTCCCACCGCCGCAGCGCGAGCAACATGATGACCGCGCGAGCACCGCAGGCGTGCTCACCGGGCAAACCGAAGACACGATCCATCGCGTCAGCGATGTCTACTACAGCGTCCACACCAAGCGCGGCGCGGACCCGGCTCATCCCCGCTCCATGCGCGTCGAATACCGCATCGGACTGAGCGAGCACGTATCGGAATGGATCTGCTTCGAGCACACCGGATACGCGCGAACCAAGGCCGAACAGTGGTGGCGGAAGAGGAGCCGCGAGCCGGTGCCGGAGAACACCGACGAGGCTGTGGACATCTGCGAGCGTGGCAGCATCTGCGAGACATCATCGATCACGGTGCGCCGCAGCGCCGGTGAACAGTACGACCGCATCGTGAACTATGAACTCGAGTCGATCCCGCCGCGGCTGGATGGCTCTGATGAACGGGACGGTGATGACTTACCCGAGTACGTCTTCGCCGATGATGAGGTGCCGTTTTGATTGGTTGCCACAGCGCCCTTCATCACGCTGCCACGGACTACCTCGCCGCCGGTCTCTGCGTGCTGCCAGCGCGCCGGGCCGAAAAGCGTCCCGCCGTGGGTCGGTGGAAGCAGTATCAAAAGCAACGGCCTACGGAGGCCGAAGTGTCGGCATGGTTCGCCAACGGCCACGACGCCGTCTGCATTCTCTGCGGCCAGGCATCGAACAACTTGGAGATCATCGACTTCGATGTCGGTGGCGAGCTGTTCGCTGCATGGTGGGATTGCATTCCTGCGGAGCTGCGTGACCGGCTTGCAATCGCATCCACCCAGTCCGGTGGCCGGCATGCGATCTACCGCTGTGAGGTGTCGGTGTCTGGCAACCTGAAGCTGGCTCAGCGCCGCGACGGCAAGAAGGTCGTCACCTTCATCGAGACACGCGGTGAAGGAGGCCTGTTCCTTTGCGCGCCGACGGTTGGATACGAGATGGTTCAGGGTGACCTGTGCGATCCACCGGTGTTGACCGAAGCAGAGCGGGACGCGCTCCTGCAGTCGGCGTGGGAGCTGAACGAACATGTGCCGCCGGTGGTCAATGGTCCGACGATGTCGGCCAATGTCCGCCTCACAGGCGCACAGTCGGGCGGACAATGCGCACCTCCGCCAGAGAATGCCGACAGGCCCGGCGATGATTTCAACCGTCGCGGAGATGTGCGGACACTGCTTGAACAACACGGATGGGTTCGCACCAAGGACGGAAAGAACGAGTATTGGCGGCGCCCCGGCAAGAGCTCGGGCATGTCCGCCACGCTCAAGGACCGGGTCTTCTACGTCTTTTCGTCCAACGCGGCGCCGTTTGAACCGAACCAGGCATACTCGCCGTTCTCGCTCTACACATGGCTCACCTGCAGCGGAGATTTCGAGCAGGCCGCACGGTCTCTGCGATCCGCTGGCTTCGGCAGCGACCCCCTGAATTCTCTGACCGACCATGCCACGGGTGTGGACATCTCGGCCCTTGTGGGAATGTCCGCCGCACCCGGCGCAAGTTCGTCGAACAATGACCAATCCGGCGAATGTCCGACCGACATCGCCGATCCGGGCCCGATGCCAACCGAGATGCTGAACATTCCCGGCTTTGTCGCCGAGGTCATGGACTTTTGTCTTGCGACCGCGCCGTACCCAAACCCGGTCATGGCGTTCTGTGGCGCGATCTCGTTGCTGTCGTTTCTCGCCGGCCGCAAGGTGCGCGACTCCGGCGACAACCGCACCAACTTCTACCTGCTCGGTCTGGCCCACTCCTCGGCCGGCAAGGACTGGCCACGCAAGATCAACACACGCATCGTCCACGAGGTTGGCCTCGCCGATGGACTCGGTGAACGGTTCGCTTCGGGCGAGGGCATACAGGATGCACTCTTCCAGACGCCGAGCATGCTCTTTCAGACCGACGAGATCGACGGAATGCTCCAGTCGATCAACAAGGCCAAAGACGCCCGGCACGAAGCGATCATGAGCACGCTGCTGACCATGTATTCGTCGGCCAACAGCGTCTTTCCCATGCGCCGCAAGGCGGGCAAGGAATCGCCCGGCGTCATCAACCAGCCGAACCTGGTCATCTTCGGCACCGCCATTCCCAACCACTACTACGAAGCGCTCAGCGAGCGGATGCTCACCAACGGTTTCTTCGCTCGCATGATCATCCTCGAAGCAGGTCAGCGCGGCACGGGGCAGGAGCCGAGCATCTGTGATCTGCCGACGCGCGTGCTTGAGACCGCCCGCTGGTGGTCCGCCTACCGGCCGGGACGGGGCAATCTGGATAACTGGCACCCGGTGCCGACGGTGGTCAAGCACACGGATGAGGCCAGGCGCCTGATCGTTGAGACGCGCGAGGAAGCTGAAAGCGAGTACGCCACGGCAGAGGCTGGAAGCGATCCGGTGGGCACGACAGTGTGGGGACGCGTCAGCGAGCAGGTGCGCAAACTTGCGCTGCTGCATGCGATCAGCGAGAACCACGAGTCACCACGCATTGGCGCCGATGCCGTGCGCTGGGCCTCGGGCTTCGTGCTGCACCAGACGCGGCGGATGCTCTTCATGGCGACCAGCCATGTGGCAGACAACCCGTTCCACGCAGAGTGCCTCAAGGTGATGGAGAAGCTGCGCGATGCGCCGGGGATGGAACTGTCCCATCAGGTCTTGCTCAAACGCATGAAGATCAAAGCCAAGGACTTCCGCGACCTGATCGAAACGCTCATCCAGCGCGGGGATCTGGAAGCGGTTCAGGTCCCGACGAGCGGCCGGACCGGGCTGGTCTACCGCCTGATTGGAGGGGGTGAAACAAGGTGAAGGAAGTGAAGGAAGCCCGCTGATGTGGCGGTTTTGGGGTGAAGGATGGTGAAGCAAGGTGAAGGAAGGGGTGAAGGAAGTTTGGCCATGAATAGCCCTAGAAATAGGAATAACAACAACTTCTCTACTTACTTCCCTCCTTCACCCGCATACCCCCGCGCACGTGAAATGCCCGCGTACGTGTGTGAGAGGGGGTGGGTGAAGGAAGTAAGGGAAGGAAGGTTCAATAGGTACTCCCGGGCAGGTGTGCGCAGGAGACGCCTGCGGGAACAGCCGCCGACCACGACAGACTTTCTTTCGGTTGGCCGGTCCGGTTTGGCGGCTCGCCTGGGCCATACCACACCGCTGTCCAACAGCTGTCCAATGGCTGTCCAATCTCCGTCCAATCTCGCGCTCGGGCAACGGGCTACGACGTTGGCCCGTGTCGCGGCCGGCATGGGACTGGCCATCGCTACCACCATCCGCAACCTCGGCCACACGGCCCAACGTCGCCCAAGTCCGGAGGCGTGGGCGAAGCTCGTCATGAACATCAACCCGGAGGCCAAGGTCGGCCCCGATTCCCCTAGCACGGAGGCCACGCCATGAAAGTCGTTCAACGCCCCATCGATGAACTCAAGCCCTACGACAAGAACCCTCGCCAGAACGATGACGCCGTGAGTGCCGTCGCCGAGTCGATTCGTGAGTTCGGATTTCGCCAGCCGATCGTGGTCGACCCCGATGACGTGATCATCTGCGGCCACACGCGATTCCGGGCGGCGCAGCAGCTCGAACTCAAGAAGGTGCCGGTGCATGTCGCCGCAGATCTGACGCCGGAGCAGATTCGAGCGTATCGCATCGCCGACAACAAGACCGGCGAACTCGCTACCTGGGACATGGAGTTGCTCCCGATCGAGATCGCTGAGTTGCAGAGCGCTGGGATCGACTGGTCGCTGCTGGGCTTCGACGAAGATGAGATGGCGAAGCTGATGGCCGGCGACGTTGGCGTCACGGAGGGCCTGACAGATCCCGACTCGGTGCCGGAGCCGCCGGATGATCCGGTGACTCAGCCGGGAGATCTCTGGGTACTCGGCAATCACCGCCTGCTGTGCGGCGAGAGCGGGAGTGAGGCTGACGTCGATCGGTTGCTCGATGGCGCGACGATCGATCTCGTCAACACCGATCCACCGTACAACGTGAAGGTCGAGCCGCGATCGAACAACGCCATCGCCGCCGGGAACTCGTCATTCACCGCGCCGGAGAAGAAACACCACCAGAAGTTTGATCTCGCACGACACCCGGAAAAGGCCAAGGCGACGCACCGGAAGATGCGAGCGAAGGACCGGCCACTCGAGAACGACTTCGTCACGGACGAGGCATTCGACGCGATGTTGCTCGCCTGGTTCGGCAACATTGCGCGTGTCCTCAAGCCAGGCGGATCGTTTTTCATTTGGGGTGGCTACGCAAACATCGGGAACTACCCCGCGCCGCTGAACACATCGGGGTTGTACTTCAGCCAGGGTGTCGTGTGGGACAAGCAGCACCCGGTGCTGACGCGCAAGGACTTCATGGGCGCGTTCGAGATCTGCTTCTACGGCTGGCGTGAGGGAGCCGGGCACAAGTTCTTCGGCCCGAACAACGCGACCGATCTCTGGCACGTCAAGAAGGTCAACCCGCAGTCGATGGTGCATCTCACCGAGAAGCCCGTCGAACTGGCGGTGCGTTCGATCCAGTATTCGTCACGACCTGGTGAAAACGTGCTCGATCTGTTCGGCGGATCGGGCTCGACGCTCATCGCCGCTGAGCAAACCGATCGGCATGCGTTCCTGATGGAGATCGATCCGGCCTACTGCGATGTGATCGTGCAGCGCTGGGAGGAGTTCACTGGCGGCAAGGCGGAGCGCGTCGCTGCAGACACTGACGCCGGAGAGAAAGCCCCGACCGCGGTCGAGGCTGGGGAGGATTCAGAGTGATGTACGGTCTACTCGGGGTCCTTCTCCCGAAGAGCGTGGTATTCGATCATCGCGTCCTCAAAGATGCATCGCCCCGCGGCGTAGTTGCGCCGGAACTGGGTGATGACGCAGCCGCGTTCTTTCATGAAGGCCAGAGCGACCGCCGTCTGCGTACTGGGAATGTTGGCGGCGGTGGCGAGCTCCTCCAGCGTGAATCCGCTATCGGCCAGTTGGTTGCTGAACAACTCCGCCGCGTGCGCGATGTCCTCGTAGGATCTGCGCGGACATCGATGTTCGTACGGTTTGCCTCGCAGCGGGACCACGCTGCGGACCAGGTGGTCGGCTGCGATGGTGAACGTCTCGATTCGGTCAGGCGCGCTGTTCATGGATCACGCTCCCTTCGTCCGGGGCAGTGCGCGGAATTGACCGCGCTCGACCTTCTCGAAGCGTGCATCCGTTCCCTTCTTCGAGATCTCGCGAATGATCGCGGCGTAGAGCGTGGCGTGCGGCGTCTTGCCGCTGGTGGTCCACAGCTCCTTGGCGATGGCCTGTTCGACGATCGCCTTGCACGCCATCGGCTCCTTCGCCTTGGCCAGGATCTGCGCCGCGGCGTCGAGGATTCCCATGCGCTTCGCCGTGTTGGCCGGTGCCGCGTTCTTCGTGGTCTTGGCCTTGGTGGCCGCCTTCGCGGAAGTCACGGCCTTCTTCGTCTTGGCGGTCTGACTCATCGCGCGCTCGCGCGCGGTCTGGCCGTCCTTGCTCGCCTTGCGTTCGTCGCGAACGCGAGCGTTCTCCTGATCCGCAGCCTCGTCCGCCTTGATGGTCTCGCGGTACTCACTCCGGAGCTTGGCCGCGCTCTTGATGCGGACCTTCTTCTTCGTGGTCAGGTTGGTCGCGTCCCAGCCGCCGCCCGGGTTCTCCGCATCGATACGGACGGGGACCACGCGGTTCGTGATCTTGGCGGTGTACGTGGTTCCGATCTTGATGTCGTTCTTCTGCATGGCAGTTCCTTTCGGGAAACAGAGTGGAAATGGCTATGGGCGGCTCTCAACGAGCGCCCACGTCGATCGAATCGGGTCGTATGGAGTCGGGAAGACGCGGTGTCCGCGCCGTTCGATGGCGTCGTTCAGGCGGCTGCTGAGCTCCCCGGCATTGACGCGGTACTCGGTGAATGCAGCGGCGACGTCTTCGGCGTTGGCCGGGCTGCGCCGGCGGGTGATCGCCTCTTCGAGTTCGTTGGCCTTGTCGCTCATGGCGACCTCGAGCTCGCGCGCCTTCCGGCCCGCGGCGTCGAGGAGGTCAGCGATCTGGCGCTGCAGGGATGCGATCTCGCGAACGTGGTCGTTGACGTTGGTGTTCATGGCAGTTCTCCTTGGCGGCGTTCAGCCGAGCGGCATGACGACGTAGTTCGTTCCGCAGCGCTGGCAGGTCACGCTGGTCCCGGCGTCGTCCCATACGAGTTGGTCGATGTCGTCCTCGCCGCAGCGTGGGCAGATGCCCGCGGGCGGGACGGTGTTGGGCTTGCGATCGGTAATGGCCTGTTCGTATCCGGCCGAGTACGCGAGGCGCAGCGCTTCGAGAAGGCCCCAGACCGAAACCTCGTGGAAGTCCAGGCTGTCGCTGCTGCGGGTCTTCAGCGTCGGGATGTCGAGGGCGCGCTTGGCGATCCCTCCGAGTTCCCGGTCGCGTTGTTCGTTCGTGTTCGTCATGGCGATGTGGTCCTTTCGCACACACAAGGGCATGACCGCGCGAACACATCAAGGCGACTTCGCGAGCATTCGCCAGATGTGGGCAACTTCGCCCTGAATGTGGGCCACTGTTGGCAGAGGGCGGCGTGATGTCGGAGCCAGCACCCGAATCAGCTGTCAAACCAGGGCAACTGAATCCCATGGCGCTGTCCGCCACCGACGCGGCACGCTTGCTCACGTCGGCGGGTGGCATCCGCATCGATGTCGAGCAGATCGCGGCGGACATCGATTCTGGCGCTCCGACAAACGGAGACGGAACGATCAACCTCGTGCACTACGCCACGTGGCTCGTGAAGGAGATGGCGGCCCGTGCCAACTGATCCGCGACAACTCCGGCCATCGGAGCTGTGCCAGCTCCTGAACTCGACGCAGCTCGGTGAGGTCATCGCTGAACGTCAATTGCGCCGTCATCGCACCCGCGCCGGCCTGCGCATCGCTTCGGCGAAGGACGAGCGGCGCATCGACCTGATCCGGTACGTCGCCTGGCTGGTGCTGGAACGGCACCGTGCGTTGGCCGATGCAGAAGACCGACAACCGGCAGACTATGACGCAGTGCGCGAGCGGGCGCTGGCGCGGAGCAAGACGCTGTCGTTGTCTGGTCGGGACATCGGGGAGCTGCCGACGGTCGTGAATCCTCAGCGAAGGGAGCAGGCCGAAGGCGACTTCCGTTCGTTCTGCGAGACCTACTTCCCGCAAACGTTCACGATGGCCTGGTCAGACGATCACCTGAAGGTCATCGCCAAGATCGAACAGGCAGTTCTGGAAGGCGGGCTCTTCGCGATGGCGATGCCGCGCGGCAGCGGAAAGACGACGCTCTGTGAGATCGCCTGTCTATGGGCGATCCTCATCGGAGCCCGGGAGTTCGTCGCGTTGATCGGCGCCGATGAAGAGCATGCCGCGAACATGCTCGATTCCATCAAGGCGGAGTTGGAGAACAACGACCTGTTGCTCGAGGACTTCCCGGAGGTGGTGTATCCGATCCACTGCCTTGAGGGAATCCACCAGCGCGCCGGCGGGCAGCTGTTTCAGGGAACGCAGACGCACATCGGCTGGACGGCGCGGGAGATCGTGCTGCCGACGATGTCTGGCGATACAGAGTCGAATGCATCAGGCGCGATCATTCGCGTGGCCGGCATCACGGGCCGAATCCGCGGCATGAAGCACAAGCGAGTGGACGGCCTGTCGGTGCGCCCGTCACTCGTGCTCATCGACGACCCGCAGACGGACGAATCCGCCCGTTCGCCATCGCAATGCGCGACCCGCGAACGAATCCTGGCTGGAGCCATACTCGGCCTTGCCGGACCGGGGAAGAAGATCGCGGGGCTGATGACGATCACCGTGGTGCGCCCAGAGGACATGGCCGATCGCCTGCTGGATCGCGACAAGCATCCGCAGTGGCAAGGTGAGCGGACGCGGATGGTCTACGAGTTCCCGGCCAACGAAGCGCTCTGGGGCAAGTATGCGGAACTGCGAGCGGACGGGTTGCGCAACGACGCCGGGATCATCGCCGCGACGGCGTTCTATGGGGAGCATCGCGAGCAGATGGACGAGGGCGCAGTCGTGGCCTGGCCGGAGCGGTTCAATCACGATGAACTGAGCGCCGTCCAGCACGCGATGAATCTCAAGCTGCAAGATGAGGCAGCCTTCTGGGCCGAATACCAGAACGAGCCGCTGCCGGAGAACGAGCCCGACATCGACCTGATGACCGCCGATGAGATCGCGGCGAAGGTCAACGGTATGAAACGTGGCGAAGTGCCGATCGGTTGCTCGCACATGACCATGTTCATTGATGTGCAGGGCAACGTCCTGTTCTATCTGATTGCGGCATGGTCGGACGACTTCACCGGGCATGTGATCGATTACGGAACGGAGCCGGACCAGAAGTTGGCCCCCGGAGCCTATTTCACGCTGCGCGATGTGAAACGCACGCTCGGTCGGGCTGCTCCAAGAGCAGGCCAGGAAGGTGCGATCTACAGCGGACTCGAGCGGCTCACCAACACGATGCTCAGCCGCGAGTGGAAACGCGACGATGGTGCGCGGGTGCGAATCGATCGCTGCCTCATCGATGCGAACTGGGGCACATCGACCGACGTCGTGTACCAATTCTGCCGGCAGAGCCAGTTCGCCAATGTCCTCCTGCCAAGCCATGGTCGCTACGTCGGTGCATCGAGCCTCCCGTTCAGTGAGTACAAGCGCAAACGCGGTGACCGGGTCGGTCACAACTGGCGCATCCCCAACGTGGCAGGCAAGCGGGCAGTTCGTCACGTGCTGTTCGATGCGAACTACTGGAAGTCGTTCATCCACGCACGCCTGGCGGTGCCCATGGGCGATCCGGGATGCCTTTCACTCTATGAACGTGATCCGAATCGCCACCGCTTGCTGGCCGAGCATCTGACGGCGGAGTATCGCGTCAAGACCGAAGGACGCGGCCGCACCGTCGATGAGTGGAAGCTTCGGGTTGGCGGTCTCGACAATCACTGGCTCGATTGCATGGTCGGTGCGTCCGTTGCGGCATCGATTCAAGGAGTCAATCTGCTGGGCCTCGGTCAACGCGAGCCGCGTCCAAGACAACGGCTCAAGCTGTCAGAGTTGCGAAGGAGCAGGCAGTAGATGACCTCAACAGCCGAGCACGACAACACAAAGGACAGGCGTGGATTGCAATGCCCATCCTGCGGTTGTCGGCACTTCCGAGTGCTCTACACTCGCCGGGCCCACGGTGGTCGGGTGATGCGACGCCGCGAATGCCGTCATTGCGGACGGCGGATGACGACTTTTGAACAGACTTCCACGAGCAGCAGGTAGTCCGCTTCGGTCGTCATCAAGTTCTACATGCGGAACGATCTGCGCACTTGTCGCCAAGCCCCCGACACTCAGTGTGTCGGCCGGGTAAGTAACCAGTAGACATCAGAGACGGTTCTCAGCACCTCGCGGCTCGCGTGCGACACGTGTCGCGCCGTGCAACTGTCCGCGTGTGATGAGAACGCTCCTCCATCCCGATTCCTCCACCTGCTCAGGAGCACTTCATGCCCACCAGTGTTGCCAACTTCGACATTGCCGGAGCCGCAGACCGACTCGTGACCTTCGCCAACGAAGTCATAGCGAGCCAGTCCGCTCGCCAGGCTGAGTTCAATGAGCACGATCGTGAACGCGCGTCGGCATATCTCGATCGACTGGAGTCGTACGTCGAGGTCATCTCGAACCCCGCCAATCCGCTCGACCTCCCGAAGACGCACCCGACGGCGTATCCGATCACGGTCTTCCCTGGCGACGAGCAGATCAACGCGATCGAGAATGCTGAGGTTCGCGACCTGACGCGCCGCTTCAAGGCTGCACACGTTGAACTGACCAATAGCCAGTCGAAGGACCGGGCGACCGGCATCTTCGATGCGGACAAGGTCCGGCTTGAGGCGCTCATCGAGAACGCACGCGGCATCATCGCCTTCGGGGAGACCTCTGTGGATCTCCCCGAAAACCCCGCAGATGTCCCGGCGGTCTGACGCCATTCACGCACTCCCTCGGAAGCCCGGTAGCAACCATGCCTGAACCGCTCGACGACACCATCCGCGACAACGCCAAAGGCCCCAAGAAGGCCTCGGGCGATGCAGGCAGCGTGGAGCAACACGATCTGACAGACCAGATCGAGGCGGACCGCTACCTGAACTCGAAGAACGCAGTCAAGAAGAAAGGGCTCGGGATCAAGATCACCCGAGCCATCCCACACGGAACGGTTTGATAGAGGCCGAGGCACGGATGCTCAAACGACTGATCAACACACTGGCGGCCCGCACGCATCGCCACGGCGACGAAGTACAAGTCGCTGACGGTGCGCGCGTCCGGACACCGGTGTTCAGTCTTCGGCCACTTCGCGCCCGGTATGACGCGGCGGCGACCACGGATGGGAACCGCCGCCATTGGGCGAATGCCGATGGTCTGAGTGCGGATGCAGCTACCAACCCCGAAGTCCGGCGCGTTCTGCGCAACCGGGCCCGTTACGAGGTTGCCAACAACAGCTATGCGCGCGGGATCGTGAGCACCCTCGCGAACGATGTCGTCGGGACTGGCCCGCGTCTCCAGATGCTGACTGGTGACCCAGATGCGGATCGTCGCATCGAGACAGCGTTTGCTGATTGGGCGCGGACCGTTGACCTCGCCGCCAAGCTGCGCACCATTCGGATGGCTCGCGCTGAGTCTGGCGAAGGATTCGTCCTGCTCGCTCGTAATCCCCGTCATGGCTCACCTGTCCAACTGGACATCCGGCTGATTGAAGCGGACCAGGTCGCCACGCCTGATCTCGCCTTGAATGTGCGTGGGGCCATCGACGGCGTTGTCTTTGATGATGTCGGTAACCCGATTGAGTACCACATCCTCAAACAGCATCCCGGCGATCTGCGCTGGCTCTCGAACCTCGAGTACCGCCGCATCCCGGCTGCCGTCGTCATCCACTACTTCCGCGCTGACCGGCCTGGTCAGAGTCGCGGTATCCCCGACATCACGCCGGCGCTGCCACTGTTCGCGCAGCTGCGACGCTTTACCCTCGCGGTGATCAGCGCGGCAGAGACGGCTGCTGACTTTGCCGGTGTTCTCTACACCGACGCGCCTGCCAACGGTGAGGCCGAAGACGTTGAGCCGATGGACGCCATCGAACTCGAGCAGCGCATGCTGCTGACGATGCCCGGTGGATGGAAGATGGCGCAGCTCAAAGCCGAGCAACCAGCGACGACGTACGGCGAGTTCAAACGCGAGATCCTCAACGAGATCGCCCGTTGCCTGAACATGCCATTCAACGTCGCGGCCGGAAACAGCTCTGGCTACAACTACGCATCCGGGCGCCTCGACCACCAGACCTACTTCAAAAGCATCCGCATCGAACAGGCGCACATCGAGCGTACTGTGCTCGATCGTATCTTCGAGGCATGGCTCGATGAAGCCGTGCTTGTCGAGGGGCTGCTCCCGCAATCAATGCGAATGCGTGATGCCTCCCGTTCGCATCAGTGGTTCTGGGATGGCAACGAACACGTTGACCCGGCCAAGGAAGCGAACGCACAGGCAACCCGGCTTGAGAGCCGGACGACCTCGCTCGCTCGCGAGTACGCACGCCAAGGACTCGACTGGGAATCCGAACTGCGTCAGATCGCCAAAGAGCGCGACCTGATGAACACCCTCGGCATTCAGCCCCCGGATTCATCGGAAGCTCCCGTTCCGGCCGCTTCAAAGGACGAACAAGATGACGACGACCCCAGCGACAACTGAACCGCCGGACATCCTGGCGATGGACTGTGAAGTCGCGATCGAGGCAGCTGCGCCGTCGACTGAAGACGGCACGGACGAAAGCCTTCCTCGCTTCTCGATGGTCGCGTACACCGGCGGTCCGATCCGAACACTCGGCTTCGCGTACCCGGTGGTCGTCAATCTCGACGGCATGAAGATCCCGACGCAGCGCCGACCAGTGCGATTCCAGCACTCCGCGTTCGAAGGTGTCGGACACACCGAACGCATTGCCGTCGAGAACGGCAAACTCCTCGCCGATGGCGTTGTGTCACGTGACACGACAGCTGCGCAGGAGATCGTGGTCAGTGGGAAGAAGGGATTCCCCTGGCAAGCATCGATTGGCGCCTCCGTCGATGAGCTCGAGTTCATCAAACGCGACGTGGCTGTCACCGTGAACGGGCGCAAGTTCAAAGGCCCGATCTACATCGCCCACAAGACCACTCTCAACGAAATCAGCTTCGTCGATCTCGGCGCGGACCAGCAAACGCGGGCCCGAATCGCTGCCCAGCATCTCAAGGAGACCCAGGCCATGCCTGACGCCCATTCACATGACACCGATGTGGCGGCCACCGATTCCGCGCCGACCAACGACATCACCCCTCAGGCACCACTGCAACCGCAGCGCAACTCCAACATCACCGCGAGCGACCCAGCTGCCGAGATCGATCAGATCACGTCGCGGGCCCGAGCGGAATCTGATCGGCGCCAACGAATCCAGGCGATGACCGCCGAGGTGCTCACTCAGCGCCCGGAACTTGCCGACGATCTCGGGCGCCTGGCTCACGCCGCGCTGGAAGCCGGGTGGAAGCCCGACAAGTACCAGCTCGAAGTCATGCGGCTCAGCCGAACCTACGAAGGCATTGGCGGCCCGCGTTCCCAGAGTGATCGCATTGAAGGATCGATCATCGAGGCGGCGCTGTGCTTTGCGGGTGGACTCGAATCGGAGACGCTGGAGTCCCAGTTCAGTGAACGAACGCTTGATGCAGCCAACCGGGAGTATCGCCACGGCCTCGGCCTGTGCGAGACACTCCTCATCTTCGCCCAGGCGAACGGATACCGTGGCTTCGGCCGCAGCGATCTGAAGGGCCTGCTGCAGTTCGCCTTCTCGGGCGACATGCAGGCGTCGGGCTTCAGCACGATGTCTCTGCCGGGCATCCTCTCCAACGTCGCGAACAAGTTCCTCCGCGCAGGCTTCGACGCCGTCGAATCCACGTGGCGGGACATCGCCGCGATCCGCACCGTGCGCGACTTCAAGCAGGTCAGCAGCTACTCGCTGTCTGGAGGATTCGTCTACGAAGAGATCCCACCCGGTGGCGAGCTCAAGCACGCGTCGGTCGGCGAGACGGCATACACGAATCAGGCCAAGACCTACGGCCGGATGTTCGGTATCGATCGCCGCGATCTGATCAACGATGACCTCGATGCGCTCACCGCGGTCCCGCGCCGGCTTGGCCGAGGCGGCGCTCTCAAGCTCAACGACGTCTTCTGGGCCGAGTTCCTCAGCAACGCTGCGTTCTTCGTCGCGGGCAACAACAACTATGCCGACGGTGTCACGACGGCTCTGGGCATCGACGCGCTGACCCAGGCCGAGACGATGTTCCTCGATCAGACCGATCCCGATGGTCATCCCCTCGCGGTCGCGCCGGTGATCATGCTCGTGCCCAACGCGCTGTATGTGCCGGCGACGCAGATCATGAACTCCACCGAGCTGCGTGATCCTTCGTCCTCGAAGAAGACGCCGGTGTCGAACCCGCACGCGGGCAAGTTCCGTCCGGTGCGTTCGAGTTACCTCAGCAACCCCAAGTACACCGGAGCCAGCGGCCTGGCGTGGTACATCCTCGCCGACCCGGCCGACATGCCGGTCATCGAGGTCGCATTCCTCAACGGCCAGCAGCAGCCGACCGTTGAGAGCGCTGACGCCGACTTCAACAACCTCGGCATCCAAATGCGTGGCTACCACGACTTTGGTGTCGCAAAACAAGAGCCGCGTGGCGGCGTGAAAATGAAGGGCGAGGCGTAAGCCACGTCCCCTCACTCTGAAGGAGAGTAATCCCAATGCCAACGGCAACATACATCCATGAGGGCGCTGCCCTCGACTACACGCCAGGCTCCGACCTGAGCGCCGGCGATGTGGTCGCCCAGAACGAACTGGTCGGCGTCGCCAAGCAGGACATCCCCGCAAACACGCTCGGTGCCCTCAGCGTCTCCGGCTTGTTCGACTTCCCGAAGGCGACTGGCGCGAGCACCGCGATCGCCGAGGGGCTCGATGTCTTCTGGGACGAGGGCGCCACTGAAGCGACCACCGACAGCGCAACCGGCGCCAACAAGAAGATCGGGCGAAGCATCGCTGCCGCCAGCGACAGTGCCGCGACCGTCCGAATCCGCATGAGTCAGTGAGCGATCCGATGCCTGATGTTCTCGAACAAGGTGCGCAGTTCCTCGATGATCAGCGCCATGCCCACATGACCACCACGGTCACATACCAGCGCGGTGCGTCCACGGTTGACGTCTCCGCAACGGTTGGACGGACCACGTTCGAGCAGTCGGACGAGTTCGGCGGCATCCAGAGGCTGGAGTCGCGGGACTACCTCATCCGCACGGCGGATCTGGTGCTCGATGGCGAGATGGTTCTCCCGACGGCTGGCGATCAGATACGCGAGACGGTCGGCGCTTCGGTGTTCGTGTACGAGGTCATGGCCCCCGGATCAGAGCCGCCGTTCAGATACAGCGACCCGTATCGCAAGGCCCTGCGCATCCACACCAAGCATGTCGCCACGGAGGGCGCATGAGCGGAAGTAACGAGCGACAACCGAAATCCAACGGCGCCGCCCGCTGGTCCGGAGTGCTGATTCCAGGCGTAGTCGCCGTCGTGGCGGTCACTGTGCAATGGGGTGTCGTGACCACGAAACTCGACCACGTCGAGATGCGTCTCGACGAGTTGCTCATTGAGGCTCGGGCGCTCCGCACGGAGTACCAGAGCATCGAGCGCCGCGTGTCGTACCTCGAAGGCCGCCTCAATGGGAGGGACACACCATGAGTGTCATCACCGACGTCGCCGATGCCGTGGCTGACTCACTGAACGCTGGCTCGTTCAGCGAGACGTTTACGGCCGAGCGCCTTCATCAGCCTTCGTTCGACCTTCCGGAATTGCAAACGCTCCGGGTCAGCGTCGTTCCAAAGTCCCTGACGATCCAGAACGCATCGCGACAGCATTCGTTCTTCGACTGCGCCGTGGATGTCGGAATCCAGCAGAAGGTGGACGACGATGTGCGCGTCGATGAATTGCTCGACCTGGCTGAGGAGATCACCGATCACCTGCGCCTGAAGCGACTGGCGGATTACCCGCAGGCGGCGTGGCTGGCGATCCAGCACGAGCCCGTTGTCGCATCCGAGCATCTCGACCAGAACCGGCAGCTCACCAGTGTGCTGACGGTGACCTACAGGGTGAAGCGATGAACACCGTGATCATCCGCAAAGTCACTCTTGGCACCACGTTCCAGCCGGTCGCAGCAGAGCGGACGGTTGGCGTCTTCACGATCCGCTCCGCCGGCAACGCAGTGATCTTGCTGAGCGACGACGGGATCACGGAAGTGGCACTCTCGAAAAGCCAGCAGTTCACGCTCAATGGCGTGGATCTCGCAACCATCCAGGCCAAAGGCGCTGCCGGCGACACGCTGGTTGTGATCGGCGCAACACGCACAGCGTAAGGAAGCAAAGACCATGGCCATCAAACTCGGCATGGAAGCCACCCTCAACTACAAGGTCGACGGCCAGGACGCCGCCGGCTCGTGGCTTGAGCTCACCAACACAAAGGACGTCACGCTCTCGCTCGAGGCGGGCGAGGCGGATGTCACCACTCGCGCCAACGCCGGGTGGCGCGCCATCGTCGCGACGCTGAAGGAAGCAAGCGTGGAGTTCGAGATGGTGTGGGACACCGGTGATGCCGGGTTCGGCGTCATCAGAGACGCCTACCTCGGCAACGCCATCGTCGGATTCCAGATCCTCGACGGCGACACCCCCGGCGGCGAAGGCCTGCAGGCTGACTTCATGATCACGTCGTTCTCTCGTTCCGAGGCGCTCGAAGAAGCGATCACTGTGTCGGTCACGGCAAAGGTGACGTATTCCGTCACACCACCCAGCTGGATCGGAGCGGTCTGATCATGAGATCATTCACGGACAACAATGACCGGTCGTGGGAGATCTCGATCAACGTCGCGGCGATAAAGCGCGTGCGTGATCTTGTCGGTGTCGATCTCCTTGAGATCGTCGATGGCACACTGATCGAGAAACTCATCCGCGATCCGATTCTCCTGTGCGACATCGTCTACGCCGTATGCAAACCACAGGCAGACGAGCAGGAGATTGGAGACGAGGACTTTGGCCGAGCGATGGCCGGAGATGCCATCGAACATGCCACAACCGCTCTGCTGGAGGACCTCGTGTCTTTCTGCCCGAGCCCGAGGGATCGGAAGAACCTCGGGCGCGTACTCGAAACGACGAGCCGGGTGATGGACAAGGCGCGGGATCTGATCGAGCAGAAACTGGACAGCGGAGAACTGGAACGGATGGCCGAGGAGGCGCTCGCGACTGCTGGCGACTCATCTGGCATTGCGCCGGCATCATCGGAATCGATCCGGGCACCCTGACTTTGCGCGAGTTGCTGCTGATGGCCGACGGCCGTCAGCGTTCAGAGTGGTCGCGCACGAGTGCGCAGATGGCGTTGATCGCCAATACGCAGCGTGACCCGAAGAAGACGCGGGCGTTCCGGCCGAGCGACTTCGATCCATACACCCGCGCCATGCCGGTCATGAAGACCGACATCGGCGCACTCAAGACTGTGTTCATCGACAAGGCCATGCCCAAGGAGGTACTGAAGCAATGACCCTCGGAAAATCATGGAAGACAACAGTGGCAGGGATTGCCGCAATCGTGGCCGCGATCGCCTTGGCCGTCGCACACCAGTTCGATGCTGATCCGGCCACCATGGCCGACTGGAGCACGGTGATCACCGCGCTCACCGCTGGGATCGGCCTTGTGCTCGCCCGGGACAACGACAAGTCCAGCGAACAGGTGGGAGCGAAGTGAAGTGCGCATCGTCGCCCAGATCGTCGCAACGTTGGCCATCGCACTGTTCAAGTGGCTCGAATCCCGTCATGAGAAGGCGAAGACAGCCCAGGTGGCCGAGCGCCATGCTGATGCTCTTCGTCGTGTCGGCGATCGGGTGCGCGACTGGGAGAACCGTACTCGTGACGGACGACTCCCCGGTGCGGATCGGACCGGAGACGACGGGCCAGGTGTACCGCCTGATTGATGGCGATTGGGTGCTGTCGGACGACCGCGTTCAGTTGCCAGAGGGCTGGTATGCCGTACCGCCGCGATTCGTCCATCCGGATGATCTTCGTTCCGGGGGCGTGGGCGTATCCGGGGGCGGGGAGACGCCATGATCGACATGCGCATCACCGCGATGTTCTTCGATCGGCCCAAGGTCACGCGGGCAGTCGATCGCGCCAAACGCCGAGTCTTGTCAAAGGCCGGCGCCTTCATCCGAACGCGGGCGCGCACTTCCATCCGCAAGCGGAAGCGAACGAGCCGTCCTGGCGATCCGCCTTCCAGCCATGCCGGGCATCTGCGACGCCTGATCCTGTTCGGGTACGACCGGCAACGGGAGTCTGTGGTTGTGGGCCCCGTTGGATTCCGACGCTCCACCGCTCCCAGCGTGCTGGAGGTCGGTGGCCGAACTGTGGTCACCCGTCGTCGCAGAGGGAAGACACAGAGACGAACCGTGCGCATTGCCGCTCGACCGTACATGGCTCCAGCACTGGAGAAGGAACGGTCCAACCTCCCCAAGGTGTGGCGCAACAGCATTCGCCCCCGGAACGGAGGATGACCCGTGGCCAGCACAAGCGGCATTCGCGCCGGGCGCGCCTTCGTCGAACTCGGCGTCAACGACAAACTCACAGCGGGACTCAAGCGAGCCCAGCGCCGCCTTCGTACGTTCGGGGACAGCGTTCGCTCAATCGGGATGCGTCTGGCGGGCATCAGCGCTGGCGTCGCGGCTGGCTTTGCCATCTCGACGCGTGTGTTCGCTGGCTTCGACGATCGCATGCGCGTTGTCCGCGCCGTGACGGGCGCAACTGAACAGCAGTTCGCATCCCTGCGCGATGAGGCCAAACGCCTCGGGCGAACGACCTCATTCACGGCCGGTCAGGTCGCAGAGGCCATGACGGAACTGGGTCGCGCTGGGTTCCAACCACAAGCCATCCTCGACAGCACAGAATCGGTGCTCGCTCTGGCTCGTGCCACCAGCACGGAACTGCCCCGCGCGACGGAGATCGCCGGTGCTGCTCTGCGGGGATTCAACATCCCAGCGACCGAGATGGGGCGCGTCTCGGACGTGCTCACCGCAACGGCGAACAAGAGTGCCCAGACCCTCGAGGATCTCTTCGAGGCCTTCAAACCCGTGGCCCCACTCGCAGTCGAGACGGGCGAGAGCATTGAGGATGTCGCGGCAGCCATCGGCATCCTCGCCAACAACGGCATCAAGGGCAGCCTCGCTGGCAACGCCCTGGCCCGGGCATACAAGAACCTCTCCAACGAATCTCGCCAGGCCGAACTCCGCAAGATCGGGATCGATGCCGTCGATGCGTCCGGCAACCTCCGACCCCTTGCCGACATCCTCAATGATCTGGCGAAAGCCACGAAGGGACTTGGCTCCGCCGAACGCCTGGCCCTTTTTGAGACGCTCTTTGGACGTGGTCAAGCGGCCGCACTCAAATTGGCGTCGTCAGCACAGGCGTTCGAGGTGCTCCGCGATGAGATCCGCCGCTCCGCTGGCATCGCTGTTCAGACTGCAGATCAGATGGACGCTGGGATTGGCGGCGCGTTCCGGCGTCTGCTCTCCGCTGTGGAAGGCATCGCGATCGCGATTGGCGAAGCGATCGAGCAACCCGTTCGCCGAGCCGCAGATGCACTCGCCGCAATTGCAGGATGGATCACAAGAGTGGTCAATCGCAATCGTGAGCTGATCGCGACGATCGCCAAGGTGACTGCGATCGCACTTGCGGTCGGGATCGCTCTTGTGGTTGCCGGCGCGGCGATTGTCGGACTCGGCGCCGTATTCGGAGCCATGGCCTCGATCGTCGCTGCCGTTGGCACAGCACTCGGTGTCGTCGGCGCCGCCATCGCGGCTTTGCTCTCGCCGATCGGTCTGGTCATCGCTGCAGTCGTCGGGCTCGGTGGTGCTCTGGTCATCTCCACGGGCGTGGCCGGTGAAGCACTCACCTGGCTGGGTGATCAGTTCGGGAAGCTCCGCGACCGCGCCACGAAGGTCGTCCAAGGAATCACCGATGCACTGGCTTCTGGCGATGTCGCCCTCGCCGCAGAGATTCTCTGGCTGTCACTCAAGCTCATCTGGCAGAAGGGTGTGGCCGCGCTCAACTCCGTCTGGCTCAGCGCCAGAAACTTCTTCATCACGACGGCGCAGAAGATGTGGTTCGGAGCACTGGCCGCCGGGCAGATTGTCTGGCACGCCCTCGAGGTCGGGTGGATTGAGACGACGGCGTTCCTCTCCAAGACATGGTCTCGCTTCGCGACGGGCTTCAAGAAGATCTGGGAGAGCGCCACATCCTTCGTCGCCAAGCGAATGCTGGAGATCCAGGGACTGTTCGATTCGTCGCTCGATGTCGAGGCGGCGAAACGTGGCATTGACGATCAACTTGAATCACGACTCGATGACCTCGACGCCGAGGGGCAGCGCCGGATCGATGAGCGTGAGCAGCGACGCCAGCGTCAACACGAGCAATCAGCCGACCTGAACGACGCCACACTCGCTGAGATCGGACGGCAGTTCGAAGAGGCGCAGGAGAAGCTGCGCCAAGCCACAGGCGAGAAGATCGCGGAGACGCAGCGCGAACTGGATGCAGCCCGAGCGAAGCTGGACGAAGCGATCGAGCGGGCGCGGCAACAACGTGAGGACCAGGAAGGCGAGCCCGGCGAGGATCCGGATGGCCGTCGATCACCACAGGAATTCCTCGACGAGTTTCAGGACCGCATCGCAGGGCTCGGGCAAGCGATCGCCCGCGGTGCAACAGTGCGCGGGACGTTCAATGCTGCCGCAGCGCAAGGTCTTCTGGGCTCCGCAGACGCGCAGGCACGAACCGCCAACGCCACCGCACAGACCGCACGCAACACGAAGCAACTCGTCGCTGCCGCTCGGACTGGAGGACTCACCTTCGCGTAGCACGCGAGGTCCTGGACCCCCGGAATCACCATGCCAATCGTCGTTGAAGAGAAGTTCGACTCCCGCATCATCGTCTCAGGTGACAACCCGAGCGCGGAGTTGCGGTACGTCGTCTTCGGTACGGACGATGAGCAATCAGCGCTCTCGAATATCAGCAGTGCTGCGCCCGCCACGTACGACCTCATGCCGCGCCGGACAATTCAGGTCGAACCTATCGCGAATGAACTGTGGGACGGTGTGGTCCGGTACAGCACCGAAGAGCAAACGGAGCCGCCGCAGACAGGTGAGTCAGCCTTCGCATTTGACACAGGAGGTGGATCACAGCACATCACGCAAAGCCGCTCGACGATCAACACCTATGCGCCGGCCGGTGAGACCGCGCCCGACTTCCAGGGCGCGATCGGAGTCACGGACAACGGCGTCGAGGGCGTGGATGTCACCGTCCCGGTCTACCAGTTCTCGGAGACCCACTATCTCGACGACGCAGTCGTGACTTCGGCATACAAAGGCACACTCTTTTCGCTCACTGGCACCGTCAACAACGCTGGCTTCAAGGGGCTTGCCTCGGGCGAGTGCCTCTTTCTCGGCGCGTCGGGTTCGAAGCGTGGCCTCGGCGATTGGGAAATCACATTCCGATTTGCCGGCAGCCCGAACGTAACCGGCCTCGTGGTCGGGCCCATCAGTGGGATCAGCAAGAAGGGCTGGGAGTATCTCTGGGTGCGGTACGCCGAGGTCGAGGATGAGACAGCGCAGGTCCTCGTCAAGCGACCGGTCGCGGCATACGTCGAGCGAACCTACAACTCGGGCAACTTTGCGGCACTGGGGATCGGCACATGACTGATCACCTGCGCAAAGTCCGAACCGGCGATCCACTCCGCATTCCCGCACGGGCGTACAACGCCTTCGTTGATGCGGCTCATCTCACGCGCCGGATTGACGCAGACACCGGCGCCGGGCCGACGATGCCGGGCACCCAAGAACACCTCATCCTGGTCCGCAACGAGTCTGGCACTGATCTGCCGCGATTCGGCATCCTCGGTATCGACCGCCCGATCATCGAGCCTGGCGTCGAGGGCAACACCGACGAGTTCAAACGTCGAGCAGCGTTGATCGGTGCAGCGATCACCACAACGGACGAATACGTCGGGCGATTTGTCGTCGCCCGCGAGCCCATTGCAGCTGGCAAGATCGGCTGGGCCGTGATCCGCGGTGTCACGCCTGCCACTGTCAACGTGATCAACGAAGAGCACTCGCACGCTGACACGTTCCCCGATGAGCAGGTGCTCCGCAGCGGCTTCACCGGTGCGGCCCGCATCCTTTGGAAGGAACCGGGCACCGGCGAACTGCTCGCTCTCATCGAGATGGGTCCTGCGGATCGCGATCGCTTCGCCGCGAAGCTGGGATCGACCACGTTGATCGAAGGCCGGACATTCGGCTGGCTTTACGAGTGGGAAGAAGTCCGCCTCGACGGCGACCCACTCAGTTCATCTTTCGGTCAGTACATCAGACCAAGTGGATCCTCTTCCGAAGGCTGGTTGTCTTCGGTAGGCGACTCATCCAAGGCCGCCTTCAACCGCTACGAAGCGCATCTGTCGGTGATCCATGCACAGGCCGGCGGCACTGAGGGATTTGCCGACGGCGGCGCATGCCTGATTCCTGGAGCACTGGAGAACTGTCCGCCGAGGCGAGCGGCCGTTCCCATGCTGCATCCGATTCCCGAAGACGTCATCGTCGAGTTGCGCGCCGAACGCACGTTCCAGGGTGAGACGCGATGGGTCTTCGAAGCGCTGAACCCCATCGTGCTGTGCGACATGGACGTTCCGGAGTGGTGGTATGCCTGATCACGAGACACTGACAATCCCGATCGAAGAACGCCGCGAGGCTGAACGGCGCAAATACCTGAAGCTCGCGGGTCGCTCCAAGGGCAACCGTGCGTATGGCGGCACCAACCATGGTCGTCATGCTTACGCGACAGTGATCTCGTGGCAGCCGCGATTCGTGGTGGACATGGGATGCGGCGACAACGCGTTCATTCGTGAGCTGCGCCGTCGTGGCATCGATGGGCTGGGCATCGACTTCGCCAACGTCGAAGCGGACATCGGCGCGCCGATGCATCGCGTGCCACTTGCCTCGGGCATCGCAGACATCGTGACCTCGTTCGACGCCCTCGAGCACCTGCTGCCCGACGACGTTGATCCAGTCCTGGCCGAGATGAGGCGGCTCGGGCGAGCGGGCGGTCACTTCATCTTCTCGATCTGCACGCGCCCCAGCCGAATCACGGTGGACGGACAGAATCTCCATCCGACAGTCCAGCCACTGGACTGGTGGATCGATCGGATCGTGCGGGTCGGCGCTGTCGAGACTGCCGGGCAGTCGGGACGCTATATCACGGGAGGATGGCATGCGTGATCACGACGGCGACATCGCAGCATTGCAGGCAGGCCTGCACCTGAAGCGGCCTGCGAAGAGTGGCGTGCGGCTCTACACGACCGACTTCGACAGCGTCTCGCTCTCGAACTTCTATCGCGGGCGCAGCGCGTTCCTCGTTCTCTCGGGACCGTCTTTGGCCGAGCACGATCTGTCGGAACTGAGCAAACGCGGCATCGTGACGATGGGCGCCAACAACTCGTGGTCCGTGTACCGACCGAACCTGTGGACGTGCGTCGATTCGCCAGGCCGGTTCATCGACACCGGCTGGAAGGACCCGGGCATTCTGAAGTTCGTGCCGATGTCGAGTTGGAACGGTCGCCTCCGCATCCAGAAGCCGAATGGCACGATGAAACCGAGCGCGTTCCGCGTGAAGCAGATGCCATCGGTGTTGCTCTACCGCCGCGGCGAACACTTCGACCATCGCAAGTTCCTCGATGAGGACACGATCTGCTGGGGCAACAACAGCGCGACCAAGGACTCGCTCGGCATCAAGGGCAAACGCTCCGTCATGCTCGTGGCGCTCCGGCTCCTGCACTATCTCGGGTTCCGCACCGTCTACCTGGTGGGCGCGGACTTCAAGATGGACGACGACCGCAAGTACGCCTTCGACGAGTCCCGCACCAACGCCGCCATCCGTCACAACAACGTGCTCTATGAATCGCTGAACCAGCGCTTCGAAGCGATGCGCGACTACTTCAAGCGATCGCAGTTCACCGTTGTCAACTGCACTCCGAACAGTGGCCTCACCGCGTTCGAGCACATGCCGTTCAATGATGCGGTCCGGAAGGCGTCGGCGGAGTGCGGCAAGCAGGTGAATACGAAGGGCTGGTACTCATGACGACCGAAGGACCGAAGTACTTCCTCTATATCCCCGTGTGGGCGACGACCCAGCAGCCGCCTGGCAGCGGTACGTCCAGCCTGAGCAGCAGCAGCCAGACACCCAGCTCGAGCGAGCCGGGCACGCCGACGCCGAGCTCCACAGAATCTGTGTCCAGTTCGATGAGCAGCACGGAAACCGCGACGCCTTCGAGCAGCCCGTCCAGCTCGATGCCGAGCAGCACTGAAGGATCGCCATCCTCCAGCGGCGGTGGCACATCTGGAGGAGGCGGCACGTCAGGTGGTGGAGGCACGTCCGGCGGCGGGGGAACCTCTGGTAGTGGCGGCACGTCTGGAAGCGGCGGCAGTTCAACTGGGAGCAGTGCAAGTTCGACCGAGGGCAGCCCGTCTGGATCGGGGAGTATGTCATCGGGAAGCAGTTCATCGCAGAGCAGCAGTCCATCCGCATCGAGCAGCGCATCGTCCAGCGGCGTGACGGGCTCGACTGGTGGAGGATCAAGCTCGGGCAGCGGAAGTGGCAGTGGTTCTGGATCGAGCAACTGCCTGCTCTGCGGAACACTCGTCACGATGGCCGACGGCCGGCGCGTTCCAATCGAATCGCTCGCACCCGGTGACATGGTGCGCTCGCTTTCGGTGCCAGGTCTTCAGATCGATGTTCCGTTCCAGGCACAATACGAATGGCATTCGACCTGGGGCCTCGACGGCATGACACTCCGCGAAGCGCGAGTCGCCGTGGTGCGTCACGGCGAACACGATGGGTTCTATCTGATCAACCGCCGCATCAAGGCCACGTTCGAGCATCCGTTCCTCGTGCGCCGTGGCGACGATTGGGGATTCTGTTCCGCTGAGTTGCTCCAAGTCGGCGACCACCTGATCACACTTGTGGACGGCGAGATTGCTGAGGAGCACATCGAAGACCTCGAACGCATCGAAGGACTCGTACGCACGGTGGCGATTCATGTCCCCGGCACGAACACCTACCTGGCCGACGGCGTCTGGACGCACAACGATGCGCCGTCGAGTTCATCCCGAAGCGGTCCCGGCATCTCCAACCAAACTGGCAGCGGGAGTGGCCCCAGCATCTCAGGTGGTTCATCTTCCAGTTCAAGCAGCGGGAGCAAGTCGAGCGGATCGAGCTTCTCGGGCTCGAGTTCAATCGGCTTCAGCAATACCATCGCCAGCAGTTCAAGCGGAGGCGGACTCGGGAAGTAGCGGACGCAATTTCATCTACTCTGATGTAATCGATGTGTTCCTCTCAGTTAGTCAGGGGAGTCGACTTCGTGCAACGGTCGCCCGACAGCTTGCTCCATTCTCGATCTTGCCATAGCCGCTCCTCGTCGTGCGTGGATGTATCCAGTTCTCGCCTCGAGGAAGGACCGCTGCGCTTCCAGCATCGCGATGAGGCTTGCCTGGCCAGAGGTATAGGCAGTCGTCGCGAACTCAAGGTTCTGTTCGGCTTGCGGCAACAGATCGCTCTGATAGAAGGTCACCATTGAGGCGGAAGTTGCGGCGCGATCGGCACTGCCGCGGATCTCCTGGGCCATCCCAAGCTCGATCGCTTCGAGCGACTTTACGGCTTGCAGATAAAGATACTCTGCTCGGGATATCTGAGCTTGATTCTGGTCGAAGATCGGGATCGTCGCAGTAAGAGCGGGTCCCACGACAGTGCTGCCCGATTCTGCAGGACGTTCTGCTGAGATTCCGACAGACAGTTCTCCCATCGCCTTGCCCGATTCAAAGTTGATTCGCACGGCGGCGGCGTTCATCGCAGCTCGATATGCTTGCAGATCAAGTCTGGCATCCATAGCGATAGCGATGAGCACTTCAACATCGATGTCAGACGCGACAGACTCTGGAAGCGTATCCAGCAATACCAGATCATCGACGTTCACATCGATCGCGAGCAGCGAGGCAACGACGCGTCTTGCGTCTCTGGCCTGCAATTGGCTCGCACGAAGTGACACTTGAGCTTCGAGTGCAGGTCCACGAGCAAGACTCTCGTCGAACTGAGTCGCAACGCCTCCGGCACGAAGGCCTCGCACAGCCTCATAGGCGCGGCTGGCGTTGTCCAGGTTTCTCTCGGCAAGCATTCGCAATTCATCGGCGGTCAGGGCTTCGTAGTACGCATTCCTTGTCGCGGCCACCAAGTCTGCCGCGACGCGCGCAATCGTGAAGACTGCATCATCGAGTCCGTGTTGCATGATCTCTTTGCGCAACGGTATTCGCCAGAACTCCAGGATGTTCTGAACGAACAATCCTTCAATCTGACTCCTCCCGCCATCGACAGGGAATCGAACAAGCATGTCGAGAGACGGGTTTGAGAGAAGACCTGACTGCACCCAGTCGGCCTTCGCCACTCCAATTGACATGAACTCTGATTGGAGTTGCCGGTTGTTGAGCAGTGCGATACGCACCGCCTCATCAATGGAGAGGCCATCTGCAAGAGCAGCTGCAATCTCTTCCTGAGCAATCGCCGGAGCTTCCGGATTGTACGTCTCCGGATACCCCGTGCTCTCCTCTACCAGCTCTTGTACTCGTAGGAAATCTGGTCCTGGTTCTACAGTAGCGCACCCCATCCCCCACGAGAGACAAGATGCAAGCAGTAACAATGTCGATGATCGGCTGGATATAAGGTTCATTTTGAGCCTCCTGAGGTCAAAAGGTAATGCTGTGGTTGCTTTACGCTGGCGATGAATGTGCTTCTGGGTGGGTGACAGGGTCAACGTCATCTGGAGTGATGACGTTCGCCGGTCGCCCGAAACGGGCGAAAAGCGCTGGTACCACAACCATGTTGAGGATGGTCGATGACAGGAGTCCAAAGAGGATCACAATGGCCATCGGCGTGAGTATCTCGGTGCCTGGTTCGCCAGCGCGCAGTGCCAGGGGAACGAGGGCCAGACCTGCAGCAAGCGCTGTCATCAGGATTGGCGCAAGTCGTTCCATTGCACCCTGCCGGACCGCCTCTCGGAAATCAAGTACGCCCTCAACTTCCTGAAGATGGCGAATGTGCGCCACCATCATGATGCCGTTTCGAGCGGCGATCCCGAACACGCTGATGAATCCAATGAGCGACGCCACCGACAACACACCGCCAGAGACATAGACGCCAACAACGCCGCCAATGAGCGCCAGTGGAAGATTCACCATGATCAGGAGGGTGTCTCGCACCGATCCAAACACCAGGTGCAGAAGGAAGCCGATGCCAGCAATAACCAACAGGCCGAGGATGGAGAGACGCCGATTCGTAGCCTCCGCACTCTCAAACTGCCCGCCGAATTCAACGTAATATCCACGCGGCATGTCGACATCTCGCGCGATAGCCGCCCGTGTGTCATCGACGACACCGCGCATGTCGCGCCCAGCGACGTTACACATCACGACGATCTTGCGCTGCACGTTCTCACGACTGATGAAGTTCGGCCCGCGATCTTCGTAGATGAGCGCCAGCGCCTTCATAGGCACTTTGAGACCTGAAGGCGTATCGACCACTACCTCACGCAACGTATCGGCAGAGGCCTTCGCGGGATCACCGTATCGAACAACCATGTCAAACGTGTTCTGTCCTTCGAGCACCTCGCCGACCGTCATGCCACTCAGTGCTGTCGTCAGCGCAGCCGCGACATCTTCGATCTGAAGGCCATAGCGAGCGATTGCTGCTCGATCGAACTCGAACCGAAGCGACGGCACCTCCATCTGTTGTTCAGTGGAGAGATCCACGACGCCAGGAATGTCCTCCATGAGACCCTCGATCTCGCCGGCCAATCGACGAAGTGAGGCGAGGTCATCCCCGAAGATCTTTACGGCGATGTTTGCGCGCGTTCCCGACAGCATGTGATCGATGCGATGTCCGATCGGCTGTCCGAACGTCGCCTGAATACCAGCAATTGCCGCGAGATCTTCACGCAACGCCTCCAGCAACTCAGCCTTGCTCCGTTGCGGAAGGCCGAGCCGCTCGGGCGCATCCATGTCCAAGGTCAGGTCGATCTCACTTGCCTCAACACCTTGAACATGTTCATCCTCTTCTGCACGACCGGTGCGCCGACCGATAGCCATGATTTCTGGATGGCTCATCAAGACCTGTTCGACGCGACCTGCCAAGGCATCGCTCTCTTCCAGAGATGTCCCTGGTACGCTAACAACGCCAACAACCAGTGCGCCTTCGTTGAACTCCGGCAGGAAGTTACGGCCCATGAATGGCAAGGTGACGATCGCTGCCACAAGCATCGCGATCGCAGGCGCAACGACGAGCCACGGAAAGCGCAACGACCCGTCGAGCAACGGAGCATAGAGCCGTTTCAGGAGACGGACCGACAACGGTTCGCGGTCGACAAGCACAGACCGGCTTCTGGGAAGAAGGTAGGTAGCGAGGGCAGGTGTCACTGTCAGCGCCATCGCCATGGACGCTCCCAACGCTACTACGAAAGCAATGCCAAGCGGACGAAGCAGGCGACCCTCGACGCCCGTAAGAAAGAAGAGTGGACAGAACACAAGCATGATGATCAATGTGGCGAATACAACCGCCGCACGAACCTCGTATGCTGCCCGAAACGTCACGACAAACACTGACTCTCGCTGGTCAACCGGCAAGGCTGTGTTTTCTCGCAAGCGGCGGACGATGTTCTCCACTTCGATGATGGCATCGTCCACGAGCATGCCGATAGCAATCGCCATGCCGCCAAGCGTCATCGTGTTGATACTCGCGCCGAACATCTTGAGCGTCAAAATGGCGGTCACGAGTGAGAGCGGAATAGCCAACAAAGTGATCAAGCTGGCGCGGACGCTCGCCAGGAACAGGAATACGACAATGACGACCATGATGCCGCCTTCGGTCAGGGCGGTGATTGTGTTTCGGATAGATATCTGAATGAAGTCAGCCTGACGAAACAGGTTTTGATTAATCACCATGCCTTCGGGCAAAGTCGATTGGATTTCGTCGAGCACCTCGTCAAGTTGATGGGTCAACGCCAGCGTGTTTGCGTTCGGCTGCTTCTGGATGGCCAGAATGACGCCGCTTTCGATGATCGGTTCCCAGTCCGGCCCGCGTCGTGAGGCAGATGCGGTTCCGCGCTTGATCGCGGCACCAATTTGAACGACCCCTAGATCGCCGACTCGAATAGGCCGTTGATCGCGTTCCGCAACCACCGTGGAAGCGATGTCATCGGTGGTCTGGATACGACCGATGCCGCGAATGATCGTTTCCTGCGAGCTCTGGACAATGAAGCCAGGCGACACGTTTTCATTCGTCTTCCGCATCGCTTCTACTACTTCATCAAGACTGATGCCGTAGGCTCGCAAGCGCTGCGGAGAGAGAACGACTTGATATTGCTTTTGATCACCGCCGATCGGTGTCACTTGTGACACACCAGGTACCGAGAGAATGCGGCGGCGCATCTCAGTTGTGGACGTGATTCGCAATTCCATGAGGTCATGGTTTTGCGACGTAAGTGAGATGAACAGTATCTCTCCCATGATCGAAGAAACAGGTGCCATCACTGGTGGCTTGACCTGGGGAGGGAGCGAACCGGCCACTGTAGTCAGCCGCTCTGTTACTGTTTGTCGGGCCCGGTAGATGTCCGTTCCCCATTCGAACTCGACCCAAATGACCGCCAACCCAACAGCGGTCGCTGAGCGCACTCGGCGGACGTCTGAAGCGCCATTGACGGCAGTCTCAATCGGGAATGTGACAAGAGTTTCAATCTCTTCCGGGGCCATCCCATGCCCCTCGACGATGATTGTCACCGTCGGGGCAGTCAGGTCCGGGAAGACATCGACGGGCATTGTGACCGTGACGAAACTCCCCGCGACAACGAGGATGAGCGAGATGAGCATGACGGCCAGGCGATTCGCCAACGACCATCGGATAAGTGTCCTTACCATGACTTAGTCTCCAGATGATCAGTGTTAGTGTGCGTGCCCGGCACCGAATGAAGCGGGCGAAAGAGCGGCGAGCCGTACTGCATTGCCTCCGCGAGCGACAACCCACTCCCCTTGATCGATACCACTCGTGATCTCGACGTTGTCGCCATCACGAATGCCGAGAACGACCTCACGTCGCTCGAAGTGTTCGCCGTCAAGGAGCACATACGCAGTGGGGCGACCCGAATCCGGGATCACCGCCGAGACCGGAATTGACACGGCATCTCGCGCAGTCTTCGTTCCCAGTTGGACGTCGACCAGCAGACCGAGCTTGAAGCGCCCTTGAGGATTCGGCAACTCATATACGAGCGGCAATGTTCGGCTCGTCTGATCCACGACGATGCCAGTGTTAATCAGACTCCCCCCGAGTGTGGAAATGTCGAAGGATTCATCTGGGTAGGCGGGCAATGAAAGAAGAGCATGAGGTGTCGCAGTGAGATCAGCAAGATCGAATTCAGGCACGTGCGCTACGACCCAAATCGTGTCTCCGTTGATAATGCGATAGAGCTCATCAGTCGGCTCAACGTGTTCACCCTCGATGTGTTCGACGTCGACGATCGTTCCTGTGATCGGAGCCATGATTGGCAAGTTGAAAGTCGAGCTGCCATTGACTTTCACCGCACTGGACCGGGACATAGATCGAACCTGCTCGAGCTTCGCAAGAGCCAATTCAAACGATGCCTTCAGTTCTAGCGCGCCGTCATGGTCGGCGGTTGCAAGCCTGACGGCGCGGTCGGCGTCATCGTATTGGGCGTCTGTTCCAAGTCCCTTTTCCTTGAGGCTGGCTATTCGCTCAAAGGCACGTTGAGCGAATTCCAAGCGTGTTCTTGCTTGTGTAATCGCTTGTTCAACTTCCAGGCCTTTGATGCTGAGGTCGAGTTCTTTAATCAAGAGCTCTGTATCGAGTGCCCTTATCGAGGCTTCGTTGGCCGCCAACTGAATGGCCTCGGTAGCAGGAAGCGGCGGCTCAATGAACCCAAGAGTTTGTCCGGCCGTCACACGATCACCAATTCTTGGTAGATCGCCGGCCGGAGGCGGCAGGAGCCTGCCAGGTACGGGTGCCGATACGAGAGCCTCTGCGCCGCTTGCAGCAACGGTTTCGCCTGGCACCAACAGTCGCTTGACCAAAGTCTTAGATCGAGCTTGCTCAAGCAAGAAATCGATCGGCCATTGACTCTCTAGCAGGAACGGGATGGCACCGGCGGGTTCGTCAACTGTCTCGGCGTCGGCGGCGGCTATCGCACTCCGCTCGTCCGCATGGATGACGACGACTCCGAAATCGAATTCGTCCTCAACCTGTGAACTACTCACTCGGATTCGACCCGAGTAAGTTCCCGGCTTGTCGAACGCTTTGACGGGAATGAACAGACCGTCGCGTTCAGGCTTGCTGGCGACGACCGAAATGACCGTCCCATCCGGCTGTGACAGCTCCAGTTCTAGTCGGCCGGATCGGACGGGATTGCCTGTGTTGAGTACGGTTACATGCGCCAGGAATCTGGCTTCTTCACCGCGTACAAGTCGCGGATACTCCATGAACAACTGAACTTGGTCTGTGAAGTACGTAACGACGACAGGCTCGATCCCGTCTGCCTCAGTTTGTACTTGGGTTTCGTTGTCTTGATTTGGCGCTGAGCCATCACTGCAACCAGAACTGATGATGAGCGCTGTGGTCGCGCCCAAAGAAACGAAGAATTGTCGAAAGATCATTTTGGATCACCTCATCGGCGTGCGATTGAAATTGCCCAGAAAGTGAACTGTGGAGTGATCGCTCACATCACGTCCACCGATGTCGGCCACTCTTCGATCGACGCGAGAACGCCGGCCGAGAGGATTCCATCACGGTGCGCGATGTCAGCGGCTTCCCGCTTCCTGGACTTCTTTTTGAGCCAACTCGCAGATGGGAGATCCGCGCCCAGACGATCCTTGTGCGTAGAGCTAGCAACCATTCGCCAGGCCGCCGAAGGGCCGGAACGATGCTTCAATGCACAGGGCAAGCGTCTTTAATTGGACAGGAACCGATTCCGTCTGCTGGCGGTTGTAGAAACACACACAACAGCAGCGCAACCTTGCGCTGCATTCTCATGCATCACTACACGAGCAAGACGACGGTTTTGAGCTGGCTGGTTTGGCTGGATCTAACGGGCGGCAGCCATGGAGGCGGCTTTGCTCGCCTCGGTTGCAACCAATCGACAGGTGCCGGAACCGCATGAACGGCCGCTACGAACGACAGCGTATGCGTCGCAATTTCGATCCGCCGCGACCCCGTCCGCACGATTTTTGGTCCACTCGGAACGTGACCGTGCGTTGAATGGTGATCGCCAACGACTGAAACACCGACCTCATCGTGATCATGACTGTGCTGATGAGAATGATGGCAGTCGTCGTGGAAGTGGTGATGTGCGTGGCTCGATCCCTCTTCGTGTCCGTGCAGATGGACCAACCCCCACAGAGGCGAGGCTGTGATTGCTACGGCAAGAAGCAGTGTCAGGATGGATGATCTTGGAGCCATACGTATTTAGACAATACCTGTGGGCCGTCACATTGACAAGCCCCTCCCGGCGGAGTTGCTGGTGACAAACGGGCCAGACCCCACAACTATTGCTGTCCTCGTCATTAAGCGGGCAAGACCACATGATTACGGTTTTATTCGCCGCAGAAAGTCAACGCACCACGCCCTGCGCTCGGATGGAGCCTGAGGTAGAGATCTGAACGGCAGGATCGCCGGTCAACGCAGATCCATGGCAGGCTGAGGAGTGAAGCCTCTTAACCAGAGACCGTCTGTACCCGAGCATTTTGGCACCCCTGAGTCTCGCGCCGTGAAGCACTGTTTCCGATTGCGATGACGGTTGCACCCGCACTGCCAGCAGTTCAAATGGGGCCAGGATCGAAGAATAGCGACAGTCTGCAACAACTCCTCATCAATAATCCGCCCGGCAACGGATAGATCGCCGAGGGGGGGCGGAGCACCGAAACCGTGAGACTTTGAGACATTTTGTCGCCTCAGAGTCCCCGTCAGGGGCCATCGGCCGTGTGGCCTCACGCGAGCCGATGTTAGCGGTCAGATCGGCCCAATGGCCATGGCTGCGCTGTGACAACCAAAGTGGGTACTGGCGCCTCAGTCTTGGGGCGCTTCACTCAATAGCGGCATGTGCCACCATCTGCAGGACCAGCAACTGCTTCCATATCCGCCGCTGCTCGCGCCAACCCGGGACAGCAGCGATGGGGCGGACCATGATCTCGCGAATCGGGTCGCGCCCACGCTCAGTACGGGGCAGAAACAAGATCTCCTCCTGGATGTCCGGCGCGAGCAGCATGAGATTCATGATCTGCGTGACTCGAGCTCGCGTGACCTGGCCGAGCCGAGCAATCTCCGCTTGGTCGCGGATCTCACCGGCCTTGATCAGTCGATCGAAACGAATGGCCAGGGCCATCAAGCGAGAGATGCGCGGAACATTGCCCGCCAGCACTTGCTGTGTTTCAGCCGGCGGATCGTCTCGAATGACCTTGCGGCTGTTGCGCCCGCGCCCAAAGCCAACCTGGCGTTGAATCGTCAAGCCTGTCATGCGTCGACCTCCTCCCGGTTCATCTCGTCGGCCAGCGTCTTGATGCCCGTCGGATGGAATGTGATCGACACCGTTCCGTTCTTGCCGTCATAGTCCACGCGCTCGATCAACAGATGGAGGATGCGCGCCTGCTCACGAGCGGTTAGCGTTTCCCAGAGAGGATCGAACAGCGAGCACACCTCGCCGACTTCGTGTGCGTCCACCAGCTCGCGTGAGAGTGCGATGATCTGCTCCCGCACTTCGGTGGCTCGTTGCTCAGCGGCCCGAATGCGGTCCTGCAGATCGGCCAATCGGTCGGTAGCAAGACCATCCTGCCCGGCCTGCGACGCCAACCTGCGAAGTTCGGTGCTGTACCGCTTGAGTTCTCGCTCCAAGGATCGTTTCTCTGTGTCGAGCTTCCCGATGGCAGTCTCTCGCTGGCGGCGACTCTCCTCGAGCGTGTCGGCGAGCAGGTCCGTGTCCCGCCCAATGTCTTTGATCTGATCGATGACGAACCGCTCCATCTCGCCGGCGGGTATCGATGGGGATGGGCAAAGGTGCCAGCCCCGATTCTGCGCGTTGTGGCAGACGTAGTACCGGTACAACTTGTTGCCGTTTTTGGTCGTGTGTGAATGCACCATTCCGCACTCGCAAGTCGCGCATCGAATCAGACCCTTGAGCAAGGCCCCGTGTCGATTGCGGACATGCTTGCCACCACTGCGGCCGTTGCGTTTGAGCACTCGCTGCGTGCGGTCGAAGATTGCCTCGTTCACGATCGCATCGTGTTCGCCTTCGTAGACTTCATCCTTGTAGGTGATCTTGCCGAGGTAGATCCGTTTGGTCAGCAGATTGAACAGGCTGTTCTTGCCCCACGATTTGCCGCCGCGCTCATGGCCCTTCTTCGTGATCCAACTCTTGGTGGTCCAGCCGCGCCGATCGAGTTCCTTGGCTGTCTCGATGAGCGATTGCCGGTCAAGGTACACCTCGAAGATCTCGCGTACTTTGACCGCCTCGTCTTCATTGACGTTCAAACGTCCACCACGCACATCCACGTCGTAGCCCAACATCGGCATGCCGCCGGTCCACTTGCCCTTGCGGCGCGTGGCCGCGATCTTGTCGCGGGTGCGTTCGGAGATGATCTCCCGCTCGAACTGGGCGAACGAAAGTAGGACGTTGAGCATCAACCTGCCCATCGATGTACTCGTGTTGAACTGCTGCGTGACCGAGACGAAGGACACGCAGTGTCGTTCGAACACCTCCACGATCTTCGAGAAGTCGATCAGGCTGCGGCTGAGTCGATCGACCTTGTAGACCACGATGCAGTCGACCTTGCCATCTTCGATGTCGGCCAGAAGGCGTTTGAGCGCCGGGCGTTCCAGGTTGCCGCCAGTGAAGCCGCCATCGTCGTAGCGATCCGGAAGGCACGCCCATCCCTCGTGTTTCTGACTGGCAATGTACGCCTCAGCGCTCTCACGCTGGGCATCGAGCGAGTTGAACTCCTGTTCGAGTCCCTCTTCCGTCGACTTGCGGGTGTAGACCGCGCAGCGTGTGGTGGATGGGCTTTCGTCTCGCTTGATCATCATCGCTTCCCGTCCTTGGTCAACTTGAAGAAGTGGTATCCGTTCCAATGCGTGCCGGTGATCGCCTTGGCCACCGCCGAGAGGCTTCGATAGACCTCGCCTTCGTACTCAAATCCCTTGGGCAGCACGCTCACCTCGATGTCGCGGCCCTTGTAATGGCGCGTGATCATCGCCCCGGGCATCGGCACACGAGCGTCGTGGTCAAAGCGGACCGGCGCCGTCCTCGTGTCACCGCGCCCACCATCGTCAGCCTTGATGCGCGGCGCGTGCGTCCGTAGGTCGGCGTCGTTGGCAAGTTCTTCGGCGCGCCGCCTGGCACGCGTGGTCAGGTCGCCTTCAACATTCGCCTGCATCCGCCAGACAATTCGCTTGACCAGATACTCCTTGTGGCCGGACCGTGTCCGCTCTCCGAAGACCTCGATGTGCTTCGTGCGCAACTCGGTCACCGTCATCCGCGCCAGCGCCGCGATCTCCTTCTTGATGTTCATGTTCGCGCTCCTTCACGTTCTCGCCGTCGTTAACCAGCGGGCACATGAGGGCTCGACGTGGCATCCAATTCAAGGCATGTCTGGCCTGAATCTGGGGCCTTTTCGACCGTGCGGGTTTCGCCGGAATCGTCCGATGCCGACGCGCACTCTCGCACGCGAAGAACACCCCGGGCGAGGATGGCAGCAATCTCGCGGCGGCGCTGCGATGGGGTCATGGCAGCCGGGTCGTCGAGCAGGTCGGGCATTGCAGGCTCCTTGCGGATGCACCCACAGCGGCCTTCGCTGGGCGACCGGCTCGGTGTCTGGCGGGTTCGGTCTCGGTCTACTGGTTACTTACCCCGCCCGAGTTCGAAACGTCGGTGGGGTCCGAAACGGACGGACCTGTTAAACGGAGGCGGTCTGTAAAACAGAGAGTCAGAGAGTTCGCGACGAGAATTCCGGGCAACGGAACGGAACGTGTACGTTCCATCTCGGACCCCGGTTGGCGGGTCGCGAACCAGAGAGTTCGGGGGGCGGGCGGCACCGCCCGTAACCCTTTGCCCGTCACGGATTACGGCGAGTCGCCGCCAAGCCGATGTTTCCGGCAGCCGTTAACGACAAACCGCCGCGAAGTTCGCGGCGGTTTGAGAAGCTCCCCCACTTGGGCTCGAACCAAGGACCTAGCGGTTAACAGCCGCTCGCTCTACCAACTGAGCTACAGGGGATCGAAGACGCATAAGCGTACCGGAGCGATCGGCTGCGTCAAGGGCCACGCTTGAGTAGAAGCATGATTTTGGGACCTTGAAGACGCTTTCGTCCGGTTGAGTGGCCCCCAGATTGAATCAAGCACCCCGTATTTCCGAGGCGGTGACCTTGCTCCGCAAACCGTCCTCGGTATACTCTGCGATTCGCCGGAGACCCGGTATCCCGTCTTTTCGCGATCGCCTTGATCACGACAGACCTTCTGAATACTGCCTGGCTTCAACGCCAGACTCTACGAGCCTTGGAGCGTCCCCGTGAAGGACAAGATCCACCCTGAATACCACCCTGAGTGCAAGGTGTACTTCCGTGGCGACGTCGTCATGACCGTCGGCGCCACCGTCCCTGAACTGCACGTCGAGGTCTGGTCGGGCTCGCACCCCTTCTATACCGGCAAGAGCGCCTTCGTCGACACGGCGGGTCGCGTCGAGAAGTTCCAGCGAAAGTTCGCGGGCAACTACTTCGACAAGAAAAAGAAAGACGCGTAGAGCGCGGAGGGGATCGGTCCCCTCCCGCAGCCCTCTACATCTTCGAATTCACCGAGGCCCGTGCCGCATGATTGCGGCAACGGGCCTTTTTGTATCGCCCGCCGCGCATCGACGCCCCCTGTGATGGACAGGCCTCGGAACGAATGGCCACAAACCTACCCGACAATCTCCGGCTCAAGCTCGAAGAACTTCGAGACCAGCATCAGGATCTCGGTCGTCAACTCGAGGATCCCGAGGTGCTCTGCGATCACCGGGCGGTGGCCCGCCTCTCAACCAAACGGAAAGCCCTGTCGTCGGTGGTAGAAGGGCTGATCGCCTTCGACGCCGCGCGAGCGGAGCACGCCGAGTACGCCGCCGCGATTTCAGCCGACGAGGATCCCGAGCTCGTGGCCCTTGCTCGCGAAGAGATGCCCAAGCTGGAATCAACCATGGCGACCCTCGCCGAATCGATCCAGGCCGAACTGGTCAGTGCCGACGATCGAGCAGTCGGTTCGGTAATCCTTGAAATACGAGCCGGGGTCGGTGGTGATGAAGCCGGACTCTGGGCGGGTGACTTACTTGAAATGTATCGCCGATTTGCCGTGAATCGAAAGTGGCGATTCGAGCCGCTGGAACTCTCCGCGGGTGATGCCGGCGGCATCAAGGCCGCGGTGATTCAGGTCGCGGGAGACGGGGTCTGGTCGGATCTGGGATTCGAGGGCGGGACGCACCAGGTCAAACGGGTTCCGGCGACCGAGACTCAGGGCCGAGTCCATACCTCGACCGCCACCGTCGCCGTTCTGGCGGAGCCCGAAGAGGTCGACGTCGAACTCGACGAGAGCGACGTCAAAGAATCGATCACCACGGCGCAGGGACCAGGCGGACAGAATGTCAACAAAGTGGCGACCGCAGTTCATCTGATCCACGGACCCACTGGGATTGAAGTCCGTATGCAGGAGACCAAGAGCCAAGCACAGAACCGGGAGAAGGCGTGGACACTCCTGCGTGCACGACTCTTCGAACGCCAGAAGGCCGAACGCGACGCGATTCGATCCGCGGAACGCAACTCGATGATCGGTACCGGCAACCGCGCCGAGAAAATCAGAACCTACCGCGCCAAGGAGAACATCGCGGTCGATCATCGGATCGGCGAAAGCGTCAATCTCGGGGTACTCCTCGCTGGCGAGATGCAATCGTTGATCGATGCGCTTCGGCGCGAAGAGACCGCCCGACGACTTGCCGCGCTCTGAAGTCCGGCGTTCGACCAAAATCACTAAATAATGCGAATGCTCAAGCGCCTCAGGCCTCGACGACATTCTCGACCGCGTCGAGGAATTCCTCGAGCCAACGACGCTCAAATCGGTCCATGGCAAGCCCGGCACTCTCGTCGTCGACCCCCCACAGACAAACCCGCGGTTCAAGGAGTTCCGGATCGAGAAGCAGTTGGCAGGAGTTTTCGATCGCGTAGGCACAGGGCAAGCGGTTGGCGAAATAGGCACTGGTCGCATTCACGGACGGATCACCGATGGAGATGGTGGGTTGAAGTCGCAGCGCCTCGTCATTCAGATACCAGACATCGGTCATTACCAAAGGAATCGGGCCATCGGCGAGTTCAAGCCCCCGAGTTCGCAGGCTGGCCCGCATGAACCGTACCAAGCGATCCGCCCACGGCCGGTCGGCGATTTCCGCCCTCGGGTGCGCCCCCACCACCACCGGAACCAGTTGCTCGACGCGGTAGTCGAGGGTGGGCGGACATTCGAGACGTTCCTGGTCGAAGATCGGGTCGGACATGTTGATCGCTGGCTCCGAGGGAAGAGAGAATGCGAGGGTCGTTCCCCCAATCCATCGGAACAATCAATGAGGGAGCGGGAATTGCTCGCAGAAGTTTCGAATCTCCTCGTGAACCTCCCTAGAGACCGCCGCATCGCCCCCGGAAGCGATGACCCGAGCGAGCCAGGCCGCGATCCGGCCAAGTCGCCCTCATTTCACAGAGTGGAAGTCATTCCCGATAGACTCATCGTTGATCGTAACGGAGAGGAATCCTCCTCATCATGCTGCCACTCCCCGGAGATTGAATCGTGTTGATTGCCGCCTTTGCCCTCTGCCTCCCCATCGTTTCGGCGGCTCCTCCGGCGCTGCCGGATGCGTCGATGCCGGCACCACCCATGATCCTCGAACGCCTGGGAACCCATCGCCGCCCGGTAGCGACCGAATCCGAACAGGCTCGCCGCTGGTTCGATCAGGGCCTGGCCCTGATGAATGGCTACAACTTTGACGGCGCCATCGCCTCGTTCATGGAAGCGACCCGGCACGACCCGGAATTCGCCATGGCCTGGTGGGGCATCGCCTACGCCTCTGGCCCGAACCAGAACAACCCCGCGATCATTCCGCCCAAGGACCAGTGGTCGCGGGCGGCGGCGACTCGGGCCTTCGAACTCCGAAATCGCGAGACCGCAGTGAATCAGGCCCTCATCGAGGCCATCGGTTCGCGTTACGAGTACCCGATGCCCGAGGATCTCACGGCGCAGAACGAGGCCTATCTGGACGCGATGCGCGACGTCGCCGCCGCGTTCCCCTTCGATCCCGACGTCCAGACCTGGACCGCCGAAGCGATGATCACGCTTCAGCCTTGGGCATACTGGAGCCCCGAAGGAGCGCCGCTTGACCGGACGCCAGAGTTTCGCGCTATCCTCGAAGGCGTGATGCGACAAGATCCCCAGCATCCGGGCGCGAATCATCTCTACATCCACACGATGGAGTCGTCCCCATGGCCGGAGCTCGCCGAACCCGCGGCCGACCGCCTGATCGACCTGATTCCCGCCGCCGGCCACCTGGTGCACATGCCGTCCCACATCTGGATGCAGACCGGCCGCTACGACGACGCCGCGGAATGCAACCGCCGGGCGGCCTCCCTCGACGACCAGTGGTTCGAGGGTGACCCCAACGCGGGCGAGTACCGCATCTACATGTCACACAATCGACATTTCCTGACCTGGGCCGCGACCATGCAGGGCCGGCGCCGCGAAGCGATCTCCTCGGCCAGGGCGATCTGGACCGAGGTCCCCCCACCGCTGATGAAGGCGCTCGCGATGTCCACCGACGGCATCGCCGCCTGCAAGTGGCACGCCCTCGTACGATTCGGCATGTGGGAGGACATCCTCGAGGAGCCGGTTGATCCCGACTGGGCGAAGGTCAACCACTGCCTGCGACACTACGCCCGTGGCGTCGCCCTCGCCAATACCGGGCGGATCGACGAAGCCCGCTCGGAGCTCGTCGCCTTCGATCTGGCCGTCGAATCACTCGCCGGTCTCGAACGGTTTCTTGGTAACCAACCGGCCGTGGAGATCATGCCCCTCGCCCGGCTCGTCCTGCTCGGGGAAATCGAATTCAAGGCGGGAAATAAAACGCTCGGACTGGAACTCCTGAAGCAAGCGTGCGCCGCCGAGGAGAAGATCATCTACGCCGAACCGGCGCCCTGGATGATGCCCGCTCGCCACGCTTACGGGGCGCTGCTCGTCTCTGAAGGTCGATACGGAGATGCCGAAAAGGTCTACCTCCGCGACCTCGAGGTCTACCCCGCCAACGGCTGGGCGCTGCTCGGTCTACGAGAAGCCCTTCGCGGCCAAGGCCGCGATGATGAAGCGATGCGAGTCGATCAGTCGTTCAAGCACGCCTGGAAAAGCGCCGACGTCATGCCCACGGCCTCGTGCTACTGCGGCACACCAATCGCAGCTCGCTGAGGTTTTTTCGAAGAACGATGAAGCGACGGCCGCTGATCCTGCGATCGGCGGCCGTCGTCGTATCGGTCTGGATCGTTCGTCAGGTGGTCAGTGCGGCAGCGGGAATCGCTCGCAGAAGTTTCGGATCTCCTCGCGAACTTCCCTGCAGACCGCCGCATCGCCCCCGGAGGCCATCGCCCGATCGAGCCAGCCCGCGACCTCGACCATCTCCGGTTCCTTCATGCCCCGGGTAGTCAGCGCAGGTGTCCCGAGCCGAAGCCCGCTGGTCACCATCGGCGATCGTGGGTCATTGGGGATGCCGTTCTTGTTGACGATGAGCCCGGCGGTCTCCAGCCACTTCTCAGCATCGGCTCCCGTGAGTTCGGCATCGCGTGGGCGAAGGTCGACAAGCATGAGGTGGTTGTCGGTTCCGCCTGAACAAAGCCGGTAGCCGTGCCCGACCAACGCGTCGGCGAGCGCCCGGGCGTTCGCAACGACCTGCGCGGAGTACGTCTTAAATTCGGGCTTCAACGCCTCACCGAACGCGATCGCCTTCGCGGTGATCGCGTGCATGAGCGGGCCGCCCTGGCTGCCGGGGAAGACCTTGCGATCGATCTTCTTCGCGATCTCGGGATCGTCCGAGAGCGCGAGGCCGCCGCGCGGACCGCGGAGGGTCTTGTGGGTGGTGGTGGTGACCACGTGGGCGTGCGGGAACGGCGACGGGTGCACGCCAGCGGCGACCAGTCCCGCGATGTGGGCGATGTCGGCCATGAGATACGCCCCGACCTCGTCGGCGATTTCGCGGAATCGAGCGAAGTCGATCACCCGCGAGTACGCCGAGTAGCCGCAGATGATGAGCTGGGGCTTGCATTCGCGGGCGATTCTGGCGATCACGGCGTAGTCGAGAAGTTCGGTCTCGGCATCGAGGTCGTAGTCAACAATGTTAAAGTAGGTCCCGGAAAAATTCGGCTTCAGGCCGTGGCTCAGATGACCGCCCGAACTAATGGGCAGACTCAGCACCGTGTCGCCGGGCTTTATCAATGCCATAAAGGCGGCGATGTTGGCATTGGCCCCGGAGTGCGGCTGCACATTGGCAAATCCGCAACCAAAGAGTTCCTTCGCCCGTTCCCGGGCGAGGTCCTCCACCACGTCGTGAAACTCGCAGCCACCGTAGTACCGCTTGCCGGGATATCCCTCGGCATACTTGTTGGTCATCCAGGTCCCGGCCGCGTGCATGACCGGACTACTGACGTGATTCTCGCTCGCGATCAACTCAAGCGTCGAGCTCTGACGATCGGCTTCGGAGACCAGAACGTCGGCGACTTCGGGATCAGACTGACGAATGAGATCGACGACACTCCGGCTGATCGGATCGTGGTCGAGAACGGTCGTGGTTTTGGACTGGGTATCGCTCATGAGAGAAGTGTAGATCCCCCAGCCCGTTCGGGTCGTCGTGGGGAAGGCCAGAATCACGGACGCGATGATCCGAAACAAAGCCCAGGATCGAAGAGGCTCAGAACAAATACCCGTCGATGGGTCGAAAAGCGAGACTCAGCATCAGCGCCGCCAGCACCCCGACGACGATGATGCTGAAAAGAATGATCGGCCAGAGCTCGATCCGCAGGAGCCGGCGACACGCCGAACCCCACCAAAGAACGAGGAAACCCATTCCACACAGCGGGAGCAGGAGCTCGACCCGGGAGGCGATTCCGGTCCGCGCATTGACCCAGTCGACGCCGACCGTCTGGCGGGCGGCCGCCATGGTGATGAGTCCGAACCACACCGCGGCGGGAATGCACGCGGCGAGAAGGCCGAGCCGGATCAGGAGCCCGGCCCGGACGCGGGCTCGACGCCGTGATTCGCGAAGAATCAGAAAACAGAGGGGAACGGTGAGGCAGGCGATGCCGAGCATCAACAGGCCTCGCCGAGGTTGGAGCAGATCTTCGCGGATGAAGCTGCGTGAAAATTGGACGCGACCGGTCTGGGGATCGATCCAACCCAGAAAGCCACGACGCGATCCCGAGTACCGACGCCCCGACCAGACATCCGCCGCGGCCCGCCGGTGGCGTTGGAGCGCGGGAAATCGTTCCCGCCAGTCGCCGACGAGGTAGCCGAGGGCGATGCCGAACGGATCGACGATTGCCATGCCCACCTCGGGCAGCCCCACCGGACCGTCGAGGTTCCCGGGGGTCCTGATTGGTGGGCCCGCCTCTCCGTAACGAAAATGCAACACCGCCAGCGGAGTGGAAACCAGCAGGCCGTACGCGAGGTAGCAGGCGAAGAGGAGCGTCACCAACCAGACCGCGAGTCCTCGGCCGGAGGTCACCCCGGACAGCGCCGGAAGGCTGATCCGCGACCACGCGAATCCCGGCGGCAGCAGCCCGAGAAAGGTGCCCGGGGTCCGCGCCACGACCCCGAGCAGGCGGTCGGTGGACTCCACGTACCAGCCGGGGAGACGGAGGTCGTTGAACTGCTCGCTCCAGTCGATCTCGAACCCGCATTCGGTGCAGCACTCGCGACGGGGACAGCGATCGGTCCAGGCCGCGATGAGCCCACGGAGGTCGTATCCACATCGTGGACACCACTGCGTGGGATCATCGGCGCTGCTGCGATTCATCTTGCGTCCGTCCCGCTGAAGCGAAGGGCGTATCGACCTGATGGAACGAGTCTAGCGAGCAATCCGGCGCGGATCGTCGCGGCGCGGCGATACGCTGCCCTCATGCCCGCCGATCCTCCGACCCCCATCACGCCGGCGCGGGCCGTCCAGTACCGGATGCTCGCCACGCCGACCGGTGCGTTCTACGTGACCCGCGATACCGACGGTTCGATCGAGACCGGCTGGCGGGACATGCTCGACCGAGCGGGCGGCGGCGGCCGGACCATCACGTCCATCGGGGTGGAGACGCCGGGACTTCTACCGGACCTCTGTGATCGGATCATCCGGGCCATGGACGGACATCCGGTCGACTTCGCGGACATCGCCACGCCCGCCGGGACGGGCTTTCAACGGACCGTGTGGAACGCGACCCGAACCGTCGGATTCGGCTCGACCCTCACCTACGGAGAACTCGCACGACGCGTCGGCCGCCCGAAGGCCGCGCGGGCGATCGGCCAGGCGATGCGCCGAAATCGCCTGCCGATCGTGATTCCCTGCCACCGAGTTATCGGGACGGGCGACCTCGGTGGGTTTGGCGGCCATGGCCCGAAAGGCCAGTGGCCGGCGATTAAGAGAACGCTCTTGGAGGCGGAGTCAAAGACGAGACTTTGAGGATTTACCGTCACTCACCTCGAATGCTAAAAACATACTTCAGAGGTTGTGGAATGCAGACGAAGAGATGGGTACGGTTCCCTATCTAGAGGGCGCCTCTTGATTCCCCAGTTCCCATCTTGGAGATCCCGGACTTATGAAACTCACAATGGTCGGCAGCGGATATGTCGGATTAGTCACCGGAGCCTGCTTCGCTGAGACCGGAAACGATGTGATATGTCTCGACGTAGACGAGCGGAAAATCGCCATGCTCAAACGGGGCGAGAGCCCGATCTACGAGCCTGGTCTCTCCGAGATGATCCAACGAAATACGGACGCCGGACGGCTTGAGTTCACCACGGACAAGACCGCCGCCTACACGGACGCTGACGTCATCTTCATCTGCGTCGGCACGCCGAGCGATACGGACGGTTCGGCGGATCTGCAATACGTCTTGCGAGTCGCCGGCGACATTGCCGAGGTGATCCATACGCTTGGCGAAGACCAAAGCCCCAAGACAATCGTGGTCAAGAGCACCGTCCCGGTCGGAACCAGCCACAAGGTTCGAGATCTCATCAAGAGCCGAACGAAGGCCCCCTTCCATATTGCCGACAACCCGGAGTTTCTCAAGGAAGGCGATGCGATCGGCGACTTTATGAAGCCGGATCGCGTGGTCTGCGGCGTGGAGAGCGACGGGGCCGCCAAGACGATGAACGAACTCTACGAGCCGTTCGTCCGCCAGGGAAACCCGATCTACCTGATGGACGTGCGAAGTGCTGAGATGGTGAAGTACGCCTCGAACGCCATGCTGGCCTGCAAGATTTCCTTCGTGAATGAGATCTCGCGATTGTGCGAAGCCTACGGCGCTGACGTCAAAAACGTTCGTGAAGGCATGTGCGCTGACAAGCGGATCGGAAACCAGTTCCTCTATCCCGGCCTGGGCTACGGCGGTTCTTGCTTTCCCAAGGACACGCTTGCCGTCTGCTCGATGGGACGCGAAGTCAATCTTCCCTGCAAGCTCAACGAGGCCGTTCATGTGGTCAATCAAGAGCAACGCGGTTGGTTCTGGAAGAAGATCACCGACGTACTCGGCGAGGACCTCAACGGAAAGACGCTCGCCTTCTGGGGCGCCTCCTTCAAACCCAAGACCGACGACATCCGGGAGTCACCGGCGATCGCCCTGATGCAGATGGCGATCGACGCGGGCGCGCGGGTCAAAGCATTCTGCCCCGAGGGGCTCGAGAACATGCGGGTCGAATTCCCGCAGGCGGAAGCCGCGGAGGGCATGTACGAGTGCCTTTCAGGCGCCGACGCCCTCGTGGTCGCGACCGAATGGAACGAGTTCCGCTCTCCCGACTTCGAGAAAATCGCGGCAATGTTGAGCTCGAAAACCATCTTCGATGGCCGAAACGTGTATCGGCGGAGCCATATGGCCGAACTGGGATTCACCTATGTCTCGGTCGGCCGCCCCGCGGTGATTGGTGCCGCGGATAGTTCTACGGCGGCTTCCTGATACCGACCAGGCCGTTTCAAGACGAAATTAATTTCAAGATCAATCCCCGACGCGTCGCGAGTTTCTCGCGACGCGTCGTAGTATCTGCATCATGCCAGATCTCCTTGTTTCCAATCCAGACGGCGATCTCCTGCTCAGCCAGTCGCTTCAACCTCGATCCCTGCTGACCCTTGGCCGATCCGATCGCTCCACAATCGTGATCCCCGATGATCGCACCAGTCGTCACCACGCGGTTCTCTTTGATCATCTGGGTGTCTGGCATCTCGCCGATCTCGGCTCCAAGGCGGGCCTTGAAGACGAAACAGGCAAGACAACCTTTCACCGTTTTGAGAATGACGAGGCTTGGATTCGCATGGGACCGGTGATCCTCTGGCTCTCCAATGCCGGGCCCGCCGCCCCGGAACCAGACCCTTCTCCGATGAAACTCCCGATCGAACCCCCCTTCCGAATTCCCTCGGAATTTCTTCGTGAGAACCAGCCTCCAGTGAGGCCGACCGAGCCCCTTCCGTTACTTCTGGCCGGCAGATCAGATCGAACGAAATCGGTTCGAATCCTCGATCTCAGCGACACCTCTAGAATTTTGATCGGGAGTTCTGGACACGCCGACATCTGCATCGATGATCCAGCCGTCTCACCGCTCCACGCCGTGATCTACCGTGAAGACGATCGATGGGCCATTGCTGACACCGGGTCGGAGGGAGGCCTTCACGTCAACGGAAAACGGTGGCTTCGCAAGTTGTTGGAGCCCGGAACACTGCTCGAATTTGGCGACACAACCCTCGTCCCGGTGCTTCCAGAGGCTCTTTTCGGCGAAGAAGACGAAGGCCCCGCGGAGGCCGAGGACATCTTCGACCAGTTCGATTTCGGGTCTGCTTTCACTGATTCGCAGTCCAAAAGCGAACCGAATGACGGCGATTCAATTCCGTCTCGACCTCGAAACCCCTGAAAAATCCGGGAAAACCGCGCATTTACTCAGTGCTTTCGTATTGTCCATTTGGTCGCTACCAGTTAGATTCGCGCGGAAAGCACGGGGAAATCCGACAGTTCACGTGTTGCGCCCCTTTCTGCTGGTCGACTAAACATCGCCTGGTGGGACCAATGGAGTGGTCCCGGGGCCGTCCAGATCCGGGTTCCGTCAAGTGGACGGGCCGGAAGACCCGAGGTCCAAAAAGGACCAGCAAGGATCAAACGTCATGGCTAAGAAGAAAAAGAAGATCACCAAGCGACCTGCCGCGAAGAAGAAGACCGTCCGCAAGGCGGCCGCCAAGAAGACCACCCGAAAGACCGTGGCCAAGAAGACCGCGACCAAGAAGAAGACCACGACTCGCGCCACCAAGGCATCACCCACCATCAAGGGTTCGGTCGCACCGCGCACCAAGAGCCAGATCTTCAACACCATCGCCGAAGCAACCGAGATGAGCCGCAAGGAAGTCACCGCGGTCGTTTCCACCCTCGAGTCGATGATGGTCGCCGATCTTAAGAAGGGCACTGCCGTCAAGTTCATGGGTATGAAGATGACCGTGAAGAAGAAGCCCGCCACCAAGGCCCGCAAGGGACGAAACCCCTTCACCGGCGAAGACATGATGTTCAAGGCCAAGCCCGCCTCCAAGGCGGTCAAGGTCCGAGCCCTCAAGACGCTCAACGACCAGATCTGAACCAGTTCTTCGGTTCACTGATGCAACACGACGGACCTCGCCGATTCTTCGGCGGGGTCCGTCTCTTTTTGGCAACGCCATCCTCAGCATGTTCACGATGATCGAAATGGGGTACACCGCGCACGGCGGCACACCGCGCGCCCATCCTTCTCTTTCCGATTGGGCACACGATTTTCTTCAGTGAGTTCGTCGTTGGGCTTCGATCGACTCAATCGCCGCACGCAGTGAGTCACCCGCCGCGTGCAGGCGCCGATCAGCCTCGTGGCGATTCAGATCGGGGAACAAGTCCAGCAAGATCCTCAAGCAACGATCGTGCAGCTTCTGATTGGTCGCCCGAAGATCGATCATCAAGCCGCCCCGCACCCGCCCTAGCCTGGTGAACACCGTCGTGGTCAGCGCATTGAGCGCGATCTTCGTCGCCGTCCCAGCGGCCATGCGGGTCGAACCCACCAATGGCTCCGGTCCAGTGGCCAAGACTACGAGATGGTCACACCCTTCGGGCTTTGTTCGACGAGCGCAACTCATCAAGGCCGTGGTCGCGCTGCGACGGTGCGCCTCCCGCAAACCACCAAGCACCCAAGGCGTCGTTCCACCGGCGGCGATGCCGACCACCACATCCGAAGAAGCGACCTTGAGCCGCTGGAGTTCCGCGATGGCCCCCTTCGGATCATCCTCCGCGCCTTCACTCGAGCGTCGCAAAGAGGCATCACCGCCGGCAATGATGCCAATAATGGTCGCGGGATCGGCATTAAAGGTGGGCGGACACTCCGAGGCATCGAGCACGCCGAGTCGACCGCTGGTTCCCGCCCCAAGATAAATCAACCGCCCGTGGTGCTCTAACGCGGCCACTGCGGCATCTGCAAGGGCTGCCAAGGCCTCCGACGCGGCTTCGACGGCGTCGACCGCACGATGCTGGTCGGTCGCCAGGAAGCCGATCAGAGCCGCCGTATCGAGCGCCTCAAGCGAAACGCCTGCTGGATGCGATCGCTCGGTATCGACTTCGCCACGATCTGCGGGGAGGGCTCGCGGGCTGATGTTTGGAGCGGGCTCTTTCACGGTGCGTCGTTCGCGGTCGCGGCCGCGCCCAGATGCTCCTGCAAGAACGACCACTTGCTCGACCGATAGGCGGCACTTCCGATCCCATGCGTCGCGGTTGGAAACAGAATCATCTCGAAGGGAATATCCCGGTCCTGAAGCTTCGCCGCCATTTGAAACGTGTTGGATGGATGGACATTGTCGTCTTCCATGCCATGGAGAAAGAGAAGATCACCCTTGAGCTTGGTGGCAAGCTTGACCGCGCTCCCGGCGTCGTAGCCCTCGGCGTTCTCCTTCGGCGTTCGCATGTAGCGTTCGGTGTAGATGGTGTCGTAGTTCCGCCAGTCGGTGACCGGCGCCCCCGCCACCGCCGCGGCGAAGACGTCGGGATGCCGCACCATGGCGAGCGCCGACATGTAGCCCCCGTAACTGTGTCCCGTCATGCCCACCCGCGCCGGATCGATTTCCGGATGCGCCGCAAGAATCGCCTTCACGCCAGCCACCTGATCATCAAGATCCGGCCCACCGAGATTCAGGTAAGTCGCGCCCTCGAAAGCCTTCCCGCGGGCGACGGTTCCGCGATTCTCAATCTTCGCCACCGCGAAACCAAGTTCGCAGAGCGGGTTGGCCGCGCTCCAGGTGTTGGAGGGCCCACGAGACTCGGGCCCGCCGTACACATCGATGACCAACGGGTACTTTCCGATCGAGGACCGATCGGCGTTCGCTGGAAGGTGCAGAAATGCATGGAGCGGCGTGGTTCCATCGGGCGCGGTGAATCGAATCAACTCCCCGCCTTCAAGGCCCGACGCCGCAAGTCCCGAGTCGTCACCCGACGCGAGGACCGCGACCTCGCCCCCATCGACGGAATAGAGCGCCGTCTCCGGAGCATGGTCGATCGCCTGCCGCACCGCGGTGACCGCGCGGCCGTCGGCGGCAATCGTGAACTTTGAATGGTGCAGGTCTGCGGTGGTCACCCGATGCTCATTGCTGCCGTCGAGATTCACTCGATGCAACTGAGGATTGACCGGGGTCTCGCTGCTACACGCGGTGAACCAGAGGACCTTGGCTTCTTCATCGATTTTGACGATCGACTCCGCGGGAAACTCCCCGGTCGACAAAGGCGAAACGAGCGATCCGTCGAGATCGCGAAGTTCGAAGTGCTTCCATCCCGTTCGCTCCGACTCCCAGATGAACCGCCGGCCATCTTCAAGAAAACGCATCAGCGGTCGATTCCGCTGCCACGTGTCCTGGGTCTCCGTGACCACTACTCTGGTCGCCCCAGTATTCGGATCAGCCGCGAGGACATCCAAGTGATTTTGATGCCGGTTGGTCCGATTGAAGAGAAGTTCGCTGGAATCGGGTGTCCACTGAACCGCATAGACGTACTGGTCGGTCTCCGGCCCGACGTCAACGGTGGCGATCTTCCCGGTCTCGACATTCAGAATTCGGAGACCCGCGATCGGATTCGCATCACCGGCTTTGGGGTATCGCTCTTTCATGATCCCGGTCCGCAGTTGCGTGAGGCCGTCGACTAAGTAGTAGTCGCGGGTTGGCGAGACATCAAAGGCATAGAACGCGAGAAACGCGCCATCGGGAGACCACCACATGGCGGAATTCTGGTCGAGTTCTTCGCCGTAGACCCAGCAGGCGGTTCCGAAGCGATTCGCCTCGGTACCGTCGATCGTGACCGGCATCTCCTCGCCGTTGGCATCACGGAGCCAGACGTTGTGATCTCGATGAATGGCCGTCAGACTTCCGTCGGGCGATGGTTCCTGAGTGAGTTGCCGCCCTCGAGCCGCACGTCGCCCACCTCGTCTTCCGGACGCCGCCCCTCGAACCTTGTCTGGAAGTGTTTTTGGATCCGCTTCGGTACGCTCACCGCTCGCCAAGTCGACCTTCTGCCATCCGGTCCCCGTCATGAAGTAGACCGCGGTGTCATCGAAGCGAACGTCTCGGACCTGACCCCCGCCACCGATTCGACGACCACTCCGACTCATCGCCTGATATGCCTCGGCGCCAGGAAGCTCACCGAACGGCGTCCATCCCGCTTGTGCGAATGACATCGAGTCGATGGCCGCAACCGAAATGGCCAGCATCAGAAGGGTCAGGAGTCGTGCGTCGAAGCATCGTCGGTGGAGCGTCATATCTGAGGTCCTTCACTGGAATTCTAAAATGTCGAGCGTTGGCGATCGACGGGTACGGCGGTTCAGCCGATCCGCGACATGGTTCGATACTGGTCCATGCGTTCGGAGATGCGAGCGTCATTAAGACCTCGGAGCCCTTCGAGGCCAAAGGAGCCGATGGTGAAACTTGCCATCACCGTGCCCCAGGCCAACGACTCCTGTATGGCGTCAAAATCGGTTCGGTCAAGTTTCGCCAAGTGGGCCATCATGCCACCCCCGAAACTATCCCCCGCCCCGGTTGGATCGACCACCGCCGCATGATCCGCGGGGAATGCCGGCACCACCGCGATCCCGTCCCGATGGACGAGTACGGCGCCATGTTCACCTTTTTTAATGACCGCGAAGGTCGGACCGAGTTCGAGGATTTTTCGGCCTGCGTCAACCACGTTGCGGGTCTCGACCAATTGCGCGGCTTCGCCGTCGTTGAGCACCACCCCGTCAACCTTCTTGAGAAGCCTCAGAAGATCATCGTGGGCGATGTTGATCCAAAGGTCCATCGTGTCACAGACTGCGATGGCTCGATCGGGAAACTGGTCGAGCAAGTCCGCTTGGACCGCCGGATGACTGTTGGCGAGAAACACGTAGCGGCTGTCGCGGAAATTCTCTGGAACCGTCGGCGGGGTGTCTTCTAAGACGCCGAGTTCGGTGAAGAGCGTCTCGCGCTGATTCATGTCGTCGAAATAACGCCCCCCCCATTTGAAGGTCTCCCCACCGGACCGGATCTCGACCCCGCCGAAATCAATGCCCTTGAAGCCTTCGAGGACCGCTCGATGTTCTGCCGGCCAGTCCTCACCCACCAGTCCGACCAATCTAGTCGGTGCGAGATGGCTGGCGGCGGCGGCGAAGTAAGCGGCGGACCCGCCCATCACACCTTCGGCGGAGCCGGTTGGTGCGTGGATGGTGTCGACCCCGATGGTTCCGGTGACAATAAGCATGCGTGGATTGTAGGGGAGGAGTCGCGACCGATGGTGCGCTGAGAGACGGGTTTCCGGCCCGTGACCCCGAGACACCATCCGACTTGATTCAGTCGTTGCCGTGTTCTTCGACGAAGCTGCGCGACCAACCAAGGCCCATCGCCACCCCCATCAGCGAGCCCGCCGCAAAGTCCATCGGCATTGGCATACCGAGATGGGGGCTGGTTCCGGTGACGAAGGCCGCGATCCCATCGCCGCCTGCCATCGATGCCTGCAACTGGCCGAGACCGCCGATGATGATCGGACTCGCAAAGAGCAGCACTGGCTGGACCCGGGGCGCGAAGATGCGACCCAGAAGACCCGTGAACAATCCGCCCACGGTCGTGGCAAAGATCGCCTGACCCTTGAGGTCATTGGTGAGCAAGAGCCAGACCGCCAAGAGCATGACGAAACCCGCCGCAGAGGACCGAAGTGCGTCGGTGGAGAAGACCTTCCGAAGATCAAATGCGTCCGATGCCTTGTTCCAGGGCTGGTCGGGGAGTGGTCCCGTCCAACGCATCAATCCCATGGCGAGCAGAAGGACCACCCCACCCCAGATCAGCGTTTCGATCCCGATCATCGTTTCGTTGGCCCCGGCGAAGACGGCATCTGCATGCGTCCCAGACTGCATCGAGAGGACCGCAATCCCCGTTCCGAGCACGAACGCCGCCACGGCCGCATTCACGACCCGACCGACGATCAGTGAGACCCCAAAGGCCAATACCAGGGCGACCATGACGCCGATGGCTGCGGAGAAAGGCGAGATCGAGAGACCGATCGTCGGGCCAGGCAGTCCCTGCAGTGAGACCAGACCTCCCGCGGCTCCCATCATCAGCAGCATGCAGGCGGCGATTCCGCCGATCAGGGCGATGTAACGCTTGGTGACGTCGATCATGCCCGCCATTGGACCCGCGGACCCGCATTCGGGCAAGTCGCCGTCCGCCGGCGACTTTCCGCCGCGGACATTTTTCGACCGATCCTACGAAGGCATCGTGAACGTCCCGGATCGACCGCGATTGCGTATCCTCCGACCATTCACACCGCACTGCCCTTCGACGACCGGAGACTGTTCACGATGTCCAGCCATCACCCACCGATTCGCCTCGATGGTCGCCCCCTCAAGATCGAAGAGGTGGCGGCGGTCGCTCGGGGCACGGCCGAGGTCACCCTGACCCCGGAGGCACGCAACCGAATGCTCGCGGCCCGCGCTGTGATCGACGACATCGCAGCTGGTGAACAGGTGGTGTACGGCGTGAACACCGGATTCGGCTCACTCTCCAAAGTGAAAATTCCACTCGATCAACTGACGGAACTTCAAACCAATATCGTTCGCAGCCACGCTGCTGGAGTCGGCGACCCCCTCTCCACCGACCTCGTTCGCGGCATGATGATCTTGCTGGCCGCCAGTCTCGCCCGCGGACACAGCGGCGTGCGGCCGATTTTGGTCGAGCGACTCCTCATCCTTTTAGAGGCTGGGATCACCCCCATCGTCCCAAGCCGCGGCTCGGTGGGTGCCTCCGGCGACCTGGCGCCGTTGTCACACCTTGCATTGGTTCTGCTCGGGGAGGGCGAGGTCCAACGAGATGGCCGACGCATGCCGACCGCCACGGCCCTCGCCGAAATCGGCCTCCAAGGCCTGCAACTTCAGGCCAAGGAAGGGCTCGCGTTACTCAACGGCACCCACCTGATGGCCACCTGCGGCGCGTTGGCGATCTTTGACCTTGAGCGAATCATCCAAGCCGCGACGGTCGCCGCCGCCATGAGCCTTGATGGATGCCGCGGGAGCCACGGGCCCCTCGACCCTCGGATCCATCACGTCCGCGGCCAACCGGGACAGATCGCGGTCGCCGCAACCCTTCGGACCATGCTCGAAGGTTCGACGATCGTCGAAGCGCATCGTGAGAACGACCCTCGAGTGCAAGATCCCTATAGCCTCCGCGCCATTCCTCAAGTGCTCGGAGCTGCCGTCGACGCCATTGCGGGGGTGCGCCGAACGATCGAATACGAGCTCGGCGGCGTAACCGACAACCCGCTGGTCTTCGTCGCTGATGACGGCGCCTCCGCGGAAGTCTTGTCCGGCGGCAACTTCCACGGCATGCCGCTCGCCATCGGTCTCGACATTTTGCGGGTCGCCGCGTGTCACATCGGTGGTATCTCCGAGCGTCGCGTCTACTGGGTCCTTTCCGGCCACGACGTGCACAACCCGGTGACTCCGTACCTCGCCGAAGATCCCGGCCTGCAGAGTGGTCTCATGATTGCCCAGTACACCGCCGCCGCGTGCGTGAGCGAGATGCAGACCATCGCCAATCCTGCCAGCGTCGCCAACATCTCGACCAGTGCGGGCATCGAAGACTACAACTCCATGGGCGCGACCGCCGGCCTGCTCACCATGCACTCGATCGGGCTCCTGCGAAGCGTCATCTCGATCGAACTGCTGACCATGAGCCAAGCGCTCGAACACCAACGCCCATTGGTCAGCGGTGCTGCCGTCGAGACCGCACACGCCACCATTCGTGGCATCGTGCCGCCGCTCGCGAGCGACCGCAGCCCTGCTCCAGATATCCGGGCGGTCGCCGATCTCATTGCCGCTGGTGATATCGGCTGATCACCATTTTGGCCAACTCACCTCCGAAGATCATCCTGCATCAACCGATCTTTCATTGAGATTTCGAAACAGTGGCTCCGAACGCCTCTCGACCGACTGTTCGAGGACTATGATCACGACATGAATACCGCTGCCGAGAACCGTGTCATCACCGCCCCCCGAGGCGCCGAGAAGACCTGCCGCACCTGGGCCGCCGAGGGTGCGATGAGGATGCTCATGAACAACCTCGATCCCGAGGTCGCCGAGCATCCCGAAAAACTGGTGGTCTACGGCGGTCGTGGCCAGGCGGCCCGAAGCTGGGCTGCCTTCGACGCCATCGTCGCGGCGCTCCAGCGGCTCGACGTCGATGAGACGCTGCTGGTTCAGAGCGGCAAGCCGGTCGGCGTGATCCGCACTCACGAAGATGCCCCACGGGTCATCATCGCCAACTCGAATCTCGTTCCCCATTGGGCGACCCAAGAGCATTTCGACGATCTCGCTGCCAAGGGCCTGATGATGTACGGCCAGATGACCGCCGGGTCCTGGATCTACATCGGTACCCAAGGCATCCTCCAGGGGACCTACGAGACCTTCGCAGAATGCGGCCGCCAGCACTTTGGCGGCTCGCTTGCGGGCACGCTCAGCGTCACGGGCGGTTGCGGGGGCATGGGCGGCGCCCAGCCGCTCGCGGTCACCATGGCCGAGGGCACGTGCCTGATCGCCGACGTGCAAAAGGATCGCCTTGAGAAGCGGGTGCACGATCGCTACCTCGATGAGGTTCACGACGACCTCGACGCCGCGATCGACCGAGCGTTGGAACTCAAAGCCGCCCGAGAGGCAATTTCGGTGGGCTGGCCCGGCAACGCCATTGATCTGCTTCGTCGTCTCGAAGAGCGGAACATCGTGCCCGATGTGCTGACCGATCAGACCTCCGCCCACGATCCTCTCGAAGGCTACTACCCCGTCGACATGACCCGCGAAGAGGCCGAGGTCCTCCGCGAGTCCGATCCCAAGGAATATCAGGAACGGTCACTTGACTCGATGGAAGAGCACGTCCGTCTGATGGTCAGGCTCCAGCAAAAGGGCGCGAAGACCTTCGACTACGGCAACAACATTCGCCAACGGGCGCTCGACAACGGATTCGCCGATGCCTTCGCCTTCCCCGGCTTCGTCCCGGCCTATATTCGTCCACAGTTCTGCCTTGGCCGCGGACCGTTCCGCTGGGCCGCCCTGTCCGGCGACCCGAAGGACATCGAAACCACCGACAAAGCCTTGATGGAACTCTTCCCCGACGACGCCGGCCTTCACCGCTGGCTCAAGATGGCCGCGGACCGCGTTGCCTTCCAGGGCCTGCCCTGCCGCATCTGCTGGCTCGGCCTCGGTGAGCGCGACCAGGCCGGGATCCTCTTTAACGAACTGGTCCGAGACGGCAAGGTCTCAGCCCCGATCGTGATCGGACGCGACCACCTCGACTGCGGCAGCGTGGCAAGCCCGAACCGCGAGACCGAAGCGATGAAAGACGGCACCGATGCGGTGAGCGACTGGCCGCTCCTGAACTTCGCGGCCAACATCGCGAGTGGTGCCAGCTGGGTGAGTTTCCATCACGGCGGCGGTGTGGGCATCGGGTTCAGCCAGCACGCCGGCCAAGTCATTGTCGCCGACGGCACCGACGCCGCCGCAAAACGGCTCTCCCGCGTCCTCACCAATGACCCGATGATGGGCGTCTTCCGGCATGCCGATGCCGGGTACGACGAGGCTCAAGATTGTGCTGATCGACTCGAAGTTGACATTCCATCCCGCGATTGGTGACCGAACCACCCGAACCCACGGTCTGTGGTCTGCCCACCCCATGAAACCTCGCCCTCTTGGGTGATGGCCCGCTGCAGTACGCGGTGGTCGACATCAATAACGACGACCTCGTCGACGGCGTCGACTTCGCCGACGCCCTGAGCTATTGGGGCAAGTGCAACGACACCAACGCGGTTGACTGACCTCAAAACCTCTGACCTCAGACCCCGGACCCCAGACAACGCGACGGAAGTCAGTCGGTTGCCGCCGCCCGGCGGAGCCGATCCAGGATGGCGTTCCACGCCTCCCCCTCGTGAGAGGACGGTGGTGAGACGATATCGATCCGACTGGCCCCACTCAGGTCCGCCGCGTGCAGCGTGCTGTAGAGCAGGGCGCCGACCAGATCAGGATCGGCCGGGAGATCAACCCGAAACCGAATGCCGGTGGAAGATTTTAGTTCCGGGAACGCGGCCGCGATGGTGATGACCGCGGTCTCCGGCCCCCCCGCCTCCTCAAGCGTGCAGAGTCGGGTGGGCGTGGTCGGGGCGTAGTGTTTTGATGCGGTGCCCGGTGCATCGACCTGTGTATCGACAAAGGGACTCTCAACCGGGCAACCGAGCAAGCTCGCGATTCGATCCGCGGTGACCGCGCCCGGCCGCAGAATGACTGGGCATTCTGAACGTAGATCGACCACCGTCGACTCCAGACCGATACGACAAGGGCCGCCGTCGAGGATGAGTAGGTCCTCGTCCACGAAGTCCGCCAGAACGTGCCGGGCCTCGGTTGGCGAAATGGAACCGCTGCGATTCGCGCTTGGAGCCGATACTGGACCACCGAAGGATTCGATGAGGCGAAGCGCCACCGGATGCGCCGGCATGCGGACCGCGATCGAATCCCGACCGCCAGCAGCCACGTCCGGAACCGAGCCCTCTCGATCCAGCACCATCGCCAACGGCCCCGGCCAGCACGCCTCCGCGAGCACCGATGCCGCCTCGGGCCACGACCGACAAAGCGACCTCGCCATTTCGATCGAGGACACGTGGGCGATCAGAGGATTGTCAGCGGGCCTTTCTTTGGCGGCGTAGATCCGTCCGATCGCTTTCGGATCAAAGGTCGAAGCCGCCAGACCGTAGACCGTTTCGGTCGGCATCCCAACCAGCCGACTGGTGCGAAGTCGAATCACCGCGTCAGCGAGGACGGCACGTTCGGTACCCGACTGAACAACTGCTCCGGGAAGGGCTTCCATCAATCAGGATCCACCGGAGGCTTCCACCTCAACGGACGCCGCATCTGGTCCAACCACCACCAGGTCGATGCCGTTCATTTCAAGTCCGTTCCCGGTAGCGCGGCCAAGTTCGGCGATGGCAATATTGTAGATCGCAAGCGACTGTAGTTCCTGCAATTGCGCTTCGCCCAGACGTTCCTGACGCTGGAAGAGTAGGTTCAGAAACTCTGGAGTCAGCGCCGCGAGGGTCACCCGCAATGCCTCCAACGAGCGAAGATTCTCGGCCTGAGCCAGCCGGAAATTCCGTGCTTGGCCGACCAACGCGTAGCCGGCCGCGATGTCGCGAATCGCGTTCTTCACATCCAGCACCACTTGCTGGATCGACTTGCGATACCCGATGACCGCGCCCGAGCGTCGCAGTCGCGCCTGCCGGAGCACACTCTCCGCCGCCCGGTTACCGATGGGCTGACTGAACTGCAGTCCGACGAGGTAATCGATGTAATCGCCGTCGATCTTTCGAACACTCGATCCGAATCCATCAGAAAGACCGAGCCAACTGACTTCCGCCCGAAGGTCAAGCTCTGGCAGGCGTCCATTGCGAGCAACGATTTCACGGATCGAGGCATCGTCGATGTCGAGAATTGCCTGGTCGATCGACGGCGAGTGCGCGAGGGCGGTGGCCACCGAATCGCGAAGGTCGTATCCGTACGGTGCATCAACCATGAAGTCGACCGGGACCAAATCAAACTCACCACCAACTGGGAGGTCCGGATCATTGATGATCGCCTTGAGCGCATCAGCCGCCCGACCAATATCCCGACGGGCCTGGATCACTCGAGTCTTCCGGCTTTCGACCGTCGCAACGGCGTCGGCATACTGGGCTAACGTGGTATCGAACCCACGACGGTTGCTCAGAATCACCCGGATCCGATCGCCTTCTTCGACGAGCCACTCTGCGACCACCAGATCCTGGCGGGCGAGCACGAGATTCCAGTACGCGTTCTCGACCTGTACCAAAAGATCGAGCAGACGACCGCGGATCGCTACCGCAGACTTTCGGTCGGCGTTGCGGGCGATCCGGATCTCGGCGGTATTGACGTCCTCGCCGAAGCCACGAAGGAGCGGCTGCGACAATCCCAGGTTGACCGACGAATTCCACGCATCCGGGTATTGGTTCGTCGTTGTCGTGTTATAGACGGAGGTCTCGTCGGAACCAAGAGACACCGACACCGCACCGCCGCTCCCCAGTCGCTTCGAGACGTCGGTGGTGAACCCCCACTGTCTCGCATCTTGCCCCTGATCAAAGATGACCGGCTGTCCGCCGGGGATCTCGAGCAGGAGATCATTGCCCGGTTCATTGATGCGGGCGAAGTCGACGCCCGCCCCGAGGACGGCATCGAAGGCGGCTTCGGCGCGAACCACTTCGGCGGCGAAGATTGCCTGATCGACCCGAGAGCGTTGAATACCGAGGTTGTGCTCGACCGCGGTTCGAATCGCATTCTCCAACGAGATCGGGACCACGGTCAGCGGCTCACCATCGAGGCCTGCCCCCAGCGCGAGCGCGGCGCCTCCACTCGACGCCTGCGGGCCGAGTTTTTCCAATTCGTCCAACCGCGAATCAAGCTCGCCTTCGAGATTGTCGGCGAGTGATCTTGTCTCCTGCGGCACGGCCGCCGGATCAAGATCTTGGAGTTGTTCGTCGATCGCCGTTCGAACCGAGGCTTGAAGATCGGCCTCGGGATCGCGTTCCAGCGGAGATTGGCAGCCGACCAGCGTCGCCGAGATCAGAAAGACGCCCGAGGTCAGGAGCCGTCTGAGCGGTAAAATTACGGTGGGTGGTCGCAAGAAACGCGTGTGGTGAGGCATCGGGACATGATACTCGGCCAGCGGAAGACCCGACAACCGAGCCAAGAGTGGTAGAATCCGTCACATGACTCCAGCCTCCATCTACCGATCAGTCCGACATGCTGCCGTGCTCGCCCTCCTCTTTACGGCCGCCCCCGCGGTTGCCCAAGACGTCGGCGACGACACTTCTGCGGAATCCGCAGAATCCGCAGAATCCGCAGAATCGTGGAAGATCAGCCGCAGCAACAACCTCGTGGTCCGCTCGGGCCCGACGTCGAACGACTACATCGTGACCAAGATCAAGAAAGGTGATCCGGTCCTGGTTTCGAGGATTCAGGATGACAAATGGGCGGCCGTTCGCCTCACCGGCCCGACGTTTGAGAATCTCCAACTCCTGCTCGAATTGGACGATCGGATCCGCGTCGAAGATGGCATGGCGACGGTGATCAAGGGCAAGGTGAGTCTGATGGCGCCCAACGAAAGTTCACGCCCCAGTGGCGAAGAGGATGCCCACGTCGATCCCGATCGAAGTAGCAAGCCCTTGGTCCGACTGATTCCCGAGGGGCCCAACGGCGCCGGCGATCGACTTAAAATCACCGGCCGATTCCAAGATGGCGGACGCGAGTGGCTTCTGGTGAGCCCCCCGGCCCGCGCGGAAGCGTGGGTCTATGCAACTTTCCTTGAACCGGCCAAGCCTGAGAACATCCCCGCGAGTGCCAGGTCGGTAGCGAAGGCCAACACGACCGAAGTCCGCACTCCTCCCACGGTCACCAACCAAACAGCACCGGAGCCTGCCAGCAAGGCCCCCACGGCCGTCATCACCATCGATCCAGTTCCCGCCGAGAAAAACCCCACGAAAACCGATGGCACCGGGAAGCCCAAGACGGCCGACGGAACCGACGAGACCAATCTCACGCCCGACTCGCCCCCGACCGAGGCGCCGACGGAGGCGCCGACGGACGAGACTGATGATGCGGCGACGGAAACGCCCGTCGACCCGTTGGCCGACGTCACCATTGACGAGGCGGAGGCCGCGTGGAATGTCGTCAAGGAATCACCCCACGACGACGCGGAGCTCGAAGCCTTGCAACTCGTGTTTGTTTCCATCGCGTCGCGAGAAAACGCCTCGGCGACCGAAAAGCGGCTTGCGGAACTCCGAATCCGACAGATCGAAATCCGACGAGAAGTCCAGCGACGGCTCGCGACCCTTCACAAACTGGAGAATCGCAACGACGTCGACCGCGAACGCATCGAGAACGCCAAGGTCGCAATCATCGCCCGAGCGGAATATACGATGGTCGGTCGGTTGAACGCGAGCCGGGTCTACGACGGCAAGCGTCTCCCGCTGCTTTACCGACTGCAGGATCCCGTCGGTGGCCGGACCCTTGGATACGTGAAGCCAACCAAGGACGTTGATCTCACCCCTGGTCTCGGCCGCATGGTGGGACTCGTGGGTACGAAGAGCTACGACGCCGGTTACCGGCTCATGATCGTCACGCCCCGTCGATTTGATATCTTTATTGCCGAGAATGAGGCGGAGTGAGAAAACCGATCGGGTACGCACTTCCGAAATCCGGAACATGACGCTACCCTGTGTGACCTGACTCGGGCTCCTGGAGGCCGAACAGACCAGAATGGATCAAGGGGCGTTAGCTCAGTTGGGAGAGCGGCTGCTTTGCAAGCAGCAGGTCACCGGTTCGAGACCGGTACGCTCCATTCGAAATGACACGACCGCCGGCCTCGGCCGGCGGTCGTGTTCTGTTTCAGCGTGCATGGCTTCCCGACCCACCCGAACCACGCACCGCGGAACCCGATGCCGCCCAGCGCCAGCCAACCAATCCTAGCGGAACCGGCGGGCTCCCCAAGGGCTCGATAACTGGAAGGTACTGAGTCAACAAAGCACGACCCCCGCGAGCGCCGGATCGGCGGTCGCGGGGGCGCGTGGTGACTTCGATGTGCCGCGGGATCAATCCCGTCGGCGGCGACCGCTCAGGCCGGCGAGGCCGAACAGCGCGATGGCTCCTGGAGCGGGGATGACCTCGGCGGAGAAGTCGACGTCGTAGGTCTCCCCGTCACCGAAGAAACCGCTTCCAGAAGAGATGCTCGCCTCCATCTGACCGGACCATAATCCGAAGCTGTATGTGGCGGCGGCGCCGTAGATTGCGATCTCCATGGGACCAAACCCGAGGGGAGCATCGGGGATCATGAACTTCATGTCGAAAGAGCTTTTGCCCTCGTAGCTGTTGTAGATCTCGCTGGTCACCATGATCTGCTCCCCCCCGATAACGAAGGTGGCCTGGACATCCGAGTAGATCCCGGTGCTGAAGTTTCCGGTGGACTCGTCGTAGGTGACCTCGAGATCATGCTCGATGGACCAGCTCTCGGCCGGACCTCCGGGGTAGAACCCGGAAAAGTCGCACCTGAACGAGACGGGATTGGTGACGAAGTCCGCGGTCGCCACGGAGGCTGCCCCAAGCACGGTCACAACGGCGGCCAGCGGCAGATATGGAAATCGAGTCATCGCATCTTCTCCTGATTCGAGGGTGATTCGCGCACCATGGTCAAGGCACCTTGCCTCCGGCACGAAAAAACAAAGATAGCGTATCGAGGCGTCGGTTCAAGACATGATTTCGGATTCCGATCGAAATGCAGACGGCGGCACCACGAATGGCGCCGACCTCGGCCTGCTGATCGGTGCTTGGGGCGTCTGTCGCTGACCGAATTCAGCACTCACGCAACACACCAGCCCGCCTCGACCTCGCGTCGGGGCGGGCTGTCTTTCCACGCCGCGGCCCCATGCGATCGAGTCGACGAACGCGACGCCTGCCTACGGGCATCCTGATTCCGGTGGACGAGCATCGGTTCTTGAAGCGGTACCCGAAGGGCCTTCCCCGCCGAAGGCCCGCGGCCCGAACCCATTCGACCGGCTCGACGCCATCTCCGCAGGGCCGTTCAAACCAATATCGTGCCGCTCCCAGCATCGTGTCGCGTGAAACATCAATCAGTGAAGTCGTGTGAAGTCGTGGACACCCACCAACCTGCTGCGAGATCTCAATCGGTGGGTGCCCACAGTGCCTTCCCGCGGGGTCGGTCCTTCATCCGGCGCCTCAGTTTGCCTGCCGCTGGTAATTCTCAAAACAAAATCCGATAGAACACCGTCCCACGAGGTCTCGATCGGTGGGTGTCCACAATCTCCTCCCACCCATCGACGATGGTGATCGGAATGGACACGGGAGACTCCTGAAAAAGGACCGGTTCAGGCCCCGGTGGACGGCGGGGCGGAACGATTCGCGGTCATGGCCGCGACCAGCGTGACCGCGGCCGCCTCGACCCGAAGCACGCCGTCTCCGATCCGGATCGGGACGACCCCCTGCGCCTTCAGCATCTCGAACTCGGTCGGACTGAAGCCACCTTCCGGCCCGACCAGCACCACCACCGCGTCGGCGTCGGACTCGATCACGTTCGGGGCCATGCCGTTCGCGTCGCCCATGACGACCATCGCGCCACGGGCCTCGGCGTCGGCCACCACCGCCGCGGGCGAGGCCGCCTCGAGCAGTTCCGGCATCCACGACCTTCGGCTCTGCTTGCAGGCCTCGAGCATCACGCGTCGCCAGCGGTCGCTCGGATCACGTCGTTTCTGGTTCGCGGTGATCACGCTGTGATCGCAGTTGAGCGGCCGGAACGCCGACATCCCGACCTGGGTCGCCATGTCGAGCATCGTCGACATCCGGTCCCCCTTGGGAAGACTGGCGGCCAATTCGATCCGCGGGGTGGGCGATGCGATCCGGCGCGACGTGCCGACTTCGACTTCGAGATCACCACTGACCGCCCGGTTACCGGTCAGGACCGCCTCCGCGACCGTACCGAAACCATCAAAGAGCATGACGCGATCACCCGGGGCGAGGCGCCGTGAGCTAAGCGCGTGCTTCGCTTCCTTCGCGTCAAGCAGGGTGGCGGAATCCGCAGGGGGAATCGAATCGATATGGAACCAAGCGGCGGGCATGACGGCACGGTAGCCGATCGAGCCGGGTTGTTCGACGCCCCGTAGCATGACGGCATTTCCACCTCATTCCCGAGCGTGCCCTGAACATGAACGAACCGATGCCGAGCGAAGTCATCCCGACCACCAACGTCACGCGTCGAACCGCGATCCTCACCGGCCTTGCTGGCGCCACGGCGACCGCCTCAATGCTCGATGCCTCGCCACTCGCCGACACGCATCTCGCACCCGTGGCCCCGCCGGTCGATCCCAACCGCCAAGGTGCGCTGTTCGCCGCCCCGAAACCCGATCGCGTTTTCAACATCGACCAGATGACCGCCGCCCCGTTCGGGGTTCCCACCGAGGCGATCGGTATCAACGGATCCATTCCAGGCCCGGAGATCCGCTACACCGAGGGCGACACCTTCCGGACCCAGATCAACAACCGGCTCGACACGCCCGCCACCATCCACTGGCATGGCATGGTGGTTCCGAACTACATGGACGGCGTTCCGTTCATCACCCAGTACCCGCTTCAGCCAGGCCATTCGGTCTTCATCGAGTACCCGATCCGCCAGGCCGGCACCTACTGGTACCACTCGCACTACAAGTTCCAGGAGCAACGCGGCCTGAGCGGCCCGTTGGTCATCGAGGAGAAGCGACCCGATCATGACTACGACCACGACGTCACGATCTTCCTCTCGGACTGGCTGAACCAGTCGCCACTGGGCATGATCCCGCAGCTCCGCGGCGACGAACCGGCGACGCCGGCGGTGAATCCACCCAAGGCGGGAACCAACCCCTTCCCCGGTGACCGGCACTTCAACGTCGATCTCGATCATCCCGGTTTCCTGATGAACGGCAAGACGCTGGAAGACCCGTGGACCATGCCCGTCAAGGTCGGTGACCGGATCCGACTCCGACTGATCAACGGCTCGACCTCGAGTTTCTTCCAGGTCGGTCTTGAGGATCACGACTTCGAGATCATCGCCGCCGACGGCCAGCCGGTGGTTCCCGTGAAGACCGGGAGCGTCGCGATCGCAATCGCTGAGCGATACGACGTGCTGGTCACCATCAAAAAATCCGGCTCGTTCACGCTGAACGCCGCGGCCCTCGGATCGGTCCACAAGATCGCCGGGGTGCTGCACACCAGCAACGCCTCGAAGAAGCCGAACCTCGAACCCGCGCGCTTCGACGGCCGGGTGGTCGGCGTCGCCGACTATTCGGCCTTGAAGTCGCCCTACCCCACCCTGCTCGGCGACGGCCCGATCGCCTTCCATCCCATGGCGCTCGGCGGCGAGATGAAGCAGTACCTCTGGTCGATGGGTGGCGAGTACTACAAGACCGAGTTTGTCCCGGACGGCGACGCCACCCCCGTGGACGTCGAATACGGCCAACGCGTCCGCGTTCGATTCGTGAACCAGACCATGATGTATCACCCCATGCACCTGCACGGACATTCCTACCGGGTGATCAACGGCCCGAAGGGTTGGGACGAGACCCACGCCCCGGTCAAGGACACCGTCGCGGTCGCGCCGGGCGCGACGGTCGACATCGAGTTTCTCGCGGAGAATCCCGGGCGGTGGTTCTTCCACTGCCACAATCTCTACCACGCCGCAGCCGGCATGGCCCGCCAGGTCGACTATCGAACAACTTGAATCCCACCGTGATCGAACGCCGGCGACGCCCTCGGCCGACCGGTGAAGCCCGACCCGCTGAGCTCAGTCCGCCGTGGTGTTGTCGGTCGTGCCGCCGAAGAAGCCGAGGATGTACGCGAGGTCCGCCCCGTTCACCTCGCCGTCCTGGTTGATATCCGCGTTCAGCACTGAACTCGCCCCCCACAGGGCCAGCAGGTAGCCGAGGTCCCCCGAATTGATCGCCAGATCGAAGTTCACGTCGCCGGTGTTGCAGTTCAGAAGCAGCAGGTTCCCGCTGCTCGAGCCGTCGATCGGGTCGCCGTCGATGTTCCGATTTCCCGACGTCGACGTGTTGCCGCAGAAATTGCAGTCGGTCAGGGTCGGGCTGCTGGAGTTGAAGTTGTACATCCCGCCGCCTTCGTAAGCCGAGTTGTTCGTGAACGTGCAGTCGGTCAGGGTCGGGTTGCTCTGGTAGTTGTACATTCCGCCACCGTCGTAGGCCGAGTTGCTCGTGAACGTACAGCTGGTCAGGGTCGGGCTGCTGCCTTGCTGGCTGTACATCCCGCCGCCGCCGAAGACGGCCGAGTTGCTCGTGAACGTGCAGCCCCTCAGGTCCGGGCTGCTGGAATAGTTGGCCAACCCGCCGCCGCGGTTCCCGGCCGTGTTGCCCGTGAACGTGCAGTCAATCAGGGTCGCACTGCTGGAGACGTTGACCAACCCGCCGCCGTAGACGGCCGAGTTACTCGCAAACGTACAGTTGGTCAGGGTCGGGCTGCTGCCTACGCTGTCCATCCCGCCGCCGTATTCGGCCGAGGAGTTGCCCGTGAACGTGCAGTCGATCAGGGTCGGACTGCAGGTGACGTTGGCCAACCCGCCGCCGCGTTTCCCGGCCGTGTTGCCCGTGAACGTGCAGTCGATCAGGGTCGCACTGCTGAAGCCGTTGGCCAACCCGCCGCCGTAGTCGGCCGAGTTACTCGCGAACGTACAGTTGGTCAGGATCGGGATGCTGGAGTCGTTGTACATCCCGCCGCCGCCTACGTCGGCCGAATTGTTCGTGAACGTGCAGGTGGTCAGGGTCGGGCTGCTGGCGTCGTTGTACATCCCGCCGCCACTGCTGCCAAAGCCGGTCACCGAGTTGCTCGTGAACGTGCATCTGGTCAGGGTCGGGCTGCTGGAGACGTTGAACATCCCGCCGCCGCTTTCGTTCGCCGAGTTGCTCGTGAACGTGCAATCGGCAAGGGTCGGGCTGCTGTCGTAGCCGTTGTACATCCCGCCGCCCTCATCGTCAGCCGAGTTGCTCGTGAACGTGCAGTTGGCCAGGGTCGGGCTGCTGCTGGCGAGGTTGTACATCCCGCCGCCGGCGTAGGCCAAGTTGCTCGTGAACGTGCAGTCGGTCAGGGTCGGGCTGCTGGAGTCGTAGTTGTACATCCCGCCGCCGTAGTCGAAGACCGAGTTGCCCGTGAACGTGCAGTTGGTCAGGGTCGGGCTGCTGGAGTCGTTGTACATCCCGCCGCCGTAGTCGGCGTAACCGTTCTGAATCACTAGATTCTGGAAGACCGTCGTGCTGGTCTCGCCGCTCTGGCAGATCAGCACCCCGACCCCGCTGGTCCCATCGACGGGGTTTCCGCCGTCGAGGATGCTGGTCGGATCGCCGTTGCCGTCCACCATGCCCAGGATCGTCACCTGCTTGCCGCCGGGATCGATGGTGGTCGTGATGTCGTACTGCCCAGCCGCGAGCTGGATCGTGTCGCCGTTGCTGGCGTTGTCGATCGCGGCCTGGATGTCGCCGCCCAGCGTGACGTCGTGCGTGGTGCCCCCCTTCTGGGCGGTGGCCGTCGCCGGAGAAAACAACGCCAGCAGGCAGAAGGCGAGCAGTGAAGTCGCCACGCGGAAGGAACGGATTCGGTTCAGGTTCATTTCGTTCATCATCATGTGGTTCATCTCGGAGTCTCTCTCTTCAAGTTATCGTGCCGCCACGCGTGGCAGCCTGTTGATGCCACCTCGCGCGGATTCAGACCGCGATGTCAGGCGACATCCGTTTGCGATGTCGCATCCGTGCTGATTGCTTGCGTTCGTCCCGGCCTCAGCGGCGCCGGCGTCGACCGATCAGGCCCACGCCCGCCAGTGCCGCCACGCCACCCAGACCCGGCACCGCGCCCGAGCCCGCGGTCGGCATCGTGAAGGTCTGCGTGTCGCTCAGGAAGTTCGGCGCACCGGGCGTCTGGAAGTTGTAAGAAAGTTCCCCGCCGAAGGTCAGGACCACGCCCGACGCACTGCCGCCGTCCGCGATCACGAAACGCCCCAGGAAAACCTTGTAGTTCACGTCCACGTCGCCCCAGGTCTCCCCACCGCCCGCGTACCAGCCGGCATCGGCCGAGATCGAACCCGCGTCGGTGCTGCTGCCGAGGTCGGAGAAATTCGGATCCAGGGTCGCCGCGTTCGGCGTCGCCGCGGTCCCCAGCGTCACGAAACTGTCCGCGCCGACGATCGCGCCCGCCGCGTCGTATGCAGCATTCCAGCGGCCGTTGCCACCACCGGAGGTGCCGGCGTCATTGTGGATGAAGTCGCCGGTGCTCAGCGAGATCGACATGTCGTAGAGGTTCAGGACCCGGAGGCCGGCGGAGGAGAACGACGCGAAGACGTCGAAGACGCCGTAGGTGCCCGCACCACTGGAGACCGTGTTGCCGCTGGCGTCAACCCGGTACATGTCCGCGGTGAAGGACATGTTCACGCTGCCCGCGTTCGCCGCGGTGCCGAGGCACGCGACGAGTCCGGCGGCGAGTGCGAACATGGACGTACGGCGCCGGACCGGTTCAAAGTCGGTGGTCTTGTTCAGGTCTGTCATGTGATTCATCTCTTTCTAACCATGTCTCGTGCATCGAAAGGCTTGAAGCAACAAACTCCTGATCGCCGAATTCGTCGAAGGAAATGTAGCAAATACCGCGTCGCTTCGGGAGATCGATCTTCCGAATTTCGAAAGCCGATGCGGTGACCCGAACCAACCAGACGATTGCCTTGTTCTGGTTGGAATGCTCCGAGCGTTCCGGCCGGCCGACGCTGAAACGAATTGGAACACACCCCCTCGATGCGGCGGCCACGCTGCCACCCGCCCCGGCTCCCAACCGCGATCAACGCTCAAGTCCCTTCGAAGCAGGACCTTGCAACCGACCCGCCGTCATTCAGAGGCGTCGCCACGGCCACTTTGAACCAGCCCATCCGGATACAGACGGCGCTTGAGCCAGAAGGAGACGCTCACCAGCCCGATGAGCACCGGGACCTCGACCAACGGGCCGACGACCGTCGCGAACGCCACGCCGGAACCGATGCCGAACACCGCGATGGCGACCGCGATCGCCAGTTCGAAGTTGTTGCCCGAAGCGGTGAACGCGAGGGTGGCCGCCCGCTCGTAGTCCGCGCCGACCTTCCGGGCCATCAGGAAACTGACCAGGAACATCACCACGAAGTAGATGGTGAGCGGCACCGCGATCAGCAGGATGTCGAGGGGCAGCGCGATGATGCGATCACCCTTGAGACTGAACATCACCAGGATCGTGAAGAGCAGCGCGAGCAGCGTGATCGGCCCGATCCTCGGGAGAAACGTCTCCGAGTACCACTGGTCCCCCTTCAGCGGTCGAAGCACGAAGCGGGTCACCATGCCGGCGAGAAACGGAATGCCGAGATAGATCAGGACGCTCTGGAAGACCTGTCCGATGGAGATCGCGACCTCCGCCCCTTCGAGGCCGAGCATCGGGGGCAGCCAGGTGATGAAGAACCAGGCGTAGACGCCGAAGAACAACACCTGAAAGATGCTGTTGAACGCCACGAGTCCGGCGGCGTAGTCGCTGCTGCCCCGGGCGAGATCGTTCCAGACCAGGACCATCGCGATGCATCGGGCGAGCCCCACCATGATGAGCCCGATCATGTAGTCGGGATGTCCCTGCAGGAACACCACCGCCAGCACGAACATCAGGACCGGCCCCACCACCCAGTTCTGCACGAGCGACAACACCAGGATCTTCCAGTCGCGGAAGACCTCGGGCAACTTCTCGTAGCGCACCTTGGCGAGCGGCGGATACATCATCAGGATCAGACCGATCGCGATCGGGATGTTCGTGGTGCCGACCGAGACCCGGTCGAGGGCCGCCCCGATCCCCGGCACGAACCGCCCGAGCAGCACGCCGAGCGCCATCGCGAGGAAGATCCAGAGCGTCAGGAACCGATCGAGGAAGCCGAGTCGACCGGGTTCGGCGGTGGCGCGGGGCGTTGCTGCGGAGGCGGCTTCGGAATCCGAAGGTGTCACATTCATGAAGCATCGACCCTTGAGGGTGAACGATCGATTCGACGAGTTCAGAACGCCGGTCGACGGTGAAGTCACGGATCTCGTCCCGCGGCCGCCGAGGGCGGGGCATCGTCGCACACCGTGACCACCAGGTCGAGCGTCTCGGCCGAGCACGCCGCATCAACCGTCGTTCGCGGCCCGCCGCTCCCAGACCGACCATCGAAGGAGCTTCGTCGAGATTTCGAACGTCGGTGGACCGAGCGAGGTGTCCGGGACCATCGCATCCGGGGGGCGCTTCAGGACGATTCGACCGGCGTCAACGCGTTCGGCGGCGACGAGCAGCTCACGGACCTCGACGTCGACGTCGGTCGCGGCGTCGTGCAGCAGCAATCGAAGCCGTTGCATGGGCTTGGGCGGGAGCGCCGACGACTTCCGACGCGGCGGGAACATGGGATCGATCATGACCAGCGCGGGTGGATCGCCTTCGCCTCGAAGCCGGCGGAGAGCGTCACCGTGATGCACCTCGATCCGGTTGGCCGGCTCGAGACCGGCCGCGACCGCCCGACGGCGGCCGTCTTCAAGCAAGGCCGCCACCACCGGATGCCGCTCGCAGGTGACGACACGTCTGGACGAGGACGACGCCGCGGCGACCGCGGTATCCGCCCCGAGCCCCCCCGTCAGATCCACGATCACGCCGGGCGTCTCGCCGAGCCCCTGCACGATCCGGCGGAGCGGATGCCCCGATTCAAGCCGACGAACCAGCGCCGATTCGATCTCGCCCCGCACCCCGCCGCCCGGACGTTCCCCGGGGAGCCGAAGCTCGAGCACCCCATCCGCCATCTCGAGCACCATGCCGGCCGCGGCGGCGGACTCGACCGCCAAGTCCAGCTCGCGATCGGACTCGAAATCGGACTCGGGATCGGACTCGGGATCGGACATGAGATCGGCTCCGCGGGCGACGAGGGACAGGGTGGACCGTGGCCGGGCCGACATCGGATCCGACCCGACTTCCCCGGTACCATACGGGGTCGTCCAATCAACCCGCACATCCACGTCGCCGATCGCCGGATCGTGGATGCCGGACTCCGGAGATTCGTCGTGTCCGAAACCCCCGCCACCGCCTTCGCCCCCGTCTTCGGCAACGTCCTTGAGATGATCGGGAACACCCCGATGCTCGAGTTAAAACGTCTGGACACCGGCCCTTGCCGGCTCTTCGTGAAGATGGAGTCGATGAACCCGGGCAACTCGATCAAGGATCGCATCGCGGTCTACATGATCGACCAGGCGGAGAAGTCCGGCCGACTCAAGCCCGGCGGCCGCATTGTCGAGGCGACCGCCGGGAACACCGGGCTCGCCCTCGCGCTCATCGCGTCCCAAAAGGGATATGACCTCACCGTCGTGGTCCCCGACAAAATGAGCGACGAGAAGATTTCGCACCTCCGGGCGATGGGCGCTGACGTGCACCTCACCCGGAGCGATGTGGCCAAAGGACATCCTGAGTACTACCAAGAAGTTGCGGCCTCTCTTGCCGCCGCCGACCCCAATTCGTTCTACATCAACCAATTCTCGAACGACGCCAATCCGCAGGCCCACTATGAGACCACCGGGCCAGAAATCTGGGGTCAGATGGATGGCGACATCGACGCTTTCGTTTCGGGCGTGGGCTCGGGTGGCACGGTCAGCGGGGTCGGCCGGTATCTGAAGGAACGGAACCCCGCGGTTCAGATGGTGCTCGCCGATCCGGAAGGTTCCATTCTCGCACCGAAGGTCAATGATGGACTCGAAGTTCAACCCGGCGCGTGGTTGGTAGAAGGCATCGGAGAAGATTTTGTCCCCGATATTCTCGATCTCTCGTTGGTCGACTCCGCCATTGCCATCTCGGACGAGGAAGCGTTCCATACTGCACGCGAACTTCTCCGGGTCGAAGGGGTTCTCGCCGGTTCGAGCGTCGGAACGCTGCTGGCTGCATCACTGCGTTACTGCCGCGAACAAACCGAGCCAAAGCGTGTGGTGAGCCTGATCTGCGATAACGGCGCCAAGTACCTCTCCAAGATGTTCAATGACCACTGGATGATGGACCAGGGATTCATCAAACGCGAACGCCATAACGACCTCCGCGATTTGATCGGCAGACGCCACCTCGAAAAAGAGGACTACTGCCTGACTCCTGAACTCCCATTGCATCTTGCGATCAAACGCATGCATATGTACGACGTCAGCCAGATGGTGATTCTTGATTCGTCAGAGAAACCACTAGGCATTCTCGACGAGTCGGACGTGCTACTCGCCATGGTGCACGACGATACGAATGCCGATCTTCCGGTCAGCGACTTCATGACTCGCCGCTTGGAGATCGTCGATCCAGCGGTCAGCATGAATGACCTCGTCCCGATCTTCCGCGCCGACCGCGTCGCGATCGTCGCAGATACCGACCACTACTATGGCCTGATCACCCGAATGGACATGATCAATTTCCTTCGTACCCGCGTGGGCTGAAGCACGCGAAATCACGTTCAGACGCCCAATCCAACTTCCAATTCAAGCCGTATCCCGAACGACACCATGAGCACACACGACCACGCCGATCTTCATTTCGACTCCCGATGCATCCACGGCGGACAAGCCATCTGCGCCGTGACCGGCGCGGTGATGCCGCCGATCTATACCTCGAGCACCTACGCTCAGGAATCACCGGGCGTCCATAAGGGCTTCGAGTACTCTCGCAGCCATAACCTCACGCGATACAGTTTCGAACGGGCTCTTGCCTCCCTCGAAGGGAGCGGACTCTCCGAATCCGACGACGCCTCGCACGGCGGCTTCGCCTTTGCCTCCGGACTCGCGGCGGCTGGCACTTGCCTCGAACTGCTCGACGCTGGCGGCACGGTGATCGCGGGCGACGATCTCTACGGCGGAACGTATCGCCTCCTGTCGAGCGTGCGCCAACGAAGCCAAGGGCTCGACGTCAAGTACGTCGACACCACCGACCCCGCGAACGTGGAGGCGGCACTCGCCACGGTCGATGCCGATGCTGGCCCGGCCATGGTCTGGCTCGAGACTCCCACCAACCCGACGCTCAAGGTCACGGACATCGCCGCAGTCGCCGCCATTGCCACCCGGCACGGGGCGCTGACGGTGGTCGACAACACCTTCGCGACCCCCGCCCTGCAGCGGCCGCTCGAACTCGGGGCCGATATCGTCCTGCATTCGGTCACCAAGTACCTCGGTGGACACTCCGATGTGGTCGGCGGCGCCCTCGTGGTCGGAACGCCAGAACTGGCAGAGCGGGTTCGATTCCTGCAGAATTCCGTCGGTTCGATCATGGGACCGTTCGATTCCTACCTCGCCCTACGAGGCGTCAAGACCCTCGCCCTTCGAATGGCCCGGCACTGCGAAACCGGCATGCGAATCGCCACTTGGCTTGAATCGCACCCGAAGGTCGAACGAGTGGTCTATCCCGGTCTCCCATCGCATCCCCATTATGACGTCGCGAAACGCCAGATGGCCCTCGACGGAACCCCCGCGTTCGGAGGCATGATCACCATCTTCCTACAGGGCGGGATCGAAGAGAGCCGGAGATTCCTTGAGACGGTCCAAATGTTCGCACTCGCGGAAAGTCTCGGAGGCGTCGAGAGCCTCATTGAACATCCGGCGATCATGACCCACGCATCGGTACCCGCTGAACAACGGGCCGCGCTGGGCATCAGTGACAGTTTGGTCCGGCTCTCGGTGGGCGTCGAACATGCCGATGACCTGATCGCAGATCTGGAACGAGGGCTGAACGCGGTGTGATTGGCACGCTTTGATTCGGCGGGGATGCACAACAGGATCTCTGTTTCGTCTGATCACGCTCTCCGATACCCCGTGAACTGGAATCACCAATGGCTTCAAAAAGGAAAGGCGGAATCCCCGCCAACCGAGATCACGCCATCGAGACCGCACGCGGGCTCATCGGCGCGGGTCGACTGGCGGAGGCCGAAGAACTTCTTCGCCGCGGCATCCCCTCACCGTCCAAGGATGCCGAAGCACTTCGACTCCGCGGATGGATCGCGGAGCGGATGAGCCAGCCTGCGGAGATGAAGTCGTTGGCCGAAAAATCGCTTCGCATCCAAGCGCATCCCGAAGGCCACTTGATCCTTGCCCAGTATCACCTTCGCAATGATCAATCCGACGAGGCCCTGGCATCTGCAGAAGCCGCCATCGAGGTTGACCCAAACCACCGTCCCAGCCGGATGATGCTTTCTGCGATTCTCCTTGAACGCGGACGAATTGAAGACGCGGCGGCGGTGATCGTACCCCTGCAAGTGGACCGCCCAGTCGAGGAGGCAGAGGCACGAAGGCTTGGCTATACCGAAGCCAACATCCTCTCTCGCCGCGGAGATCATCAGGCGGCGATCGACCATCTCGAAACGACGGTGCTGGCAGACGGAGCTTTGCACGCCGAACGAAAACCCGGCTTGGCACTCAAAGCGAAGATCCTTGACCAGCTCGGCCGCCATGCGGATGCGTTCGCCGTGGCGGAAGCCTTCAACGCCATGGAGCGTATCCCGTTTGATGTTCGCCGATTCAATCGGGAAATCGACGGCATCATTGGCCAGTACGACCGCGAGACCCTCGACCTTTTTCCGCTCGGATTCCAGAGTGATCTTCCCGTCTTCGTGACCGGCATGCCCCGAAGCGGAACCAGCCTTGTGGATCGGATCATTGATGCCCATCCGTTGGCGGGTGGCGTCGGAGAGTTCACGGGCATCGAACAGTTCGCGTCGAAACTACAGGCCGAGACCGATCCACGCCGACCGGTTCCGGCGTGTTTCGGACACCTGCAGTCGCCACAATGGAAAGTCGAGGGCGAACGATACGTCGACCGCCTCCGCCGCATGATGCCCGGAGCGGAACGAGTGGTGAATAAATCGCTGATGAACGCCAATCTGCTGGGAGTGATCGCCCGCCTTCTCCCCGGCAGCCGAGTCATCCACGTGCTCCGCGATCCGCGCGACGTCGCGATCTCCTGCATGATGGGGGAATTCAGACCGAGTGCGATGCCTTGGACGACGCGGCTCGATTGGATCGCATCCGTCTGGGACGCTTCGCGGCGACTGATGGCTCACTGGGAAAAAGTGCTTGATCTGCCGATTCTCGAAGTTCGCTACGAGAGACTCGTCACCGATCCAGCCACGGAGTTTCCCAGAATCATCGATTTTCTCGGCTTGCCTTGGGATGACGCGTGCCTGGAATTTCACGCGACTGGACGACCGCTTCGCACCTTGAGCCATGATCAGGTCTGCCGCCCGCTCTACACCAGCAGCGTCGGTCGGCATGTTGACTACGCGGCGTCGATCGCCGACCTCGAGTGGCCGGTCCTCGACCCCTGAGTCGTGATCAGCCGCGGGGTGTCGCCGTCCAACGATCGGCACGCCAGTACGGAAGAAGTTCGCCGTCGAGGAGCATCTGGTCGATCCGATCGACGCGAATCTCCAACAGTGGCTCATCGCCGTCTAGATCGAGCATGCTCGACCAACTCGTCTGAGGGCCCTGCAAGAGACCGGCTTCGATTCGCAGCATCGCGAGTACCTCGTCTTCGTCGAGATCAGGCCGTGATCGAGCGGACCGTCGTGATTGTGCGGCGAGCCACTTGACGCCTCCAGGCAGTGAATCATCCCACGTCTCGAGCAGACGCAGGCGGAGTGGGTCATCCATGAATTGGCGCAACTTCGAAGTCCGACCAGTCCGAAAGCCGCCAAAGGCCTCGCTGATCTCCAGCGCAGTCAACGCATCGATTCGTCTCCCATCACGCATGCCCGGGGAACGGGCCACGCCATCCCCGAGCATTGCTGCCGCGGCCCGAAGCCGATCCGCCATCCGAGCGTCGGTGGTCAACGTGGCCAGTGCGAGGGCTGCCGAGGCACCAAGGCCCTCGGGGTCGATCCGCCCGGCGATTCCGAAAAGCCTCCGAGCGATCGCCCGATCTTGATCAGTCGCCGCAGAATCAGCGATTTCTTCTCCGAGTTCGAAGTACTCGAGCGGCCGAGCCGGATCGAGTTCAGACAACCTCGGAGTCCAGTCCTTCTTCGCCAAAGCTGGCTTCGCCATACTCCCCGCGGCGAGTAAGCCCAGCGTGAGGCTCACCAATATCGAGACACGAAAGGTCTTGAGACGGTTCTTCATCCGGATGCTCCCAGTGGATCGGTATCACGAGGAACGAATCGAAGCCGTTCCATCTGGGCGATCGCCAAGGCCTCCAAGGCCGCCTGTTCAAGCCCCGAGGGTGCGACGCTCCGAGCCATGGCCGCCTCAAGGAGTAGTTCGCTCACTTCCGAGCCCTTCGAAGGTACCTCAGCGGCGATCAGGAATCCCAGAAACTCAAGCTCTGCGACGTGTTCCGCCACCAGCCCCTGAATTCCGTTTCCGACCAGCCCACGGCGAGCGATGCGCCTTCGATCAATCTCTTCGAGCGTGATCGAAGGCGGCGTGGCAAGAAAGAGCGCCGTCGCAGCGCGCCGTACTCCGTCCGCCGCCATTGCCGCCATGTCTTCGGGTCCGCGTCGTCCCGACATTGGCTCCCCTGGCAACCGGGCCTCTGCTCTCGCCCCAACCACGCCGCTCGCGACTTCCGCGAGTTGGTCAATAGAATTCCGCTCAGCATCTAACAACGACAAGGCGTGAATGGCCAATGCCGCGCGAATTCGAGGTTCCGCATCTTCGGATCGGGCATTGGGCATGGCGATACCAGTGAATGACTCGATGAACGCGAGGGTTGACTCGTTTCGCGACGCACGATCCGCAGTGTCAAGGAGTTCGACCGCCACCACCGCGCCCCGAACAAATATTTCAACTGCCGCAGCTCGAGCATCATTTCGAATCGAACTCGGACCGCGCCAGACCTGTTCGACAAAGACCTCGGCGTCTCGGGGTCCCAGATCACCTGCGATCGCATTGCGCCGCAGTGCCGCGATGAGATCTCGCCGAACTTGCTGATCCGAACCAGCCTCTCGCCACGCCTGCGTCCATTGTCCGTCATTCGCCATCTGGCGCGGACGAGGTAATGGATCAAGATCTACGCCGACATTTCCGGTCATGATCTGATCGAGAACATCTCCAATGGCGGCGTCGGCCTCGGCCTTCCGCTCCAAGGCCAAAAATGTAGCCGCCGACGCGAGCCGTTCTGCAGCGATCAGCGCCGCAAGTCTTTGCACTGGGGAACTGGCAAGGTCAACTAATTCGGCCACCTCAAGAAGCCGAGCGTCAAATTCTTCGAGCGTGTGGGGCTCGATCGGAATCAAGTTGCCGCGAGCGAGTGGCCCCACAGACTCCGGCCACGCGGCATCCACGAGTGCCAAGACCCGTCGTCGATCTGACAGGCCCGCCTCGGGATCAGGAACGAATTCAGGACGGAACCACGCCGCCCGACCCACCCTGTCGAGCAAGCTCGCCAGAACCCAGAGATTGGTCGCAGGAATTCCGTCATCGAGCATCCAGTCTGAGTACTTGGCGCGAAGCCCCTCGGGATCAGGACCAGCCGCGGTCCAGTTGATTTCATAGAGGAGTCGGCCGAGAACGTCGGAGGTCATTCCTGGAACGGCCAATGCTCGCGCCTGGCGAAGCAACGTCTCCAGAGCAATGAGTAATCCAGATTGTAGATTGACGCCGCGACGAAGTACCTGATTGGCGTCAAACCACCGCTCCCAACAGTTCTGGACCAACGTCTCGTCCGAGACGCCGGCCATCTCAACCAGCGGCAACGCCATCTGATCGAGCGATCGACCAGCCAACGCGGCAAACGGACCGCCTTGAACATTCCGTCCGCTGGATCCTGCAAGCGACTTGTCGATCATGCGTCGAGCGGGACCACGAACCGACTCCGGAAGCGACGGCGTCGCTACCACAAGCCCCAGCATGCCCGCGTTGAACGAACGGATCCAGACGTCGACGGGGTTGCGGAGTGGCGATTGAGAATCCACTTCGAAGGCGGCGATGAGTCGGATTGCCACCGCATCGTCTTCGGCTTCCGCGAGCACTTCGATGATCGCGGTCACAAATCGAAGACGATCATCCGCCGGCATGAGTGCCCAGGTTTCACCGCCGGTTGCCACGACGTCCAACCAGGCCGACGCCCGGCGCTCTGCCAGTTTTGCGGGATCGAGTTCGAGCTGCGCCGCCAACAGCGACGCCTCATCCATCATCACGGGCATACGCTCGAGCCTGAACACGGAGGCGTCGGGTCGGCTGTCACCTCGGAACATCGGAGGCCGCGGGAACTTCGCGGGAAGGGTGACCCCTTCGCGCACGCTCGGGATCGCGCGATGAGTCGCATCGATTTCCGCACCTGACGCCCCGAGCATCGCCTCCGCTTCGCGGTGAGCGATGGCTTCCTCCGCCGCCAGTCTCCGGGTCTCGATATTGCGAGCACCTGGGGAAGGCGCGGTCAGCGCGATCACCAAGATCGCACCGAAGAAAATCGCGAGCGACGCAAAGAGGATGGTCAGTCGAAGCCTCGACGCCGCCGAATCACCACGAAACTCCCGCGTGATTCCATCGCTCACCCGAAGAACCGCTGATTCGATTCGGGATGGGTTCCGCAAGATCGGCGACGGCACCATGGCCGTCTCGCCGATGGTGCCCTCGGATCCTCGGTCCCGCATGAATCCTGCCAAGCCCTCGATCACGCGGCGGAGGCTCGCAGCATCAAGACCAACTTGCGCTGCCATTCCCGCGATGATCCCCCGAGTTCTGGAATTCCAACCACCGCCGGCGACCAGCACCGAGAGCACGAGTCGATCGAATGCCGTCAGATGCGCTTCGGTCACCCGTGGGGTTGGCTTCACGGGCACCGGCCGTCTTTTCGCCCCCGAGGTTTCGGGTTGTTCAGATTCAGGCCCTCGTGGCTTAACTCGCGACGCGATCGGCCCCACGGGCTTGGCCGCCGAGACTGGAACCTCATCTGAGTCACGCTTTGGTCGAACCGGTGGAAGCGATGACCGTGACGGTAACGCCGAGCTCCTCAAGGCCGACGCCGCGGCTTCCACCACGCGGCACGCCTCTTGGATGGTCGCCACTTCGAATTGGTCGGCCTGCCCGCGGATCGCCTTCAAACGAGTCCGCAGCGAAGCGTCGAGAATGTCCGAGTCGATATCACCTTGGCCGAGACCGAGGATGGCTCTCGGCCCAGAGACCCTGCTCACCCCAAGCAATTCATGGACCGGATCGGAATGACCGGATCCAGGTTTTCGAGGATCTCGAGGAATCATGAACCCTCCCCTTCGCCAAGTTTGGTGGCGGGGCCCAGCGGCCCTGCCTCGTCAACCTGCTTACCCGCACCTTCGCCAGCATCTTGGTTGTCGGACTCCTCTTCGACGCCGGATTCTTCGGCCTCGGATTCTTCGACGCCGGATCGAATGCGATCGGTGGCGAGACGAATATCCAGTTGCTGCAACCGAGCTCGAAATGTCGGTGGCCCGAGTTCAGGATGCAACGCTCGAATCTGCTCAAGCACTTCCTGAGCACGATCCGGGTCTGTCTCGGCCAGCACATCAAGGAGCCCGCAACGAGCTTTCCACCACAGATCGCTTCCAGAGGCCGCGGCACTTCCCAGCCGTCGCCAGCATTCCAACGCAAACTCATCGTCGCCGAGGAGGCTTCCAAGATCGCCGCCGGCTTCGAGTACCGAGCCGTCGCGAGGTCGATGCACCAAGATCGACTGGTATATCTCGAGGGCGCGACGTCCATTCTCCTCGTCGCCGTCCGTCATAAAAATGGACTGTCTCCCCGCGGCCACGCTGGCGGCCACCGGGAGCAAAGTCTCATTCTCGAGCGCCTCTTCGATCGAGACCTCCGAGCCTGCCACCAATTCGATGAATCGCTCCCCCGCCACCACCGCGGCACGAACCACCGACAAAGATGCTTCGCCATTCCGCATCTGCATGAATGCCGCTCGATGAAGCCGCTGCGCGCCCAGACGCGACCAGCGTTCAGCCTCCGGCGTCTCGGCCGCCACTGGAAGCCGGTCGAGCCTGATCATGGCATCTTCAAAATCATCCGTGGCGATCGCCATGCCTAGGCGTCGGTATTCGAGTTCGTTCGGAAGATCTGGTACGCCCTCGAATCCACCACGCTCCATCGCGAGTTCGATCTGCGTGAAGTAACGAGCCCCCCGATCTCGATCACCAATCTCTTCATGTGATGCGACCTCCGCGGCTTGACGGAGAAGAATCCCATCGGCGCCTCGAAGATCGGTGAATATGGCATCTTGATCGCGATCCCGACTGAGCAGTTCGTCGGCGACCCCGAGGAAGGAAGCACCGAGTTCTGCACGACCGCCTGCTGATGCCTCTCGGAACTTTTGGTAGATCGCCTGTGCCCCGCGACGTCGTGCGATCTCCCAGGTGGGATGACCCTTCGGGACCGCGAGAAGCACGTTCAGATCACCGCCGCTCGGATCATCACGACCGGTGATCCGACGAACCACCAATGACGGCGCTCGATCATCGGCGGGAAATCCATCGAGAAATCGCTCGATCAAGGCATCCCGTCGCCCCTGCGCGTCGCCGGCTTCTGATCCACCGTCTGCCACCAACTGGTCCAGCGCGACAATCGCGCCCCACATCGCATCGGCGCGTCGCGGGCCACCGGTCCGCTCGGCGGCGGCTTCAAAGGCATCCGCGGCGTCGGCGGGCTGACCGAGTTCGAGCAGACTCCACCCCGCGAGCGAGAGACACGCGGCTCTCGCCTCCGGAAACCGCGCGGCGTCCGGCTCATCCACCGCCGCGCTGAGTTCGCGAGCCGCCAACGCGAATCCGGTTGCGGCATCGGTGAGCCGTCCGGCGGTCCGCGCTTCAATGGCCTCGCGATACTGCCCGACGCCTCTGACATACCGAAATGCGAAACCATCACGGCCCACGGCATCAAGTCCATATCGTTCGACCAGATCGACGACCTGTGCGAGTTCACTCCGAGCCGCCAGCGTCGCCAAGGCCAGTTCTGCGAGGCGCCCAGCGGCGGGCGCAGACGCCTGCGTCACATCCGCGTTGCCGCGAAGTCCCCCCACCGCGGCCAGCCGAAGCCAGGACGTCGGGAGGACATTGGTCTCGTCTCCCTGTTTCGCGTTACTGATCAGCGATCGAAGTTGATCCTCCGCGGCGTCGAATTCTTCGGCGTCTATCGCCGACGCAAGTCGCCAGCCGGGAACCGCCGCAAGAATCAACGGATGGGTGCGAAGTGATTTGAGGCGATCAAACCACGGCGCCGCACCTCGATGGGAGACGAGTTCGGCACTGGTCATCGCCATGCCGAGCACCGCACTCGCGAAGTACTCGAACTCTTGTCGATCAAGCGAAATTTCCTCGGGGCCAGGAATCGGTTCGTCCCCTTGCAGGACCCTTCCGAAGGCCAGTTGTGATCTCCCAAGCCGATCGGAATCATCGAGGGCGCGGCCTGCGTAATAAAGCGACCAGCCCTCCAGAAGCGCCGACGCCAACTGCATTTTTCGCGAGGATTCGATCTCGGCATCAAGTTGCCGAACCCGAATTCCCGTGGCGCGATCCAGGCCCCGATCACTCCGACGAATCAACGATTCAAGGTCCCGGGCAAGGATCTCAAGGTCTCTCGCGAGCGACTCGAGCTCTCGTTCCGCGGTGCCAATTGCATCGGGATCGGAGAGATCCACTCGGCCTTTTTCGACAATCGAGGAGGCGGCTCGATATCGAGTCCTCAAGAGCGCTAGTCGCAATGCTTCCGGGTCTTCGATCGAATTGTCTGCGAGGAGTCGTCGAGCTCTTCCAACCAGAATCGCCCGACGTTCATCGTCTGACTCACGTTCAATGAGTGAGGCGTACACCCCTGCCAATCGCGTCGCCAGTCGGTCGCGGAGTCCCGCGTCTCCGGCGGCATTGACTCTCGCCTCCTCCAGATGCAGCTGGAGGAGTTCAAACATGCCTCGATCCTCAAGCCAGTTCGCGGCTCGATCCTGCGCCGCCGCACTTCGAATACTCATCGAGAAGAACAACAGTCCCATGATGAGGATCGCGGCCCCCCGGCGACCTCGAATTCCGGAATCACTTCGTGGCAGGGACATACGTCACCTCCTCGAATCCGGCATCCCGACCGCACTGAATCGCCATGGCGGCGTCGCCCACGGACGGTCCTTCTGAGACTCGAACGAAGAGTCCCGGCCCCTTCGGGAGTAGACGGAGCGCCTCGACCAACGGCCCACGCTGGGTGAACGACTGGCCCCCGATCTGATAGACCACCGCCGCATCGGCGACCCGAACCTCGAGTACCTGCGGTTCAAAGTCTTGGCTATCACCGCCGCTGGCATCTCGCTCCAGTTGAAGATTCGGAGTCAGTCGATCCTCGCGTTTGGTCACGATGGTGGTGATCAGAAAGTACGCGAGAAGAAGAAAGACCACGTCGATCATCGACGAGAGTGACAGCGTCATTCTCTTGCTGCGTTGATGATGCTTGGGAACAATCCGCACCGATCAGGCTCCTGGTGCCGTGGCAATTCGAACCGCAGGAACCCCTGCGGACTGAAGAATTTCAAGGACGCGGTTCAATCTGGCGGCGGCGGCATTACGGTCGGCCCGGACCAGCGGCCGAAGTCGGGCCAGTTCTTCACCAGGATGATCAAGCACCAGTTCTTCGGCCATGACCGCGAAGGCCGCGTCGTTGAGCTGTTCTCCTGCGATCTGGATCGTTCCATCCGCAAGCAGGTTGACGATAATGCCCGCTTCCTCGGCGGCTTCGGTCTCCTCGCCCGCCTCCTGAGGAAGATCCATCTCCGCGCGTGAGAACTGTGCCAACTGCGCCGTGGTCAGAAAGAAAATCAACAGTTGGAAGACGATGTCGATCATCGGCGTCATGTCAACTGGGAGCAGTCGCTCCTGCTTGTCTCGTGACCTAAAATTCATCCCCCCACTCCGCTGCCGGCAGCCGGTCGCGGCAAACCACCCGACGGCGCGGCTCCTTCGGCACCCGATGATTCAAGCAGCAGAACCATTCGATCAAGTTCCTGCCCCGCCTCCGCGGCGATCGCATCGATGCGGTTTCGGAAGATCGTAAAGAGGGTCACACTGGGGATCGCCACGATGAGCCCCTGCATGGTGGTGATCAGGGCGAGCGAGATGTTCCCCGCGAGTGCCTCGTAGTAGTTCGCATCATTGACGGCGCTCGCCGCCACACTGTCGAAGGCGCCGATCATTCCCTGTACCGTTCCCAGCAGGCCAAGCAAGGGCGCGACAGTACCGATGATTCCGAGGCCGTCGGTCGCACGATAGAGCCTCGCCGATTGCTCCGCCCCGGCTTCTTCGATCGATTGCTTGATCTCAAACGCCCCGAAAGGCGACCGGAGATACCGAGTGAGACCTGGGGCAAGAGTGCGGGTGAGGAACGAGTCGTTCTCGCTCAGCGAGCAGTACTCCAACGCGGAGTCCGCTCGACCGGAGGCAAGCATGTCCCGAATCGCCGTGACCTGAAGGAGCGGCATCAGCGAGTTTCGCCGGATCTGTACCGAGTGGATCACCACCAGCGTCAGGGCCACGATGCTGAGCGCCACGATGATCCAACCGATCACTCCCCCACCGGAAATGTAGGTAAGCAGACTGGGTCCAAGCCCGGAATCAGCAGATCCCGGGTTTTGAGCGAGAAGAAGCACGAATGGATTCATGGGAATCAAGGGGTAGTCTCCGGGAGCAATCCGTCGGGATGCTCGGCAAACAGGATCGATTCAAGGGTGGCGGCCGATTCTTCCCGACCGAGTTGACGAAGGGCCTCAATGGCCAGGCGAAGGGACTCGCGCCGGAGGACCGGTGGTGCCTCTGATTCGAACGCCAGAACGTGAACGAGGTCGAGTACACCCCGCATTTGACGATCGGGATCGGGGTCGTGTTCTAACGTGGCCCGCCCGACAAAGAACCTAATCCACGACGCCTTCCATCTGGGGAAATCGCGAATCCCCTCAAGGAGTTTTCGCCGTGCACGCTCCCGAATAGCGGGATCGGTCGCGTCGAGTTCGGTCAGCCGGAAGAGCAGCAAGTCACCCGCGTTGAGTGTGCTCGCCTGTTCCTCGGGGGGACCGCTCCTCATCATCAGTCTTCTGAGCAGGTTTCGACGCGAGGCCATGACGGGATCCGCGGTGGGCACCCGCCGAAACCACTCGAGCATCTGCGATTGACTCTCGGCGCCACCGATCGGCGGAACTTCCGTGAGGAGTCCCGTCTCTGAGTCGATCAGGGCCGGGAACTGTTTGAATCTTGAGGTCGCACCGTCGACGGCCACGAGTTCCGCCAGTAGCGTCGCTTCTCCGAGCACTTCGCTTGAAGCGCCAATCGCGATCGATGACCGCACCAGCCCCTCCATCGCGATCGACGCCATGCGGCCTTCAAAAGACGCTCGACGTTTGATCATCTCGTCGATGGCCGCCTCGAACGCGGCAAAGGCCAGCGTGGCGTCGCCTCGCGCAAGCCGGGTACGTCCTCGCCAGAGCAGGGTCCCTTTGGCGATTCCCGACTCGACCCCCGCCTCGAGATTTCCCCGGGAATTGGGATCAATGTCCGCAATCCGATCCCATTCGACCAGTTGCTCCCGTGCGAGACTCGATGAGATCACCGTTGCCTGCACGCCGTCGGCCGTCGCCGCGACTCGATCGATCACCAGCGGCGCTGCACCATCACGACGATGAAGCAGCCGTTCTTCAGGCTGCCAAAGCTCAAACGCTTCGGCGGCTCCGAGGTTGGCAAGAACCACTCCAAGGAACCCGGTGATCAGAATGCCGCATGGACGCCGAATCATGGAAAGACTCCCGTCGGAACAAACCGGAAAATTCCATCGGACTCGGCGGCGATCTGACGCATCGGATCCTGACCAGCATCACTCCCGAAAGAAATACAGTTGATGACCGCAACCCGACCGGATCCGCTTTCGTTCAACGCTCGAACCGCCGCCGGCGTCCCTTTCGGAATAAGCCCGTCGGTCAGGAAGAAGACGACGTCGGGGCGGACATCCTGACGGAACGCGAGATCGAAGGCCGGAAGCGGAAAGGTTCCGCCGCCGGGTTGCAAACCGTCGATCCAGGCAGAGATTCGGGCCAGATTACTCCGACTGGCTCGGAGCCAACCATTCTGGAAGGGTGGCACCACTGATTCGCTGGAATACAAGATGACCGCGAAGGCCGCGTAATCCGGAAGGCTCTTGAGTGACCGTTTGAGTTCTGCCATCGCCGCTGGCATCTTGTCGTCCTGCCCCATCGAGCCCGAGATGTCAACGATGTACGCGAATCGATTTCCGCTCGATTGAATCCCAAAGAAACTGGCTCCGGCGCCCAGGCCGGATCCAAGGCCTGTCCCGAGGCCCTCTCCGGAACCACTCACCACGGTCTCAAGACCACCACCGGAGGCATCGAGTTCGAAGTCCGGAACCTCGGCATTGAGCTCCGTTTCCAAAGCCAGTGATTCCGCACCGGCGTCAGTCGCCAACTCCGGCGTGAGGAGATCCTCTGACTCTGAGGGCTCCAGCATGTCTTGCAGCGTCTCATCCGGCAGAATCGACAGATCGAGCACGACCGTGACCGGCGCCACACCGCTCGGCGCCTCTCGGTGCGACGACCAGAGCCAGACCATGATTGCCATATGGACGGGAAGCGAGATCGCGAGCCCGAGAAGCACGAGGTGGACGCGGCGCTGCCGCAACAGCCGTCGACGTTCGTCCACGAGATCGCGAATCCGATCCGCCATCATCACAGGATCCACGCCCGACGACCCGCTCGGGCGAGACGCACCGTTCAAGTCGGGTTGTGAGTCTGGTTCTGCCATCCGTGGAGCCCATGAGAGGGTGAATTGACATTATGGCCCGATTTCGTTTTCGACGTATTCCCGGGTTCTTGATCCTCGCAAATCTCGAAAACCCTTGCATCTAAAGATCAATACGGTGTCCATCTCGGATTCGAGGTTCAAAATGAAAAAAGCCCAAAAGATCCTCTACAGTTGACCGCAGGCCCTCGGGGCGGTGAAATCCGTTCTCGGCAGACCCGATCTTTCCATTCCCTCCGCCGATGGAGTCCCGCATGACCACCTCACCCCGTCGAGTCGTCCTCAAAATCAGCGGCGAAAGTTTCGCCGCACCCGGCCAACTCGGCATCGGACCGGAGCAACTCACGCACATTGCCACCGAGATCGCCGAGGCCAGCAAGCTCGGGGTTCAGATCGCCGTGGTTTGTGGAGGCGGAAACATCATCCGTGGCGCGGCCCTCGCTCAGGCGGGTACGATCGACCAGTCGACCGCCGACTACATGGGGATGCTCGGAACGGTCATCAATGGCGTCGCACTGAAGGAGGCGTTGGAACGGCAAGGCGTCCCCGCCCGAGCGATGTCCGCGATCAACCTGACCGCCGTGACAGAGCCATTTATCCGGCTCCGAGCAATCCGACATCTGGAAAAGGGACGGATCGTGATTCTCGCCGCCGGCACCGGCAACCCATTCTTCACCACCGACACCTGCGCGTCCTTACGAGGAATCGAGCTCGGTGCGGACTGCCTGCTCAAGGCGACCAAGGTCGACGGAATCTACACCGCAGATCCCAAGAAACACCCCGATGCGACTCGATACGAGCATCTCACCTACGCCAAGACCATTAAAGATCAGCTCGGCGTCATGGACATGACTGCCATGACCATGTGCATGGAGCATGATCTCCCCGTCCAAGTCTTCGATTATCAGGTTGCCGGAAACATCGCCCGTGCGGTAGGCGGCGAGACTCTCGGGACCATCGTGACCTCGACCTGAGACCGGCTCGGCGGCGATGCCGCCCTCCTTCTACAATTGACACCCGGTCAATCGGACCGAACTACCGCAGCAGCTCGCCCAAACGGCATCGGAGATTCAGGCATGGACATCGACGAGATCCTTCTCGAATGCAGTGATCGCATGGACAAGACCGTCGAGTACCTCCAGCGGGAGTTCCGCGGGATCCGAACCGGCCGGGCAAACACCGCACTCCTTGAATACGTCAAGGTCGACTACTACGGCTCCAGCACCGATCTGAGAGAATTGGCCGGAATTTCCGTCGCGGAAAGCCAGCAACTTCTCATCAAGCCTTTTGATCCCGCCTCCAAGAATGACATCATCAAGGCGATCGAGAGCGCTGACCTCGGACTCAATCCACAGGCAGACGGCAATGCGATCCGGGTTAGCGTGCCGGCCCCCTCCTCTGATCGGCGGCGACAGCTGGTTGGACAAGTCAAGAAGATGGGCGAGGACTCGAAGGTCGCCTGCCGGAACGAGCGACGAGACTCCATCAAGAGCATCGAGCAAGCGGGGAGCGAGCAAAAGCTCTCCGATGACCAAGTCAGTGGCTCGAAGGATGATGTTGATGTCGAGACCAAGAAGCACACAGCACAGATTGAAGAGTTAATCGCCAAGAAGATCACGGAGATCGAGGACGTCTGACGCCGGCGTCTCCCGGCCAGAAGACCCGTCGGGCCGATTCTGCTCGCTTTCGGTTTGACCAGATTGATCTTCCGGGCGACCATAAACGGAGATCACCCGTTTTCACTCCACGAGGAGATCCGCGTGCGCTGCCCCTTCTGCGATTCCGCGAGTACCAAAGTCTGTGATTCACGGCCAGGGGAAGCTGGCGCGTCGATCCGGCGCCGTCGGGAATGCGAAGACTGCGAAAAGCGCTTTACCACCTTTGAACGCATCGAAAAAACGAGGCGTTTGGTGGTGGTGAAACGAGATGACACTCGGGTCCCATTCGACGGCGAACGGATTCTTCGAGGGGTTCAGGCGGCCTGCGGCAAACGACCCATTCCCGAAGACGCCAAGATCGGGCTGGTCCAGCAGATCGAAGACGATGTCCACCGGGAGTTCGATCGGGAGATCCCGAGCGATGAAATCGGCCGGCGAGTCACGATGGCATTACGTGAACTCGATCAGATCGCCTACATCCGCTACGCAAGCGAATACCAACAATTCAGAAGTGTCGATGACATTGCCGAAGCCGTCGACGAACTCCGGCAGCGGCCACCGACGCTCCCCAATCAAGAACCGCTCTTCGGTGATGACTAGCCCTCGACTCTGAGATCATCTGATCGTCATCATGATCTTGGTCGATTCGGCTCGCTGGTACCACTCAGTTATCGATATTGAGATCCGTGAAGATCCGCCGTAGCCACGGAAACTGCGGCGGCGGGAGTTCGCCCTCTCTCGGCAGCACAATCACCGCGGCAGTCTCGCCCATCCGGATCGGTACATCGGGTCCACCCTCAAGAATGATTCGCACCGGAAACCGCTGCGCCAGTCGCACCCAGTCAAAAGTCTGATCCACGCGGGGCAGATCGGTTCCCGGAATGTTCCGGCCGTCGGCCAAATCAATCGCCCAACCGACGCCCTGAATCACACCCTTCCATCGCTGAGCGGGGCGGGCCATCAGATAGACCTCGACCTCGTCGCCAACCTCGATGAACGAGAGATAGGTCTCTTTGAAGTTTGCCATCACGTACCAGATCGACCCGTCCACCAGAGAGAAGACCTGTCGGCCTTCATTGGCATACTCACCCGTAGCGATGTTCAGGTTGGTGACGTACCCGTCAATTGGACTGCGGACCGTGCAATAGTCGAGATAGAGCTGCGCCTTTTCCACCGCGGCCTCGGCAGCCAGTCTCCGAGCGTTCAACATCGACCCTGCTGGCTCGACCCCGTCAGCTTCGGATGCTTCCGGATCGAAGAGCGGCTCCTCGACGATGACGTCGTCTCCCGCCGCGGCCGCATCGGGGTTCACCGCGGTCTCGACATCGGCCAGTTCACCGAGCGATGCGATCGCCACCGCAAGGTCCGCCTGCCGTGCGTCGACCGTTGCTTCCGCCGTCCGCACCGTCGCCTGGAGGGCGGCGGCCTCGGAGGCGGCCTTATCCACTTGATCGGGGGTGACGAATCGCTGGGTCAGAAGCGGCCGGACTCGCTCCAGATAAAGCTTGGCATATACAGCCTTGGCCACGGTCTCTTCAAGATGCGCTTCAGACTCGGAGACCGCTCGATCCGCCGCGAACACGGCTGCCTGCAACGCCGCGATCTCGATGTTGACCAACGCGAGCGCCGCCTGGGCCTCCGCAAGATTCGCCGCGTAGGGGCGAGGGTCGATGGTGAAGAGCACATCGCCACGGCTGACCGGCTGATTATCGACGATCTTCAGATCGACGATCGGCCCACTGACGTGTGGAGCGATGCCGACGGTATTGGCTCGAACCGCGGCGTCGAGGGTCCGCGGCCGGACATCCAGGGTCGTCGCAAGCCAGATCACCGCAACGATTCCGCCGAGGATGCAGGCCGGGCCGAGAATCCGACCGACGACCCGCTTGGTCCGGAACCATCGGACAGGTGTGGGGTTTGGGTCCTCGGGAAAGACCACGGACACGGGCTTGACCGGCGTCGTCGCGTCATACGGCGATTTCGATGGCTCGACCGCGGCAGGCCCAGTTGGGGGAGATGGTGGATTCTTCGGCGATTCCGGCGGCAAGTCCGGGCGTTCAGGTACGTCGGTCATGAATCGTTCGTCTCCAACTTCATGTGAGGAAGAACGCATACCAGAGGGAAACGGTGATCATCACGAACACACCGAGATAGGCCGCGCCACGGAACGACAGATGTTCTTCAACACCGATCCAGCAGAAGATCTGGCGAATGATGATCATGCCGAAAAGGCCACCCAGAACAGCGACCAGCCAGCCAGGGAAAAACGCCCCGCCGAGATCTATGATTGGATCACAGCCACCGAGCATGCCGACGGCGAGGAGACCACTCACCGTGCGCAGACCTCGGGATGGCCTTCGGGTCAACGGCTCTTCGGGTGAAGGTTCGGTTGAGGTCACGGCGAAATGATACCGTACGCCCGGTATCTAAACGGACCGACGCGATCCAAAAACTGATTCGAGGAGATCCCCGACCCGTGCGGATCAAAGGCCAAAGATTTGATCGAACCACCACCGAAGCCCGCAACGGCATCGGCGGAGTGTGCTTGGCCCTTTCGTGCATCTTGGTCACCATGTCGGCCATTAGCTGCCAGTCGGAGCGGCCGTATGCCGACGTGGACCTCGATGAGTTGGTCTCGGATCGCCCGGATCGCCCTTGGCGACCGGTCCCTGATGGCCAGTCCAAAGACTCAACCGACGCCTCCGACGATCGCGCTGCGTCCCAATCAAGTGAGACCGCCGACCTTCCTCCGGAACCACCCCCCCCGCCACCATTCCGAGGTGAGAAGACATCGCTTCTTCGGCTCATCGACTTCGCACTGGAGCATCGCCCGGAGACCCGCGCTGCCTGGGAGCGTGCCAGGGTCGCCGCCGCGGAGCTCGGAATCGCTCAAGGCGCGTGGTACCCGGTCATCGGAGTGGAAGCCCAGTTCTACTACACCCGAATGATCTTCCCGGCCAACGGCTTCGCACTGGAGGCCGACCAGAACGCACTGATCCCCCAGATCGCGTTGAACTATCTCCTGCTGGACTTTGGTCGTCGCGAGGCTGACGATGACGCGGCTCGCGCCGGACTCTTCGCCGCCAACCTCACTTTCAATCGAGCATTGCAACAGACAATCCGAGAGGTTCAGGTCAAATATTTCAAGCTCGATGCCGCGCTCGCGTTGAACGAGGCGGCGCAACGAAACGCCGATCTTGCCGAGACCGTTTTGGAAATGGTTGAGAGCCAGGTCTTCGTCGGGCTCGCGACCGCACCCGATCTCCTCTTGGCCCGGCAGGAGATGGCGAAGGCCCGCTTCGACCTCGAAGCCACCGTCGCCGACATTCTCTCCGCCCGAGCTGGCCTGCTCACGGCCTGCGGCGTACCCGCGAATCTTCCCCTCGAGATCGCTCGCATCACCCAACGCGATCTGCCAGAAGCACTTGATTACCGCGTCGAAGATGTCATCAACGTCACCCTGCGAGACCGACCGGACCTCGGCGCTGCGATTGAAAACGTCCGACGCGCCTCCGCCGGAGTCCGTCGCGCCGAAGCGGATTTTCTCCCGGTGGTCAATGGCTTCGCAAGCGTCGGATACGAATGGACAGAGTTCAACACCGGAACCGACAAGATCGTCGGCGATGCCACTTCCACGGACTTTCCCTCCGACACCGTCACGTCCCCGATCTGGAACGTCGGCGTGTCCGCGAGTTGGATCATCTTCGAGGGATACATTCGCGACAACGCGGTCAAAGCCGCCCGGGCCGAGCGACGCGCCGCGGAAGCGGAACTCGAAGCACTCCGCCTTCGAGCGATCGGTGAGACCTGGGATGCCTACTTCAGGGTTCAAGCGTATCGACGCCAGTACGACTTTGGCGTCGCACTGGTGGAGAGCAGCGAAGAAGCCTTCGCCGCCGTCTCCGCGGCCTATCGCGAGGGCCTTGCCACCATCACCACGCTGGTCCAGTCCGAACGCGACCTGCAGGAATCCGAGGCCACGTTCGTCGGCGCCAGGGCCAACCTCTTGACGGCCGCAGCCGATCTCGCGTTCGCCGCCGGCGTGGAGACCGGCCGGACGCCCATCGCGAGTGTTCCGGGTGGCGGAACCGAGCGGTGAGAATCGCGGGCGGCATCGATGATCAAAACCCCGGCACTCGAAAACCACCGAGCATCGGAAGTCTCGGATGGTCGATCCAAGCATCGATAGATGCCCTCCGCGACTGGAGAGCATCCCTTCGACCGACCTTGATCTTCCTCGCGACCGCGGTGCTGACCGTCCTCACAATTCACACGTTCCATCTTCCAGGCGGAGTGCTTCCCGCGCTGCCGGTTCTGCTTGTGATGATTGTCCATCATTCGGTTCGATTGCTGCTCCAACGGATCGGCGTGATTAGCGTGGCGCTCGGCGGAAGCTACCTGCTCGCCGGAGTACTGAGTGAACAGCCCTGGTTACTGGTGATCATCGTCTCGATCACATCGTTCCTGGGTTTCTATCTGCTGGTCCGCGGTCTGGATCTTCTCTCCTACCTGATGGCGATCTCCATCCCGGTGCTCATCGCCTGGCAGGCGATCAACGGATTCCCGATCGGCGAAGCCGCCTGGACGAATTTCCAACAGGTCATGACCGGACTCGTGATCTCCGGTGTGATCGGAATTCTCTTCCTAAGTTCTGGAATCGAGGTTCGGCTGCGCGAACGGCTCTCGAGCAATCTCGCATCGATCGGGCACGGTCTCCAGGAAACGCTCGAAACGGAGTACGGCCAGAACTTCACCGTCTGGGATCCCGCTGGCTCCGCGTCGCTGGAAGTCATGCTCCGCGGACTTCGTCATCAGCGAGGCCAACGAGTGTCGGTCGCCAATCTGGTGCTCGCCGGCGACTCGACGCGATATCTCCTAGCGCTCAACCGATTGCGACTGGTGCTCGTGGAGCACGGGCGGCCGGAGATATTCGTCCGGTATACCGGCGAGAGTATTCAAGTACTCCGGGAACTGCTGGCGGCGCAACTCATAGAGATTTCCGAATCGATTCGGACTCGAAGAGTGGCCCGCGAGGTTCCGGGATTCCACGCATCCGCCCGGCGATTCCGCTACGACTGCCGGAGGGCGATTCGCGATGCGCCGCTGGATACGCCTGCCACAGACCTCTCGTTCATCGCGGCGGTCTCCAAACTCATCCTCGACGAGTCTCGGCTGTGCCGGCTGCTCCGGCAGACCACGACGGACGAACTCGCGGTCCCCTCCCGCGGACTTCGCATGCCCAAATGGGATCAACGCCGCGATTGGACGGTCGGATCGTGCCTCCACGAACTCGTACACCGCCCGGACTCTGCGGGGCTGATCTTCGCGTCCAAGGGGGTGATCTCGATGTGGATCGCCTTCGCCATCACCTCGGCCTTCGATCAATGGGGTGGCGCCGGCGTCTTCCTGCTCATGACGATGTTCCTCTCGACGGTCTATCAGGGCTCCCTGCGGGCGTCCTTGATGCTTCGCGCCGTCGGACTCTTCAGTGCCACCGCCGTCAGCCTCTTCGCCATGACCACGGTGTTTCCGAATCTCGACGACCCCTGGACCTACGCGGTCTTCATCGCGGTGCTGCTGGCCCCGGGTGCGATCCTGATGATGAATGCACGAACCGGGGCCGCGGGCCTCAACTACGCGATGAGCTTATTGTTCATCTTTTCTCTGAGCGACCGGCCCAGCGTTCACCTCGATCTGATCGAAGAGCGATTCGTGAGCGTGGCGGCAGCATCCGTGCTTCCCTGGATGGTGTTCGGAATCATCAAGCCCACCTACGCCCGTGATCGAATCAACGAGTTCATCGGGAAGGCGATACTTGAAATCCGCTTCTCGGTCGGTCTCATCATCCGTTCGGGCAAGACCAACGATGCCGAGATCAGATCGCTCGGCCGCGGGCTCGACGCCCTCTCCCGCATGCGGAAAATACTGGGGGATGCGACCATGGAATTCGCGGACGACGAGGAACAAGTCGTGCTGCACCAGAAAATGCTGGATTGCATCGACCAGCTGTTCATCATGGCGAGATTCATCGCCAGAACCTCGTTCGTCGCCCACCGGATCGGCGTCACCTCGCACGAAGCGACCGCCACGCAGCGCATTCTGAACCTCTTGGACGAGTTACCCGGAGATTTAACGCGCAAGCCCGACCCCGATGAAGCGTCCCGACGGGGCGCCATCGCGTCCCAGTCGATCATGGACATGGAAGCCAAGATCGTGGCCTCCCGACAAGCCGGAAGCCTGCCGGCGAACGAGCGGGCTTCCCTCATCCGGCTCATCTTTCTCACGCAGATTCTGGCCGAGATTCTGACCTTCCAGACCCTGCTGACCGATCGCACCCGACTCCTCAAGAGTCGGCGACGAATCGGCCTCGGCGACGGCTGACCCTCGACCTCGTGGGATCCTTCGAGACCGCCGTCGGCACCGGTTCCCCCCCAACGCGAAATGCCCTTCGCGACCGTCGATCGGTACACTTCACTCCCCAAAGTTGCCTCCCGGTCACGCCAGGAGCAGGAGTCCGCCCATGCCCCGCATTACGCTTCCCGATGGGAGCGAACGCTCGTACGACGCCCCGACCTCCGCCGCACAGGTTGCCGCCGACATCGGTCCCGGACTCGCCAAGGCTGCCCTCGGGGCAACCATCAACGGTGAACTGGTCGATCTCAGCCAGCCGATCGATACTGACTGCGAACTTTCCCTGGTCACTGCAAAGACCCGAGATGGCGAAATCGACGAGCAGGGCTTGTTTCTGCTCCGTCATTCCGCGGCCCATGTCATGGCCGAGGCCATCACCAACCTGTTCCCCGGCGTCCAGCTCGTCTACGGACCTCCGGTCGAGCAGGGCTTCTATTACGACATGGCTTTCCCCGACAACTCGACGATCTCCAGCGAGGACTTCGAGCGGATCGAAGCCGAGATGACCCGGATCGTCAAAGAGGACCGCCCCTTCACCCGTTACGAGATGCCCCTTGCCCAAGGCATGGAGAAGCTGAAAGGCGAAGGATCGAAATACAAAATTGACAACGCGGAACGCGCTGCCGAAGCGGGTTCCGACGCACTCTCTTGGTATGCGACCGGCGAACCCGGAACGAACTGGGAAGATCTCTGTCGCGGCCCCCACGTGCCGACGACCGGTCGAATCGGGGCCTTCAAGGTGATGAACCTCGCCTCAAGCTATTGGCACGGCGACGAGAAGAGCGATCGACTGACTCGCGTCTACGGCATCGCGTTCGCCGACAAAAAGCAGCTGAAGAAGCATCTTCTGCTCATCGAGGAAGCCAAGAAACGGGATCATCGGGTACTCGGAAAGCAGCTCCGGCTCTTCCACATCGATGAACAGGTCGGACAAGGACTGGTTCTCTGGACGCCCAATGGTGCCGTGGTCCGCCAACAACTTCAAGACTTCATCGGCGAAGAACTTCGCAAGCAAGGCTACGACCAGGTCTTTACACCGCACATCGGCAAACTTGATCTCTACCGCACCAGTGGCCACTTCCCCTATTACCAGGAAAGCCAATACACCCCCGTCATCGACCGCGCCCAACTCAGTGAGTTTGCCTCCGAAGGGTGTTCGTGCAGTGATCTTGCCAACCGACTGGAAGACGGCGAGATCGAAGGCTATCTGCTGAAACCGATGAACTGCCCGCACCACATTCGCATCTACGCGAGCGAGCAGCGGTCGTACCGCGAGCTTCCGGTCCGTCTTGCGGAGTTTGGAACCGTGTACCGATGGGAGCAATCCGGCGAGATCGGTGGACTCACCCGAGTCCGCGGCTTCACGCAAGACGATGCCCACCTCTTCTGCCGGGAGGACCAGATCGCCGACGAAATCCGTGGCTGCCTCTCGATCGTCAAACTCATCTTCAACACCCTCGGTATGACTGATTATCGAGTTCGGGTGGGGACTCGCGATCCGGACTCCAGCAAGTACGTCGGCGATCCGGGCAACTGGGACAAGGCCGAAGAGGCGTGTCGCAATGCCGCACAGGAATTGGGCGCTCCCTTCAGCGAGGAACCCGGCGAGGCGGCGTTCTACGGGCCGAAGATCGATTTCGTGGTGAAGGACGTGATTGGCCGCGAATGGCAGCTCGGAACCGTGCAGGTCGACTACAACCTGCCCGAGCGATTTGCCCTTGAGTACATCGGCGCCGACAACGTCCGCCACCGCCCAGTCATGATTCACCGGGCTCCGTTCGGTTCGATGGAACGATTCGTCGGCGTGCTCATCGAGCACTTCGCCGGTGCATTTCCCTGTTGGCTGGCCCCGGAGCAGGTCCGCGTGCTTCCGATCAGTGACAAAAGCGCTGACTATGCGGCCGAAGTCCTCCAGCGCCTCAAGGCCCTCGGTATCCGGGCGACGATGGACGACGGATCTGAGCGGATTCAGGCCAAGGTCAAGGTGGCAGCCAATATGAAGGTCCCCTA
>Ga0222662_1000017_pt1 | contig 162488 bp, 140 predicted proteins | sample AntAcemetagen600_FD_179821 | JGI IMG/M metagenome (GOLD analysis project Ga0222662, IMG submission 179821) | Saline water microbial communities from Ace Lake, Antarctica - #600 | ecosystem: Environmental > Aquatic > Non-marine Saline and Alkaline > Saline | place: Antarctica: Ace Lake... | reverse complement strand
ACCAAGGGGGCTTACTTTTAAAAAACTGATTGAAGACTTTAAAATTTAACCTGAAAATGACTTTTTTCTATCTGTAAAGGGTTTTATCGGACAGTAGTGATTGGAAATATAAGGTAGCGCATCGAGCATCTCGCTATTGCCTGTTGTTGGGTCAAAGATGTGGATACCAGAACCAATGTAGCCAATTCTTCCGTCAGGCAGATAGTCAAAGTCCGGTGCTGGCAGATCTATGTCGCTTGAAAGTAAGGTCCCTGCTATATTGAACTGTACAATATTTGCGGCTAAATGAGCTAAATAGATTGATTCACCATCTAGTGACCACCGAACATTATGACTGTCGAAATAACCAAAGGGTATCTCCGTTCCGAAAAGATTACTTCCATCTGGTCTCAGTGTAAACACCGAGTGTAGATCTCTGCCTTGAACAAAAGCTATACTATCATTTTTACCCCAGTCAAGGCATTTGATTGTGCCATCATGTTCAGATACATAAATTACTGACTCAGCACCAGTACAGATGTCTACACGCACAATTGCAAAACCATTCGAAGTAATTTGTGGAATTACCCCTTGCCTATTGATGTAAACAGCAACAACGAGTTGGTTCGGGTCGTTGGGGTTAAAACTAATATCTGTTAGCTCGTAACCTTCGTAATAGATATAGTCGGGTTGGGTAACACCTTGGTAAGGCGGTGGATGCACCAACGTATCGGCAGCTGGTACCGTCACATTTTGTGAGCAATCGAGTACTGGTGGAGGTTGCAAAGGCGGGTCAATAATAGGGTCGGTATTGCAACCTATAATTGCTATCATCATCAAACCATAAGGCAGACCGAAATATCTAGAAGTTCTCATGGTTTTATAGTTTAATGAATGGAAGGTGGATGGTCTAACTTTCACAGGCAACTCGAACAATACTACCGAAATCTCTTGACTCTTAGAAGAAACTCTCCTCCAAAAATCTACTGATAAATTACAGTTCTAGAAGACTAGTAAAAGTCAGCCCCAGCGGATTAGGGGGCTGTATTACTTTTTCCCGTGGCAGGTTTTGTACTTCTTGCCGCTTCCACAAGGACAAGGATCATTACGCCCAATTTTTTCTCCAACCGTTACGGGCTCAGGCTTTTTTTGTGGCCCTGCTGGCAGAGCTTGTTGCTGTCCGCCATTTTGTTGCGCTGGCGCAGCTTGACGCTGTGCTAATTCTGGACGAGAAGCAGTTACTTTTTCCTTTCGTTCTTTCGCTTCGCGAACGTTTGTATTCTCCGCATTTGGAAGATCACCTTTAAACAAGAAAGAAATGACTTCGCGATTCATTCTTCCAAGCATTTGCTTAAACAACTCAAATGACTCAAACTTGTAAATAAGCAATGGATCTTTCTGCTCGTAAGAAGCATTCTGCACAGAGGTTTTCAATTCGTCCATCTCACGTAGATGCTCTTTCCACTGCTCGTCAATAATGGCGAGAATGATGTTCTTCTCAAATGCCAACGCAAGGTTTGAACCTTTCAATTCGTAGGTTTTCGACAAGTTGACAACCACATTCAAACTCTTGATTCCATCCGTAAATGGAATAACGATATTCTTGAATTTCTCTCCTTGCGTTTCATACACATTCGCAATTACTGGGAACGCGCGTTCAGCAATCCCACTCTTTTTACGCGCGTAACTCTTAACCAATTCCTGTACTAATTTATCGAGAACCTCATCTCCATTTCCCGAATTGAATTCTTGTTCCGAAATCGGAGATTCAACGGAGAACGTTCTAATTACATCCAATTTGAAGCCTTCATAATCACGTGCATCATGAAATTCATCCACAAGCAAAGCAGCTGTGTCATGAATCATATTAAGCACATCAACCGAAAGTCGTTCGCCTTGTAATGCGTGTCTTCTACGCTTGTAGATAACCTCACGCTGTGCGTTCATTACATCATCATACTCGAGTAGTCTCTTTCTGATTCCGTAGTTATTTTCTTCAACTTTTTTCTGAGCTCGCTCGATGGATTTAGAAACCATTCCATGCTGAATAACCTCGCCTTCTTCGTAACCCATTTTATCCATCAGCTTGGCAATTCGGTCAGAACCGAAAAGTCGCATCAAGTTGTCTTCTAGCGAAATGTAGAACTGTGAAGAACCCGGGTCTCCCTGACGGCCAGCACGACCACGTAACTGACGGTCTACTCGTCTACTCTCGTGACGCTCTGTTCCAATAATTGCTAAACCACCAGATTTTTTTACTTCATCGGTAAGCTTGATATCCGTTCCACGACCAGCCATGTTGGTTGCGATTGTTACCGCTCCTGGCTTACCAGCATTCGCAACAACATCTGCTTCCTTCGCATGCAATTTCGCGTTCAAAACCGTGTGGTCAATCTTTTTCATTTTGAGCATACGGCTCAAAAGCTCAGAGATTTCTACCGAAGTTGTACCCACCAAAACTGGTCGGCCATCTGAGGTAAGTTTCACCACATCATCAATTACCGCGTTGTATTTCTCACGAGTGGTTTTGTAAACCATATCCTCTTTGTCATCTCGCGTAATTGGTCGGTTGGTAGGAGCTACCATTACATCCAATTCGTAGATATCCCAAAGCTCTTTTGCTTCTGTTTCGGCTGTTCCGGTCATACCAGAAAGCTTGTGGTACATACGGAAGTAATTCTGAAGCGTAACCGTTGCCCACGTTTGGGTAGCAGCTTCAACCTTCAAGTTTTCCTTGGATTCGATTGCTTGATGCAGACCGTCTGAGTAGCGTCTACCATCCATGATACGACCAGTCTGCTCATCCACAATTTTCACCTTATTATCCATCACCACGTACTCCACATCTTTTTCAAAAAGTGTGTAGGCTTTGAACAACTGATTCATGGCATGAACACGCGCACTTTTAATGGCGAAATCGCGCATCAGTTCGTCTTTGGCTTTTGCCTTTTCTTGGTCGGTGCCGCCCATTTTTTCAATCTCGGCAATTCCTGATCCAACATCGGTTAAAACAAAGAATTGGTCGTCATCCATGTTCTTGGTAACCAACTCAAGACCTTTTTCTGTCAACTCGATTGAATTGTTTTTTTCATCAATTATAAAGAACAGTTCAGCATCAACCTTATGCATTTCCTTGTTCTGGTCCTGCATGTAATAGTTCTCCGTTTTCTGAAGAATCTGTTTCACACCTGGTTCACTCAAATACTTGATAAGTGCCTTGTTTTTAGGAAGCGCACGAAAAGCACGAAGCAAGGCCATTCCGCCTTCGCCTTCTTTGTAACTATCTTTTCCTGCAGTAATCAGCTTCTTGGCATCGGCAAGGGTGGTATTGAAAAATGTTCTCTGAACCTGAAGAAGCTTTTCAACTTTCGGTTTTAGGTCGTCAAATTCATGTTTATCACCTTGAGGAACAGGGCCTGAAATAATAAGCGGTGTTCTTGCGTCATCAATAAAAACAGAATCAACCTCATCCACAATAGCGTAGTTGTGCTTGCGCTGAACTAGGTCTCCAGCTTCGCGAGCCATGTTGTCTCGTAGATAATCGAAACCAAATTCGTTGTTTGTTCCAAAGGTGATGTCAGCGTTGTACGCAGCTCTTCTTTCTGGAGAATTTGACTGGTGTTTGTCAATACAATCCACAGATAATCCGTGGAATTCGTACAACGGACCCATCCATTCAGAGTCACGTTTTGCGAGGTAATCATTAACGGTTACCAAGTGAACGCCACGGCCAGCCAATGCATTCAAATAAACAGGAAGAGTTGCTACGAGAGTTTTTCCTTCACCCGTTGCCATCTCGGCAATTCGTCCTTTATGAAGTGCTACGCCACCAATTAGCTGTACATCGTAATGCACCATATCCCATGTGGTTTCCGCTCCGCCAGCTATCCATGTTTTAGGGAAGGTGGCCTTGTCTCCATTGATGGTAACGTACCCCTTCTTGGCCGCCAAGTCTTTATCCATTTCGGTTGCCATAACCGTTAATGAACCTTGGTTTTTAAGTCTTCGGGCAGTTTCTTTTACAACTGCAAACGCGTCTGGAAGGATTTCGAGAAGTACTTCCTCAGTCTTATCGGTTACCGTTTCTTCAATCTTATCAATTTGTTCGTAGAGCTGTTCTTTTTCCTCTACATCGGTTGCTGCATCTTCGGCTTTGGCCGCGAGTTCGTCAATCTGCTTGCGCTCTGCGGAAAGAAACTCTGCAATACGCTGTTTGAACTCAGCGGTTTTTGCGCGAAGTGCATCATCCGAAACATTTTGAAGAGCGTTTGAGAATTCGTTAATCAGTGCAACGTAAGGTTGAATTTCTTCAATGTCCTTATCGGCCTTACTTCCGAAGAATTTTTTGGCTAGATTATTTATAAAATCGATCATTCTGTGTGAATTCCTTTTGAGTAGCACTCGTGATGTCAACAACCGTTCCTATGGAGGCGTTTTGACAACCTGTCATGCAAGGGCGCGAAATTAAGCCTTTAGGTTAAAGGGTACAAAGCGGTTTTTTGACCATCCGAGATTGGAGAACTTGTTACTAACCCCTTCTCCAATTCTTAGGGTTTCGGCTCATGTGAAATATACCGATGATGCGGATTTCTTTGTCCTCGATGAGATAATGAATTCCGTATGGAAAGCGGTCAACAAAAGCGATATGAACCAGTTTGTAACGCTCTTGATAATGAAAGGGGTTTCTGGCGATTGCGTGAATTCTTGCCTCAATACAAAGTTCCAACTCCGAACCCAATCAAATGCCTGAACTAAATCAAGAAAAGCTTCTTCGGAAACATGAATCCGATAGTAGACCATCTAACTGCGATTGTGCAACCGTTTTTTAACCTCATCCCAAGAACTGAATTTGGTTTCGCCTTTGGCGTGTTGCTCTAACCTCATGTCAAGTTCCTTCTTTTGGGCAGCAGATAAATTGATGTCTTTCTTATCAATGCTATCCCAGATCTGCTCTACCAGTAGAATTTTTTCTGCGTTGCTAAGGCTTTGTATTTCCTGAATGCTCATGGTGTAAAGATAGCTTTTGCCCAAATCTTCTGCAAAACATAATGGTTCACTCCTAAAGCGAATTGAAACAAAAACGACCTTGATTTAGATAAGTTGAATTTCCTGATTCACTCAGAAGGAATCGCTCCATTTCCCGCGATCGCATCAAGTTGAATGCACCCTCTACTCAATCTAGGTGCCTCAAACGGGTTGTTGTTGATGAGGAACGGGCCATCAAGATCAACGAAGTTGGCACGTGAAGCCAATTGTGCTGCCGCCATATTGGCGCAACTCGATTCGGTCATACATCCAATCATTGTTTGTAAGCCCAATTGTTGGCAACGGTCAAACATGGCATTTGCTTCTGCCAAACCCGTGCTTTTCATCAGTTTGATGTTGATTCCATGAAAGAGTTCAGAAACATTTTCCAAATCTGACAGACGCTTTACGCTTTCATCCGCAAAGATTGGAAGAGCACTTTTGTGTTTAAGCGTTATCCACGTTTCGGCAGGCGTGCTAGTAGACATGGGTTGCTCTACCATCAAAACATTCATCGAACTCAAATGGTCAATCAACTTCAAAGCCACTTCCACATCTGTCCAACCTTGGTTGGCATCCACCAGAAATGGTTTGTCGGTAATTGAGCGAAGAAAATCAATTTTGTCTTTGTCGTCTGGCTCGCCCAACTTGATTTTGAGCAGCTGAAAATCTTCGGCTTCCTTTACTTTCTTCCTGAGTTCGGCCTCACTTCCCATGCCAATGGTCAGGGCAGTTGGAGGCGTTTGGCTTGCGGTAATTCCGAAAAGTTCGCGCGTTGGAATTCCCAGCGATTTGGCTTTAAGATCGTGAAGGGCAATGTCTACAGCAGCTTTGGCCGCGTTGTCTTTTTTTGAGAGCGAATCAATCTCTAGGAGGATTGCGTTTAGATTTTCTATCTGCCAATTAGCTGATTTCAGTTTCGAAAGAAACGCGGAGACTGATTCAGTCGTTTCACCAAGATAAGGCGGCATGGAAGCTTCGCCATAACCAATTATTCCGTTCAGTTCAACCTGAACTTGAACCGTGGGTGTGGAAGTGCGCGTTCCTGTGGCCAGTCTGAACGGATATTTGAGCTGCAATTGATATGGAGCGAACCGAAGAATCATCGCTACCAATTAACACAAAAAAAGAACGGCCCTGCCGAATGACAGAGCCGTTGTATGTTTTGAGTTTTGTAAAGGTCAGTATTCGTCCTCGTTGAAGAAAAAGTCGTCTTTGGTGGGATAATCTGGCCAGATGTCTTCGATGCTTTCGAACACTTCGCTGTCGTCCTCAATTTCTTGTAGGTTTTCTACCACTTCCATTGGAGCGCCTGATCTCATTGCGAAGTCAATCAACTCATCCTTTGTGGCTGGCCAAGGTGCGTCTTCGAGACGTGATGCTAATTCGAGGGTCCAGTACATGTTTGTTCTATTTTACCTATTCAATTTCGCGCAAAGCTAAAAATTAAATCAAGACGTGAAATATGTTGTGAAATTTTCTCTGTAAACGCTTAGAATCAGCTATTTACACGCACTTGACTTAGCTGTTTACGTAGTTTCTGTTAGGTGCGGACATAAAAAAGCCTCCCGCCAAAGACAAAAGGCTTTTACATTAGAAACCAACCTAGGTTAAACCAAATAATTGTTACGGCACCGAAGTTTTAATGAAACGCTCCGTGGCTTTGCACCCATCTTCGTCTGTTACCTCCAACATATAAATGCCAGTTTGAATACTCTTCAGATCTACCTCAAGCGTGGTGGCGGCAATGTTTTCTGCATACACCCTTCTGCCCCGCATATCCAATACACGTACTCCAACAAGTTGCTTTGCACTTTTAATGTTAAGGATTTCTGTCGCTGGGTTGGGGTAAACGGTAAAACCAAGTTCTTCCACTTCGTTTATGCCTACCCCACTCGGCACACTATCCAATGCCACAACATACACATCGTCTATGTAATAGTAGGCATAAGTGGTTGGTGAGCCATATATAGGTGGCTGGTTGGGGTTGAAACGTAGCGTATCGCTGTCGCCATCTAAATTGAAATTGCCAATGGTTAGATAGCGTTCTCCACCGGTTGCAATTAGAGTATCACTAATGAGTACCCATTTGGCTGTATCTGTAATTGGAATGCGTTCATCGAGCATCACCTGTGGCACCGCATCCAGCATGCCATCGGGAGCTCCGACAGAAATAACAATCGGTAGTTCATTTGTTAGAGCCAATCCCAAGGTGCTAATAGCATATTGGTATCGGTTCGCGGCAGAAGTGTAAAACTGTGCGACATATCGGATGCCAGCCGTCAAACTGTGCGTTAACTCTGTTTGCAAGTACTCTCGGATCTCAGAGGTTTCCTTACTATGACAAACGATTCCCATGTATGCATCACCGTCAAATGGTTGTTGCCATCCAGAAATATTGTTAGGTGCATTTGCGGAATAATTCGCCAGTACCGGGGCACAAGAGTGGAAATAATCAGGTGATTTCTGATTGGGGCTTGTCCAGTCGGAAACCAAAGTCCATTGCCCATCCATAGGGGGACAGCTTAAGCTTTCTTCAAAACTGCCGTTTAAGACCAGATTCTGCTGCGCCATGCAGAGCATGGGCAGGAAAATCAATATTCCAAATAAGGCTTTCATTGCTTTAAGATACTTAACCGTTCAGCAAAACGCACTTCACCGCTCACCTCTAAGCTTATGAGGTATAGACCAGCGTTTAATTCAGAGAGGTTCATATTTACCATCTTAGCTTCTCCGCTTACTGTTTGTGCAAAGACTTGTTTACCAACCATATCATACACGCGTACTTCACCATTCTCCAAACCCTTCAGGTCGTACGCCAATGTAAACTGTCCGTTGTTCGGGTTTGGGTAAACGTTGAAAGCACGCTCTCTTTCCACCTCATCTATGCCCACCCCACTTGGTACGCTGTCCAATGCTACTACTGATACATCATCAATAAAGTAGTAAGCAAGTTCCGATAACTGCGCATTGGGGTTAAACAGTAGGGTATCGCTGTCTCCGTCAGCAAAGAAATTGCCAATTGTCAGAAACCGCTCATTATCTCCTCTACTTACTATGGTGTCCGTAATCAGAATCCAGTTAATGGTATCAGTCAATGGTGGCCCTTGATACAAAACCTGAGGGTCTGCATTCAGTCTCAGGCCACCGTCCAATGTATCTGGTGATTCTGCGGTAAGTGCAGCACCCATTGTGGAGACTGCATACCCTCCCATATGTTCTGCTAAACTTACGTAGAACCGAACTTCATACCTGACACCCGGATAAAGAGGTTGTATTAGCTGTGTCTGAATATATTCTCTAGCCTCTGGGTGGTATTTACTAAAGGCCCAGATACCAGCATAACCATCACCTGTTCTTGGTTCTTGACATCCACGCCAATTGCAAGGAACCGCCAAAGGGTCGATTGTTACACACGTATGAAAATGATCTGGTGTACCGACCTCCGTACCTGAAACCCAACCCATTGCTGATGCAGCAAACGAGACACTTGCGCTAGGACAGTTCGGAGGATTTTCAAAGCTACCGTTAACCACTAAGTTCTGTTGGGCCAGAACCAACTGACCCAACAGAACAAAGGTTGCTATTGCCAATGAACATCGCATTAGTTCAGAATGCTTAGTTTACTAGAAAACTCTACCTTGCTATTCACAATTATTCTGATGTTGTAAATGCCCCCAATCATATTAGATAAATCAATTTCATGCTTGTTTCCATCCATCAATGACTGAGAAAAAACACTTTGCCCCAGTAGGTTGAAAACTTCCACCGTACCAGTTTCATCATTTTCAATGCCTGCGACAACCGTCAACTGACCAGTAGTAGGATTAGGATAGATTCCTAGCACTTGACCATTCTGTTCAGACGATGCCTTGTTTTTGGCTTCTTCAAGATTAGGAATACGCTCACATTCGTTTGAGTAATCTTCAGGTAAAGTATCCACACTAAGCAAAGCTGCACGTGCCATATAAACGCCCATTCCATCATCCAGCGGACAACGTTTGGCAATCTGGCGTAATTCGGCTGTGCTTTCTTCGGTCATGCTACGCAAATCCTCCGAATTACTATAAAGAATGTTCAATACCTCTTTTAGGGTTTGTTCTACGCTGTTCAATGGTTCAATGCTGGTCAGTTCATTCTGGGCTTCTTGCTGTAGCACACCCATACCAGTCTGACTGAAAGCGGCTACTGCTCTCTGCAATTTGCCGATATTGCTTTGCTCACTTTCCGTTTGGAACGCGGCAACCAGCGCATTTTCTTCGGCAAGCAATCCATTGCCAATCAAATGGTTGTATAGCCCATATTGTGCTATCCATTGCTGGTTGGCTTCGCGTTCGCTTTGAGCTTCAGTAGGTTGTATCACGCTCTGATAAGGCTGTTCAGTGGCTGTCTCTTCTTCACTTCCATCGGTCTTAAAGTTAGCGTGAAGGCCGTCAACAACACAAGCATAAGGCCAAGTGCTTCCTGATATATATATAGCTGCTCCAATCATTTCCTCAACACTTTCTTTACATGCATTCTACCTTCTTTATCTGTTGCTTCTAGCAGATACATACCCGATGGAATGCCATCTAGCCTCATCATGTAATTGCTTGTGGCAATGTTTTCGGCAATCACACATCTACCGCTCATGTCCAACAATCGGACAAGGTTAAATTTATGTGTGATTTTGATGTTGAGTACATCTGTAGTGGGGTTTGGCCACACCTCCAACTCCACCCTTTGGGGGGTAGGGGGGCTTATTCCACTTGGTACGCTATCAATCGCATAAACAAAAACGTCATCAATGTAATAGTAGGCTGAAGTAGTGGGCGAATTAAGGATGGGCGGCTGGTTCGGATTGAAACGAACGGTATCACTTACACTATCTGGATGAAAATTGCCGATGGTGATATACTTCTCTCCTCCAACAGCCAGTACGGTATCGCTTATCAGCACCCAATTGGCAGTATCGGTCAACGGGAAACGACCACGGTGAAGAACCTGTGGATTGGCATCGAGTAAAGTGTTCGGATAATTCCCTGTCAACATAGGTGGTGCTTCTATTGTAAGGGCAGCTCCAAGGGTACTGATAGCGTACTGCAAACGATCTGCAGCATTGCAATAAAACCCAACGTGGTAGCGAATCCCACCTGTGAGGGTGTCAGTTAATATTGCCTGAACGTACTCTCTCAGGTCAGGATAGTTTAATAAGAAGCAGGTGATTCCAACATATCCTTCGCCATCGTGGGCCTCCTGAAACCCGACATGATTAACAGGAACATTGGCTGAGTAATTTACAGAGGCAGCAGCACAGGAGTTGAAATTATTTGGCGATAGTCCATTACCGTTTAACCAACTTATGGTGTTCCAATCGCTGAAACTGCCCGGACAGGCCTCCAAGTCTTCGAAGCTATGATTAGGAACAAGGTTTCCCTGCGCCATGCAGAGCATGGGCAGGAAAATCATTATTGCAATCAAGACTCTCATGCCGCTAAGTTTCAAAAAGAAGATTTGATAGACAAACAAACTTTTGCCATTGATTACAGATTAAGCAGATAAAAATGCAGAAAGCCAACTACTCTTTAAGCACCTTGCGGATGCGTTTTCTTCCTTCTGCATTGGTGGCTTCTAGAAAATAAAGCCCACTAGGTATGTTCTGCAACGATAAGGTTGCGTTTTGCCCAGTTACCCTCTGTACCAAAACCTCACTACCACGCATATCCAACAGCCTTACCGTCATTCCGACCGAGGAACGAGTGGAGGAATCTGTAAATCTAAACCGCAAAACATCAGTAGCTGGGTTAGGAAAGACGGTAAAACCAAGTTCTTCCACTTCGTGAATGCCAACCCCGCTTGGCACACTATCCAACGCCACAACATACACATCGTCTATGTAATAGTATGCAAACGTAGTAGGAGAACCGTAAATCGGTGGCTGGTTAGGGTTGAACCGTACCGTATCACTCTCACCATCTAAATGAAAATTACCTATCGTGAGATAGCGTTCCCGTTGCCAATATCGTATCGCAAATCAAGACCCATTTGGCTGTATCAATAATTGGAATGCGTGTATCGAGCATAACCTGGGGTACCGCGTCTACCATGCCGTTCGGCCAATCAACGGTTATTACCTGAGGTGGTTCGGTGGTTAGTGCTACACCTAAGGTGCTTATCGCGTATTGAGCCCTGTTTGCGGCAGATACATAAAGACTTACCACGTATCGAATGCCCCATTCTAAGGGGTCTTTCAATTCGGTTGATAAGAACTCTCTAGCTTCGGGATTTTGAACTCCAAATGCCGAAATCCCTACGTACGCTGCACCGCTAACTGGGGTTTGATAGCCCATGATGTTTCTTGGAGAATTCGCAGAATAATTGGCATTTTCAGGTGCACAAGCATGAAAGTAATCAGGAGTGAATGTGATTGTTTCCCACCCCGAGACAGTCCACTGCCCTACTGATTGAGGACAATCTGAGTATTCCTCGAAACTTGGATTAAGAACAAGATTTTCCTGCGCCATGCAGAGCATGGGCAGGAAAATCATTATTGCAAGAAGAAACCTCATTATTTCAAGATACTTAACCGTTCAGCAAAACGCACTTCACCGTTCACCTCTAAGCTTATCAGGTATAGACCAGTGCTTAATTCAGAGAGGTTCATATTTACCATCTTAGCTTCTCCGCTTACTGTTTGTGCAAAGACTTGCTTGCCAACCATGTCAAACATTCGGATTTCGCCCGTTTCCATCTCATTCAACTGGTATGCAAGTGTAAACTGTCCATTACTAGGATTAGGATAAAGTGAAAATTCACTCTCCCGTGCAACCTCGTTTATGCCAACCCCGCTTGGCACACTATCAATCGCATACACAAAAACATCATCAATGTAGTAGTAGGCTGAAGTAGTAGGCGAAGTACCGATAGGTGGCTGATCAGGATTGAAACGAACGGTATCGCTTTCACTATCTGGATAAAAATTGCCGATAGTGATATACCTCTCTCCTCCCATTGCCAATACTGTGTCGGAAATCAGCACCCAATTGGCAGTATCGGTCAACGGAAAACGACCTTCATGAAGCACCTGCGACTCCGCGTCAAGGAGCGTATTCGGGTAATCTTGTGTAACACGGTCTGGAGCCTCTATTGTAATTGCTGCCCCTAAAGTGCTGACTGCATATTGTAATCGGTTTGCCGCATTGCAATAAAACCCAATATGGTAGCGAAGCCCTCCTGTCAGCGTGTCTGTTAAAATGGCCTGCACATACTCTCTCAGGTCAGGGTAGTTTAGTAAGAAGCAAGTGATTCCAACATATCCTTCGCCATCGTAGGCTTCTTGAAACCCGACATAGTTTGTTGGGACGCTTACCGAAAAACTTACCGTATCGAGGGCACATGAGTTATAGTTATCAGGAGAGAGTCCATTGCCATTGGACCAATCAAGAATTTCCCAAAAACCAGGAGATGTCGGACAATCTTCAGTATCCTCAAAACTATGATTGGGTACTAGATTCTGTTGGCCCCAAGCAAATGAGGCCAACAGAATGAGTGCAGATATTGCCAATAACTGTTTCATCACTTGACAATACTTAATTTCTCGGTATATCTAAAGTTACCATTGACCAAAAGGCGTATGGTGTAAATACCGTTTGTAAGCTGACCGAGATCAACGTTTTTGATCTCATTGTTGAGCGACTGTGAGAACACCTTCTGACCGACCAGATTAAACACTTCGATGGTTGCGGTCTCGTCCTCGCTCAAATGAACATCCATGTTAAGTTGCCCACTGGTCGGGTTGGGATAAAGCCAAGTATTTGTTGCATCTGTCTCAACTCCGGTCTTTTGCCTCGATTCTTCCAATCCGGGTAAGATCTCACAAACGTTTGCATAATCCTTTGGCAACGTATCTACACTCAGCAACGCTGCACGCGCCATATAAACCCCCATACCATCATCTAACGGGCATCGCTTAGCAATTTCACGCAATTGTTCGGATGTTTCTTCCGAAAGTGTTCGCAGGTCTGTTGCATTCGCATAAAGGATGGTCAACACGTCTTTCAGCGTCTGTTCTACACTATTTGTAGGCTGAATAGTGTTCAGGTCAGCAGCTTCCTGCTGTCCGATACCAATCTCCGTTTGATTGAAACCCGCTATGGCACGTTGCAATTTTCCAATGTTGCTCTGTTCATTCTCCGCCCTAAAATGAGACATGGCGGTGCTTTCTTCAGCCAATGCGCTGTTTCGGGTCAGATAGTTGTAGAGTCCGTACTTGGCAATCCATTGTTGGTTGGCTTCACGGTCGCTCTGCGCCTCAGGAGGTTCAATGATGTTCATATAGTTCGGCAGTTCAGCCGCTTCTTCAGAACCATCTGTTTTGAAATTGGCATGCAGCCCGTTTACCACGCACCCGTACTGCCATGAGCTTCCAATAACACTAATCGGTATTTGAAAAGCCGGAGGAGTCGGATCCGTGTTATGGTTATGCGCTGGATAATAGACAGAAGGGGGGCCAACTCTTACACCAAAAGAGGTAGTATGCGTATTGATACCAATTACCTGTGTGGTGTATTTGGAGTTGGTGATGTCCCAATAGCTTGGGTCTATCCACTCGTTATCGTGCGGGTAAGGGTAGCTGGTGTTCTGTGGGCCCACATCGCCCCAATTGAGCATAAAGGCGCGGTGGTTGCGGTCAAAATCGTTGTTTGCCACCACGGTGTTGGTGTTCTGGTAGCCATTAAACACTATTCCGTTGCCAATGTGGTGCAGGTAGTTGCAATAGAAACCGTTCTCATTACTACCTGAGGAAGAGCGTATGGCGGTTTCCCACCAATTTATACCACTGGTTGGGTGGCTAATCTTGTTGTCAACCACAGAGCTTTGCACCACATTCTGCATATTTATGCCTGCGCCCTGTTCGCTGCTGCTCTGCTGGTGGGTTATGGTGTTGTCGTAAATATAGATGGAGGCCTTCTGGTTGTTGTTGTCTCCTTTCAGGTTTCTAAGGAAAATTCCTGTTGGCGCTTTGTAAATGGTATTGTGCGAAATATCCACGAAGTTAAGGTTGCTTCCGCTTGCAGGGGTTATCTCTTCTACCGTAATACCGCGCATACCTGTGGGTGGCGGAGTACCCATTCCGTCAAAGTCTATGGTGTTGTTTTTAATATGCGTACGTGACGTTGGCTTATTATCATAACAGAAAATGGGGTAAGGCATCTTATTAAACGTGTTATTGTTAATGTCGATGGTCTCGCCACCAAGCCCTGAGCCATAAACGGCATAAACCCCACCATTGCCAATGTTGCGCAATGTATTATACATCACCTGTACCTTTTTTACTGTCCAATCAAAAACACCCCAATCGGTGTTATCGATGGTGTTGCCATTTGCTGCAAACGTATTACCTACCAGCATTTTGGGTACTCCAAAGGCTTGTATGGCAATAGATGTTCGTTGACCTGTGTGTGGCGCGGCCAAGGTTGTATATACAGGTGTTGGCAAGCTAATAGTAGCAGTAGTTTGGCAGAGGAATTTGGATTTGGCAATGACATAGTCACCAGTATAAATAGGCGAGCCACCGCTTGGCATGTGCTTGTAAATATGCACGTAGTTTTTGTTGAATACGGCAGAAGAAATGCTGTACAACGCACCGTATTCTATATCTATTGCCGTTTCGGCATCTTCAATAATGGAGTTAGATTGGAAATAGATACGGCTTCCATTCTTTGCATCAATTCCCTGCCACATTTCATCGCAAGCGTAAAGGTGAGAGCCATATTGTATGTATAGTCTTGCACCAGAATTGATGGTAATAGAAGCATCTTTTGTACAAACCACATCGCTAGAATTGATATAATGATTGCCACTAGTAAGCACAATAGGTCCCGTAATGGCGAGGTTCTGCCCATAAAAATTGATGTTGTTCGGAGAACTCGAATAAGTACCTTCAATTTCGGTTCGATTGCTTTCCTGAATGGAAACACAGCACGGTTGGGGGTAGTTGTCGGAAGAGGGTTTTGCCAAACAATAATAACCATCTTCACCTATAACAGCGGCATCATTGATGAGCACGCCTGGAGCACATACCTTAGTTGGAGAGCCACCAATACCTAGCTGGTCAACAGAATTGTCGCCCCACCCGTAAAGCTTGCCTGTAGAGGTGACGCAAAGTGTTTGCTGACCTGTTGAGGGAGTCCAAAGGTCGATGGCATTGGTTATCTCGGGGCCAAACTGAGGCTTTGGATATTTAGTGGTGCTTTTACAAACACCAATTTCATATCGGCCATTGGCTCCACATCCTAATGTTTTGTTATCATTTCGGAGTACAATACTAAACCCTGCACCAGCTGAAATATCAAGAATGGTTCCACCAGACATATCGCTTGACTTGATAGGAGTAGCACTTAACGTGTAAGAAGGATTCGGGGCATTGCCTCGACCTAATTGTCCATAGTTGTTATCACCCCAGAGATACACATCATTATTGCTTTTTAAGGCCATGCAATGAGAATAGCCCGCTGCTATTTTGATAATATCTAAAAATCCTGTTGCCGCAGCAGTTACGGGAATGGCATTGATATTTGCAGAAACACCGCTTGTTCCATTACCCATTTGCCCGTAAGACCCTTCACCCCAAATTTTTACGGTTCCACCTGATAGCAGAGCCATGGCATGCTCTCCTCCGGCTGATACGGCTATTGCCGTAGTTATTCCGTTTACCTGCTGTGCCTGATAATTACTGGTTGGTGCATTATTGTTTCCCAATTGTCCGTAGTTGTTAAGTCCCCAGGAATAAATGGTGCCGTCTGCAAGAAGTGCGAGGGAAAAGTGCCGCCCAGCAGATACTGCTACTGCACAACCCGGTAAACTTACTAAATGTAGGGCTACAGAAGTAGGAGGTTGATGTTGGTTGTCCTGCACAGCCGAAATCATTACCGCCCCAGGCCCATACGCTGCCATCGTCTAGTAGAGCCAAACTGTGCTTTTCGCCAACCGAAACTGAAACTGCGTTAGCGAAGTTCGGTACATCTTGAGGTAAAGTGAAAGGGATTGAACCAGATGCGCCACTTCCCATCTGACAAACACCATTATCTCCGAAGGCTATTACCGTTCCATCTTGGCAGATAGCCAAACTGTGTCCGTATTCATTATCACGTGATCCTTGCGCAAAACTCACGCAATGATTGATGACCATAGAAATCAGCAATAAAGCTTGTACTGTTCTTTTGCGGAGTAATTTCCTGTACTCCTGTACTCCTGTACTCCTGTGTTCCTGTGTTCCTGTGTTCCTGTGTTCCTGTGTTCCTGTGTTCCAATTTAAAATTTTTTTTATTGGTTATTTAATGCAAAATTATATCGGAAAGTTCTTCGTTGTAACATCCAATTGAAAATAATTCTGCAACGGTAATTACATAAATTACATGTCTAGGCGATTGTTTTATGTTGCAATTTCAATGTATGATGTTGAAAATGACGTTATTAGGATGTTGAACGGGGTTGTATTTATTGCAAAAATTCGGTCATAAAATTGTTGGTTTTGCTCGTTAAATTTTCAGCCTTATTGTTTGGTTTGAGTTTGTGGCTTTTGTAACCTAGGTTAAAGTTCCAAGAATTTGAAATGCCATTCTTTCACTCCCAACTATCAACTTCCCGTTTCAGTCTTCTACACTATGGGCAGCAGATGTGCTGGTGAGTGTTGCTAAAACCATTTCCGTTGCCCAAAACCACCCATGGTCTGCCCAAGGCGGTTGGGTGTGTGCCAAGAGAATGCCTCCTTGACTTGATAGCGGTAGCACCCCTGCCCAAAGAATGAAAACCGCTGTCTACTGCCGATGCTATTGGGCAGCAGAACAGTCCGTGTTTGCCAAAGAAATGGCAGTCTGAATTGGGAGAATGATAATCTCTGCCCAACTAATCATTTTCTAAGCCCGGAAAATGATTATCTGATGTAAGAATATGAGATTTTGACAATGAATACTAAAATTTATCATTCTGACTACCAACATGTTAAACCATTTCGTATGACTTTTAACAAATTCTCCACAAGGCATACATAATAATGAATATCTCTTTTGAGTTATAAGAACATACAGGAAAATCCTGTTGTGGGTAAGACACTCCACGGAATAAACTAAAACAAAAAAAAGATGTCACGTAAAAATGTACGGGTAGAAATACCCTCCAATGCTGAAGAGCTCATTCAATTGGGCGAAAGCATTCTTGAAAAACATACCGAGGCTGGTGCCAATAGTCCGTTGAATGGGTTGCCCATACCCATACTGGCCGCCTTGATAACTGAAGTACGAACCAAGCAAAATGCGCTGATGCAACTGCGGAGAGATGCCGAAACGGCAACAGAGGATCGCGATTCGTTGCTGGGTCATAGAAAAGATCAGAGCAGCACAACTGAAGGTACGTTGCTTAATTTGGTTTCGCGTGTGCGAGATGTGCTTTTAGGAATTCATCGAGGAAAGGAGCAGCACCTTGGCGATTTCGGGTTCAATGTAAATCATACACCAACGGCAAGCAATGCTGGTGCTTCTGATGGGAACGCTGCACCGTCTTCTGCAAGCGATACGCCAGACACTCCGGAAGCTACTACATGATGGATTTTGAGTGTGCTTGGTGGTAAGAGGCTGTCTGAAAAGGCGGCCTCTTTTTTTTGTTCTTATGCCAATTGAACCTTATAACCTGACGCCCATAAAAGGGTGATTGCCTAGCAAATGACTCAGTGCTTAACTGGGCGCTATAGAAAACAGACCCTTCCCTCAGGGAAACAAACGGATAGATTGAGGCCGACTAGTTGCTTCCCTGAGGCACGAAGAGTCTCACATTTATTTGGGGAACAATAATTAGGAGGCCAATTGGCACGTTCTAGGAAATCACCAAACAAGAACGTGTAAAATCAAAAGCCCCATTCGCCATTGGCGAACAGGGCTTTTAAACATACATTCTCGTTACCTAGCTTCCGCAAGCTTCGCAGTCGTCAGGGTTATCTAACGAACATAATATTTGTGCTTGAGCATCAGTAATAGTTACCGATTGTACGCCTCCGTCTGCCGTTGGTCTTGGTACCATCACTGGTGTAGCAAATTCAGATTTCAGGGCTATAGCTGCTGGTGTTGGCTTAACATCTTCTGCTTGTTGCTCAACTTGTTTCACGGCTGGCTCTGCAACGATTTCGGCTGCTGGTTCTGCTTTCGCTTCTTTACTAACTGTAAATTGGATAGCGGCTGCAGCTGCTTGCGTTCTTAGATAATACATTCCCGTTTTCAAACCGGCTTTCCAAGCGTAAAAGTGCATAGATGTAAGCTTTCCGAAGTTCGGGTTCTGCATAAACAAGTTCAAACTCTGACTTTGATCGATGTATGCACCACGGTCGGCAGCCATATCGATAATGTCTTTCATGCTAAGCTCCCAGATAGTTCTGTAAAGCTGACGGATGTTCTCTGGAATTTCTTCAATTGCTTGAATAGAACCGCCATTAGCGATGAGTTTGTTCTTCATATTATCATTCCAAAGACCCAATTTCACAAGGTCTTTAAGAAGATGCTTGTTCACTACAACGAACTCTCCAGAAAGTACTCTTCTGGTATAGATGTTTGAGTGATAAGGTTCGAAACACTCGTTGTTTCCAAGTATTTGAGATGTAGAAGCTGTTGGCATTGGCGCAACAAGTAATGAATTACGTACACCGTACTTTTTCACTTCTTCCTTCAACACATCCCATTCCCAACGATTAGATGGAGTAACACCCCACATATCGTATTGAAAAACGCCTTCGGAAACTGGAGAACCAGGATAACTTTCATAATGACCGAACTCAATAGCTTGATCCTTAGAACAAGTCATGGCGGCATAATAGATTGTTTCGAAGATGTCTTTGTTCAGTTGCTTCGCTTCGGCAGAATCGAATGGCAAACGCATTTTAATGAACGCATCGGCTAATCCCTGAACTCCCAATCCAATTGGACGATGACGCATGTTGGAGTTACGCGCTTCAGGTACTGGGTAGTAGTTTCTATCGATAACCTTGTTCAGGTTTTTGGTAGCTACATACGTAATGTCGAACAATTTCTGATGATTGAACTCTCCTTCCGGTGTAACAAACTTTGGAAGTGCGAGAGATGCTAGGTTACATACTGCAACTTCATCTTTAGATGTGAATTGCACAATCTCTGTACACAAGTTGGAAGACTTGATTGTACCCAAATTTTGCTGATTCGACTTGCCGTTACAAGCATCTTTGTAAAGGATGTAAGGCGTTCCTGTTTCAATCTGAGATTCCATAATGTGGAACCAAAGATCTTGCGCTTTTACAGTCTTACGAGCTTTTCCAGCTGCTTCGTATTCTTCATACAAAGCTTCAAATTTTGGTCCCCAGCAATCTCCTAATCCAGGAGCTTCATTTGGGCAGAAAAGTGACCAATCACCACCTGCTTCTACACGCTTCATGAACAAATCTGGAACCCACATTGCGTAGAAAAGATCTCTCGCTCTGTTTTCTTCTTTTCCGTGATTTTTCTTCAAATCCAAGAAGTCATACACATCTGCATGCCATGGCTCCAGATAAATAGCGAAAGACCCTTTACGCTTACCACCACCTTGATCTACATAACGAGCTGTATCGTTAAATACTTTCAACATCGGAACGATTCCGTTTGATGTTCCGTTAGTGCCTTTGATGTAAGAACCCGTTGCGCGAACGTTGTGCATGCTAAGTCCGATTCCACCTGCGGATTGTGAAATCTTAGCGCACTGCTTCAATGTATCGTAAATACCATCGATACTGTCCTCTTGCATTTGCAAAAGGAAGCAGCTGCTCATCTGAGGCTTTGGTGTTCCAGCGTTGAAAAGCGTAGGGGTTGCATGCGTAAACCATCTTTCAGAAAGGAGGTTGTACGTCTCAATTGCTGACTTAATATCTTCTTTGTGAATACCAACAGAAACACGCATTAACATGTGCTGTGGTCGCTCAGTTATCTGACCCTTGGTTTTAAGCAGGTAGCTTCTTTCCAATGTTTTGAAACCGAAAAAATCATAACCGAAGTCTCTATCATAAATGATTGTAGAGTCTAGTAAATCTGCATTATCATCGATGATTTTGTACACGTCATCGGCAATCAACGAAGCCTTTTCCCCAGTCTTCGGGTCGATGTATTCGTACAATTTCTTCATCGTTTTTGAAAACGACTTGATAGTAGATTTATGCAAGTTTGAAACCGCAATACGACTTGCAAGCAATGCGTAATCAGGGTGTCTTACCGTGAAGGAAGCTGCGGTTTCAGCTGCCAACTCGTCCAACTGCTGTGTTGTAACGCCTTCATAAATTCCTTCAATCACCTTCATAGCAACTGGAATAGAATCTACGAGAGGGTCTAGGCCGTAGCATAGTTTCTGAATACGGGCCGTGACTTTATCAAACTTGATAGTCTCTTTGCGGCCGTCTCTTTTTACAACATACATGGGGAATAGGGTTTTGGGTGGTTGATTATTCTGGTTCGGTCTTAATTAAAAATCTGCGTCAACTGTAAAGCTGTGGTTATCATTTCCTTCTCCCATAACGCCTGCTTTCTGGTATTCTGATACGCGCTTCTCAAAAAAGTTTGTTTTTCCTTGAAGGGAAATCATTTCCATAAAGTCGAATGGGTTGATTGCGTTGTACTTCTTAGGGCATCCTAGTTCACCTAGCAATCTGTCTGCAACAAACTCAATGTATTGACACATCAGTTTTGCATTCATTCCAATTAGCGCAACAGGAATAGATTCGGTCACAAATTCTTTTTCATACGTTACTGCTTCCGCGATAATGTCCGTTATTTCTTCAACCGTCAACTTATTCTCTAGTTGGTTGTAAAGCATACAGGCGAAATCGCAGTGTAGACCTTCATCTCTCGAAATCAATTCGTTTGAGAAAGCCAATCCTGGCATAAGGCCTCTTTTCTTCAACCAGAAAATAGAGCAGAAACTACCTGAGAAGAAAATACCTTCAACAGCGGCAAAAGCAACTAAGCGCTGAGCGAAGTTTCCATTCTCAATCCACTTCATCGCCCAATCTGCCTTCTTGGCCACACATGGCAAATTCTCAATTGCATTGAAAAGAAAGTCTTTCTCCTTGTTGTCTTTTATATACGTATCAATCAAGAGAGAATAAGTCTCTGCGTGGATGTTCTCGATTGCAATTTGGAATCCATAGAAGCATCTTGCCTCTGGGTACTGAACTTCATTAAGAAAGTTGATGGCGAGGTTTTCGTTTACGATACCATCGCTAGCAGCGAAAAACGCCAGCACATTTTTTATAAAGTAACGCTCATCCTTCGTTAGCTTGTTTTCCCAGTCTATCATGTCCTGCTGAAGGTCAATTTCTTCTGCAGTCCAGAAGCTTGCCTCTGCTTGTTTGTACATAGCCCAAATCTCTTTGTGCTTAATAGGAAAAATTACGAATCGATCATTGGTCACTTCTAAAATAGGCTCAATAGGCAACGATGTTTTTTTGGGTAGAATTTCGTTCAAATTTGCGTCTGTTATTTGAGTTGGTTGATGCATTTTTTAGTCTTTTTATGTGTTAACAATCCCTGTGATTGGAGGCTCAAATTTCGGGCAAAAAGCCATCCCTACTTAGGCCTTTAACCTAAAATCTTACTAATTCTAATTTCTAATTGGCTGGTAGTGAGGGACTTGAAACAACAAACGTCCTAACGACTTCCACACCTCAAAAATTCAAAAAAAGGACGGTCGAGACAACGTTTAGTAATTAACAATTGGCCTTAGTTTTTAACATTCGCCACATTAACGAAGCGTTAATAAAAACTAATAACGCCTGCATCCCTTACTACCACTGAATTGTTGGGTAGGTGACATAAAATGTAACTCTAAAATAGTTGCAAGTTGAATAACAAATGTTACGCGAATTGGGCCTCAAAACAGCTACGTAAAACACGCATCAAATCATTTGTCGTGTCTTTTTCTTAATTGGTCGATCATTTCCAGTTCCTCATACCACTCACTTCCGTATTTCCTTGTTAAGGCATCTTTCAGGAACTTGTAAAGTGGTACATCGAGCTTTGCTCCACAATCGCAAGCGGGCTTGCAGATATCCCACTTATTGTAATTAACCGCATCGTATGCTTCGTGTTCTGTAATCCTAACTGGATATAAGTGACAAGAAATGGGTTTCTTGAAATTGATGTCGCCTGCTTTTTCTGCTTTTTCAATTCCACAGCTCACCATCCCGTTTTCATCAACTAGAGAAAATGCGCATCTACCATTTTCAAGCAGCGTGGTTCCTTTATCGCCATCAACATCAATTTCGAAAACTCCTTTTTGAGCAATCATCGCCTTTCCTTCCTCATCTAGGTAAGGGAGGATATCATCAACGATATCTTCTAATAAATTTATTTCCTCATCGGTAAGTGGTGCGCCTGCATCACCTTTTACGCAGCATGCTCCTTTGCACGCACCCAAATCGCAAACGAAAAAGCGTTCGAGCAAGTCAAGGGATACAAGTGTTTTTTGAATGGCTAACATAAGACAGAAAGGGCTAGTATTCTACAATTCGCAGCGTGTCAAGCTCTAAACGTTGCTTTAGCCAAGCTTGAAGAATGGCTTTGTCTTTAGACTTGGATTTAGAAGATTCGCTTTGATTCCAACCCATCATAAATGTTGGAATCGTATCGATTTTAGTACCGTTCATTTCTAAGCTTACTGAATACGCCATCCGTTCAATTTCAGGATAAAGCGCTGTCATTTCTTTTGACAGTCCTTCAAACGGAATCACACCTTTCTGGTATTGAAAAACCTGACTCTCCAAATCAATAATGCGTTGATTCTTTTCCGAAATCAGATCTTCATTCCTTTTATATAGATCTTCCAAGATTCCAACACGTACTTCCTTAGAGAGTTTTCCTGCCAGCTCAGAACTTACATCCTTGGGTTGATGAATCTTTAGAACAGTGTTTTCTAACCCTTGGTCAAGCATGGTTTTTTCCAAATGTTTTTTGGTTTGCTCGGCAATTGGTTCGCCCATTATAAATATGTCAATGCGAGAAATGGTGTCTGTATAAGTGATTTTTTTACTGATGACCTCGGTTCCCTCTATTTCCAAATTCTGAGTAATGAAGGCTTCAGCCCGTCCAAGAAAGATGGTCTCTTTTACCAATCCATAAAAAATCCAAGCGCTTGGTAGAATCACCACTATTACAAAGGCTACCATGTACCGCTTAACCTTATTCTCGGTAACAGAATTCACAAAGCTTACCAAAGGAAACTTGAGATAACGGACAATTATAAATGTGGCCCCAGCAATGAAAATGGAGTTTAATGTGAACAAATAGAATGCTCCAAAAAAGAAAGACCATTGCCCATTTGCTAACCCGTAACCCGCAGTACATAAGGGAGGCATAAGCGCTGTAGCAATAGCAACACCAGGAATTACATTTCCTCGGCTCCTCCTAGAAATCCCGATAATTCCTGCTAAACCACCGAAAATAGCGATGAGTGCATCTAGAAACGTAGGGCTTGTACGTGATAAAAGTTCAGGCTGAGCTTCTTGTAATGGTGTAATTAAGAAGTAGAGGGTCGAGGTCATCAAGGCCACCACAACCATTACTCCAAAGTTCTTGAGCGCCCTTTTTAATGTGTCCCAATCGTTGGTCCCAACCGATAAGCCGATGGCCAAAATTGGAGCCATCAAAGGGGAGATAAGCATTGCTCCAATGATTACCGCAGTACTATTCAGGTTCAGACCAATGCTGGCAATGAAAATGGAGCAAATAAGAATCCAAACCACGTAGCCACGGAAAACCATGTCCTTCTTTATGATCTCGATGGTGCCCTCTTGGTCCATATCATCGCCCAAAAACATGGTGCTGCGCGCAAAATCACGTAATGCAACAAGCATGCGCAGAACCTGCACATTGAGTGCTAGATTAGATTTTTCCTCCGTGTTTGGGGTGGGATTAGAAGCTTCGGCCATTTTGTACGGATAGAGTCAATTGTAAAGTAGTCGATTTTCCATTGATTTTAGGCGCATAAAACACCTATTGAATCAACAGAACAGCGTTTTTAGTGGATGGGATTCGAGAAATTCTTAATCGCTATTGCTTCAAAGAAGTCGGGATGCTGAAGCTGATTTCAATTTCTTCACCAACAAATTTTGCTTTCATACCTGCACCAGTAACCCCGTAATCAGAACGATTAATAGTGAAGGAGCCAGTAAATTTCCCGTCAGCTTCTGAGTAATTAAATGGAACTTGAACCGATTTACATACACCGTGCAACATCATCAAACCATCTACAATAAACGCATCACCTTGTTTTTGGAATTTGCTGGACGTAAATCGAATCTCTGGATATTTCTTTGTGTCAAGCCAATCTGCACTATTCACATGTTCGTTTTTTTTATTGCTTCCCGTTTCGATGGTTGCCGCATCGAGTTTCACATCAATCTTAGCATTTTCCACATCTGAGGGCGAGAATATCACAGTTCCATCAAGCCCAGAGAAAGTACCATCTGTTGAGCGTGTGGAAAATTTGAAGGAGTAATCCGGTTCAATGGCTCGTTCGGTTAGTTGATAATATGCCAAACCAAATGAGCTCAAGGTGAACAACGTAAGTAAGAATGTTCCAGTAATGTTCTTCATAGTAGAATGTTTAGAGAATCAGATAACAAGGTCATTAGTGTTAAGTTCAATTAGAGAACCTTGTAATCCTCGTATTTCATAGCTTTGCGCCCCTTCAAAATTAAGCGAAAAAACAGGTTTCAAGAATGAATAACGAGGATCTTTTTAAGAGCATTATTGGCCACAGCAAGGAATATGGCTTCATTTTCCAGAGTAGCGAAATTTATGACGGACTTAGTGCCACTTACGATTACGCCCAAATGGGCGTGGAATTGAAAAAGAACATCCGCGATTTCTGGTGGAAGGCTATGGTGCAACTAAACGAGAATATTGTTGGGTTGGACGCGTCCATTTTCATGCATCCTACAACTTGGAAAGCTTCTGGACACGTAGATGCTTTCAATGACCCATTGATTGATAATAAGGATAGTAAGAAACGCTACCGTGCTGATGTTCTTATCGAAGATTACCTCGCCAAGATTGATGCGAAAATCACTAAGGAAGTAACCAAAGCCACCAATCGATTTGGTGATGATTTTGACAAAGAGCAGTTTTTAGCAACCAATCCAAATGTGCTACGAAGTGCGGCCAAGAAAGAGGAAATACATAAGCGTTTTGTTGATGCTTTAGGAGCTGATAACCTGACAGAAGTTCGTCAGATTATCATCGATTTAGAGATTGCCTGTCCGGTTTCTGGTTCTAAAAACTGGACAGAAGTGCGTCAGTTCAACTTGATGTTTGCAACCGAAATGGGAGCTATGTCTGAAGGAGCGAGCACGATTTACCTAAGACCAGAAACGGCTCAAGGAATTTTCGTGAATTACCTGAACGTACAAAAAACGGGTAGGATGAAAATACCTTTCGGGATTGCCCAAACAGGAAAAGCTTTCAGAAACGAGATTGTTGCGCGTCAGTTCATTTTTAGAATGCGTGAGTTTGAGCAGATGGAAATGCAATTCTTCGTGAAGCCAGGTACCGAATTAGAATGGTTTGAAAAGTGGAAGACAAAGCGTTTGGCTTGGCATCATTCAATGGGATTGGGCGATGAGAAATATCGGTTCCATGCACACGATAAAATGGCGCATTACGCCAATGCCGCATTCGATATTGAGTTTGATTTCCCGTTTGGGTTTAAAGAATTAGAAGGAATTCATTCTAGAACTGATTTCGATTTGAGCCAGCATGAGAAATTCTCAGGTAAGAAACTGCAATACTTTGACCCCGAGCTAAACGAAAGCTACGTTCCTTATGTGGTGGAGACCTCCATAGGTTTGGACAGAACCGTTCTTGCCGTACTTTCTGCTTCTTATCAGGAAGAAGAATTGGAAGGAGGAACAAGCAGAACTGTTCTGAAATTGCCACCATTTTTGGCGCCCGTTAAGTTGGCTATACTTCCATTGCTTAAGAGAGACGGGTTGCCGGAAAAGGCAATGGAAATCTTCAATCAGCTACGTTTTGACCACAATATTGTTTACGAAGAGAAAGACAGTATTGGTAAGCGATATCGTAGACAAGATGCCATCGGAACTCCTTATTGTATTACGATTGACCACGATACACTAGAAGATAACGCAGTAACACTCCGTGATAGAGACACAATGCAACAGGAACGTGTTCCAATTGAAAACCTTTCTGCAATTATTGAAGGAAAGGTTGGAATGAAGAAGGTGTTGCAGGGTATAGGTTAATCAACCGTTAAACTGGTTCATCACAAACTCCAGTTCCATAGTACCGAAAGCCAATGCGGCTTCTGCGGCTTTTGCAACTTTGGGGTTAATGATTTCGAGGTCTTCAGAAGTCCATTGACCAAGTACGTAATCTACTTGTTGGCCTTTGCCAAAATCGTTTCCAACGCCAAAACGTAGGCGAGGATAATCCATTCTACCTAGAACCTGATTGATGCTTTTTAGTCCGTTATGCCCACCATCGCTGCCTTTCGCGCGAATACGAATAACACCTGTATCCAAAGCAATATCATCGGTGATAATAAGAACCTTATCAATAGAGACCTTGGCTTCAGCCATCCAATACTGAACAGCTTTTCCGCTAAGGTTCATGAAGGTACTTGGCTTCACCAAAACGAACGTTCGTCCTTTGTGTTTTACCTCGCACATATCGCCCAAACGGCTGGGCTTAAAAACAGAAGTGGACGCCTTAGCCAAGGCGTCCACTATCTTAAATCCAATGTTGTGACGGGTTTCGGCATACTCAGCGCCAATATTACCCAACCCAACAATGAGGTGTTTCATGCTTATTCAGCTGCTGCTTCACCGCCTTCGGCAGTTGCCTCAGCTCCTTCTTCTCCCTCTTCTCCTTCACCTTCTTCTCCTGCTTCAACCATTGCACCACGCTTCATACGTACAGCAACAATAATTTGACTGTCGTCAGCAAGGAAAGTAACTCCAGGGATATTTAGGTCGCCAATTTTGATGGCCTTACCAATAGCAAGATTAGCGATATCCAATTCGATAATACTAGGCATGTCTTTTGGCATACCTTGCACTTTTACGTTTCTTCTTACGATACGCAAACGTCCACCGGATAAAACACCTTTAGACTGCCCTTTTGTAAGGATTGGAAGGGTAATCTTAACTGGACGGCCCGTAATTTCTTGAAAGTCAACGTGAACGATTCTGTCCGTTACTGGGTGAAACTGAATAGCTTTCAAAATCGCAGAAATAGCCGTTCCGTCAATATCCAAATTCACGATATACTGATTAGGCGTGAATACCAATTTGGTGAACAGACGTTCATCAATTTGAATATGCGTTTCTTCTTTCCCTCCGTAGACGATGCATGGAACCAAGCCAGCTTTTCTTGCTGTCTTTGCATCGGCTTTCCCTAGGGACTTCCTTTTTGATCCTGTTATTGAGATCGATTCCATTGTTTAATTGTTTTAGGTAATTATTGATTTGATTTAAAAAATGAATTTTGTGCTGATTGACTCATAATTGTGAGCCTTCTTAATTACATCAGCAAAGAGAGGCGCTACAGAGAGCACCGTTATTTTATCGTTTTCCTGCTTAAGAGGAATAGTGTCAGTTGTAACCAATTCTGTCAATTTAGAATTGGTGATGTTTTCATGCGCATTTCCAGACAAAAGCGGATGCGTGATGCAAGCCCTTACCGTTTTTGCGCCATGCTCCAACATCATTTCGGCAGCTTTGCAAAGTGTGCCACCTGTGTCTATAATGTCATCAACCAGAACCACATCTTTGCCTTTCACATCACCAATTACCGTCATGTCGGCTACCTGATTGGCAACTTTACGCTGCTTATAGCAAATGGCAAGATCAACGTTCAAAGCCTTGGCATACGCGTTTGCTCTTCTAGTACCACCCACATCTGGTGTTGCCATCACCAAATTATCCAGATTCATGGATTCTTTTAGATGATTTAAGAACAAGTATGACCCAAAAAGGTGATCCACAGGAACATCAAAGAATCCTTGAATTTGATCGGCATGAAGATCCATCGTCATTACACGAGTTACTCCCGCAGCTTCCAAAAGATCTGCCATTAATTTGGCCCCAATTGGAACACGTGGCTTCACTTTTCTATCCTGACGCGCCCATCCGAAATAAGGAATAACCGCTACAATTCTTTTGGCAGACGCACGCTTTGCAGCGTCAATCATCAAAAGCAATTCAAGCAAATTATCACCAGGAGGAAATGTGGATTGAATGATAAAAACATCATCTCCGCGGATAGATTCCTCAAAGCAAGGTTCAAATTCACCATCCTTAAAACGTAGCGTAGTTTGGTTACTTAATGGTTGGCCGTATTCCTCCGCAATCTTTTCAGAAAGATATTGTGTGGCACCTCCAGTAAACAACTTAACGTTAAACGGCATGTTTTTGTCCTTGTTTTTGGGGGTGCGAAAGTAAGGAATTTGTATGCGATTTCCACGGTAAAAGAGGGTCGTTTATAGAAAGTGCTTTTTAGTAAAGGAAAAAGGCATAAATTTGCCGCCCCAATTCACTTGCCGAAGTGGCGGAACTGGTAGACGCGCACGACTCAAACTCGTGTTCCTTTGGAGTGCCGGTTCGATCCCGGCCTTCGGTACTAAAGCCCTGACACGAAAGTGTTGGGGCTTTTTGATTTTGAATTTAGAAAACGTGTCATTAATTAATGGTGAGCGTCCATCTATTGCTCATTGTTGAATCGATTACATTTGCGGGATGCTAAATAAGATAGTCACATTTATACTCGTCATATCGGTTGCTTCCTCTTTTGCTCAGAAGGTTGAGTTTGATAAAATACATTGGGAGAATGACGACCGTCTTGTGCGAAAAATGCATGTGAAAGAGATGATTCCGTTTAATGACAAATCAGCGAATGAAGTACACGACCTTGTAGAGAACTGGTTTACCACCACATTCTTGGATAAACGAAAAGTGTTCACGTATCGAATTGAACTTAGCAATGGTCAGCTAGGTTGGTTTGCTGACAAGGATAGACCGTTTTACATTAACCAGGCTGATAGGCTTTGGACTAGAAGTGTGAAATGCAAAAACTGTTTTTTAGTTCGGTATAACAGACGAAAAGATGAATGGGATGATGGTTATTTTCAGATGGATATTCGCATAAAGGAAGGTGAGGCACTTTTAGTGGTTACCAACTACTATTCTGAATTACTTAACAACTACTACTTGGCAAACGTTACCCAGTCAGAAACACCTGCAACGGACCGAGAAAAAAAGTATTTTCGTGCGCTTGAAGTGCAATTTGCTAAAGTAAAAACAAGCCTTATCGAATTCTCTTCAGACGTAAAAAGCATTGACAATTAGCAACTAAAAATTGCGTTACCTACCCCCCTATTACGCAAACTTCTCTTTACCTCGCCCCAAGAATGAACTAGTGTTACTTTGGAATACCGGTTCAATTGCAGCCCTAGGCACTAAAGCCCTGACACGAAAGTGTTGGAGCTTTTTGTTTGCAGTACGTTTAAATTTGAAAGCTGCGGCTTGCAGACTCCGCGCGCTAGGGATGGTAGCGGCATCCTTTTTCTACTCCGACCCTTCGGAGAACCTCAGGGTTTCCAGAAAAAGATATAGCGGACGACCCGACCCAGCACAAACTACTGGTTTCGACTGCGCTCAACCAAGTTTCGGTGCTGGGTAGCGCCCAAAAAACATTACCCTTCGGTAACTTCTTTCGCCTTTTTAATTCGGTTTCCTACGTTGAATACACGTGAGATATTGAACCCGAGCTTGATTTCGGCATATTCCCAGCTATCAGGAGATTCTATCAGAAAATTGTTGGCGATGATTCCGCGTGCGTTGCTGACATCGATATGAAAAACGTGGCCTCCAGTTTCAATTTCGACTCCAATGCTTATTGGCATATGAAAATCAACGGGTCCTTTCTGATTATATCGATACGGAGAGAACACGTAGAAAAAATCGGAAATAATGGCCACGCGCTTCGAGACCTTGAAACGACCTGCAATTCCGAGTGCGAAAATGGAATTTTCATCGCTTGGGTCTTTCACAAAATTGCGATGGACGTAGGTAGGAATAAGCTCTAGTGAAACACCCGGACTGAACTTACGCGCGATGATAAGTTGAGCAGTATACCCCAGACGATGGAAGAACTTTTTGGCTGAACCAAAGGTTTGAACCGTATTATCGTTAACGCCTGAATAAAATGCGGCTTTCTTACTTGGGTTAATGACCATATTACCTACAAATGCCAAGCTCAAGGGTCGTTTATTGTCTGTGGTTTGGGTATAGAATCTCCATTTCACAAATCCATCAACCAGATTGTTCATCTGGCTACGGCCAAGACCAATCATCACATCATCTGTAATGCCATACTCCACGGCAAGCCTAACATCTGCAACGTTGTCGAAACCGAAAAAAGAATCGGGTCCATCAACATCGTTTCTGGTAGAATAGATGTTGCCAAAACGATGCGAAATACGCACGTCCATAGTTTTTCCTTTCACCGTTTCGATGGAGTGGGCGTTAATTACTCGTGTTGTTTTAAAGGTGGCCGTTACTTTTTCTTGTTTAGCTGGCTCTACTTCTTCCAACATATCGAACAAGTCATCCTGAGCCTGTCCAGCAAATGGCAAGAAAAAGAGAAACGCAATAACAATTGGGTAAGTTCTATTTCTTCTTTTCATAAGGCTTGAATTCGAAATACGTTTTTACTTCAATTGTTTCGGCAATATTGGCAAACACAACTTTAGGAATTTTGATTTTATGGTTTTGCAGAGAAATCGCGAAATCACAGGTCATGGTAGCCCTTCCGTTCTTACAAATAATCAAACCGTTATACGTTTCTGCCCTGTCCTGTCCATGAATGTTCATCATTCCGGTTGCGGTAATGTTGTAAATGGTGTCTTTAGAAATATCTAAAGAGTCACTCAATTTACCTTTAAACGTAGCGTATGGATACTTCTCGGTCTCTAGATAATTCTCGTTAAAGTGCTCTTGCATAAGTGGTTTTTCAAACTGAAAACCCGAAATAGGAACTCTAAACACTATCTCACTTTTGGCAACATTAAGAAGCGAAGTTGATGCAGAGTTAAATGCTTCTATGTCTTCAATTGGTGTTGCCGAAAAGAAACTGACCATGCTCGTATCTGTGGTGTAGATAACCTGAGCAAACGAGTTGCCTAGTAAAGCCATCAAACTAAAGACCGTAAAAATTATTCTCATTGTGATTTATTGTTGTGGGAATCCGTTACTCACCCAGCATTGAAAAACTTGTTTTAGCGAATCTGGTAGTGGGTTACCCGGCGGCATTACCTGTGAAAGACTTGACGTAGAAACTCGATTTCCTATTTGTGATTCGGAAAGAACACCTGCGGTCTGCATGTTGGCAAAGGTTGTAAAATCGCCAAGAGATGATTGCGCACCGTGACATCCGGGTGTAGCGCATTTGGTATCAATCAATATTTTCATTGTGTCAATATAGGTGGCTTGCAGGGTATCGCAATAACCCTCAGATACTTCTTCAACGAGTTCTCCTTTGTCGGTTAAACAGCCAGCTAGGCCAAAGACGAATACAATTAGTACAAGTAGAAATGTGATTTTTTTCATGCTCGTTTGGATTTATTATTTTTTACTGGTCCCAAAATTAGAACGGACTAAAAGACCTCCGATAAACCTTTGTTAATCGCACTTCTTAAAACCTCTGATTTTAATTCTTAATAAAGGCGTTTATCATTTTTTTATATCCGCGATTAAACAAAAAAGGTGTCGTTAAGCACCCTTTTCGTTTATCGTTTGGTTCTTTTATTTAACCATCAGTTTCTTAATCGTAGACTTTCCATCAACCTCCAGTTGCATGAAATAAATGCCTGTAATCAAGCCAATTGATTTCACATCTATAGTAATATCAGTTCCGCCAGCGTAATTATTAGCTAGCACTTTTCTACCCTGTGCATCAAAAAGTGTAATCATGATTTCCTCATCAACATCTTTAGAAGCAACGTGAATATCATTAAGTACTGGGTTAGGGTAAATCACAAGCCCTGCTAGCTCTGCTTCAGAAATACTTAAGCTTGAAGCGGATACCGTAAGAGAACCTGTGTCAATAACATCACCACTGGATCCGCTACCATTAGCAAAATTAAAAGCCGCGTAGAAGGTTACGTCTTCTGTTCCAGAAGTTGGAGCAATCCATGAGAATTCCCACGTTTTGGTTCCAGAACCTGCGGTTCCAGATAAATTGTGTGTTATATAATTTCCTCCCACAATTTGCGAACCTGTTCCAGCAACCAAAGTTCCGAGAGGATTGCCGCTAACATCTTGTGGAGAAAGTTGAAAACCGAACTTAGTTCCTCCTTGCTTAGCTAGAGTAACGCTCATGTTATAAGTCGTTCCCCCGACATAACCACTTACAGGTATGTCTGAGGTAATAACGCCAGTTTCATTTGCCACAGCAGGGCCAGAATGGCAACCGCTACGGGCACAAGTTTGACCATCACTCGGAGACCCTGTATGTCCAGCTGGACCACCCGAGCTATTTGTGTGTGCCATTCTAAAGTTATAGTCGTAAACGAGACCGAACATTAATAACATTGATAATACGAGAGTAAATTTTTTCTTCATAGGATTGTATTTAAGATTCGTTTTGCTTCAAAAATAATATCAAAGTTTAGAATTAGCTGAGCTTTACGGACAAATTTGGAAAAAAGTTTAAGTTTCAAATGGAAACAGGTAATTATGGTTCCACATCTTCCCAGTAAGTCACTTGTTCTTCGCGATTCACACTTATTCGAGCTTGATCATTGTATAGCTCGACCTTGCCGTAAACGCAGATTGTCTTACCCAAAAATTCTGTTTCGGGATTATAACTGAAGTTATTCTGATTGTTTTTCCAGATACTGGCGTAGAACACATTACGCGGATATTTCTGGTCAAAGTTTAGATAAATCGCTTCCTTTTTACTTTTCTTACTAGCGACTACTTTGCCGCAAATATTAGTCTTTTGTCCCACTTGGTATTTTGCCTGAAGCGTGTTAAAATAGCCTTTGGGTAACGGGGCTTTTAGTGGAGCCACTTCTCCAAATTCATCATTCTCTTCATGCACCCAACCTGCAAGCGTGTTCATTGCTTCCAATCGACTTTCTTCGGCATCGTCTAGCGAGTTGAAAAAATCCAAACCACTGAGTTTTTCAATTTCATCTATGCTGGTCACATATCCAGAAACAGGATAAGCGCAATAGTCGTTTGGCATGAGGAAAGCGATGGCTTTCTTCTCATCGCCTTCTAAATCAAGAATGATTTTGTAAAACTGTTCTGGGATTGAAACCTTGTTGCCTCCCTGCTGCTTTAAATCATCATTTAATATTGGTCCGGTAACAACGAAAACTGATTCTTTAAAATCAATAACATAGGTTCTAACCCAAGACTCCAATTCCGCCCAGCGTTCGCGGTTGAATTCTGGTTTTTGCGGACTCATATTACTATAGAAATAGCTTTCGCTTAACGCCTTCTGGCTCCACCGAAAATCAGCGGATGGCGCCAAATGTCCACGGTCGTAACCGAAACCGTCATAAACCAACTCGCCATCGGCAGCCACCGATTTTAGAAAATAGTCAGTTTCCTCAGCCGACCCATTATCTACCAGTGAATCAATTCTAAAATCATTTGTTCTAGATACATTGGCAAACTCAACTTCCGGAATTACCATGTGCATTACCCAAGCGGCCTGTTCGTGTTTTTCTGCATAGCCTAAAGCAAGTGCAGAATGCTTGACCAATTGTGTTGGCTTGGTAGAAACGGGATAACCCATCACACCCATTTGCTCACGTATCCAAGAAAGCCTCAGCACTTCCAAATCATTGAGGATGCTTTCTTTGTCTGTCGCAAGTTCAGCAAGCCGATTTTGCTGCTCGTCAATCTGACTTTTAACACTTTGAGAATTTCCAGAAATGGTGAGAAACAGGAGTGGCAACAAGAAAAAAATACGCATGTCCAAATATCGCAATATCAGCAGTTCGTGGATGAAATCTTGATTAAATAGTCCGACAGTTCTAAACACGAACTTTTTCGCAACTTCGTAAATCATGGATGCGATGGAAGTCACCGAAATGGCCGCACTGGCCGCACAGTTTGTTAATAGTACCGACAAGCACGTTTTTCTTACTGGAAAAGCAGGCACGGGCAAGACCACTTTCTTGCGGCATTTGGCGGCTTCTACCCACAAGCAGCATGTAATTTTGGCGCCAACGGGAATTGCTGCACTAAATGCGAATGGTGTAACCATTCATTCGCAGTTTCTTCTTCCATTCGGAACATTTCTTCCAGACAGGAACCTACCGATGGAACTCCCAGAAGGGACTAATTTCTATACGGAACAAACACTTATGAGGCGACATCCCCTCAATGCGAAAAGGCGAGATGTACTTAGAAATATCGATCTGATTATTATAGACGAGGTGAGTATGCTACGTGCCGATTTACTGGATGCCATTGACGCAAGAATGCGCTTCGTGAAACGAAATCATCGACTTCCGTTCGGTGGCGTTCAGTTGCTGATGATTGGCGATATGTACCAGCTTCCACCGATTGTGAAAGACCACGAATGGAGCAAAATGCGCGATTATTATGTCAGTCAGCATTTTTTTGAGGCACAAGCACTCAAGCAATCTGGTTTCGTTTATGTGGAATTGGATAAAATCTTTCGCCAGCAAGACGATTCGTTCATTTCCATCCTAAATAATCTTCGAGACAACCGTGTAACAACAGCTGATATTGAGAGGCTGAACACGCATTTTCTGGAAGAAAAGAATGTGCCCAAAGATGTAATCACGCTTACCACACACAACTACAAGGCGGATGAAATCAATCGGAAAGCGCTGAATAATTTAGGCGGAGATAATTTCTTCTTCCAAGCAGATGTGAAAGATGATTTTCCAGACAAGCTTTTTCCGGTTTCTGAAAGTTTGGAACTAAAAAAGGGTGCTCGTGTCATGTTTGTAAAGAATGATGCCGAGGGCGATGCGTATTACAACGGCAAACTCGCAACTGTTTCCTCCATTAATGAAGACAAAGTTGAGGTTTTGATGGATGGTTCTAAAGAGCCTTACACATTAAAACAAGAAAAGTGGGAGAACAAAAAATATACGGTTGACGAAACTGTAAAGGATTTAAAAGAGGAAGTGGTTGGGCAATATTTCCAATATCCAATCAAGTTGGCTTGGGCAATTACTGTTCACAAAAGTCAAGGTTTAACATTTGAAAAAGCAGTGATTGATGTTGGACAAGCGTTTGCTCCGGGCCAGGTTTATGTCGCGCTTTCGCGATTAACATCCTTAGATGGTTTAGTTCTCAGAACTAAGATTAACCCAAGCGCGGTTTCTACGGATACGCAAGTAGTTGAGTTTGCCAAAACCAAAGACCAGCAAGAACCGCTTTCAAACATTCTCAAAAACGAGCAGCGCAATTATCTGGCAAACTTGCTTGCTTCCACATTCAGTTTCGCAGAAGTAACGCAAACCATTCAGCGAATTCTTCAGAAGCATGATACAACCGGGGAGTTTGAAGACCCTGAAATGCGCTCTGCATTAGATGTGCTTTCAGACAATATGAATACTCAGAATGCGACCACTAAAAAATTCGTGCAGCAATTGCAATTCTGCTTGCAAGAAAACGATCATGAACGTCTTTTTAATCGCATAGAAAAAGGCAGCAAGTATTACATCGAATTTGTAGAGAACAACATCCGCTTGCTTCTCAAACATATTGAAGAAGTAAAGCAGTTTTCGCGCACCAAAACCTACTTAACGGCTTTAACCGAAATTGACCTTATTCTGATGAAGAAGTGGGAACAAATGGACAAGGCGCATCAGGTAGCGGAATGCATTATTGAAGGAAAAGAGATTAAAGTGAATTTGGAGCGTGATACCGCCAGAAATCAGCTTCGGAGAAAACTTACATCCGATGCTGCCAAAGAGGCAGAAAAAAACCCGAAAAAAGGTGCCAACAAAACAGGAAAGAAGCGAAAACCGAAAGGAGAGACCTTTAATATTACGTATGGACTGGCAAAAGATGGCTTATCCATTGCTGAAATTGCAGAAAAACGCGGTTTGGTAAATACGACCATAGAAGGTCATATTGCACGCGGCATTCAGGAAAATGAACTCAGTATTGATAAGTTTATGGAAGAAGATGAACGCGAAACCATTGAGCAGATTCTGAAAGACAATCCCGAAGAAAACTCCGCATTTGTGTATGGGAAATTGGCGGGCAAATTTTCGTACGGACAGATTCGAATGGTGCAGGCGCATTTGGCCAAGAAGTGATTGATTATAACCATCATGCTGAAACGGAGTTCAGCGGAGCTAATTCATTTCAGCATCTGCTAATGAGATTCTGAAACAAGTTCAGAATGAGGCTAAGCCCAAACCTTGGTGCCTTCCGTGCAATTGGAGCAGATGTCAATCTCGCCTCTGCTTCTGAGAATGGAAGAACGGAATTCTTGGTATTTTTCTCCTTGCCAAATCTCGTCAAACGTATTTTTTTTGAGGTCGCCTAACTGGTGCGTAGCATCCTTATCGAAACAGCATGGAACAACCAATCCGTCCCAAGTAAGTACACACGAATGCCACAGTTTCCAGCAATGGTTTAGAAGTGGGTTTTTGAGTGAAGTGTGCCCGTCTGCCGTCTTCTCATACCTGCTGTATTTCTGATTGTCAGGAATGAGATTATTCGGGTCATTCTCGTAATCGTAAATCTGCGCGGTTTTAAACCGTACTTCATCCACACCTACCTCTTTTCCCAATTTCTTCACATCCTCTAACTGATGCTCGTTTGGTTTTACAACCAAGAATTGAAAAATGACGTGAGGCGTTTTAGAATTGAGTTCCTTCTTCCATTTCACGACATTCTTAGCACCCTCAATCACCTTTTCTAGGTTTCCTCCTATGCGGTAATTCTCATATGTTTCTTGCGTGGTTCCATCAATTGAAATAATCATTCTATCCAAACCACTTTCTACGGTTCGTTTGGCGTTTTCGTCCTTCAAATAATGTGCATTTGTACTTGTGGCTGTGTAAATCCCTCGGTCAGAAGCGTACTTCACCATGTCCAAGAAATCAGGATTTAAGTACGGCTCCCCTTGAAAGTAAAAGATGAGATAAAGCAGGTCGTTTTTCAGCTGTTCCACCGTATCTCGGAAAAAGCCATTATCCAGCATTCCAGTCGGGCGCGTGAATTCTCTCAAACCACTCGGGCATTCTGGACATCGCAAGTTGCAACTTGTGGTCGGCTCGAAAGAAACGCTTATTGGCACTCCCCACTGCGTTGGCTTGCCCGTCCATTTGGTGTAATAGAAACTGAACAACACTTTGAGTGCGTTCCATGCTCTGCGAAGGGTGACCTTCCGCATAAAATTGAGCCCGTCTTTTATACTTCCGTTTAGTTCCAAGTGTACAAATGTACAACGCTAAAAGTCCTCCTCCGCATTTCGTAAGAGTTCTATGGCCTTGGGTAATTGAAATGGTGGAATCCCTAACCTTGTTTATGTAGGCTATCTTTAAAAACCAGCCTCAACGAAGTCTGTTTTGCATTCGCACATGCCCAAATCTGTATTTCTTCAGCACCCATCATCCCTCCCTTTACGAACTTATTAATCATAATCGAAAGTTCCTGAAATGACTCTTTTCTAGCTTTGCGTTCTGTTAATTCGTAATGATTGCCCAACCAATTCAAAACAACTCTCTCCAAGGGGTAAGCCTTGTGCTCCGTTTTAAAGTAGCGTTTGCTGTTTCGCAGATAGTTTGAGAAGGTTCCTGCCGCATCATTTTCTGCAAGCAATAGAAGCCGTATTAATCGAGAAACACCTTGAATATCTTTTCGTTGCGAAAGAATGCCGTATTCTCGAATTCTATTAAAAGCCGCAAGACTCTTACCTAGGTTATCGCAAAGCAAATGGGCTACCCCAAGATTATAAAGCAGTGTTAATGCAGTACTGATTTGGAGAACCTTTCCGTACTTATTTATTACGCCAAGTGTGCGTTTCTCTCTTTCAATCACCAAATCAAGCTTGCCCGAATTCAAAAAATATAGTTGATATTGTAATTCAATCTCAGAAAACTTCAGCACCTCCTCTTTTTTGCCCGGTACGGGAACTTGTTCCATTTTTCGCAGAAACTTTGGAGCTTCATCAATTCGCCCGGTAATACTTAATTTCCCAAGTATATTTCCCAATGTGCTTCGATAATTGTATGAATTTAAAGCAATCATTTCTGGATTAGACTCCCACAATTGAAGACTTTTAGTCAAGGCATCAATTGCTTCATTCATTTCGTTTTTACTGCTTAAATAATAATTCAACGTTTGATAAAACAGAATCTGTGACGGTAACGAGTCTGCCATTTTTATGTCTCTCATCTCAGGCAAGTGCATAAGCTCCTCCATCCCTTTCTTAGCAGCCTTTGCATCGCTTACTCTGTACCGCTTTAGATAATCGAAAGCTCGGTCATTTATCACTTTATACCGCATGAGTCTGGCGAGCTTCTTCACGGCAGTTTCAAGCAAATACTCATTAGCAGTTCCTTCTTGGATAAGCTTCTTGTTTTTTATGGCTTTATAGACCCTCCGCAGCAAATCGCGTAGCAGAACCTCGGCCTCAAGATCTTCTACCTGAACCGCAGAAGTAAGCCCTTTTTGAGCGACTTCTACGACCTCTTCCATCATGCCTAAATGCTCAAACACCTTAGCCTCACCAAGTCGTTTATACGCATCATTGGAAGGTTTCTTGCTTTCATTTAGTAGCGCAACGTACTTCAACAACTTTCCAAATAGCCTTGTCTTTTCTACGGGCAGGTTGGTCAATATCACTCTTCCTTTCAGTGCCTTAGCAACAGCATCCGTGTTGTAGCTAGAGAGAGCTAGCAGCACCTCAAACAGAAACAGCCTGTTTTCGGCCATAGACCCCTCCTCCATTCGAAGAGCTTCCCTACAATACCTTGTTTCTCCACCATCCATGGCGTGTATTGCCCTATATAGAGAGTCGGATTTCATTTAACACACTTCTAATTTCGTTGAAATATATTGAAATTATTTGTTTGAACAGAAACGACTCCTGTTATTCTTTTGTCCGAAGAAACCAAACTTACATCAAGCCAAATGGCCAATTATACATTCACATCGTCAAGCTGCTATGCGTTAAGTACGCATGATATTATACTGAAATCAGACTCTATTGTAATCAAGCTTTCCTCTACCAATCAAATCGTTTATACCAAGCTTTATTCGAATGGCGTTGATGTGATGTGTTCGGGTGACGATTTCTGCGTTGGAACCCTCAACGAGAATGGTGTTTTTTCTGAGACAATCAACTTCGCAAATGCAGATGCCAAAATTTGGCTGGTAGAAACGAGCGGTGAAAACACGCTGATTGGATCAAATGACGAGACCGATGCAGGCATATATCACAAATACGACCTCAATCAGTGTCCAGTACGGCTTAAAAAGGGGCCTAGAAATTCGGTAAAACTGGAATGTCCATGCGAGAGTGCTTCTGGCACATGCGATAACGGATGCTACTCATACGGTATATAAAAATGGAGAAAATGACACAAGAAATGGAATTGGCTCAGTTGTTTTTAATAGGTGCATACCCGGAAAGCCAGGGTTGGGAACTCTCTCGAAACACGGAGGTTGGCGGCATACCGATTGCCTTTCTTCTCAGAAACGGGCAATTTTGTATACTCGTTCCCAAACTGTCTTACGAGCCATTCGTATCTCGAATAAGCATTTCGTCTGCAAGCAAATTGAAAAGCAGATTTCTTAGACAGAATATCGACATACACGTTCAGGTGATTATGATTTACGGAAACTTACTAATGCCACCAAAGAACCTCCCCAAAGACATTGTGGTTGTATCGATGGCACAAGATTATGATGAATCAACTAAGCAAAAAAAATACGATTTCTGCCCGAATTGAATTTAGGATAAGCTCTGGATTAATGGAACTGAATGAGGATAAAAGCTGTATTTATTGTGGTCATACTGACGAAATACTTGTCTTAACCATCAAAGGAAATCTATGCTGCCAAACGTGTAGAAAGAGCAAGGGGAGTATGGAACATAATCATTGGTTACGATTAATCAGAGTAACTGATCCAATGCTATGGAACAAGCTTGTGGACAACCACCGTTTAAACTCCACCCCAATCGCAAACCTTATTCGTAGGATAAGAATTGAGGCCTAACAATCCTTTGATAACAATGCTAAATTCACTACATTGCAAATCTCCCTAATATCAAAATAGAATACGAGTGAAAAGGTAGCCTAATTAAAGATTAACGCGCGAACCAAGGAAATGGAACTTCCTAAAGAAACAATCGCAAATTTAACGACATCTCGGTTCAGAACTGGGATGGCAGCCTTGGTGCTCATATTAGCAACCACCGTGCTTTTAGGTTGGCAATTTGAAATAGAATTTCTCAAACGCCCGTTACCCGGATTGGTTGCAATGAATCCTTTAACCGCCATTGGATTTCTCCTGGCTGGAATCGCATTGATTAACCTGAAAAACATCCGGCTGCTAAGAGTTCTTTCCTGCCTTATCATAGGATTAGGATTGATGAAAATTTTGGCAGTAACAACCGGTTGGTACATTCCTGTTGACACCACTCTATTTTATGAGAAATTGCAAATTGATTTGACCCAAGGAGTGTCAAATCGCATGGCGCCAAATACCGCCATCGCCTTCATATTTGTAGGATGGGTGTTTTTTCTCAGGACTTGGAATAGAACTCCAATTTGGATTATTGAACTCATCACGGTTCTTGCTCTTCTTCAAGGCGTTCTTTCAATGATTGGTTATGGTTATAACGTTCCTGAATTCTACGGCATCCTTTCTATGTTTCCCATGGCGGTTAATACTGCAATTGGGTTTGTGATTTTGACCTTTGGAATGCTGGTCATTCAGCCAATGGGACCTTTTTTAACAACGATTATGAGTAAAGGATCAGGTGGATTTATGGCCAAGATGTTATTGCCATTAGCTGTCTTTTTACCAATTGCCTTTGGTGCTTTGCAACTTTATGGCGAAAAACAAAGCTTCTATTCCACCGAGTTTGGTTTGATGCTCATAATTGTATTAGTGGTAATGACTTCCTGCATTGTCATTTGGCGAGTGGCGACCCTCATCAATGAAAAGGACCGAAAGCAGCGTCTGATTGAATCTGAACTCGAAGAGCTTAACATACACTTGGAGGAGACGGTTATCAAAAGAACGTCTGAAGCAATTATAAGTCGAAATGAGGCTCAGGATACGGCCAAACGATTGCAGGAAAGCGAAAAACGGTTCAGAGCATTGGTTGAAAACGGAGGAGATGCCGTTGTTATCGTTTCGGCAGAAGGTAAACCCACATTCGCCTCAGGTTCCACATTCGGAGTGTTGGGTTATACTGCTGAAGAATTTCTGGAAACGGACTTTAGCCAAATAGTTCATCCCGAAGACCTAGAAGGTGTTCAGAATTCCATAATGGAAGCCATTGATAATCCTGGAACTCCCGTTTCCGGGCGTGCCTCGCGCGTAAAACACAAGGATGGTTCATGGAGGTGGTTGGAAGCAACGTTAACCAACCTTCTTAACGACCCTGCCGTTAATGGAATTGTTAACAATTTCAGAGATGTAACGGATAAGAGAGAATCCGAAGCCCGTCTGAAAGAAAGTGAGACTCATTTCAGGGAAACCCTCGACAACATGCTTGAAGGGGTTCAGATAATTGGATTTGATTGGACCTATCAATATGTTAATGCCGCGTTTACAGCACACAGAGGCAAAACCCGAAAAGACCTGTTAGGTAGCACCATGATGGAAAGCTACCCCGGAATAGAAAACTCAAAGCTTTTCAAGGTCCTGAAGCGGTGTATGAGCAATCGGAAGTCATATAATTTTGAGAATCAGTTCACATATCCAGATGGAGAGGAGGCTTGGTTTGAATTAAGCGTTCAACCTGTTCCTGAAGGTGTTTTCATACTATCGATAGATATTACTGATAGGAAAAAGGTAGAGGATGAACTTCAAGAACTGAATACTTCGCTTGAAGAAACGATTGAAAAGCGGACCTCGCAGCTGCAGGAAAGCAACAAGGAATTGGAAGCCTTCAGCTATTCGGTGAGCCATGACCTCCGGGCTCCACTTCGTGCGATAAACGGTTTTTCGCAAATGTTAGACCAACAAAACTCGAATCAGTTGGATGATAACGGAAAGCGATTGCTTTCCATTATCAGCTCCAACGCAATAACGATGGGACAACTGATTGATGACCTACTTACATTTTCGAAAACTGGTCGCAAGGAGCTTCATCAAACCGAAGTTAACATGCATGCAATGGCTCTGGAGGTGTTAAACGAAGAACTACATGAAACACCCGAAAAGATTAGTTGTGTCAACATTTCTTCGTTGCCATCCGTGCATTGCGACCCGAAACTGATGAAGCAAGTTTGGGTAAACCTCATTTCAAATGCAATTAAATATTCCTCTACAGTTGAAGAGCCAAAGATTAGAATCTGGTCAGATGTGGAAGATGGACAAACAGTATTTCATGTGGCCGACAATGGAGTTGGCTTCGATATGCAATATGCCAACAAACTCTTCGGGGTTTTTCAAAGACTGCATTCCAAAAAAGATTTTGATGGAACCGGTGTTGGTTTGGCGCTCGCATCTAGAATCATCACTAAACATGAAGGTAGAATTTGGGCAGACGCGGAACTGAATAAAGGGGCCACATTCCATTTCGCACTACCATCCAATAAGAAGAGAGAACAAGAAAGCGAAGTTGAATTAAATACAGAGTAAAATGGAAAATAGAATCGCAGACCTGTTATTGGTAGAAGACAATCCTTACGATGCAGAATTGACGCTTTCTGCACTTCGCCAAAAGAACTTGGCCAATAATTTGGAACACGTGGAAGATGGTGCGGAGGCGTTGGATTTTATTTACGCTAGGGGAAAGTTTGAGTCAAGGAAAGGCAAACCCCTTCCGCGTTTGATTCTGCTCGACCTTAAAATGCCCAAGGTGAATGGAATCGAAGTAATTGAAAAATTGAAGGCTGACCCTTTGACCAAAACAATTCCTATTGTGGTTTTGACGAGTTCAGCCGAAGACCCCGACATCAAACGTTGTTATGCGTTAGGGGTAAACAGTTACATTGTGAAACCTGTAGATTTTGAAGATTTCATAGCCGCAATTATAGATGTTGGTATGTATTGGCTTTTACTCAATAAGGCACCAAAATGATAAGATTATAAAACACAATCATTCAATTGAAACTTGAGATGGAAAAACTGAGGATATTGATGCTGGAGGATAGTGAAGAAGACGCCCTACTCATTTTGTCGACTTTGAATCAATCTGATTTAGATTTCGAGCATGAGCATGTTTCTGATCAATTTGCGTTTATTGATAAGCTAGAGAGGGAGGCTCCTGACGTTATTCTTTCTGATTATGGCCTGAAGGGATACAATGGTCTTGCTGCTCTTCGAGACAAAAAAGAGCTTGGTGTAAACTGTCCGTTTATTATGGTAACAGGTTCGTTACCCGATGAAATAGCTGTTGAATGCCTGAAAGCTGGTGCAGACGATTACATTATTAAAGATAGATTGAGCCGTTTGCCAGATGCGATTAAAATGGTTTTAAATCGACAAAAGGCAGACAATGACAGAAAAGACGCATTCAGTGAACTGCTTAAAAGTCAAAAACGACTAGAGGCAGCCGAAAAAATGACCAGTATGGGCAACTGGGAATGGAATCCTCACTCCGGCTATATTTTATGGTCAGACGAAATATATAATATTCTTGATGCAGATAGAAAAACCTATACTCCAAGTTTGGATGGATTTCTAAATGTTCTTTCGCCCAATGATAAAAAAAAATTGGAATCTGTGATAAAACAAACATCCACAGAGACCGTTGCCAATGCCGACAGTAGTTTTTACCTAACCACATTGAAAGGACAGCAAAAGTGGGTTCGCTCCATTCTAAGTTCTTCAGGTAATCCTGCTGAACCAGAAAGTCTAAGGGTTTTTGGGACAATGCAAGACATGACCGCTCAGCATAAGACAGAAATGGCTCTCCGAGAACTTACCGAAGATCTGGAACAGCGAGTAGGAGAGCGGACCGAGGAACTTTTAACAACAAACGGGCTACTAAAGGCCAAGAATAAGGAGATGACTGACAGTATCAACTACGCCAAGTTGATTCAAAAGGCGCTGCTGGCCAAAAGCACGGAGTGCACAAGAATATTTCCCAAGTCTTTTGTTTTATGGAAAGCATGTGATATCGTGAGCGGTGATTTCTACTGGCAATATCAAACAGATCGCTACAACTACATCGCAGCCGTGGATTGTACAGGACATGGAGTTCCAGGTGCACTCATGTCCATGATAGGACATCAATTGCTAAATCAGGTAGTCATCAGAAAAGGGGTAACGGAACCTGCAGATATTCTTCAAGAACTGGACCATAGTGTTGATGAAGCTCTTTTTGGCCATACGGGAGCGGGTGTTCGCGATGGTATGGATTTAATTCTGTGTAGAATAGACCGGATAGAAAAACAGATTTGTTTCTCCGGTGCACTTCGTCCGTTGTTCCACGTTTCAGCTTCTGAGTTAGAGGAATACAAAGGAAATCGGAACCCTATTGGAAACTTCATCATCGATAATTCCGATAAGAAGTTTGTGCAACACTCTGTGAATTATCAGGAAGGTGACACTATCTATCTAACCTCAGATGGTTATTACTCTCAGTTCGGAGGTCCGAACGGAAAGAAGATGATGAAGAAAAAATTTAAGACCCTTTTGCAGGAAATAGGGGCATTATCTATGAATCAACAATACGATAAGCTGCTTTCATTTTTAGAAGATTGGCAGGGCGATGAAGAGCAGGTTGATGACATTCTCATAATCGGTATCCAATTCTAAAACATTGATTTAAAAACGAATCAGAAAAAGGCCCTTACCTGAACCGTTCCTGTATGAACGGCTGCATTCTCCTCACTCTTACGACCGTTGTATTGTAGGTTAACCTGCATATTCTTTCCAACGCGCATTTGGAAGAATGTACTCCATGTGAAGTTGAGCCCAGCGCGAAGGCCTTCGAGAAGTTCAAATTCTACTGCGTTTCCTGTGGAACCATCATACGTTATGTTAATAAAATTGAACGATGCATTGATGCTTCCGCGCTGCAGTAGATTGTATTTTCCGTCTATTCCGGCATCTCGTAGAATGGCTCTTTCTGTCCCAATATTTTCTGGTTTAAAGTTGAGCTTTTCTGTGTATTTGAACTTACCTCGGACCCTCCATTTTGTTCCGGGCTGAAACACCAGTTCTGGTTCAATCTCATAGTATTGAACATCAAGTTTGTTGTTATCAAAAAACGAGTCAGTTATTTTCCAACCAAATTCACCCACTGCATTTAGCGTGAAAATTTTAGTAAAATTCCATCGCACTTTTAGTCGGTGAGAGCGATTGCTGCGTGTCTCAAATCCGTTTGCCAGAAAAACTTTGCTCCTATTTTGTGCATAGGTATAATCTGCACCAATTTTAGAACTACTCCGATTGAAGAAAAACGTGTTCCTCAATGACGAAGCGAGTGTAACCAACGTACTATCTGAAACGGTGCTAAAAAACGGATCAAATGCCGCCAGCAGGTTATCACGTTGGGTTTTACGGTCAATCCGATAAACCAACTGATTAGAAAACCGTGAAACGAATTTCTTCAACCCCTTTTCTCCGCCCCAAACAACACGTGGATTTATGTTTATTACCTCATTAAACTGCGTGGTGTAAACCTTTGTAAAATCATTTGTAGGGGTAAAAACACGTATGTATCTGGCCGTGTCCTGAAATACGGATTGGACGTATTCATTAATCTCCTTAACCCCATTATCATTCTGATCAAGCCAACTGTAAGCTCCTTGCCCAGGCGGAACTTCTACATAAACAAACTCCCGCCTGCTCTCCAAACCAGAACCAACTTCGTAAAATGTAGATGACGTAATCGAACCCTTCAAAACCTTAAGGTTGTATTCCAACCGATTTATCAATGTATTATCTGGAGGGGTTTTGCTAAGCACCGTGTCTTTTACAACCAGCCTTCTGTAGGTAATGGTTGCTTTAAAAACACTGTTTGGGTTTTTAGCCAACTCGCCCGTCAAACCTGCAGTTTCGCCCAAACTGGAATATTTCATTTCACCATTCCCGGGCAACCAATCATCACGCCTCTGGTAGAAGACCGAATAGCGGTTCTTCCACGTATCGGGGCTTTTGATGTAAACCTTGGCATCATTCCATTGATAGCTCAAGTTTGTAAGGGAATCTGTGCCTGAAGTAAAAAACCGGTTATCCTCAAAAATGTTGGTTGCTCCAACCCAAAACCATTTGAATTTCTGCTGAGTTCCAACCTCAAACCGACCGAAACGGTTGTTCACATCCTTTCCGTTTGAGAAAATGTGACTTCCGTTCAAATCGAAGTTAAAGCCCTTGTGCGTGATCTTAGCAGAAAGTGCGTTTTGATACGCTTCAAATTGCGTTTCATTTACAAATGAGCGGAACGTGTATTCCACATCCGCAATGTCCTTTCTAGTAAAACCAAACTTCGCGGCTGAGATGTATTGATTGGTAAATACGTTCTGATCAATATTCCAATCACGCTCAAATTCCACCGTTCTAAATCGTTCTATTGGTCTAAAATTCTCATCCAAATGTTCGAACTCAATTCCCGTTTTTAATGCCCATTTGGCAGAATCTCCAATGGGAATAATGTGGTCATATTTCACCTTCATTCCATAGCCAAGGTTGTCTTCATTATCAGCACTGGAAAAACGGTTGAGGTCGGTGTTGGAAATAGCACCTTCAACAGCCACCGTTCCATTTTTAGCCACTTTATATTCAGCACCCAGCGTAAAAAGCTGGTTCATTTTTGGTGTTACAATCTGTTGCGCTGGAACAAACCTTCCTCTGCGCGCACCTGTAATTGAATCGGGTGCAACCCATTCATAAACACGCCCGTTTGCTGTTGTTGGTATTTGCACATAATCGCCATTTCCAAGTCCAGCATCTGAAAAACGAACCTGATAAATGGCACTATCTGGGTCAATACTGTAGACATAAATTTCTGGAACAAAAACAGGAATTCCATCAACATTTACAGTTGTATCCGATCTCATATAACGCACTTGGTCGTTATCAAAACCAACCGAATCAACGGCAGGAATGATTGCCAGTTCAACGTTGTCACCAATGTCCTGTAATAGTTGAAGTTGATTGCTAGACAAATCTCCGTTCACCAATCCACTTTTTCCGTCCTGTTCGGAGTATAGATTGAACTGAACTTTTAATCGATTCTTTTCAAAATCAGTCCCGAAATGGAAAAGTGAGCGCGAGTAATTTCTCTCCGAATACTGGAACTCCATAACAATTCGCGAATCTTTGGTAATCAACCGCTTACTGGTAAACGTGAGTTCGCCTGTGTTATAGTCAATTACGTAATCGTTTTCCTGACCGCGGGTCATCAATTGTCCATCAATATAAATACGCTCCGTTCCGGCAATCACAATAATGAACGATTCGTTTTCGGCTCCCCGAAGCCGATACGGTCCTTGGTTTCCTTCGACACCTTGAACAATTTGCCGGTTGAATTTTCCGCGTGATAGCGCTCCGCTTCCCTTTACTTCCAAAAAGCCAGGATGTTCATCTGTTACTTTTTTTCTCACAATAGGAAACCGATGCTTGATGCTCACTCCTTGTGCACGCTTAAAGAAATTCATGAAATAACTATTGGGACGCTCTAACCGGAAATCTCCAGCCGTCAGTTCGGTCTTATCCGTGAAAAGCTGAATATAGATCTGGTCAAAATCCTGCAATTGTTGCGTGTTTCCTTCTGGCTGAAAAGGAATGTTGTTGTCGGTAATGGCCGCTCGGATTCCCACTTTCGGAGTGATTTGTCCAGAAAGGTTAAGGTTCAAACTCGAACTCACTCCAAGATCCTGATTATTTCCAATGTTAATTCCACGAGAAATAGAACCACTTCTGCTCAACGAGCCAAGGTTAAACAATTGGCCGGAGGCTTCACTAGCCACCGTATAGCTAAAAGGATTTTTTGGAACATCCCGAATATCTCTAATCAAGGACGGGTCCTTATTAAATGTCTTTTCTGAATAAAGAGAGGGGAAAACGCGGTAACTCGCCTCTACAGAACTACCCACTAAGTTCTGATCCACGATAAGCTTTCCTGAATACCATTCTAATTGATACTGACTGGAATCTAGCTGGTTTCCGTCAAGCTTCAGGTTAAAGCCATTCGGCACAACACTCAGCGTATCAAGCGTAATGGTATCACTTGTAATTTCTATGGTTCGGGTGCGCAAATTGCTGAGATTCTGACCCCACGCAGGAAGCAGAAACAGCAACATCAAAAAGCTGAGTATCGGTTTTATCAAACGCATTTAACCAACGGGCAAACCCTATTGAACAAGTATAACGCAATAAATGGCGTTAAGTATGCGTGGTATAGGTGTCAAACTTTCATTTGTCGCGAATACGAAGGAAGTGGCAATCTTCTACTATTCTGAACAGCAATCAATAATGTGCTTAGCCGCAGCAAACATCTGAGCTTCTTCAAACTGATTTGCCATAACCTGAATTCCAAAAGGAAGTCCGTTTTTATCACCAATAGGAACAGAAATAGCAGGGATACCAACCAGATTAGCTAGCACCGTGAAAATATCCTCCAAATACATCTTAATCGGATCTTCCGAATTCTCTCCAAACTTGAAAGCCACATCAGGTGTTGTGGGCGAAAGAATCATATCATATTCTGAAAAAAGCGCATCGGTGGTATTCTTCAGTAAACGTCTTACCCGTTGCGCTTTTCCGTAATAAGCATCGTAATACCCAGCAGAAAGAACAAACGTTCCGAGCATGATTCTACGTTTTACCTCCGCTCCAAAACCTTCCGAACGTGATAATTTATAGGTGCTTTCAAGGTCGGACGCTTTCTCGCTTCTGTATCCATACCGCATTCCATCATACCTAGAAAGGTTGGATGAGGCCTCGGCAGTTGTAAGAACGTAATAGGTTGGAATAAGATGGTCGAGTAAGGGGAAATCTACAGCTTCCACTGTATGTCCATCTGCTTTCAATTTTTCAATTACTTCCTTAAAACGTGTCTTAATGGTCGAATCAAGGGCTTCGCTCTCCACGCAATCTTTCAGGTACGCAAACCTCTTTTTCTCCAGCGGTTTTGGCGAAAAATCTGGAACTTCCTTGCTGGATGAAGTGCTGTCGAAATCATCACCTCCAGAAATCACTTCAGTAATTAAAGCGGCATCTTCCACATTCTTTGCAAACGGACTAATCTGATCAAAGCTGGATGCAAACGCCAACAATCCATGGCGTGAAACACGGCCATACGTTGGTTTTACACCAACAAGCCCACAAAACGATGCTGGTTGACGAACTGAACCACCGGTCTCCGAACCTAGGGAAACATGGCATAAGTCTGCTGCAACCGCCACAGCCGAACCTCCAGAAGAACCTCCGGGAACTCTCGTTTTATCTAACGGATTCAGCACATTTCCAAAGGCCGAGTTCTCATTAGAACTACCCATTGCAAACTCATCGCAATTCAAACGTCCGATAATGATGGCATCTTCTGCCAAAAGTTTTTCTATTGCAGTTGCGCTATAAAGCGATTCAAAGCCATCAAGAATCTTGCTCGCACCTTGCACACCATGACCTTCATAGCAGATATTGTCTTTTATCCCAACAACAACTCCAGCCAATCGCCCAGCCTTATCATCGGTAATTTTTTGATCGATGGCATCAGCTCTTTCCAACGCTTCATCAGCATAAACTGCCAAAAAAGCATTTAGGTCTTTGGTTTCAGAAATACGCGTGAGAAACGCTTCTACGGTTTTACGAACCGTAGTTGAACCTTCTTTTAACGCAAGATGATAAGAGGAAATATTCGCCATTTGAACTAAACGGTCGGAGCTTAGTCTTTCTTTTCAGAAACCTTGTCGGTCTCTTCGCCTTTCGATACGTCTTTCGATGCGTCTTTGAATTCTTTTATGCCACTTCCCAAACCTTTCATGAGTTCAGGAATTTTCTTGCCACCAAATAGCAACAACACAATTACCAGAACAATGACAATTTCCTGTGGACCGAAAAAACCGAGTATTACAGAGCCTAAAAGCATGCATCAAAGGTATTTAATTTTTACTCACAATCCATTTGGCGGGATTGAGTTTGGTTGCACCTTTCCATATTTCAAAGTGCAATACGGTTTTGCCGTCTTCACGGCTCGTTACAACCGTTCCCATTTCCTGTTTCACGGTGAGTTTGTCTCCCATTTTCACATTCACATCTTCCAAATTTGAGTACACGCTCAGAAACTCTCCGTGACGCATAATTACCGCTTTGTGTGCTCCAGGAATAGAAACCACAGCAGAAACAGTTCCTTCATAAACCGCACGTGCCTTTGTGTTTTTATCCGTGGTAATATCAATTCCATTATTCTCAATCTTGATGGCAGGTAAAGTTGGATGTGGGTGTTCTCCGAAAGAAGATGTGATAACACCTCTTTCTGACGGCCAAGGTAGCTTGCCCTGATTATCGCTAAACTGCCCAGACAGCTCCAATTCCTTTGGTGTAAGTGCAAACCCAGATTTTGTGGTGGTTCCGCCTGTTTTTGCAGCCTTTACTTGGGCTTTCCTTATTTCTTCCTCAATGATTCTAGCGATTGCTCTTTCAAGCTTTTTAGCGTCTCGCTGCTTCTGACTTAAGTCCTTTTTAAGTTCGCTTTGCTTCTGATTCAAGGTCTTAACCATTTCATCTTGCTCCTCTTTTTCTGTAGAAAGCTGAATTTTTTCCTTTTCCTTATCCTCCACCAGATAAGCCATTTTCATCTTGTTATTTGCAAGTTCCTCTGTTCTAGATTCTAGCGCAATTCGGGTCTCTTCAATTGCACTGGCTTGCTGCTGGCGATGCTTAGAATACTGCTGAAAATACTTGACGCGCTTGTAGGCCTGATTGAAATCCTCCGAAGAAAGAATGAACATGAGCCGATCGTATTGACTCTGATTCTTGTAGGCGTAATAGAGCATTCTGCCGTACTCATCTTTCAGGCGTTTCAAATCGTCTTCCAGCGATTTCACAATGCCTTTTGTCTCATCAATCTGCGCTTGTATCAAATCAACTTCGCGCAAGATTGTGTTAATCAATTCCTGCCTTTTGTTAATCTTAGAACTGAGAAGGTTCAGTTCGCCCAACGTAGCTTTTTTGTTCGCCTCGGTTTCGTTCAGCAGCTTATTCGTGAACTCAATATCATTCAGTAACTGTTTCTTTTGCTTTTCGAGGTCGGACTTGCTTTGTCCGAACGCCAAAAACGAGCTCAAAATGAGAACCAGAAAAAGTATGTTGTGCTTAGTAAGCCACATATTTGTTAGGAATGTTGAAAGGGAATCGCAAGGTAGTTTTCTCCTCGATTTTTGACCACTTCAAATCAACGGCAATATTCTCTTTTCCTTGTGTACGAAAACGCATAGAGGTTGGAAAAACCATGGTTTCTAATTGTTGAAAATCGTTGTACTCCGCTAAAATTTGCTCGTTCCGTGGCGGATTTCGCAATACAGAACGCGTTACACGCCAAATGCTCGGGTCTACTTCTGTGCGTTGCTCCAGTTTTAGAGGCGCATTCGTGCTTGGGATTCTTTCAGATTCCGCCTCTAATGTATAAAGGTCAACGAGTGGTTTTAAGAGGTACATCTCATCCTCATAAAGACCAACAAACTCACCAGTTAAGGTGGATTGCAACACTTCAAAACTCACTTCCATCTTCAGCAATTCATTTGTTCGTTCAAACGATTCTGAGAAATATTTCTGCTCCAACCGATTTAACATCTTGATGCTGTCGGGGGTAATAACCACTCTTACCGCTTCAATACCCAAACCAGGCGTTATGGAAAGCCAAATGACGCTGTCTTTTTTGAGCCGCGCACGAACACCAAAACTTTGCGTTTTATCCTTGGTTGAATGGTTAACCGAAAGCTTTGCCGAAAGAAATTCGTAGCTGCTATTTGCTCGTACAGAATCGAGAAGCTGAGTTGTTGTTATGGTTGGCAAACCCGAAGGTTTTGTTGCTACTTGAATTGTTTTGCAACCAAACAGGACGGAGACAACCAAAAACATTGCAACAATTGATAATGGAATTCTCATTACTGTCTATGGAAGCTTTTTACCCTCAATTTTCTCAGAAAGCTCATCGCTATGATTACCCAACTCCAAGGCTCGCTTCCACTGCTCCATCGCCTTGACTGTTTCTCCCATTTTGTAAAGAATATCTCCGTAATGTTCCACAATAACACCACTGCTAGCGCCACCTCCTACAATCGCTTTCAAAATCCACTCAAGCGCAATTTCATACTTACCCTGCTGATACAATATCCAAGCGTAAGTGTCTTGATAGTTTGCCTCACGGGGTTGTAATATATTCGCCTTTTTAGACATTTCCTCGGCACGTTCAAGATTCGCGGCTCGAAGAGAAAGGAAGTAACTATAGTTGTTTAGCAGCAACGGGCTGTTGGGGTCTTTTTTAATCGCCTTTTCAAACGCCTCATCCGACTCCTTGTATTGTTTCAAGTTATTGTGTGCATCAGCCAAAACCGAAAGCAATTGCACATTCATATACGTTTCTGTTCTGGTGTAGATTTCACCTTCTGAAAGAATGCTGACCGCTTCCTTGTAGTCCTTTAAACTATTGTTGGCTATTCCATTCAGCAAATAAAGCACCCCTTGATTTGGAAACAATTCCAACGCCTTTTTACTATCGATTTGCATCGCATCCCAATCGCGTAACTCGTAACTGTTGTTAATTAACTGACTCCAAACCAAGAAACGACCACTATCCAATTTCACTGTTTCATAAAACGCATCTCGCGATTCCTTCAACTTGCCATCGCGAAGTAAAAAATCCGCCTTCATCGCAAATGCTTTTGCATCAGTAGGGTGCGCCACCGTAAGTAATTCGAGCAATTCATACGCCTGAACCAGCAACTCACTGCTACCCTCGGTTAGGTTGTAATACGACATCATCACCTGAATCTTATTATCAATGTTTAACGATGGGCTTCCAAACGCCAGTTTCAGCTCCTTAAACGAAGCATCGTAATCACCTTTCTTCCGATGATACTCCGCCAAATTCAAATGCAGAACGGGGTCATCTGGATGGTTTTTCGCCATACGCTGATACACAGAAAATGCTTCATCCAGCATGTCGTTTGCGGTGTAAACCTCCGCCAGCATTCCCAAATAGCGATGCTCGCCTGGAAAGTTTGTAATCAAAGCCTCAAGTTCCTTTACCGCATCATCCAAACGATCCATTTGAAGATAAATCTTCTCCTTCTGAACCGAAATTTCTTCACTCAACCCAATTATCTCCTCAATCTTATTGTATGACTTAATTGCATCTTCAAACCGATTCAAATAAAGGTACGTGGTAGCCAATTCATACTGGTATTCAACCTTGGCGGGATGTTCTTCTGTAAGACGCTCATAAATACGAACAGCCGACTGAAAATCATTCAATTCTAACTGAATTTCAGCTGTAAAAAGCGAATACCATTCATTCGTTGGGTCTAGTTCCAATGCGTTCAACGCAAAAGGCAATGCTTCCATAACCTGCTGACTTGTAGTAAGCAGATTTGCCAACTCATAATAACTAGCCGCATTGTAATGGTCCAGTTTAATACAATCACGATAGAGGGAAGCAGCTTCTTCAAAATTACCCAGCATTTTCTGTTTGCTGGCATCGAAAAACAGCTCTGTTATCTTACGCTGAACTTCGTAACTCGGTTCTTTGTGTTGCTTTTTTCTATGCTGCCCCTTGGCAACACCAAGCGACAAAGCGAGGATTAAAATCAAAAGTATATGAAGGGTTCTACTCAATGCTTTCCTGTGTGTCCAAATCCGCCTGCACCACGGATTGTTTTATCCAATGTTTCAACTTCTGACCACGAAATCTGTTCGTGTTTGGCGATTACCATTTGTGCCACTCGCTCACCATTTTTTACAACAAACGGTTCGGCAGAAAGGTTTACCAGAAGCACTTTTATCTCTCCGCGATAGTCTGCATCAATCGTTCCTGGAGAATTCAAAACAGTAAGTCCGTGCTTATACGCTAGTCCGCTGCGTGGGCGAATCTGTGCTTCTGTTCCTTTTGGCAACGCAATGAAAAGTCCGGTTGGCACAAGTGCCCTTTCCAAACTCTTCAACTCAATGTCTGATTCAATATTTGCTCGTAAATCCATGCCTGCCGAAAGCGCAGTTTCGTAATTAGGCAACGCGTGTTCCGAACGATTTATTATAAGTACCTCCATTCTATTCTTTATTCGGACGAGCGCGCAAATCTACTTAAAAATGAGAGGGAGGAAGGTGGGGAAGGTTTGATGGAAGTCGGAAAGTAGATGAGCACTAACGCTCACGTTTCGTCAAGAGTTTTGTGCAGAATGTTGTAAGTTTATTACATGAAACGTTTCGTTCTTCTAGTTTGTCTTTGCGCAACCTCGCAGCTGTCTATCGCTCAAACCGATTTCTGTTTACCTGGAGCCACTTGGGTCTATTATCTATCTGATGACGGTGGGCCGTTTTATCCAGAGACAGAAGAACTTGTACAGTATGTGGAAGACACGCTCATTGCTGGTCACGAAGCAAAAAAACTATTAACCGTCCGTAGAACAATCGACCACTGGAATGGTGGAATCGAAAGCACCAGTACAACTACGCATTATGTTGCAAGTGAAGGTGACTCAATCCTTTCCTTTGAAAACAACCAGTGGGAGCTCATATTCAATTTTGGCGCCTCCGTTGGGGACAGTTTGCAAGTTTACGTTGGCGACCTCGCTGGTTCAGGCTGTGCTGGTCAGGGAACCATGGTGGTGGAGGCAATTTTGGATTCTGTGAATAATGGTGTCACATTGGAATGCTTTTCTTACCGGATGTTTGTAGGGGCAGACCAAGATGGGGTGATTGGACATTATTTTCAGAAGCTCGGCTTTACTTACGATAGTCCAGTGAAACATCCGCTTTATTGTGATTATCCTGGCTCATATTTTCAACCGGTCTTATATTGTTATTCTGACGATGAAACTCTTATCAGCCCTTCTGCAGGTTGCAGTCAGATACTCTCAATCGATGGGAAGCAACTGACCGAACTGAATGTGCTGTTTGATTTAAATCGAATTCTGGTTCAGAACGCCCCCAATTCAACCCTCCGCATTCACGATATCCTAGGGAAGGAATTGATTCAAACGCGGATTTATTCAGATAACCAAACAGTTGGAATTGAGCATTTACCAAACGGAATTCTGATTGTTTCCGTAGAAACGGAAGCGGGACGAATCTCAAAAAAAGTTGTCAAAACCAATTAAGGATGAAGCAGATACTCATTTTACTTATTGCACTTTTTCAATGTCAATTTGTCTTCGGCCAAACCGATTTCTGTTTACCTGGAGCCACGTGGGTCTATTACAATCCAGGAAACCAGGCGGTTAATTACGAAGTTGAAGATGTGATAACCTACGTGGGGGACACCGTGATTTCTCCCTACCAAAATGTCAAAATATTAAAAACGGATCATCGCTATCAGTTTGCACCTGGTGGCACGCAAATCATACCACTGACGCTTGGAACTTGGGATACCTATATAGTTCAACGCTCTGATTCCGTGTTACAATTAGTTGATGGAAACTGGGAATTCCTATTTGATTTTAACGTAGAGACTGGAAACACTCGGCTGGTATATATTGGAGGTGGCGAATGCATGGCTCGCGACACAATGCAAATCGAATCCATTGACTCGGTTCAATTATTCGGAATGAACTTGAGAAGAACCAATTATCAAATCCTGATTGAAGATCAACTCAGTGACCTACAAGTTATGCCATGGGGAACAGTAGAAGCGGGTTTTTCTGAACGAATCGGATTTTCATTCGATTCACCCCTTGGTGGACAGATTTACTGCTCACAAGCCACTCCTGAATATTTACCGCGTGCACTAGTATGTTATGCCGATGATGAAATATTGAGTAACGGAGGACAACCATGCAGCTTGGTACTTTCCATATCACCAGAATTACAAAAACAGATACCTGAAATTCACCTTATAAATCAAGAACAGTTGCAAGTCCAAAACGCTCCCAACTCTACATTTCGCGTGTACGACATCTTGGGAAAGGAATTGCTTCAAACACCGATTTCTTCAGATAACCAAACAGTTGGAATTGAGCATTTACCAAACGGAATTCTGATTGTTTCCGTGGAGACCGAACAAGGGAGAATCTCAAAAAAAGTTGTTAAAACCAGCAACTAATCGCTGGTCACTATTCACTTTTCGCTAAATCAAAAAACAATATAATCCTGCGGATTTACCGGCCGACCGTTGAACCAAAGCTCGAAATGAAGATGCGGCCCGGTAGTTATTTCGCCAGAGTTTCCAACCACTCCAATTACCTCTCCAGCCTTTACCGATTCTCCTGTTTTCTTAAGCAATGCCGAGCAATGCTTGTAAAATGAAGTAAGATTACTTGAATGCTGAATACCGATTACGTGCCCAGCATCATACGTCCAAGTGGAGAGAATTACCGTTCCGTCCAACGTGGCTTTGATTGGCTCATTCTCCTTAGCTACAACATCTACAGCGTAGTGCTTTTCTTTAGAATCAAACCCGGCCGTAACATCTCCTTTAATAGGTGCAAAAAAGAATAAGCTTCTAATGTTACCCTCCACCGCAGCCTGAACTCCCAATTGCAAATTCTGAATATTGTACCGCTCTTCCTGCTCAACCATGGCTCGCATGGCAGAATCTTGCTGCGAATTGGTAAACTCAATTCCCTGATAATCTTTACTGGTATCCGGTTCCTGCGTCTCTTGCTGGGGCGTTTCGCCCCGAATAATCATATTGATGTTTTGGAGATACAAGTCTTTCATTGCCAACTCCCGCTCCAAAGAATCTGTGCGGAGCGTATTCTCATACACCTGCGTGCGAAGACTGGTATCGCTGTAACCTGGAATATATTCCTTTAAAGGAGTAAAAGCGATGATGTAAGTAACAAGTACAACGAGAAAAATGGCCAGTGAGCCACCCAACACAATCACGTTTAAAGGAGTAAGCAAAAGGCTACCTCTCTCTTTAAAAGTTTCGTCATTCATTATCACCAACCGATACTTTACTCGTAGTCGGTTACGCCAATTTGGTTTTCGTTCTTTCTTTTCAGCCATGAATTTTCCAAATATCGGAATAAAAGGATGCTACCTTTGCCGCTAGTTTAAACGTTGTTCTTTGTCGGAGCATTTTAACCAAAATCAAATATTTTTACACTTCGTCAGTTACGAGCATTGCGCATATTACTTTGAATCGGATTAACCGCTATACTCCCCTACTCTTTCTCGCTATCGGCATGATGCTGGTGAGCGGCTGCTCTACTAAGAAGAAAAACTTCTTGAGCCGTGGTTACCACAATCTTACCGCTAAATACAACGTGTATTGGAATGGTAAAGAAGCCATGAAAGAAGGCGTGGATAAGTTGGAGAAAAGCCATTCTGACAATTACGAAGAGCTTATTGATGTATTTCCTGTTGGAACATCTGAATCTGCCAAATCGGTTTACGCCCAAATGGACCGTGGAATTGAGAAGGCATCGCTAGCCATTGCCAAACACTCTATGCTGATAAAAGGCAAGGAGTACGTAAGTACGATTGATGATTCCTATATGCTTATTGGCAAGGCGCATTTCTACAAGCGAGATTATGTGCTGGCTTTAGAAATGTTCACGTATGTGATTAAGCAATACAAGAAGAAAGATATACGCTTTGATGGCTATATGTGGCTTATCCGTACAAATACTGAATTAGCGCGTTTTAAGGATGGCCAGACCATTATTACGCTGCTTGAAGAAGAGAAGAAATTCCCCAAGAAGAAGCTGGCCGAACTGGCTGCGGTCAAAGCCGATTACTTCATTAAGAAGGGGGATTTTGAAAAGGCCAAAAATCAGTTAATAGCAGCCATTGAGGCTACCAAAAACCGAAAGAACAAATCTCGTTACACGTACATTTTAGCGCAGCTTTACGAAGAGCTGAACAACAACGATAGCGCTGCTTTTTATTACACAAGGGTTCTGAAAAAGAACGTACCGTACGTAATGGAATTTAATGCACGTATTAATCGTGCGCTTATGGCAAGTGCCGAATCTGGTACGCTGGATGCTATCAAGAAGGAGCTTCTCAAAATGTCGAAGGATGAAAAGAACACCGATTACTTCGATCGTATTTATTTTGCCCTTGGCGATATTGCTTTGAAAGAAGACGAAAAAGACCTCGCCTTGGAATACCTGAAAGTTTCAGTGGCTTCAACCACACAAAACATTACTCAGCAGGCCATTTCCTATTTCACCATTGCCGACCTATATTTTGACAAGCCAGAATACGAATTGGCATCTGCCTATTACGATAGTTCGTTGGCCATTCTACCTCCCAATCACAAGCAATTTTCTCATGTGTCTGGCAGACAATTGAGCTTGGCTCAGTTGGTCAAAAATTTGCGGATTATTAAATTACAAGACAGTCTTTTGGTATTGGGAGATTTATCTGACCTGGAGTTGGATGCCATGATTCAAGAATTGGTTGACGAGATTCAAGCCGGGGAAGAACAGCGGCAATTTGAAGAGGCTAATCAGCCAACGGCTCAGCAGGAATTGCAGCAGATCAATCAAAATCAGAATCAAGGCCTTCAGCCAACGGGTTCTACTTGGTATTTCTACAACACATCGGCTCTTAGCTTCGGTTCAAACAACTTCCGCCAGAAGTGGGGTGATCGAAAACGCGAAGACAACTGGAGGCGTAAGTCTAAACGACTAAACAACATTACAGAGTTTGTAAATGCCGCAGAAGAAACGGCTCCGGCCTCTACTTCGGAATTGCTTGACCCGAGTTTCTATAAAAAAGGGATTCCTAGAACGGATGCTGAGAAAGACAGCGCACACGTCAAAATTCAGAATGCGTTTTACGATTTGGGTTCAATTTACAAGGAGCAACTTTCGGAAGAGGAACGAGCCATACAAGCCTTTGAAGAATTGCTACAACGCTATCCTGATGGTGTTTGGAATTTGGAATCGTTCTATCAGCTTTACCGCTTATATAAAGCTACTGGCGATGAACGGAAAGCGCAAGATTATGCCAACCGCATCCTCCGCGAATATCCTGATAGTGAATATGCCAAGATTATAAAAGACCCAAAGTATTTGGAGAAATTGGAGCAGTTGCGGAGCCGATTGGATGATATGTATTACATGGCATTCGGTAATTACAACAAGAAAGAATATGAGCGCGTGATTGAAGCTGCCGATAGCGCTCTTACAAAGTTTCAAGAAGGCGATATACTGTCCAAGTTTGCCCTTTTAAAAGTGATGGCAATTGGCGCTACCGAAAAGCTGATTATTTATAGACAAGCCCTGGAAAGTTACATTGCCAAATACACTGCCGCTCCTGAAAAAGAACGTGCCGAAGAATTACTTCTTTACGTAAAGGCTTTGATGGGCGAAACGGTGCCAGACGAAGTTGTTGAAGACAAACCAAAGGAAGAAGAAGAAGAAGAAGAAGAAGAGCAAAACGATGAATACATATTTGATGTTGAGTCGAAGCATTATTATGCTTTGGTTGCTTCCGATTTGTCTGACGTGACTGGGCTAAAAAGTCGTATTTCCAATTTTAATAGCACCTTCTTTTCTATTGAGACGCTGACTATAAAAGACCTTCAATTTGGAGCAGACAAGAAGCTTTTGTTCGTGCAAGGTTTTAAGGAAACCAAAAAGGCAATGGACTATTACAACGCCATTTTAGCCGACACCACTGTATTTGAAGGCGTTGACCTTAATAAGACTGACCAATTCATCATTTCGCAAGATAACTTCACCAAGTTCTATAAGAAGAAGGAAATTCCGCCTTACGTGGAGTTCTTTATTACGAAGTATATTTTGAAGAAGGAGGAGTAATCCGGTTTACGGCACAAGTGCTACAAACAGAAACCTAATCTCGATAGACTGGGTAAGCATCCATCAACTGAACAAACTTAGGTTCAATGACCCACTCGCCTTTTTTGTCCAGTAACCCCCAAAGTTTTCCTTGCTTGGCTGTGGCAAATCCGTGTAAGAACGGTCTTACTACATCTAGTGTAGGTTCAATAACCCATTCTCCATTTGAGTCAACACACCCGACTTTTTTCGTGTTAGGGTCACGCTTTATTGCCAAACCTTCTGAGTAAGGGTAAATTTTTTGCTTTTTCTCTCCGTAGGTGATTTTTCCTTCGAGATTAACATAGCACCAATCTCGTTTTTCCACAACCATGGCAATTCCAGAAAATGGATCTAGGTATTTTGCATTTCTGAATTTTGGTTGAATTACCCACTCTCCATCCGTATTGATGAAACCAATCAGGTCTTGATCATTACGCGCCCAACAGTAACCACCCCAAAAGTTGCCTACGTCTTTGAATTGAGCTCGGATTACAACTTCTCCTTCGATATTTACAAATCCCCAAAGGCCGTTCTTTGTTCTAACTGCGGCCAACCCTTCGGTTGGGTCTTTGGCCCTCTCAACCTCAATCCCGTCAATTGGGGCGTCATCTTGGTTGGGTTTAACAATCACATAACCAGATTTGCGATGTTTTGCAACTGCAAACCCTTCATTGAAAAACGACATCCACGTATAATCTGATTTTGTAACCACCTTCCCCTCATGGTTCATGCCGTATCTATTAGACAAACGTTCGTTGCTACTGGCAATGAAAATACCGTCATAAAAACCCCGCATTTCCCGTGCGTAGTTGAATTTCTGAGGAACCATGTAAAGACTGGAAGACGTCTCTTCTGGAAGCGCATTGCCGTTGGCATCAAAAAAGATAAACGTTTTGGTCTTTCTGTCAGGATCATTCATGTTTTTCACCTTTTGGTCGTCCTTCAGGAAACCCAGAGAAACACCGTTTGGATCGAAACCAAAAGCTTGGATAAATTGAGGCGGAATGACCATTTCACCTTTTAAGTTGGCGTACCCAAACAAGTTGGCTCCTTCTGGGATTGCGGCTAATCGGTAATCATCTGGCTGTGCAAATGAACATTGAAAGAAAAGTAGTAAGGCAAAAAGATTTAGTAATCGAGACATTGAGTAAGTTTTAAAGATTGCATAAAGTAATTATTAATCCTGAAAATAAACTCGCTTCACCCGTGCCGAAACATTCGTAAGCACTTCGTAAGCAATCGTTTCTGAGTTCTTGGCAAACTCCTCAATCGGATAATCTTCTCCAAATATTACTGCATCATCACCTTCTTTACACGGAATTCCGGTTACATCAACCATGCACATATCCATGCATACATAAGTCTATGATAGCCCCAAGAACAAATGGTTCTGAAATGACTCCTTTAGCATACTATGCTTTACTCGCCACGTCTTTTGCATAAACCATTGCAAGATCTGGGTCATGTTCCCAAAAATAAATACCCGTTCCTAGCCAATCCCACGTATTCGCGCTTGCTTTCAGGTTTTGCTCCCCTTTCAGAATTTTCATGCCAACCGATTTGTCGCAGCCATGAAAACCGAGTACAAACGAAGGGTGGCTACCATACATCTATTTGGCCTTGTAGGATTTAGACAGGTTGCCAGACTCTGTTAAAATGCCGGCCATTTTCAGAAATTCTAAAGCTTTTGCCTTTGACGAACTCACTTGCTTGGTGCCTTTCTTAAGTACACTTAATTGTTCTTTGGTTTCCTTGTCGCTCATGGCTGTTGCTTTAAATTCAAATTAACGCAATTGCACTTGTTACAACCCGTATCAAATGCAAAAGTTTTCAATCAACAGGCAAGTAGAACAAAGGCTGAAATTATCCGTGAGATCAGGAAAAACTATCTGACTTTACGCATAGCCATTTGCCGATCTCCGTATCAAGCTCTTCCTGTCCCACAAAAAGACCTTGCGCTATCTGCTTTCTTGATTCCTGTATATCTGCCTGTTGTTCAGCGGTAAGAGAAATACGCTGCTTGTTGGATTTGGAATCCAGAATTGTTCTGATTGCCTCCAAAAAAGAAACATCATCAATCTCCGTGATTCTGTGAATCAATATGCTTTTGAGTTCTACTGCGTTCATTTCGATGGCTTTAAAGATAATGGAATTGAATTTCATTCCCGAAAGTAAACCAGCTTTTGGGAGTGTCCTCATTCGTGATGCCATTTCTCAGAGTCGTCAACTTTCAAAAAATTGACGACTCTCTCCCCAAAGAACCCCTCAATAAAGAAAACCGAAAAGCCAGAGTGGAATCTTCAATTTCCGTTTTCTGCAATGTGGATATGACAGAAAAACGGGAAAGTGTCATTTGGAGATTGCAAAAGCCAGTTCAGCTCAACGTCTTATTCTCTTTACGAGAATCTAATAAGACGGATTATTACTGAAAGCAAAACAGCCCGATCACTTCTCCACCCTGATGGCCTGATAGGCCGTATCAACCACCATCTTCAGCTCATAAGGCGCCACTTGCATTTCAACCATCTGCTTGTCTTCGTAAAGTTCTCCTCGCTTGTAGTCGTACTCTGCGCTTACGTTTCCTTTAGGGTCAAACACCTTCATGTGAAACGGCCCTTCGCACGATTTACCTGTAAGTATATAGGTTTGACCATCATATGTCTGTTTGCGTATCTCACCATCAAAATCGGAGGTAACATCAATATAAAAATCCGTAATGCGGGTTGGGTAATCGCAGTTGGTTTGGGCAAATAGATTCTGTTGCATTAATAGCATAAATCCACTAAGCATGAATATGAGTCCAACTTTCATCATCATTCTATTATTCAAGAAATACATATCAGAACAACTTTTCCAATTCTCCTGATGATGGCCGAGGCGCATCAATACTGATAACGTTCAGGTCTTTGTCTATTACCATATATCTAGGAATGGCGTTCACCATATACTGTTCCGTGTATTTCCCATTCTCTTTAGAAACGAACATATTGTGTTCAAACCCGAACTCTTCAGCCATTTCTTTCCATTCGTCCTCCTTACAGAAAACGCCTATGCTCACAAAATTCACTTCGCTGCCATACTTCTCTTCCATTTCCTTTAGGTAAGGCACCTGTGCCTTACATGGCCCACACCAAGTAGCCCAAAAATCAACCACAGTTGTTTTTCCCTTGAAGCTAGAAAGAGCCAATTCCTCACCGTTTAGGTCTATGCCGGTAATTTCAAGTAGCTTTTTCCCAACCAGTTCTTCCTTCAATTTATTGAATTGACGCTTGAAAACGATACCGGCCTTCTGACGTTTTCCCCCAGCTTCAGCCTGTTTTTTCTTTCCAGACCATACAGTGCTCATTTCCGGAAACAGCTCTTCGTAACCGTCAATCGTATTTTGAACTTTCATCGTAATCTCATCAACTCGTTCAAATAAGGCTGTCGTGTCCATTTTCTCATCTAAGCCAGCCAGACTGCTCGAGTTCATTTCACCTACAATCGCCAAAGCAGCTATTGCATTGTTCCGCTCCGCACCTTTTCCATAATATCGGATGGTTTCATCAAAGTAGGCCGTATGTAACGACAGCTGAATATCATCGCCTGGTAGCAGATAGAGCGAGGTAGCTTCTAGACCATCGAAAAACATCACCGATTTCGCACTATCAAGTGAGGTCTCAAGCTGGAACTCACCCTGTTTGTTTAGGGCATCCGAAGCCAGCACAATAACTTCCCAGCCGCTTTCGCCTCGCTCAGAATATTGCAGGAACACACTATCGCTGTTTGGCGAAATAATCTTCCCGGAAAGTTTAACGTTTTGGGCTGTCAGGTTCTGACAAAACAGGGCTGAAGCACTTAATAAAATGATGGTTCTTATTTGATTTTTCATGGTTGTTGTTGATTATTATTCTTGTTTTAGCACACCTATTCTCATGAGCTTATCGGCTTGCGTTGTTAGTTTGTTAAATTCAACTGCTTATTCCATCCAGCATTCTTTAAACTTCGCAGCAATATGTCCTGTGGGTTCTTTAATATCCATTTCACCTTTGAATGCACGCATGGTTAATCTTAATCTTTCAACCTCATTCGCATCATCAAGCGCCTTCTTCACATCATCTGTCATGGAATAGGCAAATTGAACATTTTGATCGAAAGCGCCTGCGACATTAACCCAATGAAAGACCAGCGAAATGCTATCTCCATTACTGAGATAAAGTATCGCGGAATCAACTTTTGGCGTGCAAACCAAATTCATATTGAGCGATCGTGCCGCAAATTCTATTAGTAGAAGTTCATCCATTCCTAATTTCAAGAATCTGAAGTAAATACGACCTGTGGAGTAATCGATATTTCTGGTTGTATCTTTAACACCATTTGAAAGGAGTTCTTTTTTAGTCATAAAACCCCTTGCAAGAGTATAATAACCTTTTCGACTATATTCATATTTGCATTGCGCCATAGAATCCTGTGCAAGCATTAGGATGATGCACACACCAGCTAAATATTTCATACTGTTCCTCATTAAATAGATTTCTTTGTCCTCAGTTTTCACTTTTGCTGTTTAAATCATCAATGCCTACTATTTCAATAACCTTCTAAATCCCCATCCATTTTAGTTCTGTGCCAAATGCGGTAGAAATACACTATCCCTGTTTGGCGAAAGAAATCTTACGCGGGAGTTTTATGTTTTGTGCAGTTAGGTTCTGACTGAGCAGAGCCGATACACAAAGCAGAACAATGGCTTGAATGTGATTTTTCATGGTTATACGGTTTTAACTTATGTTCAATATTATTTCATCAATACGATTCGTTCAATTCCCAATAATTCATTCCTAGACATTAAGCGCAGCATATACACACCCTCGGCATTTTCGCTCATATCAATACGGGTTCGGTCTGAGTTGATGCTTCCAGTTTTGATAAGCTGACCAAGGTTGTCAAAGACCTGATAATTACTTTGCTTTTTGAATTTCACGAACACCAATTCAAACTGACCATTACTTGGGTTAGGATAGATATTCACAGAATTACTTTCCACATCGGAAACGGAAACGGTTGATACTTGGAACTGGCTCGTTTCACAGATGGTATCTGTTGAACAAATGATGCAACCTGTCACTGATACGATGTACGGTCCAAAACCACCGTACGGATGAATTGGAGCCTCCAGGTTACTTGTGCCTCCATCTCCGAAATCCCAACTGACAAAATCGTAAGCGCCAATGTTTGTCAGGTCAAATTCCACATTAATGCCTCCTGAAACATACGTGTGGCTCCAGTTTTCCGAAGGTGTTGGCGCAGTACCCGAAATCACAGAAACCAGCACGTCATCCGAATTTTCGCAACTGGTATTTGCATCAACTACGGTTAGTGTGTATTGCGTTTCAACAGAAGGAGATGAATTTGTAGTGCATGAATTAGGGTTTCCGAGTCCGGTTGTAGGAGACCAAGAACAAGCCCCCGTACCCGAATTGTTCGTCAGCATGATACTATCACCACTACACACGGATAAATCAGAACCTGCATCGACAGATGGTAATGAATTAACTGTAACGACATTTGACGTTGAGCTTTCAGCACCACAGTCGTTGGTTGATGTAATGGAATAAGAACCACTCGCAGTTACCGATAGATTGGTGTTCGTTCCTACACTCGTATTGCCATTCGTCCAGGTGTATTGACAACCGACACAGCTGCCAACCGAAGCCGTAAGATCAACACTCTCTCCATCACAGAACTCTGTGTTTCCTGAAGCTATAACCGTTGGTACAGTCGGAGGAGAACTTTCTGAAACATTCACAGATTGAGACACTGTGCTGCATCCATTGGAATTAGTGACTTCCAACGTGTAGTTTCCAACTTGATTCGCAGGATAAGAATTGGCGTTTGCACCACCAATTCCATCAACACCTATATTCCATTGATAATCTGTAATACTTCCGCTGCCCGACTGAGCATTACCTGTTAAGGTTGTACTGTTAGCACTGCAGAAATAATTAGTCCCTTGTATTGAAACCGTTGGATTGTCATAAACAGTTACAGAAGTTGCAGTACTTGTGTTCGTACAGCCATTACCATCAGTAACGGTCACGCTGTAACTTCCAGATGTTTGAACGGTTAGGCTCTGACTACTTCCGTTTCCCGGGCTCCATGCATAACTATAACCGTTCGGGGCAGATAGTTGCACCGATTCCCCATTGCAGAACTGCAACGGACCATTAACAGATATGCCCGGTTGGCTAGGTTGTGCATGAACAACAATCTCCTGCGAATCTGTTGCGGAGCAGCCATTCACATTGGTGTATGTATATGAGACACTATGTATGCCGACCCCCGCAACCTGCGGATTGAATGAGCCACTTGAAACGCCTGGACCATCATATACTCCATTGATAGGGTTTCCCCCACTTAAAGCAACAGGAGAAGCATTAACACATACGCTCGACAAGACTCCTAGCGAAACGGCAGGAGCAGTACAATACTTGACCAGAATACCATCATTATTGTTTGCATTGGAATTGCTCATTCCGCCAACCCTGATTCCTTCTTGACTATCTACATGAAGGAATTTGGCAACATCAGAATTACTGTCTGGGCCGTTATAATCTACATGCCAAATTTCGGAACCGTCTGTATTTGACAACTTATATGTGGCAAAATCTTGACCATCATTTACAGCAACATAAACCGATGATTGAGTTTGATTATCAGGGAATATGGCTATTACTTCATTGGTACTTGCAAAAACTTTTTGCCATTGAAGGTTATAGTTCTCATCGTAACATAGAACAAAACCATTATACGCGATTGCAGTAGATGGATCGACATCCCTTTTTCCCGATATATAGATTTGTCCAGAGCCATCCACCACTAAATCAGTAAGGATAAAGTCGTCAATTCCAGTTGTTGTAGGGTCCCAAGTACCCCAATAATCACTTTCATAATTTCCAGTGACACCATTATTGTCCGTTCTGTAAATCTCAAATCGCTTTTGTGTACTTGCATTGTTCTGAAATGACTCGCATAGAATTAGAATCTCATCAAGAGATTTTTTGTGGCTCGCAATCGGTCGAACTATATCGGAGCCATTCTGGAAGGTTACAGTACTGGAATATTCAACTTGAGTCCCGTCAGTTTGTCGAATGCTAACACCCATATTTACCAACGCTCCATTCCATGAAGTCCAACTCGAATCCTGAGATATAAAAGCTATATTGTTATTGTTGAAGAAGTCAACAATTTTTGCTGATTGATGATCATTGAAAACATCTTCATATAAGAACATGACGTTTCCAAACTGGTTTGTGATGAGATATAGATAATCGGCATTTGTCCCTGTACCCCAGGTTTCCCCTCCGACTGCAATTCTCGTCCCGTCATTAGAAACCGAAAGCGAATTGAATATGTCATCACCATTAACATTAGGGTTGTTGTAGTAATTCACCCAAATTGCGTTACCGTTTCCATCAAGCTTCCCTATGATTGCATTTAACCCCTGACCAGAATGCGTAGCATTTCCAATCCAATAAACATTCCCCTGACCATCCAATTCAATATCAACACCCTCATCATATTGACTTGCTTCGCCATCAAGCCTATACGTCCAATCAATATCTCCCTGATTATCAACCTTGGAAACAATAATGTCGTAACTAGTTCCCTGTCCGATTGATTTTCCGATTAGGTAACTGTTGCCCTGTCCGTCAACTTCTATATCAACCCATTCATCTTTATTGTTTACGGTTTGGTTATTGTATCGGGCGTCCCAATTCATTTGGGGTTGTGCAAATGCTAGCATTGCGCTTGTCAAAAACGCGAATGTTGATAGTATTGATTTCATGGCTACGGTTTATTTAATGAGGTTAATAACGTCCGATGCAACCTTGTTGCCTAAGCGGTCAATCACTTTATTGGCCAATTCTGTTCTGCTGGGCGATGCAAGTTCTCCACTGTCATAGCCAGAAGGGATAGTGGCCGCTCGCTGATCACCCCGATAAGTCGACCAGTCGTTCTTCCACTCGAATGTTTCACGGAATTGATCCGAATCGAGCACACGACCAGATTCAACATTTATCATATCATACGATCCATTTATGGTTGCAATTGATCGCTTGTGGTGATGGTAATTATCTGCAGAAACCTCTCCCCAAACACTTTTCGAACGCCTTTTTCCATTAGAGTCAGTGTAATTCTGCGTACCTGTAATAACTCTTACCGTGTTCCTTCTGGATCCGTCATGAATTGTCTGTTTCTGTTCAGCCGCAACCTGCATCACCTTGCCTGTCACAATCAGATGAATTCCTGAAGCCTTACCAAAGGCGGCAATTGTCTGCTGATCAATAATATCATTGGTCATGTTAAGGTTGTGCTCTTGGATGACCACATCCAATTGATCTCGTGTGTAGATTTCAATAAACTCCATAGCAGCATTGTTATTCAGAATACCAGCCCGCAGTTTATCTGAGGTCATTTCGCCTACTTCGCCAAAAGTTCTTACCCCACTTTTATTTATGAAAGGAAGGATGGCAACGCGAGTGGTCGCATTCTTTCTTGCCTCAGCATAAAGACTTTGGCCGTCCTTGTAGCCACCAGTATAATCCATGGCTCTTCCGAATTCTTTTGCAGCATTCTTCTGGTTTTCTCGTCCAGCAAGTTGTCTTAACTTAAGACCTTCTTTATAATGCATCTCTGTTGCCAAAACAATGGCCTCGTCTAACTTTATTCGAGCCTCGTTCATTTGACTTGCAACACTTACTCGGTCAAACTCTAGCGGTACTTTTTGCTTAGGTATAATTCTCACTATCTCTCTACCCTGTCGATCCAAATCACGTATCAACTTATACTTCTCCAATACTGTCTCTCGGTCATTTACCGTTCCGTCACCAGTAAATTGCCTGCTTCTATCCTTCAAATCATTTATTTTATATCGAAGGTCTTCCATGGCCATATTGAAGGAAACACTAAGCACTTTCTGAGCCTTTTTCTTTTTCGGCCTTACGCGTAAAAAGGAAATGGCCTTGAGAGTAGCATTTAAGTAATCTCCTTGCTCATAATACTTTTCCATGTCCCGATAATCTCTGTTCGGGTCTTGAGAAAACGAATTGAAGCTAATCAAGCCGAATAGAAAAATAATCAAAAGAGGGTTCTTCATGGTCGGTCGGTTTTTAAGGTCTATTGTCGTAGGTAAGTTAGCGTCCCAAAGACCAGAACATCATTGTCGCAGGTAAACGTTTCGGTGAGGGTTTGTGAACCGGTTTGCCAAGCCTCATTGCATTGCTTAACTCTTGTACCTGTAATAGTGATTCCTGATGAGCCTGTCGTGTAGGATAACTCCAAAGTTGACTGATAATCGGCACCATCCGTACAAGCACTTGGACAATTGTTTGTTTGTATCGTTCCTGTGCCATTGGAAGCAAATGTCAATCTGACCTCGGTTGCACAATACCCCGTATTGGTCTTCCAAGTACCTACAAGGCAGTTTTCTTGCTCCTGTTCTTGTATCTCTTCCTTGGTGCATCCGATAAACGTGGCAATCAGCAGAAAGGCCATCAATACATGGGTGATTTTAATCGTTTTCATATTCATTGTTTTTATTGTTCAACATCCCAACGTTACAAACCCTACTAACACCCATGCGGGTGTTTCTCCCAATCTTACTCAATTTTGGCAAAGGTGTACACGAATGTACAACAAAATGCTAAATTATCACAACTCATACCCACTGTTCATATAATCTTCAGTATTTTCATAATCACTAAAACAGCCTCTTCTTTGCTTCTCACCTCCAGTTTCGTGTAAATCTTGCGTATGCGCGCTTTAAGTCCATCCTCACTCAGGTTCAGTTTCTGAGCAACATCTTTGCGATTCAAACCATAATCATCAAACCACACATAGATGACTACAGCATCACGCTCATCCAGTTTATCCAGCAATTCGCGGTTAATGGCTTCAATGTCTAGATACTCGGTTGAGGGTTGCAGAATTCCCCGCACATGCTTTCCTTGATTTGTCATAGCACAAAAGATATTTGTGCCAAACTAAAACGCCAGTCAACACCCGCGTGGGTGAAATTGGCAATGTGTTCCTAAAACAGTGGCTTTTGCCTTTAATCTAAAGTGATTGAAAAAAGAGACCCTTCCTTCGTCAGGGTGACAAACGGAGACAGCAATAACTATTTGCTTCCTTAAAATTGAACAGGTCTCATATTATGAAAGACAACACCGTTTTCCTCAGAACTACTTGCCCCCAAGCATTCCCATGATTTTTTTCACCGCAGCCTCCTTTCCGCTTACACCCAGTTTGTCGCGGATCTTGTTCATGCGGGTTTTGAGGGCATTATCACCTATAAATAAACTTGCGGCCGTTTCCTTTCGTGAAAGTCCATAGTCCTCAAACCATACCCGTATCACCTCCATATCGCGCTCGTCAAGTTCGTCCTCAAGTTGTGCGTTCAATGCTTCAAAATCCAAATAATCCACCGAAGGTTTCAATATTCCGTCTTGTAGCTGGTTGCGTTTCATCTTAAACAACTCTATTTCGCTCAGCAAAGACCGCACTTCGGCTTCGTGCCTTTTGCGGTCTCGTTTCCGTGCTACCGCCAAGGCAATGGAAACCATTATGGTAAGAAGAAGGATGATACCAATACCGATTACCGTTCTGTTGTGGCGGCTTACTTTTAGCTGGAGAAGTTGATTCTGCTGTTCCTTCTTATCCGCTTCATACTTTTCACTCATCTCTGCCAGCGATTGTATTCTAGAAATGGTCAGAATAGAATCGCGTATGATAGAAAAGGTGTCCAGGTGAGAATAGGCCAAGTCCATCTTTCCCATCATCCGATAGGTTTCCGAAATACTTCGGTGGTCTGATGCCACATGGTCGCTATACGTTCCAAATAATTGTTCCCTCACTTCCTTGGCAAGGACAAACTGGTTCAATGCCTGCTCATGTTTGCCTACGCGGTTATACGCCCTTGCCAGCAATCTGCGCCCAGTTGCAATGCGCTTGTCGTTTGCATCAAAATGCTGCAACTCCAACGCTTGTGCCTGTTCATGCATCTCAATTGACTTCTGATAATCACCGAGTTGTTCATACACATAAGCCATGTTGTCCCAAAGCGTTGCCATACGCGGGCTTTCGAGCCCATAAGCCTGAACAAACTGTTGCTCCGCCTTCTGATATTCCTTCAGTGCTTCGCTGTGCTGCCCCATGTCAGACAATATCAGTCCCATACCATTGTAAGCACTAGCAAGATCTAGGGGGTTTTGGGGATTCTGGTTCTCATACGCTTTTACAGCGCGTTGCCTGTAATCCAATGCCCGCTCATGAAGTTCCATTTCAGAATAGGTGGACGCAAAATGGCTATAGACCAATGTGGCAAGCGGACTGCTCTGACCGAAATTCCGTACAGCAATACTCTCAGCACGATACATCAACGGCAAAGCCTCTTCATATTTTTCCTTATAGGAATAGAGCTTGGCAATATTGAGAAGTGTCTTGGCGATGTTCTCGGCATATTTCACCGTATCCTTTTCAAAACCCGCCAACGCTCGCTCCATATAATATTCGGCCGTATCAAACTTGCTCACTTCACGATACATATATCCCAAATTCACAAGCATGGAACTGAGTTCAATATGTCCTTCTCCCAACTCTTCTTCTGCAATGCAAAGAGCATCTTCCAGAATGGTGATGGCCGTATCGCGGTCATTGAACTTGCGTAACCAATAAACCGCCTCCAAATTCAGAATTGAACTCATATCTGTTGACCTGTCAGAACCGATGGAGACCAACCGATTCTTAATGGAGTCTATATGATGCTTGGCTTCGGAGAGGTCGCCTGTCACATCAAAATGATGGACGATAAGTGCTGACTGCTCCGCCACATAAAGACTGTCCTGATTAGATAATTTCTGGTTGCGTGAATTCCCGGGACTTTCGTTATTCTGTTGACAAGAGGCGAATAAGAACATGGCCGCAATCAAGTAAAAACCAGCTTTTTTCATGCTGTTAAAGTAGTGTTTACCATAAAATGAGGTTTCCTTTTTCCAGATATTGGAAATGACAAATCTCTCTGATGTATGAAAATGCCGCAGCCTTTTAGAGTCGTCAACTTTCAAAAAGTTGACGACTCTCCCCTAAGAATCCCGCAATCCGCGTTCATCCGCGCCACCCGCGTATTCTCGCCTCGCGAGAATCAGCGTTCCATTTTTTCCCATTGAGCGTAGCGAACCTTTGCGCCTTCGCGTCTTTGCGTGAAAAAAACATGAGCGAAGCGAACAAACCAGCATTCCAATCACTCCTGAAAATAAACTCGCTTCACCCGTGCCGAAACATTCGTAAGCACTTCGTAAGCAATCGTTTCTGAGTTCTTGGCAAACTCCTCAATCGGATAATCTTCTCCAAATATTACTGCATCATCACCTTCTTTACACGGAATTCCGGTTATATCAACCATGCACATATCCATGCATACATTGCCAACAATTGGAGCGCGATGCCCATTTATTAATACGCTGCCTTGGCGCTGTCCGTTCTTCCGACTGAGTCCATCAGCATAACCGATTGGAAGTGTGGCAGAATGCATTTCGGATTTTACTTTTTCGGTTCGGCCATATCCAATCGTATCGCCAAGTTTAAGTTGGTGAATTTGCGAGATGGTGGTTCGAAGCGTACTTACGTTGCGCAACATTCCTTTAATAGGACTTTCAGGCGCCACGCCATATAAACCAATACCTAAGCGCACCATTTCGTATTGGGCATCTGGGAACCGAATAATCCCAAAAGAATTGCAGATGTGCCGTAAAATCGGATAGTCGAAGTGCGAAAGAATAGCATCACTCATTTTCTCGAAAAGAGCAATCTGCTCCCGACTGAATGTGTCTTCTTCTTGGTTTTCGCTTGCAGCAAGATGTGAAAAAACAGATGCCAATCGAAGCTGAGAATTGTTCTTAATGCGCACCACCATTCCGTTGATATCACGCTCGGAAAAGCCGAGGCGGTTCATACCCGTGTTCAACTTAACATGAATGTTGAGCGGAGAAGCCAGTTCGCCTTTCCGCTTAATGGCGTTCTCCAGTAATTGCAGCGAACGAACACTAAAAATTTCGGGTTCCAATCCATACTGAATCATCACGTCAAAACTCTGTTCTTCGGGACTGATAACCATAATTGGCAACGAAATACCAGCCTTGCGTAGCTCAATGCCCTCATCAGCATAAGCAACAGCCAAATAATCTACATGATGGAATTGCAACACATTTGCAATCTCAAAACTTCCGCTGCCGTAACCGAATGCCTTTACCATTGCCATCAGCTTGGTTTCAGGCTTTATCATCGAACGTATGAGATTGAGGTTATGCACCATCGCCCCAAGGTCAATTTCTAATACTGTCTGATGTGTTTTATGCTGCACAATTTGGCTGATAGCCTCGAAACCAAAGCTTCTTGCTCCTTTCAGTAAAATGGTTTCGTTGTAAAACTTATCGTGATTATAGGCTTCTAGAAATGCTTCTGTTGAATCAAAAAACTCACTGTTTTCGTTAAACAGTTCTGCCTGCCCAGAAATGTGATTTCCAATGCCAATAAGCCGATTAACCTTCTTCTCTTTTACCAACTGCGACACTTCTGCGTAAAGCTCCTCGTCCGAACGTCCAGTTTGAAGAATATCTGACAGAATGAGCGTGCGTTTTGGATGTTGATGCTGCTGCGATAGGAAATCTAACGCAATAGCGATGGATTGTAAATCGGAATTGTACGAATCGTTGATTATCGAACAATTGTTGATTCCTTGCTTTAATTCTAACCGCATAGCAACGGGCACCAGCTGCTCCATTCGCTTGATAATGTCATCATTATCCAATCCCAAATACAGCAGTGTTGCCCAGCAATGAATGGCGTTTTCTATTGAGGCTTCATCCGTAAACGGAATTGTTATCCGAAGAAAATTATGCTGATAAATGCCTTGAATTTCGGTCTGTCCGTCTCGCTTTTCTATTCTGCCAATTTGCAAATCGGCTGCGGTTCGTCTGCTCCACGAAAAAAACTTAGGCTTTGATGTAAACGGGTATTGATTTAACTCTTCTTGAATTATCAGATAGTCCTTGCAATAAATGAGGGTATCCACATTCTGAAAAAGGTCGAGTTTCTCTCTCGCCTTCTGATTGCCATCCACAAAATTCTCATCGTGGGCCTGTCCCAAATTAGTGAAGATGCCAATGGTAGGACGAATAATTCCTTCCAGTTTTACCATCTCTCCGGGCATGGAAATACCTGCCTCCATTACGCCCAGGTTGTTCTCAGATTTCATCCTCCAAACCGAAAGAGGAACTCCAACCTGAGAGTTATAACTCTTTGGACTTCGAACAATATTGTAATTGGAACTAAGTAGCTGATACAGCCACTCTTTAATAATGGTCTTTCCGTTACTTCCGGTAATTCCGATAAGTGGATAATTGAACTGCGCACGTTTAGCAGCAGCCACAGCTTGCAATGCAGCAAGCGGATTTTCAACCCGGATGAAGAAGGCATCATCCAGCTTTTTCGAAACTGCATATTCCGTATTTACCACAAAAGCACGAACGCCTTTTTCATAGAGTGGTTCAATGAAGTTATGCCCGTCATGCCGATTCCCCGAAATGGCAAAAAACAACGACTGCGCAGGTAAAACCACTTTGCGGCTATCAATAGCCAGCTCTCGAATAAAAACGTCTTGGAAATCGAATGGACAAGGAACTTCGAGAACAGAAGCAATGCCTCGTAACGTCTCCAGTTCTCCCATCAGTTTTCGGCTGTATTTGACTTTCCACCCTTGATACTTGAAGCCTGTTTATAACAGCTTCGGCACAGCGGCTCGTAATTTTCCTTTTCGCCTAAAACCACTAAGCCATCTTCCTGAAGCAAGCGATGAGAATGATTTGCCAACTCGCCACAACGCATACAAATGGCGTGAACTTTAGTGACATATTCGGCAGTTGCCAACAAGTCTGGAACAGGGCCAAAGGGTTTGCCGAGATAATCCATATCCAACCCAGCAATAATCACTCGGATGCCACTATTTGCCAGTTGGTTACATACATCTACCAATCCCATATCGAAGAATTGAGCTTCATCAATTCCCACTACTTGAACATCATCGGCCAAAATGAGAATATTGCTTGAATTAGGAACGGGTGTTGATTGAATCGCGTTTGCATCATGCGACACTACCTCTGTTTCATCGTATCGAGTATCCACCGCAGGTTTAAAAATTTCGACCTTTTGCTTTGCGAATTGCGCACGCTTTAGCCTACGAATTAGCTCTTCGGTTTTTCCCGAAAACATAGAGCCGCAGATTACTTCTATCCAGCCCTTTTTTGTTGATTTATTCCTTGAATTCTCTAAGAACATTACCTTGGTTAGGGTCTTTTGATGATTACTTTTGAAAGTGCCCTGATGCAATACAAAACTAAGAAAAGCGTTAAATCCTAAATCGAAAAAATCCCTAACTAATGAGCAAACTAAAGGACCAGTTGAACAAACTAGATGAACGAGTAGACGAACTGGGAAACAATCCTTCAGAATTAGCGAAAGATGCTTTGCTTGCCGAGGTTAGAGCCTTTTACGATGTTGTTAAAAACACACCGGTTAATACCGATACAAAAACAACGAAACCAGCAACTATTACAAAAGAACAGAGCGCTCCTAAACCTGTAGAGCTGGCAGAGGTAAAACCGGTTAAAGAGGAAAAAAAACCTGAGCTAGTAGCCAAGAAAGTGGAAGAGCCGGTAATTGAGAAAGTCAAAGAGCCTGTTGCCCAAGCGACAAAGAAAGTGGTTGTAGAAACGCCAAAAGCGGAAGAAAAGCCAAAGGCCGAGAAAGAACCGCTAATAGGTAAAGATGAACCAGATACTAAAGCTTCCGACAAGAAGATATTAGCGGGCCAGTTCAATAAGGAGCCGCTTGCAGACCTCCGTTCGGGAATTCCTTTGAACGAGAAGTTTGGGATTATTAGAACCCTGTTTAAAGGAAACGCTTCTGATTTTGGAGATGCGGTTCTGAAACTGAACAATGCCGTCAACGCAAAGGAAATGACGCATTATCTCGAACTGCTTTCGCAACGTTTTGAGTGGGATGTAACGTCTGAGGCCTACACGAATTTTATGGGATACGTAGACCGTAAAATGATGTCTTTGGAATCATCAAACACGAATGCCGATTAATAGGAAATCATCGATTTGATCGTTGTCACCCATCCAATCAGTTAAGGTTTTTTCAAACTCAAGTTTTTGGTTGTCCATGGGTTTTTGATGGATTTCGATCAATAGACTTTTCAATCGTTTGTAGCCGAACTTCTTCGACTTTTCTCCACCGAACTGGTCGGAAACACCATCCGAAAAGAAGTAAAACGTATCTCCTTTTAGAAGGTCGAATTCGTGTAATTCATAGTTTCTCACATCTTCGTGCATAATGCCACCAATGTTAAAATGATCGCCCTTAGTTTCGGATAATTCTCCATTTCTGATTAGATATAAATAGCGATTTGCTGACGAGAAATAAAGCTTGTCCTCATCGTGGTTAATGACGCATAGTGCAATGTCCATTCCATCGTGGTTGTCTGTTTCGCCATGCTTCTGTTTCAATGTTCCTTGAATTTCTCGATGCAAGCGATTTAAAATTTCGTCAGGCTTCGTTCGTCTTTCCACATTCACAATCTGATTGAGGTGGTCGTTTCCAATCATACTCATAAACGCACCTGGTACGCCATGACCAGTACAATCCACGGCAGCAATAAAACTTGTGTTTCCTTGTTTTGAAAACCAGTAAAAATCGCCACTTACAATTGCTTTTGGACGATAGAAAACAAAACTTTCTGGCAAGGCCGCCCGAATTTCTTCCATCGAAGGCATGATTGCGTCTTGAATTCGCTTGGCATACTGAATACTTGAAGTAATCTCGGAATTCCTCTCTTCTACGGTTTTCCTCTGTTGCTCAATCTCTTCATTCTTACGCCCTAACTCCTCGTTGGCCTTTTTCTTGGTTCTATACCGACCGTAAATTAGAACTAACAGTAATACCGCAAGAATTGCAAATGCAATAATCATATTGCGAATCGCGGTTTGCTTGGTCAGTTTAAGGTCTTGAACTTCCTTTTCTTTTCCAAGCAGTTCGATTTCACGTTGCTTTTGTTCGGTTTCAAACTTTACTTGCATTTCTGCCAACTCACGCGAACTAACCCCCCGCTCCAAACTATCACGAACTGATTTTGCGAGCTGCTGGAAATCGTACGAACGCTCGAATTCACCGGCATCAGCGTATGTTTGAGAAAGCTTCTCAAACACACTAATCTGATCCTCCGTACTGCCATATCTCTTAGATTCGCGCAAGGCTCGTGTTAAATAACCCAGACCGACATTTGGCTGCTTTTTCTCTGTGTAAATCTCGCCTATCGAGGTAAGCGTAATTGTACTGTAACTGTGGTCTCCAATTCGTTTCTGAATCTTTTCAGCATCTAAAAAGTACGCTAGACTCTTATCCAATTCACCCACTTCCTTGAAGTATGCGCCAAGGTTATTCAGCGTACTTATTTGTCCTTGGTCGTCACCAATATTCTTCTGTAATGCAAGCGCCTTTTCCGTATTGGAAAGTGCCTTTTCTTTATCCCCCATGACAAGGTAAACCCCACCAATGTTGGAATACTTACCTGCCATTGAGTTCTTGTCACCCAGCTCATCGCTTAGAGCCAACGAATTCTGATAGAACTCCAACGCCTGGTCAAACTTTTCTTGCTGGTAATAGACATTGCCAATATTATTGAGCGTATTTGCCTCCCCTACCTTGTTTCCAAGGTCTTGGAAGACTGATAAAGCAGTTAGGAAATTTTCTAATGCACGTTCTTGATTTCCATTTCCGCGATGCACAATACCCATGTTATTCAACGCATTTGCCACACCAATTTTATCCCCTATTTGCTGAAATAATTTGAAGGCATTTTGATAATAAGCCAACGCGCGATCAAGGTCGCCTTGGTTCTTGTAAACTAGCCCCAGGTTGTTTAATGAACTTGCAACGCCATCCTGGTCATTAATGTCTTGACGAATGGTTAACGACTGATCGTAATTGGAAACCGCTTTACTATACTGTCCTTGTTTGAGGAATACGTTTCCTATGTTGTTAAGCGAAAGTGCCTCGTCTTTTCGTGCACCCTTTTTTCGGTCATTTTCCAAAGCTCGGTTATGAAAACTCAGTGCCTTTCCATAATCTCCTTTTAGCCGATTGGCTGTACCCGTATTATTGTAAATGTGACTTATGCGCGCATTATAGCCGATTAAAACGCTCAACCTCAGGGCTTCTTTACTCAAATCCAACGATTGGTTTGGATTGATTCGCAACAATAGTTCGCTGGTTTCCACTAGCGCGTCAACGCGTGCAGGACTTCCCTCTTTTAGCGTGGTTTTCAGAAGCCGATTCAAGCTATCAACTTGTGCCTGCTGTGCGTTTGCACCAAATGCAAACAAGAGTAAAAGGCCGAATACGAAGGGTAAAAGTGTTCTGCACATGGATAGCAATTACGCCTAAAGTTAAAGTCGAATCCCCAAAAGCATCACATCATCAATTTGTTCATCCTTTTCTCCCTTCCAATCATCAAACGTTTTAGTGAGTTGTACCGACTGCTCTGCGATGGGAAGCTGCTTAGTTTCATTCAAGAATTCGCGCACTCTACGAACCATGAATTTCTTACCCTTAGGGCCTCCGAACTGATCTACAATTCCGTCTGAAAACAGATACGCAACCGTATTCCCCTTAATTCGGTGCCTGTGGTTTTCAAACGCTTCTTTTCTGCGTTGTTCTGCGCAACTAATAGATAGTTTGTTTCCCTCAATTTGAATCAGCTCGCCATCCTGCATGATAAATAATGGACGCTGAGCACCAGCAAAATCGACCGCTTTTTGCTTACGGTCAATGCGAATAAGAACCATATCCATTCCCTGGTCGCTTTCAAATTCCTTCGCACTTTGAGCAAATGCTAGCTTAATTCCCTTATCCATCTCAGCAAGAACCTCGGCTGGATTGTCAATCTTCTTTTCAATAATAATCTGATTCAAAAGGTCTGTTCCAATCATACTCATGAAAGCTCCAGCCACTCCATGTCCCGTACAATCCACAGCGGCTGCCCATGAAATATCACCTTCTGAAAACACCCAATAAAAATCACCTCCAACCGTGTCTTTCGGACGATAGAAAACGAAGTGTTCATCAAACGCTTCTTTCATGTCTTCCTCAGAAGGAAGTACTGCCATTTGGATGTTCTTGGCATAGTCAATGCCTTCCATAATATGTTTATTCTGGCCTTCAACAATTTCTTTCTGCTCGCGCAATTCTTGAGTCCGCTCGGTCACCGTTTCCTCCAGAATTCGTTTTTCTTCAAGTAATCTTCGCTCACGTATTTTGATGTACGCATACGTGATGATTAGCAAGACAATTACCCACCCCACATAAAAGCTAATCGTTTTCCAAATAGGTGGCGTAATTATCAACTTGAATTCCACAGGTTCGGAGCACACACCTGAATCATTACACGCAACCAACCTAAATGTAAAATCGCCCGGTGGCAAATTCGGATAGCTTGCATATTCAGCATTGGTGGATGGGTTCCAAGTCGTTTCATGACCCTCCAAAATCCATCTAAATTGAACCCCTTTCGGATTTCGATGATGAATTCCACGGAAGTAGAATTGCAACGAATTCTGGGTGTGATCGAGTTTCAGATCTTGAGGTAGTCCGTTAGCAGAAACCGTGTAATCCAAGGATAACCAATCCATCTCCTTAAAGAACAGCTGTAGATTAGTGAGCAACAATCGTGGTTTTTCTAGGCTCGATAACTCCTCAGACGGAACGTAGCGTACAATTCCTTTACTTGTTCCAATCCAAAGTGTATTTTCTTGGGCTAGCATTACGCCTCGCTTACACGCAGAACCTAGAAACCCATCTCCGCTATCGAATTCGATAACCTTTAAGAAATCTCCTGTTATTGATAATTTATGGAGCCCATTTGTGCCTCCAAGAAAAAGGTCTGACCCAAGAAAAGCTACTGATCTAGCCGATGAACTACGAAGCACATTATCAGCTTCAATCGCATTTACAATTCCATCTTTAAACAAGAAAAGACCATCCGACTGAGTGGCAATAGCCAAGCCCATTTCTCCAATCGCAAAATCTGTGATAGACGACTCAGAATCCACATCAATTTCACCATCAACATTTCCATTCTTTAATAGGAAAACATCCCCCATTGCAGTTCCGAGATAGACTGTTCCATCATCAGCCAACTGCATTGAAGTAATATGCTGGGAATCCATATCATCGGAAACAAAAATGTTTCTGAACCCACTTCCATCATACTGGCTTAACCCGTTTGGTGTACCTATTAGAAGATTACCCTCCGAGTCTTGTAACAGACAATTTATGTTGTTGTCAGCCAATCCGAATTCATCAGAATAGATGTAAAGCTTCTCTCCATCAAATTGAAAAAGTCCGCCAAAATCCATGGTTCCGAACCAGAGATTACCATCACCATCTTCTGCGATAGAGCTTATTTGGCGATCATTAATATCTGGATCATCGAAGGCTTTCATAAAGGTCTCACCATCAAACTGAAGCACTCCGCCAGCCTCGTTCGCTGCCCAAAGAATTCCCTTGCTGTCGCGATAGAGAAAACTTGGTTCAATGTCGAGTTCGGATGTAGAGAAATAATGCGCAAACGCCAAATTCTGTATTCGAACCAATCCCTTTTGAGTTCCAAGCCATACGTTTCCTTCGGTATCAATAAAAACGGACAGCAATTCATTATTTGGTAGTCCGTTCGCTTCTGTCAACTGCAGCAGTTCTGCGTTGCGAACCCTGTTGAGCCCACCGTATGTTGCCAGCCAGATGTCGCCATTTTCGCCAATGGCAACCTCATTCACCTGGCTATTGCTCAGGCCATCCATAGAGGATGTGTTCTTAAACGAATTATCTTTCCAAATACTTAGACCACCAAGTGTTCCCACCATCATGTGACCATTTTTGTTTTTCAAACTCGTCACGTAGTTGTTCACCAACCCGTTTCCCATGTGGATTTGATGTGTCTTCTTACCATCAATTACAGTAAGTCCAGAACCAAATGTTCCTATCCAGATACCGCCTTGGTCATCCTGCGAAATCGCTTGGGTATTATTGCTAACAAGTCCGTTATCCGTGGTTAAGTTGGTCAATACCGCTCCATCAAATCTGGAAACACCGCCAAACGTTGCAACCCAGATTTTACCTTTTCTGTCTTGAAAAATGTCGTGAACCTCATTATTCGCGAGTCCATTTTCCTCAGAAATACGTTGTATTGAATCAGGATAAATTATAGAGATTCCAGCGGTTTGGTGTCCTACCCAAACACGGTTTTCACTATCGCAGAAAATAGTTGTACAGTTGTTCTCGGCAAGTCCATCTCTTCGCACATAATTGACGAAGTTCTTTCCGTCATAGCGGCTAACACCAGTATTTGTAGCCACCCAGATGTAGCCTTCCGCGTCTTGGGTAATATCATTTACCTGAATACCGGCGATTCCACTTTCGCTATCGAGAATAACTAGGTCATAGACCTGCGCCTTCACACCCAAATTTGAGCTGAAAAATGCGCTAATAAGAAGAATAACGGGTAAGAGTCTTGCCAATTCCAAGTGATAAGTTCCTAGTTTCTTGTAGCCCAAATACGGAATAAAGAGGAATAAGTTCGGAATTATCGCTTGGAGAGAAAATCCTTAAACCAAAGACCAGAATCTTTAACCGTTCGTTTCTGTGTTTCAAAATCGACATGAACCAGCCCAAAACGAGGGTGATAGCCTTCCGCCCATTCAAAATTATCCATCAAAGTCCAGCAATAATAGCCTTGCACATTTACGCCTTCGCGTTTGGCGCGTAACACTTGCCTCAGGTAATCCTGATAGAACTTTTTACGTTGATGATCATGGACGAAATCACCCTCCACTACATCTGGAAAAGCACTTCCATTTTCAGTCACAATAATCTTGTCAATCTTCTCATACTTGTCAAAGTACTTGAGCATTTTATAGATGCCCTCTGGATGAACTTCCCAATTCATTTCTGTGATTTCGGGACGCGGTTTCAGGTTTTTCGGAGCTATTGGAGTTCCAGCCATCCAGGGAACAATACCATTGGCTTTTGTCACCATCCGTGAGTAATTCTGAAGACCGTAAAAATCAAAATCAAATTCTACGCGCTTCATGTCTCCATCCAAAATGTATTTCTCCATTTTACGAAGCATTGGCAAATCTTCCATCGGATAACCCAATCCTTGTGGGGGCTCGATGTAAAGACGGTTCACTAAAGCATCAAACCGTCTTGTGGTTTTATCATGTCTGTTTTTCTCGTTAACCGGGTCAATTGGTGAACAACTGAAAGTGGTGCCAACATTTGCACCTGGTACATTGGCTCGGATTATTCTTCCGCCATCTGCTTGACACATGGTAGAGTGATGACATGTTGGAAGAAAGTTCTTCGGCCACATTTTACCTGGGGCATGCATTCCTAGCATATAACCTACAATGGTGAATGAAGCTTGTTCATTCATCACCATCCAGTTCTTCACTTTGTCTCCGTATGTTCTGGTAATGAGGTCCGCATACTCTTCAAACCAATTGGTTACATCTCGGTTTTGCCATCCGCCTTTGTCCTCTAACGCCTGTGGTAAATCCCAATGATAAAGCGTCATCCAAGGTTGCACGCCTTGCTCCAAACACGAATCAATTACACGATGATAGAAATCCAGCCCTTTCTGGTTTACTTGTCCTGTTCCATTAGGCAAAACACGCGCCCAAGCCGTGGAGAAACGGAACACATCCATGTTCATATTCTTCACCATACCAATATCTGAGTGGTAGTTGTGGTAGAAATCACAGCTTACATCTCCATTCTGATTTTTATGAATATTCCCCTTTTTATGGGTGAATGTGTCCCATATAGACGGGCCTTTCCCTTCCTCGTTCCAAGCGCCCTCTATTTGATAAGCTGCGGTTGCAACACCCCACAAGAAATCATCACCAAAATCGGCAGCGGTAAAATCTAACCCTCCAGGTAACGACAACCCAGAAGCGTAAGGCGCCAATGCCAAACCAGCACCACCCATCATTGCTCTTCGAATTGCTTCTCTTCTATCCATGCTTTATTGTTGAAATCCGTTCAAAAATACCTTTCTGAATTTGGCAAACGGTCTTTGAAAGGGCTAATTTTGTAGCAAAATCAAAAGAGATGAAATTCGGTGTAGTCATTTTCCCAGGTTCTAATTGCGATCACGACATGATTTATGTCCTCCGCGACATCATGAAACAGGAAGTTGTTGAGCTTTGGCATAAAGATCACAACTTACAAGGTGTCGATTTTGTGGTATTGCCGGGTGGCTTCTCCTTCGGAGATTATTTGCGTTCTGGAGCCATTGCACGCTTTTCTCCCATTATGAAAGAGGTGATTGAATTTGCCAATAATGGAGGTTATTTGCTAGGTGTTTGTAATGGCTTTCAAGTGCTTTGCGAAGCTGGTCTTCTTCCTGGAGCGCTACTACATAACGACACGCAGAAATTCATTTGTAAGAATGTGAACATCCGTTGCGAGACTGCGGATTCATTAGTTACTAATCAGATGAAGCCAGGTGCTGCAATGAACATTCCTATCGCCCATGGCGAAGGACGATTTTATGCAGATGCCGAAACTTTGACAGAACTTCAGACTAACAATCAAGTGCTTTTTCGCTATTGCGATGAAAATGGAAAGTTGGATGACGCTGCCAATCCAAATGGTTCGGTAAGCAACATTGCTGGCGTTACCAATAAGAGAAGGAATGTATTTGGAATGATGCCGCACCCTGAGCGTGCAGCTGATGAAAACCTTGGAAACATGGATGGCAAAGCGTTATTCGAGTCTATTTTGACTGGGGTTACTACTTGACAAGTCATTTTCTCAGCAACAGATAAATCGGTTGCACACTGATGGTGTTCTGTTTTACATAAGACAGCCTTCGAAACTTTTACACAGGCGGTATAGGTTAGAGGATCTGCGCATCTCAATCTTCATGTAATCTGGATTCCTCTTGAAGTTTTTCTTGAGATTAATTCAAGTATCTTGTATCTTCTCAAATGAATTAACCAGTGTGCTTTCAAGAATATGAGTTACTTTGAATCATGTTTAGCAGCAGTGACAACATTGGGTGTTTTTGGCTACTTGCTTAGGCTTGGAATTAAAGATTTATATGGCAATCCTCATAATTCAGGAATACCTACATGGGTAAAAAGAGGGCTAGTCCTCGTGGGGTTTGTTTTAGTTCTTGGAATCATTTTGACCCATAGTATTTCTACCCCTTTTGATGTTGCGTGGGTAGGTTTGATGTGCGCATTATCGCTTGTAGCGTATTGGATTATTGTTTCACAGCTGACAAGAATACACTCTAAGAATCTACTCTATAGATTATTTCCAAGTAAAAATTTGAAGAAACTTAAAAGTCTTTTGAACTCATTGGATAAAAAACTCAATAACCCTTCATTTACTATCGTGAGACAAAAAATAGAAACATGGGCGATAAAAAATCCGAATGATTTAAAAACAATACTAAGCCAAAATATTGACCACGAACTTTGGCTTATTGGCCATACAGCAAATATTTCTGGTGACCTTCTTGAAGGTGGGACATATAACCTGCCCCACGGGATATTGATGGCGATGAGTCCTGGAGAAGATTTGTTGAAGTTGTTTGATCGATGCACTGATTTATCCGTTGAAAAGGGGGAGTTTGACAATGAAGCCGCGAAAAAACAAAAAGGGATGATTCGTGCAAATATCCGAAGAAATGGATAGTGCACCTATCCTTTAGTGAGTGTTTGTAACACGTGTACCAAAGCCCATACCAACCATCCCATTTTCCCAATAGCGCAGGCTGGAAAGAAATACGGGCAAGCCAAGCTCTGCGCGCAGATAGCTTATTCTTTTTTCGTCAAGGAAAAAACGAACGATAAGAACGCTGTTCGAATCTATTTTGGCTGGATTAACTGTTCAATCAGAAGAAACACTTTAAAAAAGAAAGGCCCGATTCGCTAAGCGAATCGGGCCTTTTTTAGGACGAGACATCGTAATTAAAAATATTATAGAACCTTAACGTTGACTGCGTTCAGACCTTTTCGGCCTTCTTTCAATTCAAACTCAACGTTGTCGTCCTCACGAATTTCGTCAATCAATCCAGAGACGTGGACAAAGTATTCTGTTTTTGTTTCTTCGTCAATAACGAATCCAAAACCTTTAGAATCGTTAAAAAATTTTACTGTACCTTTTTTCATTGTAATTGATAATAATTATTATGCGGCAAAAGTAGTGTAATTTCTTTCACACTTGCGCAACAGAGAGCAAGCCTGAGCGCCACGCAATCAATTATTTAACAATCAGCTTTTTCGTTCTTATTCCTTCATCAGAAACCACGCTCAAAAGATACATTCCCGACTCTTCCAAATTCAGTTCTAAGGAGTTTGAGTTAGTGTTAAACTGCTTTACCAATTGACCTACTGAATTGTGAATTTGAATGGAACGATTTACCACCTTTTCAAATCGAAGTGTAAACAAATTTTCCGATGGGTTTGGATAAACCGAAAATGACGATTCGCTTTCTAATTCCTCCACACCAACCAACTCATTAAGTCGGTACTGATTGAAGAATCTCCAAATTTCTACGGATGCAGAAAAATCCTGATTCGTAACGCCTATATTAAACAGGGCACCTGGCCATGTATGCGCTCCACCGTTAATTCGGTAAAGCTCAACTGTTGACCCTGCATCTCCACCAGAATAAACGAAATGATCAGCCGTGCAACCATCTGTTTGATTAACATCTGGTACTGCCGTTTCAGTTGGAGTTGTATTACAGTTGTTAAACGCGACCCAGTAATCAACCAGAGCTTCAACAGCCACAAATCCCTGAGCATTTCCTAAGTATGGAACGGTAGGGTCGGCCGTACCATGAATTTGCATTACTGGCGTTGGGTGCTGCGCATCACATGCGTTCAAGTTTGGTGTTACCATCGTTCCTGTAACCGAAGCGACAGCTGCAATACGATTACTGAGCTGACAAGCCAGCGTGTAACTCATAAATCCACCGTTACTCATTCCCGTACTGTAGACGCGGTTCAAATCAATGTTGTACGCGGACGCTATTGTATCAATTAAAGCTGATAGAAAACCGACATCATCAACTGTTTCTGTTGGCGAACCGAACGCATTCCAAAAAGTAGTGTTGGACGCATCCAATGTTCCATCCGGAGCAACAAGAATGAAGTTGGCTGTGTCTGCAATTGATGTAAAGTCTCCATAAAACTCTTGTTGTGCCGCATTTGACGTATATCCATGAAGATTGATAACCAGCGGAACGGACTCTGAGCCATCATAAATGGATGGTGCGTACAATCTATAATCGCGTTGAATACCATCGTGAGTCAAACTCTCTTCGAGTGATTGAGCAAATAGCGTTTGGGCCGTAAGTAAAAGGGCAAAAGCAATAAAAGTCTGTTTCATGTGATCTTTGTCAGTTTTGGACACAAATGTAAACGATATTTAGTCCCAGTTTGGTAACTATACTACAGAGGGTAAATTTGCGCCCGATCCAAACGGATAAATCAATTGTCATGTCAGATTACAGGATAGAAAAAGATACAATGGGCGAGGTGAAAGTGCCTGCCGATAAATATTGGGGTGCTCAGACCGAGCGATCGCGAAACAATTTCAAAATTGGTCCGGTGGCGAGTATGCCGCTTGAGATTATTTACGGGTTTGCTTATTTAAAAAAATCGGCTGCTCACGCCAATTGTGAGTTGGGTGTTTTAGAGGAGAAAAAAAGAGATCTTATTTCTGCCGTTTGTGATGAAATTCTTGATGGAAAGCACGATGACCAATTCCCGTTAGTGATTTGGCAAACGGGTTCTGGTACACAGAGTAATATGAACTCCAATGAGGTAATTGCAAACCGCGCTCATGTACTTAGCGGAGGGCAATTAACTGATAAAGACAAGGTTTTGAACCCGAACGATGATGTGAATAAAAGTCAGTCATCGAACGACACCTTTCCAACTGGAATGCACATAGCGTGCTACAAACTGATTATTGAGAACACTATTCCCGGAGTTGAGCAACTTCGTGATACGTTGAAAGCAAAATCAGTAGCGTTTAAGGATGTGGTGAAGATTGGCCGTACGCACTTGATGGATGCTACTCCTTTGACAATCGGTCAGGAATTCAGCGGATATGTTTCTCAATTAGATCATGGTTTAAGAGCTTTGAGAAATACGCTTGCTCACCTTTCTGAATTGGCACTTGGTGGAACTGCAGTTGGAACTGGAATCAACACACCTCCAGGATATGCGGTTCTAGTGGCGAAGAAAATTGCTGAATTCTCTGGACTTCCTTTCGTTACAGCAGAAAACAAGTTTGAAGCATTGGCAGCTCACGATGCTCTTGTTGAAACACATGGAGCTTTGAAGCAATTGGCTGTTTCTCTAAACAAAATTGCCAACGACATTCGAATGATGGCTTCTGGGCCGCGTTCAGGAATTGGGGAGTTGATTATTCCTGCTAACGAGCCAGGCTCTTCTATCATGCCGGGAAAAGTAAACCCAACGCAGTGCGAGGCATTAACGATGGTTTGCGCTCAGGTTATGGGAAATGACACGGCTGTTACCATCGCGGGAACGCAAGGACATTATGAATTGAATGTTTTCAAACCTGTAATGGCGTACAACGTGCTTCAATCAGCTCGATTATTGGGCGATGCGTGTGTTTCTTTTGAAGAGCATTGCGCAGCTGGTATAGAACCAAATCATCCGCGAATTCAAGAATTAGTAAACAACAGTTTAATGCTGGTTACTGCGTTGAACACCAAAATTGGTTACTACAAAGCTGCTGAAATTGCTGGAAAGGCACACGAAGAAGGAACTACGCTAAAAGAAGCCGCTTTGTCTCTTGGTTACCTTACATCTGAAGAATATGACGAGTGGGTTGATCCACGGAAAATGATTGGCAGTTAGGGTAAATATTTCCCATTAAATGAAAGCCGTCCGTTACAGTAATGGACGGCTTTTTTGTACATTCAAAAATGACTTACTGGGGAAGCGATAAAAATAATTGGAGCTATGACCGAAATAGAAGGTCAAAGCTTTTTAATGTTCTTAAACGTAGTAGTTCATCAACCAAAAAAACGAAGGGTTCAGTACGGAATTCGAGTACAGAATCATTTCCAAGAAAGTCGAAATATGATTGGGTCGCACCTGTCCTAGGAGCCATTCTCAAAATAGCGGTCTTCATTCTAATTTTCTACTCGTTTGCGATGATTATGTCGTATGGCAAACGATGGCCTTAATAAACCTCAGATTTTATGGGGTTTGTTGACCAACGTAACTAAAAAGCCGGTCACCTTTTTTGCTCATAAAATCAATCTGAACACTATCCTTTGTAAAACTGGAAAGCACGAATCCCGGTTCTGCTATTCCAAAAAGGTTGTACGGTAAATTTTGGATGCTGCTTTGCGGATTAGATCCTCCGCCTGAGGTTACATAAAGGGTTGGTGTTTCAGTTTTGATTAACTCCAAGGAGTGGTTGTGTCCGCAGAAGTAAATATCAACTCCATATTTATCGAATAACGGAACGAACTTTTCAATCAACTCTTCAGTGCTTCCGTGCCGACCTTCTGCTGCATAAACTGGATGATGGCCATAAACGACCAGCCAATCTGGATTTCCGGAGGCTAGAACAGAATCGAGCCAAACCAGCACCTGTGCGGTATCAGTATTGGAAACATGGTAATCCATGTCATCCGTATCTGGGTCGTTATGATAAGTCGCTACAAATGGGCTGGTGTCCACAGTTATGAAATGCACGGAAACCGAATCTTCGGTAACCTCCCATCTATCGTAAAAGGCGGAAGGCATATTCCAACGGTCGCTTTTATTTGAATAGCTTATCTGTGCTCCTGTATTTCCTCGAACGTCATGATTTCCCAAAGATGGATACCACGGCACGGGTAGAAGGCATTCACCATTAAAGACTTTCTCGAAAGAGCGATTCCAATGCGGATCGTTTATACTATGAACGCCAGCATTGTAAAAATTATCGCCTGTTGTTAGAACGGCATCGATTGGCATGCGACATGCAAGTTCATTCATCACATAGGCGTTAGCCAATAAATTCACATTGCCCTTTCTGCCCCAGTCTCCAATTACCAAACATTTGTACCCTCCTTCAGGAACGTCAAACTCTTCAATATCATATGGAAAACGATCAACGCTGCATGTGCAGAGCATGACTGTTAAAAGCAAGAGAATAATCCGATTCATTAAAACATTTTCTTAGGCTTCCCAGCCACAAAATCTTTCAAATAATAAGGCTCAAAATAAGCAACATCTTCAAATTGCTGATTAGCCAATTTAGCTTCAGCCAGCGGAATCATTCCGCTAGCGCTTGTTTTAAAGCCATCCAAGAAAACAGCATTTGTGTGCTGAATGATTTCCTTGCATTTGGCAGCCCCATCTCCAAAGAAAACAACCCTTCCTTTTTCTAATTCGGAAGCGAAGCTTTGCTCGTCAATGATTTCTGCTGAAACAGCTTGAAGTTGGTTGAGACTAAGGTCAAAAAGTTGCATGTAAACCTCCATTCTCCGTGCATCAATCATCGGACAGAGAAAGGAAATATCAGCGAGGTCATTCCCGAAATTCGTTTTAGCCAAATAGGCCATGGATTCTAACGAACCGACCGAAAGCAACGGAATTCCTAAGCCATAGCACAAACCCTTTGCGGCCGAAACGCCAATGCGTAAACCTGTATACGAACCGGGACCTTTTGAAACACAAACAGCATCTAAGTCAGCCGGTTTTAGTTCTGCTTGCTTAATAACTTCATCAATGTAAACCACCAACTTTTCTGAATGGGCATGCGATTGGTCGTGGCTTTCCTGTAAAGCCAGTGTATTGCCATTGCGAGAAATAGCTACCGAACAAGTAAGCGTGGAACTTTCTATGTGGAGGATGGTTGGCATGAAAAATTAAACGGCTTGGTTGAGCGAAGTCGAAACCTTCAGGTTAAAACCTGCTTGTTTGTTTACCACAACCCCCTCCCCCTGCGGGTACTCCCCCTTTACAAGGTGGAGAGTTGGCACTCCGAGCCAAATTCGGCATATCGCTGCTCCTCCCCTGCAAAGGGGAGGTGTCGAGGAACGAGACGGAGGGGTTAATTCCCAAACCATCAATCCTTCGAGCGCTCAGGGAAGTCCTACTCAGCCTCCTTTGCACTATACAAATCCTTCTTGCTCACAACCTCAACCTCATCTCCTGGCTTCAGCTTTTTGGAGATTGAGCGGTACGGTGCTGTAACAACTTTATCGCCTAACTCTGCACCAGAAAGCAGTTGGATAAACTCGTTGTCTTGAATGCCTGTTTTCACAACTTTAGCAACCGATTTTCCATCAATCACAACAAAAATCAACTCAATCGCATCTTCAGATTTTTTAGGTTTATCAACCGCCTCAGATTCGTCATCTTCATCAGAATCAGTCTCTTTGCCCTTCCCTTTTCTTTCCGGTTTTTCTCCATCATTTCCCTCTTCCAGCCCTTTCTTACTCCGAGTAGTTACTGCTTGAATGGGTACTGAAAGAACATCTACCACTTGTTTCGTTCTAATATCAACCGTGGCACTCATTCCGGGGCGGAAAGGAGATTGATCTGGTTGTTTTTCGTTGACCAATGTAGCGTACGAGTTTCTGAGTACTCGAACCTTCACTTCAAAGTTGGTTATCTGATCTGTTCCCATTCCAGACGACATGGCAGAATTGGCAATATTTGTCACGATTCCTTTGAACGTTTTACCCAAGTATGCATCTACTTCAATATCGCATGTATCGTTAAAACCAACCCGAATAATATCGTTTTCGTTCACCTCAACGGTAACTTCCATCTCATCCAAATCAGCAATGGTCATAATTTCAGACCCTTGCATTTGCGAGGTTCCAACCACCCGCTCTCCTTTCTCAAAATTAAGTTTAGAAATAGTTCCGTTTACGGGAGAATAAATTTCTGTTCTAGTAAGACTCTTCTGTGCTTCCTTCAATCCTGCTTGCGCGCTTTTCACCTGAAAACGACTTGCTTCAACACTCTGGCGTGAAGCCTCTGCATCGCTCTTGGCAACTTCAAACTCGCTTGTGGTTGCATCAAACTCCGATTGCGCTACCACTTTATCCTCGTACAATTTTTTAATCCGCTGAAAGTTGGCTGTTGAGTTTATCAACCTTGCATCTGACTGTGCTAACCGCGATTGCGCATTTGCCAAATTTGCCTTGCTTGTATTCAGCGCAGCTTCTAAACGTTCCACATTCGATTGCTGAATATCTGGATCAATCTTAACCAGCAATTGCCCCTCAATCACCTTGTCTCCTTCTTTCACCGGCAATTCCATAATCTCACCAGAAACATCTGGACTGATGATTACTTCCGACTCAGACTGAATTTTCCCACTTGCAGAAACAGTTTCGACAATACTCCGCTTGATGACTTCTTCAACCGCAACTTTTGTGGCTGTTTCTCCTCCAACAAGGCCTTTCTTTTTAGCAATGACAACAGCCACAAGCAGCACAACAACTACGGCTACTAGCAGTATAAGAATCTTATTTTTTTTCATTTGGTGAGGTCAAAGGTAATTGGTTTCCCTTGGTAGAAATCCAACACCTTCATTTTGAATATGTAGTCGTATTTAGCGCGTAATAATTCAGAACGCGAACGAGTCATATTGTTGGATGAAGTATTAAACTCAAGCGTGTTCATCATTCCAACTTTGTAGCGTTGCTCAGCATATTCAAACGCTTTTTCCGTAGCGTTTACGCTTTTATCACTTGCATCATATTGGCGTTTAGCTGCCTGCGCATCGTTGTAAGCCTGTTGCACAGAAGAATACAACTGGTTCTTCTGATCTTGCAACTGTAATTCAGCATTCATTCTACCCAGCCGTGCCTTCTTAACAGCAGTTCTGCTTTGCAATCCATTGAAGATTGGAACGCTTAAAGAAAGCCCAACGCTTTCGCTCAGGTTTCGCTCCATTTGATCTCCATAAGGAATAGGTGTTCTTTCAAACGTTGTAAAATCGATGTCTTGAAAAGAACTGGAGAAAAATGTGCTCACCGAACCATTTACGCTCAAGGTTGGCGTGTAGGATGCAAAAGCAATTTGTTCGCTTTTTCGTGCACTCTCAAGTCTCGTTTCTCTTGCCTTAATTTGTGGCCAGTTATTAAGCGCATGATCGTAAACCGTACCCACAGTTGTGGTTCCCAATTTCTCCATTGGCACATCAGAATCAGGTCTTTTTATTCTAAAAATAGTAGCTGCTGGTAGGTTTAGCATTTGCTTCAAAGCCAGTACCGAGGCGCTTAATGCATTCTCCATATTAATAATCTGTAATTCGTTGGATGCCAACTGCGCCTCTACGTCAAAGACCATTCCTTCAGGAAGAGAGCCAGCATCAACCAACTTTCTGGTTCTGGCCAATTGCTCAGAAGTAATATCAAACTGCTCTTGAGCAACCAACAATAGTTCCTCGTTAAACATTACCTGCATAAATGCCGTGGCAATATTCATGCTTATATCATTACCAAGCCCTTGCACGTCATACTCAGCTGCAATCAAATCAAGCTGAGATTGTTTAAACGAGTTTAACAATCGCAGACCATTGAATAAAGTAACGTTAGAGCCAAGTCTCCAATTGTTTGAGTTTACCTGTTCGTTTACAAAAGCGTTGGTTCCTGGATCAATATTTCGACCAAAGTTCATATTGAAACCTCCACTCGCGTTTAGATTCGGAAACATTTGGGCCAACGCCTGCGTCTTGTCTAACCGCGAAGATTCTTGCTGTAAAACCGACTGTTTTATCTGAATGTTGTTTTCTATTGCATAGCTAATGCAGCGCTCCAAGGTCCATTCTTCATCCGTTTGAGCTTGACTATTGGTAACGCCAAGAACAAACACGAATACCACAATAATGCTTTTAATCAAAGTCATGTTTCCTGTTTTCAAGCGCCAAAATTAACCAAATGACTTCGGCACAAGGTGTCTTTAACTATCGTTGCTCATAATAATTGTTAAGCGCAGATACATGATTATCATTAGGCAAGCCCTTGCTCCCTAAAACACTACTCTCGCGCTTGTAAATAAGTTTTTCATGTTTGCAATCTCTACTGCATATCCGCGGGCTACAAGCGGATTTCTAATTTTACCCTCTAGATGCTCCGCCATATTTACATCGTATTTCTAATTTTACTGTTAACCGCTACAGGCGGAATGGCACAACACTACAATTTCAAGCAGTATTCCGTTGAGGAAGGCTTGCCCAGAAGTGGTATTTATTGCTTATTGCAAGATAGCCGTGGCTTTTTGTGGACGGGAACCGAAGGTGGAGGGCTTTCCCGATTTGACGGGAGGGAATTTGTCACGTTCACTATTGGAAATGGTCTTCCAGACAATACCATCCGCTCACTTTTTGAAGACAAGGCTGGCAACCTCTGGATTGGCACAAATGGCCATGGACTTTGCCGATACGATGGTCTCAACTTTAAAACGTTTACAACAGACAATGGCCTTTCCAACGATTATATCCGCTGCATAACACAAGGAACCGATGGCGACATCTGGATTGGCACTTTTGGTGGCGGAATCAACCGTTTGCGTTTTGAAAATGATTCCCTTTCTGTAACCGTTTTTGATAAAGAAGGTCCGCTCAAAAGCGATAATGTGCGTGCTTCGCTTCGCGATAGCAACGGAACGCTTTGGTTTGGGACAGACGAAGGATTGATATCTACGAATGGCGAGAATTGGAAATCGTTTGATACGAAAGCGGGGCTATCGAACAAACGAGTGCTGGACCTCTATGAAGATCAGCAGAAACATCTTTGGATCGGCACTGAAAGCGGTGTGAACCGAATGACCGAAACTGGTTTCATCACCTACATGTTAAAAGATGGGTTGATTGATGACCGGATTCGCGGAATTTGCCAGGATAATTTGGGCAACATGTGGTTTGGAACTCAAGGTGGCGTTACGCGCTTTGATGGCAATAACTTCGTTTCGTTTACCGAGAAAAATGGGTTGAGTAATGACCGCATCCGTCACATAATCAAAGATCGTAGTGGTAACCTTTGGTTCGGAACTTACTTCGGAGGAATTTGCCGTTTTTCGGGAGAAGAATTCATTCATTTTACCGAAAGCGATGGCATTTCGAGCGACCAAGTTCTGTCGGTTTTCAATAATGACGATGGCGAAACGTGGCTTGGTACGTTGGAAGGTGTAACCGAACTAAACCCACATCTCGATGGCACCTGGCAAATTGCTCCGAATCCTCTTGGAAACGAATTTTCAAAACAGAGCATTAACACAATCATCAAAGCCAAACATAATCAGGTTTGGTTTGGAACAGATGATGGAATCCTCATCAAAGAAGGAAAGAAAACAAGTTGGCTAAAAACAGATGGACAACGGTTTGAAGAAAACGTAAAGGCTATTCTATTTGAAGGAGAAAACTTCGTTTGGATTGGAAGCGACCAAGGCGTTACGCGGTTTGAGAATAGCGAAAACGGCTACACCTTCAATCAATATCATAGTAACGCCAACATCAACGAAAGCGAAGTTTCCTGCATTTATCAGGATAAACTTGGAAGAGTTTGGGTAGGTTATCTGAGCTCCACACCTATCATTTTTCAGAATGAAGAATTCACGCTTCCCGAGCTACCTCCAATGCTTGGGAAAGTTTCAGGTATCGTTCCTGATCAGAACAGTTTCATTTGGATTGGAACAGAAGGCGGAGGCATTTTCTGTTATCAAGTTTCATCGGAAGAAATTTCAGCCTCAGATTTCAGTCAGATTGGTCTAAAGGATGGTTTATCTTCTATGGATATACATCAACTTGTATTTGATGAAGAAGGGAACCTTTGGGCCGGAACAGCTTCTGGTGTCGATCAAATTCTGCTGAACAACCGGGCAGAAATCAAAGATGTTCAATACTATGGAATGCCCGAAGGTTTTATTGGTGTGGAAACCAACGAGAATGCCACCAGCCTTGACAAGGATGGTAATATTTGGTTCGGAACCATTCGCGGTGCAACACGATACAATCCGCAGGTTAAACGGAAACTGCTGGTTGAAAACCGCCTGCATATTACTTCAGTCAATCTCGCATTTGAGAATGCTGATTGGCACACCAGCGCCCACTCCGATGGAACCGAGGGGTATTTCAGACTTCCGAAAAACCTACGTCTGCCTTACTCAAAAAACAACCTCACGGTTGAGTATAGCGGAATCAACCTCCGTACGCCACGACATGTAAAATATCAGTGGAAACTGGAAGGGTTCAGCGATGAATGGTCGCAGGTTGAAAGCAAGAATTTCCACTCATTTACCAACTTAAGACCAAACGAATACCGGTTCAATGTTCGATCCACCAACGGTGATGGCATTTGGAACGAAACTCCCGCAATCTTCACATTTACAGTGCTCGCTCCTTTTTGGATGAAATGGTGGTTCATCGCTTTCTGTGCATTAGTTTTGATTGCGCTTGTATTTGTCGTTCTTAAAATCCGAGAAAAACGCCATCTGGCCGAAACGCAGAAACTGCAAGGAATGGTGGACGAGCGCACCAAGGAATTGCGTCACGAAAAGGAGCGTTCGGATGAATTGCTGCTCAATATTCTTCCGTTGGAAACGGCAGAAGAACTGAAGAAAAACGGTTATGCATCGGTGCAACAATACGATATGGTTTCAGTGCTTTTTACCGACTTCGTAGGATTTACCACTATAACTGAGGGTATATCCCATCAAGAATTGGTGAGTTCTTTGGATCAACATTTCCGCCTGTTTGATGGCGTAATGGATAAGTACAACATTGAAAAAATTAAAACCATTGGCGATGCGTACATGGCCGCTGGTGGTATTCCAACACGCACCATTACCAACCCTATGGCGGTGGTTGCTGCTGGATTGGAAATGATTCATCTTCTGTTGGAACTGAACCGAAAGAAAGAACTGAGAGGAGAGAAAGCGTGGAAGCTCCGTTTGGGAATTCACACAGGAAGCGTGATTTCGGGTGTTGTAGGCAAGAATAAGTTCGCTTTCGATATTTGGGGAGATGCTGTAAACACCGCAGCGCGTATGGAAAGTAGTGGCGATGCTATGCGCGTGAACATAAGCGGTTCAACGTATAATTTGGTGAAGGACTATTTTGAATGTACGTCTCGCGGAAAGATTAAGGCGAAAAACAAAGGCGAAATCGAAATGTATTTTGTGGATGGACTCAAACCCGAGTACAGCGATGGGGAAGATGGTTTTATGGCAAATTCAACTTTTATGGAGGTTCTCCGAAAGGAAAATAAAAAAAGTTTACCGATAGATTAAACCTTGGCAGTGTTCTTGGCGTCTTACCCAAACAAACTTTAAAAACAACAGACATGAAAAAGATGATGGCAACAATTGGCGTAGCGGCACTTCTAGTAGGAAGCACCTTCGCACAAAACGCACAAACCGCACAAACCGCTCCAGCTAAAAAGACGGAATTCAGAAAGGAAAAACGTCAGGATATGATGGCTGATATTCCTAATTTGACTAAAGAACAGACAGTACAAATAAAAAAGATTAAAGAGGAAGCCCGCGAAAAAGTTGCGCCACAACGCAAGGAAATAAAAGATCTTCGTTCTAAGTTGAGTACGCTAAAAATGGCCGAGAAACCAGATATGAAACAGATTAATGGCTTGATTGACCAATCAGCAAAAATTAAGGCTGAAATGGAGAAATCGAGAACGGTATATGAGTTGGAAGTGAGAAGCATTCTTACGCTAGAACAACGTAAAGTGGTTGATGCGCAACGCAACGAGAAAATGGAAATACGTGAGAAAAAGCACATCGAACATAAAGAAATGAACCAGACCAAATAAGTCTTGACATGAGGCTATCTCAAAAATCAATGGGGCGGGTCATTCTGAATTCATTTCAGAATCTATATGTGTTGGATTTAAATAGATACTGAAACAAGTTCAGTATGACAACCGACTTGTCAGACTAAAGCCTTTTCTATAAGCCCGCGCTCAATTGAGTTGCGGGCTTACTTTTATACAATGAAATCACCTCTCCCAATTTTTGCCTGCCTACTCCTATTTGCTTGCCACAATCCTACTCCATCGGATATGAAAGCCGAAGAAAAGATTACAACAGTGCTTGCCGAGCAACAGGAATGTTGGAATAAAGGCAACATCGACTGTTTTATGGAGGGTTATTGGAAATCTGATTCGCTCCGGTTCATTGGTAAATCTGGAATTAACCATGGTTGGCAAGCAACGCTAGATAATTACAAAAAGTCGTATCCAGATAAAGCCGCCATGGGCCAATTGGAATTTGATATTCTAAACGTTGAACCAATGGGAACCGAGAATTACCTCGTTACTGGAAAATGGAAGCTAATCCGCGAATCTGATGAACCTAACGGCCTTTTTACCCTCATCTGGAAACGCTTTAGCGGTGAGTGGAAAATCATCTACGACCATTCAAGTTGATTTCCACAGTAAGGGCGTACCGCGGTACGCCCTTACACTGAGCCATTTTCAAATAAATTGAACCTAAACTGGGATGAATTGCAAAGTCGATGTTTAAACATTAACTTTGCAGTGTGACACGTTCAATTCACAAAATCATTCCCGCCCAAAAAGTAAACATGGGCGGCATCATAATAGATCAATCACTTCCAGTAAATGGTATTGAGCAGATAGACCCGTTTCTACTTATTCATCATTGGGCGGATAAAATGCCTGGTGGACAAAAGGAGAAAGAAGTTGGTGTAGGGCCAAATCCTCACCGTGGCTTCTCCCCTGTTTCGCTCATCTTTAAAGGTTCTGTCAACCACCGAGACTCGCTCGGAACAACAAGTTTAATTGCTGCTGGCGGAGCACAATGGATGAACAGCGGAAAAGGAATTATTCATAGCGAACGGCCACCAAAGGATTTAGCCGAAAAAGGTGGCGATTTTGAACTCATTCAGTTTTGGGCAAATACGCCTGCTGACCGAAAAATGGAACCAGCAAAATATCAGCCGTTAACAGCTGAGAAAACGCCTTGGATAACTTCCGAAGATGGAAAAGTGAAAGCTGGGATAGTTGCTGGAGAAACGCTTGGGAAAACAGGCCCAATTGAATTAATGACACCGATGTTGGTTATGCGTTTTGAAATTGGAAAAGGCGGAAAAATGGAAGTTCCAATTCCAAAGAATTTCAATGCTATACTTTATCTCTTAGATGGAAAAGCGGAAATAAATGGAGAGCGCCATGCTGGCGGAAAAGACCTCGTTTGGTTTAAGAATGATGGCGAAAGTATTACGCTTGAAGGATTGGAAGAAACACGTGCTATTCTTTTGGCTGGAGAACCAATTAACGAACCGCTTGCCACTTACGGACCCTTTGTAATGAACAATCAAACACAGGTTATGGAAGCGCTGCGCGATTATCAAATGGGTAAAATGGGAGTTCTAATCGAAGAGTTTGATTCGTAAAACACCACACATCATTTCGAGCGAGGAACGAGTCGAGAAATCTAATTCAAATCAAGCGGTTCCTTTACAACAGATGTCTCGGCTACGCAAGCTCCGCTCGACATGACGCAACCTACTGACCAAGAATGAACCGAAAAGCATTCCTTCAGAAAATCAGCTTCGCTGGAGTTGGGCTTTTTTAATGCCCTACATTTATCCAAACTTCACAGATATGTCAACCCCTAAAAAAGTCATTCTGGTACTCGTTCTAGCACTAGTTGCCTTTGTGCTCTACACCTTCTATTCCACAGGTTTTTTCCGAACGATAGAAAACCGTTTTGATGGAGAAGTAATCAAGGAAATTGCTTTGAAAGGAGCTGAAGACATTACCATTAGCTACACGGATAGTTTCGCACTTATTTCGGCTACCGCCAGATTACAATTTCCCCCAACGGAACAAGAGCATGGCGGTTTGTACTTGATGAAATTGAAAAGCGGAAACTTCGTTGTCAAGCATCTAACAGCAGATTTTCCATTGCCGTTTGCACCTCACGGAATCTCCATGCTTAAAACCGATAGCACGTATACGATTGCGGTTGTCAACCACACCGAAGAAGGTCATACCATTGAGTTTTTCTCTTTGTACGATGAAGCGCTTACGCATATCCGAACACAGAAATCTACTTCGCTTATTAGTCCGAACGATATTGTGCTTTTGGACGAAAAACGGTTCTATGTAACCAATGACCATGGTTATGAGCATGGGATAGGCCGTTTGGTTGAGGAGTACGGAAATCTCGCCATATCCAACGTGGTTTACTTTAATGGACAAGAATATTCTGAGGCAGCCGGTGGCGTTTCTTTCGCAAATGGCATCAACATAGATAGAGAGCGGAATTTGGTTTTTGTGGCTTCCCCAAGAAGGTTTTTGGTAAAGGTTTATCAACCAAAAGAAGATGGTTCTTTAGAATTCGTGGAGGATATTCCCTGCGGAACGGGTGTAGATAATATTGAGTTTGACCAAGAAGGAAATCTATGGATTGGTTGCCACCCAAATCTGCTACGTTTTACGGCCTACGCCAAAGGCAAGAAGGAAACTTCACCGTCTGAGTTACTTAAAATCACGTACCGAGAAAAGGGAGATTATACCGTAGAAAGTGTTTATACCAATGATGGGTCTCAACTATCTGCATCAACTGTAGCGGCACCATTTGGAGATTTAATATTGGTAGGAACGGTGCAAGATAATAAGATGCTTATATTGAGAAATTGACCAACAACCAGCAATTAAGCTCATCCTATCTCTACAAGTAATGATTTCGACCAGTAAAAATTCAATCGTGTTTCTTCTAATCCTTCAGTTCGGAATCGCCACCTTATCTGGTTGCACAAAGGATGACCCCGAAGCACCAACAGAATTGTGCAGCAACGGTATTGATGATGACGAGGATGGTTTCGTTGACCTTGATGATGTCGATTGTACTGAAACCGGGGATGAATGCACCAACGGCATTGATGACGATGGAGACGGATATGTGGATTGTGACGATTTAGACTGTACCGGTAACTCCAACTGCTAATTCTCTAGTTCAATCCTTGTATTCGATTGAATATTCAATCGGGCTATTCTTCTTGAGCATCGCGCTTACTCCGCAGTATTTTTCCTGAGAAAGCTTAACTGCTTTTTCAACCTTGGCTGTATCTAAATCAGTTCCATAGAACTTATAAATCAGTCTAATTTCGGAGAAAACTATTGGGTGTTCTTCTGTCAAATCGGCTTCAATGTCCATCTCGAAATTGGTGAACGGAACGCGCATTTTATTGAGCAACGAAACCACGTCCATTCCTGTGCAACCTGCTAATCCAGCCAATAACATTTGCTTTGGGCTGGCACCAGAATCATCGCCCATTTCTGGCGTAGTATCCATTCTTACCACATGATTTCCCAATTGGCTTTCGAAGGCCATTTTCTCCTTCCAAACTGTGTTCACTTTATATCCCATTTCACTTTGTTTTTATCGTTCCGTTCTTGTACAAATCTACTGCATCGATAAGGACAGAATTGATGATTTCAATCAGTAGATCTTCCTTTGGATTTACACGTAAAATTTTCATTCGTTTTCTGTCTCCTATTTCTAATGCCGGGTGATGTAAGCGTTTACCTTCTACCATCAAAAAGTACGGCTCGCAGGTTTTCTTATCCATCCACAAATAGCAAAACGCTTTTCCCCGAAAGCAGAAGCAAGGCGCTCCGTACTTCATCGTTTCCTCTACCTCAACATCCGTCTTGAGTACAATATCTCGCATCGCCAACAGGCAAGACCTATTTGGTTCTTCCTGTTTGAGATAAAAACTGCCCTTATCGTTCATTTTAGCTGAAGCAAATTACAAGTCCATTCGTAAGTTTAAGCAATGAAAGACATTAGCTTATATGTGATGGCCGCGTTTTACATTTTCGCAGGTGTAAACCATTTCCTCAAACCTAAATTCTACTTGCGATTAATGCCTCCTTATTTGCCGTGGCACAAAGCCATGAATTACCTCAGCGGAGTAATTGAAGTTTTACTTGGCGTGCTTCTTTTCTTTCCTGCATATTCAACCATTGCAGCTTGGGGAATAATCGCTTTGCTTATCGCAGTTTTCCCAGCTAATATTTACCATTTAACGTCTGCCAAACCTGGCGGGAAAGAACCTATTTGGGGGTTGTGGTTACGGTTGCCTTTCCAAGCTTTGTTTCTGCTTTGGGCGTGGTGGCATACGTTCTAAATCAGTTGAACCTTCATCGTCCTAGCAGATCTTCTTCTTTCAACCACTCGTAAGAATCGCGAATCTGATCTTCTAGTGGTGTTATTTTATAGTCCAATTCATCCATCGCTTTCTTGCAGTTTACATGCTTCGCGATGGTCAATTCAATGTACTTCTCATTGGTAATAATAGGTTCTTCTCCAGTAAACATCGACTGCAAAGCATAAACAGGTATTGCCACTTTCATCATCCAATTTGGCATTACAAAAGATGATTCTTTTTTACCCATCAAACGCTCTGCTGTATTGAAAACCTCTTTGAATGTTGAATCAATACCACCAAGCAAATAGCGCTCTCCGGTTCTTCCTTTTTCAACAGCCGAAATATGCCCTCGTGCAATATCCCGAACGTGACAGAAAATTCCGTTTCCGGGTGGCATTCCGGGCACATCATTATTGTAAACGGCTTTTATCAACTGCGACCAATTATGCGTGTCAAAAGGCCCCATAATGTCACACGGGTTGACGAATACCGCATCCAAACCATTAGCTATTGCTTTGTCCACTTCTAACTCCGCCAAATATTTGGTTTTGTTATAGTTCATCGGACTAGAAATGGCATTGGACTCTTGGGTCTCATCAATCTCGAAAGGATGATGACCCCAAGCTGAAATAGAGGACGTATGAATGAACCGTTTCGCCTTTTTCAGCAAAGCAACTTCAACCATATTCCGTGTTCCAATTACATTGTCTTTATACTGTTGGTCATTGTATTTATACCACATTGAAGTATTAGCCGCCACATGAAAAATGGCATCAACTTCTTCAGGAATGGCGTTTACAAGTGAGTCCTTGTCGGTGATTGTTCCTTCAACCAACGTCACGTCAAACCGTTTGATGTAGGTTAAATTGGAAGTCTTCCTATGGAGTGCCGTAACTTTCCAACCATCTGCTAAGAGTTGTTCTACGAGGTTTACACCAAGAAAGCCAGTGGCTCCAGTAATGAATGCTGTTTTCAAATCAGATGTTGGTTTAAGTCAACGAGCCGCCAAATTGGTCGCCCAACCCTGAAAAGTACGATTTCAGCTTTGATGTCTCGCCTTGAGCACGGCCTCAACATCACCAAGTGACTTATTCTTTGCTGAAAGCAAAACCAAATAATGAAACATCAAATCAGCCGCTTCATTCAGAAATAGGTCATCATTGTCGTCTTTAGCTTCAATCACAATCTCTACGGCTTCCTCACCAACCTTTTGTGCAATCTTATTGATGCCTTTTTGGAAGAGCGAGCTCGTATAAGACTCATCGGATGGATTTACTTTTCGGTCTTCAATAATCAGTTGCAGCTGTTGCACAAAACCACTGGCATCAGCATTGCCAAAACAGGTATCTGTTCCCTTATGGCACGTTGGGCCAGCAGGCTCTACTTGTATTAAAAGTGTGTCGTTATCGCAATCAATTTCCATTGATTTGAGTGCCAAGAAGTTTCCTGATTCCTCACCTTTTGTCCAAATTCTTTTTTTGCTTCGCGAATAGAAAGTGACCTTTTCTTCAGTCTTCGTTTTCGCCAACGCTTCCGCATTCATATAGCCTAACATCAGTACCGTTTTGGTAGCATAATGCTGAATAATAACGGGGACTAATCCATCGCCTTTGCTGAAATCTACGTTCATCTTACAGGAATTCCTTTTGTTCTTAATTCATTTTTGAGTTGCGGAATGGGCACTTCGCCAAAATGGAAAATGCTAGCAGCTAAAGCCGCGTCCACGCCAGTATATTCAAACACTTCCGCAAAATGTTGAGCACTGCCAGCTCCTCCAGATGCAATAACTGGGATGTTCGTTATGCTGTCAATTTTCTTCAATAATTCGATTGCAAAACCGCTCTTGGTTCCGTCATTTTCCATGGAGGTGACAAGGAGTTCTCCCGCTCCGCGATGCTCAGCTTCTTTGGCCCATTCAAATACATCAATGTCAGTAGCCTTACGCCCGCCATGCGTAAATACACGCCAATTTCCATCCACTTTTCCTGCGTCAATCGCAACCACAATACATTGATTTCCAAACTGCTGTGCAAGTTCGGAAATGAGTGCTGGCCGTTTGACTGCTGAAGAATTGATACTCACCTTATCTGCGCCAGCGGCAAGCAGTTTTTCAACATCGGCAATCGAACTTATACCACCACCAACAGTAAATGGAATGTTTATCTTCTCGGCAATATGTCCAACCAATTCTACGAATGTTTTTCGGCCTTCTATGGTCGCTGTAATGTCCAAGAATACCAGTTCATCCGCGCCTTGCTCAACATAAACCTTGGCCAACTCTATCGGGTCACCCGCATCACGAATATCCACAAAGTTGACACCCTTTACGGTGCGGCCATCTTTGATATCGAGACATGGTATGATGCGTTTCTTTAACAAGAATTTTAGATTTTAGAAATACGATTGACGATTTTAGAATGGGGAGGTGCAAATTTTAGAGTTTAGAAGTACGAATTTAGAATTAGTGGCTAGAGCGGAATTTCATGGCTATCAATCGTACTTCTAAAATCATAAATCTAAATTCGTTACTCAATTTAGGACTTGGATTTGCCTGATGAGTTCAATCGTTTTCTTACTGTATTGATGGAGGCTACGATTATTGAAAGCAATTCATTTCCTTCCTTGTGAAGACGAATGTTTGTTTCTCTTTCCACGTCCGTCAGTTCATTAATGAGTTCGAGGAAAAACATGCTCTCATCGCATTCCTCTTCGACTATCTTCAATTTATTGAGGAAATCTCTATCTGATTTTGCGCGACAGGCCGCTCGATAATTGGCACCAACCGAACTCGAACATCTAACCAATTGCCGATGATAGGCCAAAAAAGTGGCATCCTTTGGCAATTTGTATAAATACTTAGCCGTATCAATCGAAAACTGCTTCGTTCTCTGCTTTAAATCTCTTGGTTCCATTCGTCATAAATCTAAAATCGTATTTCTAAAATCGTCAATCAAAATTCTTCCTTCATAAATCGCTTTCCCGACAATGGCAGCTTCACAACCAATGGTTTTTAATTCCTTCAAATCATCGATGGATGAAACGCCTCCGCTCGCAATCAATTTCAAGCCTTTATTAGCGGACAAAATCTGTTTGTACAGTTCGATTGACGGGCCTTGCAGCATCCCGTCTTTAGCAATATCCGTACAGACCACATATTCAATTCCTTCCTTCTGGTAATTGGAAATGAAGTCAATCGCGTCCAAACCAGAATCATCTAACCAACCGTGTGTGGCAATTCTGCCATTCTTGGCATCTGCTCCCAAAATAATCTTCTCCGCTCCGAACTCGGAAATCCATTGAAGCACGGTTTCGCGGTCATTTACTGCAATGCTGCCTGCTGTTATTTGCTTGGCTCCAGAATTGAAAACAGTCTGAACATCTTCCGTAGTTCTCAAACCTCCACCAAAATCTACCTGCAATGATGTTTTAGACACGATGCTTTCCAGCACTTTCCAATTGACAACCTTTTTAGCCTTTGCTCCATCCAGATCAACCAAGTGTAAGTACTTCAAACCTGCATCCTCAAACTCCTTGGCTACTTCCAACGGGTTTTCGTTGTACACGGTTTTTTGGTTGTAGTCTCCTTGCGAGAGCCGTACACACTTTCCGTCAATAATATCTATGGCAGGAATGATTCTCATTGAAGTTGTCTAAAGTCGATTCGAGAAAATGAAAATGAGTTATTTTTTCGCACAACGAGGCGTTTTTGAGAAGCATAGCCAAAGCTATGGTTCGATAAAACAACGAAGTTATGTGGAAAAAGAACCATTTTTTAACCAGCGAATTCGATTTTGGACAACTTCACAATTCCAAAAAGTTTTTGATGAGCTGCTGACCAATTTCAGCCGATTTCTCTGGATGAAACTGAACCGCATGGAAATTGTCCTTCTGCAAGGCCGCAGAGAATGGCAGAATGTAATCGCATTGAGCTGTGGTCTGAGAACCCAATTCTGCGAAATAGCTGTGGACGAAATAGAAGTCTTCGTTTTCAAATGAACCACCCCGTTCCGATAAAATCGGATCACCCCTCCTTTCAGAAGGAGGGGAGCTGGCACTCTGAGCAGGTGTCTGATCGAAACCGCCACTCTCCCCCTGAAAAGGGGGAGTACCCGAAGGGGGAGGGGGTAAAAATAGCACCCCTTTCAATTCCGAACAATTGTTCCATCCCATGTGCGGAACTTTCTGTTTTGAAACTGGAAATCGCTTCACGTTTTCGTTGAAAATGCCGAGACATTCCGTATCTCCTTCTTCCGAATGCTTGCACATTAACTGAAGACCAAGACATATCCCGAGAAAAGGTTGGTGCAAGTTTTTGAGCACTTCATCCAAGCCGCGTTCTTTCAAATACTGCATAGCGGTGCTAGCTTCTCCAACGCCAGGAAAAATCACCTTTTCTGCTTCGCGAAGCTGCTTCGGATTGTCTGTAACTACAGCATCAACACCCAAACGATGCAAGGCATTTTGCACCGAACGAACATTACCAGCATTGTATTTAACGATGGCTATCATAGCACTCCTTTAGTTGATGGCATAGCACCATCTTCAGTTTGTGAAACCGCCATGCGAATAGCCCGCGCCCATGCCTTAAAAATCGCTTCAATCTTGTGATGCTCGTTCTGTCCTTCAGCCTTAATATTCAGGTTACAACGTGCTTTATCGGAGAACGATTTGAAGAAGTGCGAGAACATTTCGGATGGCATTTCGCCAATTTTTTCTCGTTTAAAATCGGCTTCCCAAACGCACCACGGGCGACCGCCAAAATCAATGGCTACTTGAGCTAAACAATCATCCATCGGAAGGAGAAACCCGTATCGCTGAATTCCTTTTCGGGAACCCAAGGCGTTATCAAAAGCTTCTCCCAGTGCTAATGCTACATCTTCAATGGTGTGGTGCTCGTCAATATGCAAATCGCCAACAACTTTTACCGACAAATCCATGTTGCCATGCTTTGCCAATTGTTCCAACATGTGGTCGAAAAACCCCAACCCCGTTTCCATTTCAGATTTCCCAGAACCATCTAAATTGAGTTCAATTCGAATATCTGTTTCTGAAGTTTTCCGAGACACAGAGGCGACACGAGGCTGGGCTTTCAGAAAACGATAAATCTCATCCCAAGCAGTAGTGGTTAGCGCGCAATCAGCTTTTTCATCTGAAATGAAAATCGCCTGTGAACCAAGGTTTTCTGCCAATTCTACATCCGTCTTCCTATCACCAATAACGAACGAATTTTTAAGGTCGTAATTTCCTTTGATGTAATGCGTGAGTAATCCCGTGCGAGGCTTCCGTGTAGGCGAATTATCAGCAGGAAAGCTTCTATCAATAAGCACTTCTGCAAAGCGAATTCCTTCACCTTCTAGTGTTTTCATAATCAGATTATGAGTGGGCCAAAAAGTGTCTTCTGGGAACGAATCGGTTCCTAAACCGTCCTGATTCGTCACCATTACCAATTCATAATCCAACTCTTGGGCAATGCGAGACAGGTTGGAAATGGCTCTGGGGTAGAAGTCCAATTTCTCGAAGCTGTCAATCTGCTGGTCAGCAGGTTCGCGGATGATTGTTCCGTCTCTATCGATGAATAGGAGTTTTTTCATTTTTTATGAGGAGCTAAAAGACAGGAGTTAGAAGATAGAATTTAGGAGTTAGAAGACAGGAGTTAGAAGACAGGAGTTAGAAGATAGAATTTAGGAGTTAGAAGACAGGAGTTAGAAGACAGGAGATAAAGAAACAGGAGTTAGAAGATAGAATTTGGGAGTTAGAAGATAGAATTTCTGCGGATGGCGGCTGCGTAAGCACTCAGGAGTTTGGAAACCTCTTCGCATTGGGCGTTCAGTTGCTCATATTCATGCGTAGTAATGTATTCCAAATCATTTGAAAGGATGAAATAGTACGTCAATTCATCTAACGAGCCCTCCGAAATATTCATGAACCTTGCCTTGTCCGCTTTGCCGCGTTTACGGTACCCCTCCACAATATTTGCAGCCACAGAAACAGCCGAACGTCTCATTTGTGAAGTCAATCCAAACAGTTCTTCCTTCGGATATTTCTTTGTCAATCTATACGTGTGCAAAACCAGTTGATGTGCCTTTTGCCAAACAATTAGTTCTCTGAAACTCTTACTCGGTGCGTTTTTCATAATCTGACCGTTTGGGGATTTCTATTCTTGCTTTTTCTCATAATATCATACTTGCAATGGACAATTTGTGATTTTCCCTTTACAGTTGAGCCTGTAATCTGGCTTCTCACTTCTATCTCCTGTCTTCTATCTCCTTTAAAAGCAAACTGTTCTCTTTCTCCGTTCCAACTGTAATTCGCAAACAACCTTCTGCTACTTTGCTTCTGTCTCTAACCACAATTCCTTTAGACGAAAGCACATCGTAAATTGCTTTTGGGTCTGTAAATCTCACAAGTAAGAAATTGGAGTCTGAAGGATAAATTCCCAAAACGTTTTTCAACTGCTGAAGCTCATTTTTCAATCGCTTTCTTTCCGAAAGAATCGCTTCAACTACAATCTTAAATTTTACTTCGTCTGCCAATTCTTTCAGCGCCACTTCCTGTGTGAGTTGATTGACATTATAAGGCGGTTTAATACGATTCAAAACATCAATAACCTCTTCATTGGCGAATGCCATTCCCAATCGAATTCCTGCTAGGCCCCAAGCTTTGCTGAGGGTTTGTAAAACGATAAGATTATTGAATTTACCTAATTCGGCTGTTAGACTTTTTTCTTCAGCGAAATCAATATACGCTTCATCAATAATTACCAAACCATTGAACTCAGAAAAAAGCTTCAGCATATCCTCTCGCTTCATACTATTTGCCGTTGGGTTATTGGGTGAACAGATGAAAATCAGTTTGAGGTTCGGGTCCGAAAAATGCTTTCGAATGCTTGGTATATCAAGCTGAAAATCGCCCGTCAATGGAACGTCAATAACCTTGACATCATTAATGTCAGCGCACACCTGATACATGCCATAGGTTGGCGAGCAAATCAGTGCTTTATCGTTTCCTGGATCACAGAATCCACGAAACAAAAGGTCGATGGCTTCATCACTTCCATTCCCAAGAAAAACGTTTTGGGTAGGAACGCCCTTTAGTTCACAGATTCGCTCTTTGAGTTTTTTCTGTAGCGGATCGGGATAACGATTCAGTCCGTTATTGTTGGGGTTTTCATTGGCATCCAACCAAACAGAAGCCGCGCCTTTGAACTCATCACGGGCGCTGCTGTACGGTTTTAGGTTCCGAACATTTCTACGAACGAGCGATTGTATATCAACCATTTTTCAACTTTTTTAATCGAACCGTAACTGCATTTCGGTGAGCATCTAACTGCTCGGCCGCAGCCATCGTTTCAATGGCAGGCCCAATGTTCTGAATACCCTCGGCACTCAGTTTTTGAAAGGTCACTTTTTTCACGAAGCTGTCTAAAGAAGCACCGCTGTAGCTTCTGGCGTAGCCATTTGTGGGTAATGTGTGATTGGTTCCGCTGGCGTAATCTCCAGCACTTTCGCAACTGTAATTTCCTATAAAAACACTCCCTGCATTTACCACTTTTTCTGCCAATTCATCCGCATTTTTCGTGGCTAAAATCAGGTGTTCGGGAGCGTAAAGATTCGAGAAATCCATTGCTTCAACTGAGGAATTCAACACCAAAACCAAACTGTTTTGCAATGCTTGTTCAGCAATTTCTTTTCGGGGAAGTTGCTCCAATTGTCCGTCCAACTCCTTCAAAATTTCATCGAGCACCTGCTCACTTCCAGCTCCTAACTTCTCGCTCCTCCCCTCTAACTCCTGTCTCCTATCTTCTAACTTCTCCCCCCTCCTCACAAAAACCAATACCACCTGACTATCTGGCCCGTGCTCCGCTTGACTCAACAGGTCGGCAGCAACGAAATCAGGCTCGCTACTTTCGTCAGCAATCACTAGCACTTCGCTTGGCCCAGCTGGCATATCAATAGCTACGCCTTGCTGCTGTGCTAGCTGCTTAGCCATGGTAACATACTGATTTCCTGGCCCAAAAATCTTATCCACTTTTGGAACCGATTCGGTCCCGAATGTCATGGCTGCAATAGCTTGTGCTCCACCGACAGTATAAACCTGCTTTACGCCAAGCTTCTGAGCGACATACAGAATGGCAGCATCCACCGTTCCTGTTTTATTTGGCGGTGTGCATACAACCATTTCTTTGCAACCCGCGATTTTGGCTGGAATGCCTAGCATCAGCAATGTTGAAAAAAGTGGCGCACTACCACCAGGAATGTAAAGACCAACCTTTTCGATTGCAATGTTTTTGCGCCAACAGAAAACTCCTTGAGTGGTTTCAACTTTCTCAGGAGTTGATTGCTGTGCTGCATGAAACGCGTGAATATTCTTCCACGCAATATCAATTGCTTCTCTCAATTCTTGATCTAGCTCAATTGAACTTGGAACATCGAGAATCAATGACTTTAAATCTACTTTATCAAACTCCGCAGTAAGTTCTATCAAGGCATCATCACCACGCCTGTTTACGTTATCCAAAACGGATTGCACCATCGGTTGAAGCTCCGACAAATCAATATTCGGACGCTTGCACAGTGAAGTCCAATAGCTTCGTTTGGGATTTCGGTACGTCTTCATCACACAATCATTTTCTCAATTGGACATACAAGAATACCTTCGGCTCCAAGAGCTTTTAGCTTATCAATCACTTCCCAGAACTCATCTTCCTTAACAACGCTATGTAAACTGCTCCAACCTTCTTCTGCCAGAGGAAGAATAGTAGGACTTTTCATGCCCGGAAGAACCGCTGTTATCTCTTTCAAATTCTTGTTTGGAGCATTGAGAAGAATGTATTTGTTTTCAGATGCTTTCTGCACAGCGTTCATTCGAAACATAACGCTTTCGAGCAATGCTTTTTTTACGTCTGAAAGATTTGGATTGGTAATCAGTACCGCTTCGCTGGTGAGCACTTGTTCAACTTCTTTCAGCCCGTTTGCAAGTAGCGTACTTCCGGTACTTACGATGTCGCAAATACCTTCGGCCAAGCCAATTCCAGGAGCAATTTCCACACTTCCACTGATGACCTCAATAGTGGCGTTTACACCTTTCTGAGTAAAATAATCACCAAGTATTTTCGGATAACTGGTCGCGACTTTTTTGCCATCGAACCAACTGGTTCCTGTATAATTAATCTCTTTGGGTACGGCCAAGGAAAGCCTGCATTTGGCAAAACCTAATTCCCGGACAACTTCCACTTTCTTGTCTTTTTCGAGGACGGTATTCTCGCCCAACATGCCCACATCGGCCACGCCTTCTTCCACGTATTGTGATATGTCATCGTCCCGAAGGAAAAGTACCTCCAGCGGAAAATTGGTGGCTTCGGCTTTCAGTTTTCCGCCATTTTTTACGCGGATTCCGCAGTCTGAAAGAAGTTTCAAACTCTTTTCGCTGAGCCGTCCGCTCTTCTGTATTGCTATTCTTAGTTTTTCCATATTACTTGATGTAACAAAAAAGCCCCATCGGAGTTCCGATGGGGCTTGATAAATCCTTATTAATTGGCATCAAAGCATCAGCTCACTCCTGTTTTTCCGTGTAATTAAGATGGTGGTGATGTTGCGTTCTATTCATATCGGCTGCTAAGTAACAAAAGATTTTGACACGCTCTGCCGGTTGCCACAATTTCAGTTAGGAACCGATATCGAGTTCAACCCGCCCAGTTCTGTCTGTCCAAACTTCTATACTGAATGGCTTCGGCAAGATGATTTGGTTCGATATTCTCCGCGCCTTCGAGATCGGCAATTGTTCGTGAAACTTTTAGGATTCTATCAAACGCACGGGCCGAAAGTCCCAAACGATCAGTGGCCTTTTTGAGCATATTCTTTCCTGCCTCATCAATCTTGCAGACTTCCTTTAAGATTTTTGTTCCCATCATAGCATTACAGTGCACGTTGGGTTTGTCCTTAAAACGTTCTACTTGCTTTTCGCGTGCCACAATAACTCGTTTGCGTACATCTTCACTTTTTTCAGCAGGAGTAAAATCAGTCAGTTCGTTTATCGGAACTGGGGTCACTTCTACATGTATGTCGATGCGATCCAATAGCGGTCCAGAGATTTTATTCAAATACTTCTGAACCACACCTGGTGCACAGACGCAATCTTTTTCTGGATGATTGTAGAAGCCGCAAGGACATGGGTTCATGCTGGAAACAAGCATAAAATTGGATGGGTATTCTACCGACATCCGCGCACGCGAAATGGTTACAACACGATCCTCCAACGGTTGGCGCATTACTTCAAGAACCGAACGCTGAAATTCTGGTAATTCATCCAAGAACAACACACCATTATGCGCCATGGATATTTCTCCGGGTTGCGGAATTTGTCCTCCGCCAACCAAAGCTGCGTCTGAGATTGTATGATGAGGTGAGCGAAACGGCCGCATGGTCATTAACGAAGTCTCTGATCCTAGCTTACCTGCTACCGAGTGAATCTTGGTGGTTTCCAGCGCTTCTTTTAACGAGAGCGGAGGAAGAATAGATGGTAACCGTTTTGCAAGCATCGTTTTACCCGCTCCGGGAGGACCAATCAACAACAAATTATGTCCGCCAGCTGCAGCAATTTCCAACGCTCGCTTGATATTTTCCTGCCCTTTTACATCGCAAAAGTCGAGGTCTGTATCACTCAAGTTCTTATAAAACTCCTCGCGTGTGTTGACAATCGTTTTCTCCAATTCCACCTTTCCATCAAAGAAGTCGATGAGTTCCTTAATGTTCTCAATTCCGTGAACATCCAATCCATCAACAATGGCGGCTTCACGTGCGTTTTTCTTGGGGAGAATGAACCCTTTAAAACCTTCTTCTTTTGCTTTGATGGCAATGGGAAGCACGCCTTTAATGGGCTGCAATCCACCATCGAGCGAAAGCTCGCCCATGATGATATAATCTGAAATACGCTCAGATTTTATCTGCTCCGAAGCAGCAAGTATTCCAGCTGCAATGGTAAGATCATACGCAGAACCTTCCTTTCGAATATCGGCAGGCGCCATGTTGATGGTAATGGTTTTGCCAGGCGTTTTGTAGCCCACATTTTTTAACGCTGCGCGGATGCGTAACTGGCTTTCTTTCACCGCATTATCGGGCAAGCCAACCATGTAAAAATTCACGCCCATTCCGGCAATATTGGTTTCGACCGTGATGATGTGAGCATCAACGCCATAAACTGCGCTACCGTAGGTTTTAGTGAGCATTCCGTAAATATGGAGAGAAGTTACCAAAGTGCTCCCAAACCATCAAAAAAAACTTGATTGTAATCATCATGTGCAATTCTGTCTGTCCAAACTTCTATACTGAATGGCTTCGGTAAGATGATTTGGTTCGATATTCTCCGCGCCTTCGAGATCGGCAATTGTTTGTGAAACTTTTAGGATTCTATCAAACGCACGGGCCGAAAGTCCCAAACGGTCCGTGGCCTTTTTGAGCATATTCTTTCCTGCCTCATCAATCTTGCAGACTTCCTTTAAGATTTTTGTTCCCATCATAGCATTACAGTGCACGTTGGGTTTGTCTTTAAAACGTTCCACTTGCTTTTCGCGTGCCACAATTACTCGTTTGCGTACATCTTCACTTTTTTCAGCAGGAGTAAAATCAGTCAGTTCGTTTATCGGAACTGAGGTCACTTCTACATGTATGTCGATACGATCCAACAGCGGTCCAGAGATCTTATTCAGGTACTTCTGAACCACACCTGGCGCACAGACGCAATCTTTTTCTGGATGATTGTAGAAGCCGCAAGGACATGGATTCATACTTGAAACAAGCATAAAACTGGATGGATATTCTACGGACATCCGCGCACGCGAAATGGTTACAACACGGTCTTCCAACGGTTGGCGCATTACTTCAAGAACCGAACGCTGAAATTCTGGTAATTCATCTAAGAACAGTACACCATTATGCGCCATGGATATTTCCCCCGGTTGTGGTATTTGTCCCCCGCCTACAAGAGCTGCGTCTCTTATTGTATCAAACGGAGCTGTAGCCGCCCCTGAATACAATCCTTGCAAACCGAAATAAACCATCATGATTTTACAGGATTAACGGGGCAGAACCGAATCATTGTCACTATTGTCAATGCGAGCTTATGGATACTTTTCCTGTCCATTGCGTGGTGCCGTTAACTTTTACTCTATAGAGGTAAAGCCCCTTAGCAAGGTCGGTATGAATCGTGTTTACTCCATCGATTATCCTTCGCTCTTCAACAAGTTTGCTTGATGCATCAAACAGTTGCAACATGACACGACCTCGGTTGGCATTATTTACCTCCACGGTAAAAGCTCCTGTATTTGGGTTGGGATATAGTTTGTAAACAAGTTCTGTATTTACCACATCCTGCACAGAGGTAATACTATCAGGCATCACAGAAACATCGTCTATGTAATAGGCTGATAATTTCCAATATACATCTGAGTGCGATGGATTGACACCGCCTCCGGGCACGAACAGGGTTTCAGTGTCTGCATACCTATCGAAGTTACCGATGCTCAAAAACCGCTCTCCGCCCTGCGCCACAAAACTGCCCGATACGCGTGTCCACCCATCTTTATCGGTAATGAAGTCTCCATTGTATTGCACCTGCGGTTGGTAGCTCTCTATACTGTCAATGTCGCTGTCTGGTTGTTGAGCAGAAAAATAAGCTCCGATACTCTTACTGGCATACCACGTGCTGTCCATCATGCTCAGGTGGAATTCCACGCGGTAGGATTCCCCTTCGTGAAGGGGTGCCAGTAGTTCAACGCCTAAAATTTCCCTACCTGTGAAATTAGAATATATCCACCACGTCTTAAACCCAGCATATGCTTGCCCCGTTCTTGCATAGCCTCCTCCCCCCCAGCTAACAGGAATTCCATCCTCGCTGGCTTCACATTCATGATAGTAGTCACACGTTGGGCGTGCATTAAACCAAAAATCTACTTTTTGATCAAAATTGCCATCCAGTGGACAGCCGCTGTTCTCTTCGAATGAGGGATTTGGCACGAGGTTCTGAGCATGGCTGACCATGCTCAGAACCAATGCCAATATTATCAATGCGAGCTTATGGATACTTTGCCTGTCCATTGCGTTGTGCCGTTAACTGTTACTCTATAAAGATACAGTCCTTCTGCCACATTCAGGTTTACCATGTTAAAACCATTGCTCATCTGCTGGGTATGCACTTGCTGACCAGATATATTCCAAACAAACATTGTAGCAACATCTAGGTCATCCATAGTCAACGCTAGTGTGAACTCGCCAGTATTCGGATTGGGGTATAACTTGTACGAGCGTTGATCTTCAGCATTTGTAATACCACCGCCTTCATCGCCACGCTTTCCACTATTCTCGCATGCATTGCGGTACGTGCGTGGAAAACGCTCGTTGCGTAACAGTAATGCACGCGCCATTTATACAGCTGGGCCATATTCGTGCGGGCACTGCTCTGCCAGTTCGGCCACGGTGGCATAATGGTCTGTACTGAGTGCGTGGGTGCGCATGCGAGCCGTGGTAAACGATGCAACCAACTGCGCTCCCTGCGTTTGCTGCAACCACCTCTGTGCACGATACAGAACACTGTCGGTTTGGTACTGCGAGTCTGCCGCGCTGTCTTTCATAATTTCCAACAAGTTGCGAAGGGCAACCTCTGGTTTCAAATACCTCCTTATGTGATTCAGTTCGATTTAGGAACAAGGGTTTCTAATTCTCCGGTCCTAAGAACCAATAAGAGAAATATTCCAAGCCAGCAATCAAACTCAAGCTGTAAACGGCAACGAAGAGAATTTTTCTAACCATCATTTGTAAAGCGCTTATTTATCTCATCAACAAAACTCTTATGTAGCAAAATCATTGATGAATTTCTTCCTCAATCAACATCACCAAAATATGAATGACCTTAATATGAATTTCCTGAATTCTATCTGAATAATCTGAGTGCGGAGCACGAATTTCGACATCACAGATTTTTGCCAATTCACCTCCGTCTTTTCCTGTCAAAGCAATTACATGCATGCCTTTCTCTTTGGCAGTACGAGCAGCATTCAATACGTTTTCCGAATTGCCTGAAGTACTTATTGCTAAAAGCGAATCTCCTTCGGCTCCGAAGGCTTCTACAAACCGGGAAAAAATCTGGTGATAACCATAGTCGTTTGCCGTACAAGTGATATATCCAGGATCCGAAATTGCCATGGCAGGAATCGGTTTGCGTTCATCTCGGAAGCGCCCACTCAACTCTTCCGCAAAATGCATGGCATCGCTCATGGAACCACCATTTCCGCAAGAATAAATCTTGCCCCCTTGCTTCACCGAATTTGCCAAAAGACTAGCCGCCTTCCGAATAGCCTGTAGATTGGAAGCATCGTTCATAAACGTTTCCAAAACTCGGCTGGCTTCCTGCAATTCTCTATCTATCTTGTCTATGGACATGGTGTTGAATGTAAGCAATTCCCCTTCGCTATTTACGAATGAAGGTTTACGAGATTCGTTTCAATTAAAGTTGAATAAGTCTTTTCTGCGTTTCAATGTCAAAAGAGCGGAGGCCAATTTCTTCTTCCGAGAAAGATACCGGACGACCGTCTTCGGCTACATTTCTTTCACTTTCTGGCTTCAATATTTCTAATGCCAACTGTCGGAATTTGGTTTGAATCGCACCTAAAAAGTGCTGTCCGAAAACCGTGTGTCCTCCTTCATACATCTGTAATTGATACTCTTCATATGTGGTAATATAACCGCAATAGCCATTCGTATAAGTGGAGCAAACTACTTCGGTAACGCCTTTATCAGCCAAAACTTCGAGCAAGGTGTTTTCCAATCGCAACCCAGCAATGGTTGTGATTTCGGCTGGAATTCCTGCCAAAGCAATGTTGCCGATAATTACGAGTTGAATTGGCAAAATCTGTGGAATCCAAGGTTTATCACCTAAACTTCCATTGGCATGGAACCGTTTGAATTGTCCGACAGCAGGATCCGCCCAAGCGGGAACTACGAGGTTTTTAATGTCACGCGTTCCAAGAATCCTCCTTTCGTCTGCTTCAATCAAAATATCTTTTGGTCCATGCACATGGTATTTCTCGTAAATACGTTCTGCCTTTTCCTTTGTCTTGAATGGAGCAGCTGCCAGTTCGTACGCTTTCTGTGCACGGATAAGTGTTCTGGCTAAGGCACCAATCGCTAATGGCATTCCTGGGCCCTCAACCGTTCCTTCAAAGAATGCCACTCCGTGACATGCTGGACCAGTTCGTGCATCTGCTTGACCACATGCAAACTCCTTATCAACGATAACCTTTCGGAAATCAACAAATGTCATGGCGTGGTCAATCTGGAGCGGCAAATCCTTTTGCTTTTTCGCTTGCTTGAAAAGCTCGTGTGCGTGATCGAACTGAATATTTCCGTTGAATTTGGCACTTTCAATATCGTCCTCAAACTTGCCACGCGTCCACTTTTTCTTTTTATCCCACTTGTAATTAGGCGTTACATCGCCCGTTTTACGCTGTGAAAACACCGAAATGAACTTATCCTTCTTATTCTTCCGAACCTTGTCTTCATGATATTTGGCGGCATAGCCTTTATTATCAGAACAAATTCGATGGTTGTCGTTACTCAAACTGGTTGTGTGTACACCAAACCAGTTCCATGACCCGATTGGATTTCCTTCCAAATCATCGAATCGCATGAGCAACATATTGCGATCAACCGCCTCATTTGTGGCATTCTTAGAAACCGGTTTTTTCACCTCTGGATTTGCATTGTACGCTTCAACCGAACGATTAAAAGCTACTTCCTTATCGCCATCAATTTCTCCATTTGAAATTCTGATAGTACCGGGTTGAAGATTCTCTGCTGCCTCCACAATGGCTTCCACAATTCCGTCCACCACTTTATGATAAACTTCTGGAACGAATCCTGGAATGGACATGTTATACAATCCGAAATGCGAGTACCCACCTGGTGCGCTGTGTGTATGTTGAGCCGTAATCATCACAGAATCCTCTTGAAACCCAAGATGCTCATGCTTACGTTGGAGCTTCTTCATCACGCCACGTCTTATGGCAATAGTAATGAAGCATATCTCGGCATTAACCAACGCCACTTTCTTGCCTGTGGTGGTATCTCGGAAAACCACAGCCCGTGCAAAAAGGTCGGTTTCAACCCCTTTCACGATATTGAAATACATACCGTATCCCATCATTCCCACACCCAGTTTGAAAGCAGTGATATCCGCCTTGCCAACACCTATTTCGTACATAATTCCAGTAATATTTGAGTAATCCTCCGCGCTCTGCGCTGAAACATAAAGTTAGGAACAAAGCATGCATTTGTTTGAGGCGAATCATTTTTTTTCGGTCTTTTGACACTACACAGCGACAAATGCAAAACACCCGACACCTCATCATCTTTGTTAAGAATCCCGTGCTTGGAAAAGCGAAGACTCGGCTAGCTGCCACAATAGGCGATGAAAAGGCTCTGGAGGTCTATTTACAACTACTTGACATTACTAGAAATGTGGCTTTGGATGCCGATTGTACACGGCATGTTTTCTATTCTGATGCCATTGAAAATGATACGTGGGACGAGGACAAATTCAACAAACATTTACAGGAAGGAGGTTCCCTTGGCCAGCGGATGAAAAATGCATTCAATCAGGTGTTTGTGCTGGGTGCAAAAGAGGTCATTATCATTGGTAGTGATTGTCCAAAATTGAATGGCGAAATCATCGAAAATGGCTTTCAACTACTAGCTGAGAATGATGCTTGTATTGGCCCTGCAAAAGATGGCGGCTACTATCTACTTGGAATGAAGAAGCAGCTTCCGTTTTTATTTGATGGAAAGGAATGGAGTACCGATTCTGTGTTTGAGGATACTACTTCCGACCTAGTTAAAAACGGACTTACTTTCGGTCTGCTACCAGAGCTTTCGGATTTAGATACGGCTGATGATTTGTATTTGTTGGAGGGGTGAAATTCAAGCGAATTTAATATCCTTCACCATCAGCTGAAGTGACACACGGTCTTTCCAATGGTTTTCTTCAATGGTGTAGGCCAAATCGAAAGGCGCGCCCCCTTTTAGCTTATTGTAAAGCGACCCCATTTTAAACGCTACCGATTGAATTGGAAAATGCTGAATTCCAGTTTGCTTTGCTTTGAATCGTAGATGCGAATCATCTGCTCCCATGGTGCGACAATCTTCAGCAATCAAGTTTCGAGAAACAAATACCGGGTTCATGTTTCCGGGCCCGAATGGACCGAACTGCTTGAGTAACGACATGAACTTTGGAGTGATACGGTCGAGGTCTATTTCTAAGTCAATATTGAGCTTGGGTGTAAACTGATGTTCTTCAATACGTGCAGCCACAACATCTTCAAATTTCTGGCGAAAAGCATCCACGTTCTCCAAACTCAAACTCATTCCTGCAGCATACTTGTGCCCTCCAAATTGCTCTAACAAATCTTCACATTCCGTAAGTGCAGAATGCACATCAAAATCATGAACAGAGCGTGCGGAACCAGTGGCTTTCCCTTCCGATTCGGTCAGCACAATAGTTGGTTTGTAATGCTGCTCAATCAATCGCGAAGCAACAATTCCCACAACGCCTTTGTGCCAATCTGGATTGAAAACTACCGTACTGCGGCTGTTCTTATAAAAATCATCTGTTTCGACAATTTCCAGTGCGCTTTCTGTCACGGATTTATCAAGGTCTCTCCGCTCCGTATTATAATTCGAAATCTCTGCCGAAAACTCCAATGCTTCCTCAAAATCATCCGAAATGAGCAATTCCACAGCACGTTTTCCAGAAGCAATTCTTCCGGCTGCATTGATGCGAGGTGCAATGATGAAGACGACATCGGTAATGGTCAGTTCACGATTGATCTTTGTGTATTCAAGCATCGCCCTAATTCCCGTGGAAGGGTTTTGGTTTATCTGCTGCACTCCAAAGGTTGCCAGAATGCGATTCTCGCCTGTCATCGGAACGATATCAGCTGCAATGGCAATGGACACCAAATCAAGTTTGGCAGTTAATTTCTCAAAATCCGCATCGTTCTTTTCGCAATAACCCTGAAGCAATTTGAACCCGACTCCGCAACCGCACAATTCCTTGTAAGGATATTCGCACCCGTCTTGTTTTGGGTCTAGAATAGCGTAAGCCGCTGGTAATTCAGAACCTGGAATATGGTGATCACAGATGATAATATCTATATCTAATTCGTTGGCGTAAGCAACCTTATCCACAGCACGAATACCACAATCTAGCGTAATAATGAGACTGATTCCATTTGCTTTCGCGTAATCAATTCCAGCAATGGAAAGTCCATAACCTTCCTTATAACGGTCTGGAATGTAGAAATCAACTTGTCCTAAATCTTTGAGAAAACTATAAACCAAGGCGACCGATGTTGTTCCATCTACATCATAATCACCATAGATTAACATCTTCTCCCCATTCCCCAATGCTTCCTCCAATCTAGAAACCGCATCGTCCATTCCTTTCATCAGGAACGGATCATGCAAGTTTTCAAACGATGGTCGAAAAAACTCCTTCGCTTCGTCAAAATCAGCAATACCACGGTTGATGAGCAATTGCGCCACATCCTCCTTCACACCTAACGATTCACATATTGCCTTCACCTTTTCAGGTTCAGGCAAATCGGCATATTTCCATTCAATCTCAAGCATGGGATGAATTTACGAATGCTCAATTCAATATTCTTCACTCAAAGCTATATTGCGACAAAAATAACCACATGCAATTTGATAAAAGCGCAAGTATTTTCATTCAGATTACAGCGTATTCGCTAGCTACGCTGATTGCTTTAATCACTTGGAATTTTCTTCCTGAAATGGAAGATTTATGGAGATTGGCTGCTGCAGATGTTGCTGCTACAGTTTTCATCTTTTTATGCTCGATGATTTTCAATAACTCCAGTATGTATGATCCATATTGGAGCATAAAACCAGCTGTAATTGTAGGAGGTTATGCGTTTATCTTTGGTTTGGGAAGCATTGCATCAATCGCTCTTTTTGCACTAATGATGCTTTACAATTTAAGACTGACAACCAACTTTTTTCGTGATTGGGGAGGATTGAAACATGAAGATTGGCGTTATCGAAATTTCCGCAATCAATTTCCTAAAGCATATTGGGCTGTGAGTTTTTCTGGTATTCATTTCTTTCCAACGGTAATGGTTTATCTGGCTTGTATTCCATTGTATTTCGGAATGAAACAATCCTTTGAAATGAGTTGGTTGGGATGGCTAGGAATCCTTGTAACAATAGCCGCAATCTTAATTGCTTACATGGCAGACGAACAAATGAGGGGCTTTAGAAGCCATCCAGATAACAAGGGGAAAAACATGAATGTGGGACTTTGGAAGCACAGTCGGCATCCAAACTACCTCGGTGAACTACTCACATGGTGGGGGATTTATCTCGTTGCGCTCGATGCGAGTTCAGATTACTGGTGGACGGGTGTGGGAGCATTAGCTATCACTGTAATGTTCGTATTCATCAGCATTCCGTTGATGGATAACCGATCTTTGAAAAGACGTCCAAACTTTGAAGAACACATGAAAAGAACACGCGCTATTCTTCCAATTCCAGTCAAATTAAAAGCCTCATCCGATTGATAGGGATAAGGCTTTTTTCTACGCTTCATTGACCAATCAAATCGTCATAATATCTTTTTCTTTTTCGGCCACAAGAGAGTCAACCTTATTAGAATACTCAACGGTTATCTCTTGCACATTTGCCTCCGCAACTTTAGCTCGGTCCTCAGAAAGACCATCTTTTTGCAATCCCTTGATTTCATCGTTCGCATCTTTTCGTGAATTACGAATAGATACTTTTCCTTGCTCTGCAACAGCTTTCGCTTGTTTCACCAGGTCCCGTCTTCTTTCTTCTGTCAATGGCGGAATAGAAATACGAACCACCTTGCCATCATTACCTGGGTTAAACCCAAGATTAGCACGCATAATTCCTTTTTCAATGTCTTCGAGAATCCCTTTCTCAAATGGCTGAATCATCAACGTTTTTGAATCAGGCGTATTCACGTTTGCTACATTCTTCAACGGGACATTAGCCCCATAATATTCTACCTGCACACTTGTAAGCATAGCCGGACTAGCCTTTCCTGCACGGATGCGGGCAAGTTCGTGTTCCAAACGCTCCATGGCGCTTTCCATTCCCTCTTTTACAGAGTCAAAAATGAATTGTAGTTCTTCTTCCATGATTGAAGTTTGGTCGAAAGTAGGGATTCTTATTTATGTTGAAGACGATTTTAAAAGGACTATTCAGATAGCTTTTTAGACTGCGAACCCAAAAGATTGCAGATAACGCCACAGCGTATCTAACGGAAAATCGGAATACAGATGCTGCAAACGATGTTTTACCTCTCCCTTAGACGAAAATAGGAAATACAACTCGCCACTAAGAGGCAAAATAACAAGCACAGCCACGTTCACCTTTTCATCTGCAAGGTGGTTGTGGCGATAGCCCAAAACGCTATAGAGTACGTGGTCTGTCATTTCAATAAACGGCACAGCAAAGATATAAACTGGGTATTTGAAGAGGGTAAATGAGCGACAAGCTGATTAGCATCCTTATGTATCACGCGAAGTGCGCAGCCCCAACGGGGCGTAATAACTTAACACGGGGCGGTAGCCCTGTGTATCTGTGCCCAGCACAGAACCAAGCCCTGAAAGGGCGATATAGTAGAAAAGGAAATGGGTGGTTGGTGTAGGAATGCTTACAGAGATTAGTTGCAAACTGATCGTGTTCTGTTGCTCACAAGTGACGCTACGCTGAACACTTGCGCAAGCGGGGACGGATGCTTCGGAATGGAACGCGGATGACACTGATGAAACGGATAAACGCTGATGGGTCGCTACGCTCCTTTTATTTCACGCAAAGACGCCAAGGGATGGATTTATCCCGTTTTCGGGATGCTCCGTGATGTTGCGCGCAGACCTATCCCGTTTTTTCGGGAGAACGCAGAGAACGCAGAGAAGCGGTGCGTAGCCCTGAAAGGGCATCATCTTCTAACACGGGGCGTAAGCCCTGTGATGCTGTGCCCAGCACAGAACAGAACCAAGCCCTGAAAGGGCGATATAGTAGAAAAGGAAATGGGTGGTTGGTGTAGGTATGCTTACAGAGATCAGTTACAAACTGATCGTGTTCTGTTGCTCACAAGTGACGCTAGGCTTAACACTTGCGCAAGCGGGGACGGATGCTCCGGAATGGCACGCGGATGACGCAGATAGCGCAGATAAACGCTGATGGGTTGCTACGCTCCTTTTATTTCTCGCAAAGACGCTAAGGCGCAAAGGGACGGATTTATCCCGTTTTCGGGATGCTCCGTGATGTTGCGCGCAGACCTATCCCGTTTTTTCGGGAGAACGCGGAGAACGCAGAGAAGCGGTGCGTAGCCCTGAAAGGGCATCATCTTCTAACACGGGGCGTAAGCCCTGTGATGCTGTGCCCAGGACAGAACCAAGCCCTGAAAGGGCGATATAGTAGAAAAGGAAATGGGTGGTTGGGGTAGGAATGCTTACAGAGATTAGTTGCAAACTAATCGTGTTCTGTTGCTCACAAGTGACGCTAGGCTTAACACTTGCGCGGGGTATTTGACGCTTTATTCATAAGCAACTTGTTGAAAACCAGCATTACTGTCTGATGCCTTAGCCATTCTTCCATCTAAAGCCCGAAAGCTTCTGGCAGCTGGTTCCGAAAAACACTCCGTATCAAATAAATTCTCAATACTATTGTGTTTGACGTTCTCCGTAATTACATTGTGAAACGTTTGTACCAATGCTTACAGATATTAATTGGCCATATCATCGACAGTATCGTTCGGGTACCGACCACGAGCCATTAGAGTTCTATTTGAACGGCTTGCTACATGCTGAAAGGCTGGATTTATTGCTTGGCTATTTCAGCTTTTCTGCAATAAATGTCTTGTCGCTCGGCTTCGCGCAGTTTTTGGCTAATGGAGGCAAAATGAGAATCATTGCGAATAATGTCCTTTCTGAGAAAGACAAACAGACGATTCTTACGGGTAATAACGATGAGTTGCCTGTTGGTCTTATTGATTTGACCGACATCAAGTCTCTAAAGTTCCGATTGGATGATTATGGCCGTCACTTCTTCGAATGTATGGCTTGGCTACTGTCGCAAGGACGAATTGAAATCGTTTTAGTCAAGCCAAAAGATAAACGAGGGATTTCTCATTTCAAGAGTGGTGTCTTTTACGACAAAGATCAAAAGGTCTGTTTCAAAGCTTCTTGCAATTTCACAGCATCGGGTATGCTAGAGAACCTTGAAGAATTGGAGGTCTTTCTGAAGTGGGAGAATAGTCGGTCTAGCAAGTGCATTGAGATGCAAGAAGAGTATTTCGAGGAAATTTTCAGCGGCATGAGCGATGCCGTAGAATATGTTCCTGCTGAAGAAATAGAAGTTGCCCTTAGAACCGAGTTTGGAAATAAGGAACTTCGAGAGCTTCTTACCGAGGCGCATGAACTCTATCGAATGAAAGGGGCTGCATCGGGTAAGAACTCCCGTGTTTCGGCTCTGATACGGAAAACGGAAGAAGACCTAAGCGAGAAGTTATCCAAACCTCGATTTCCATACGATAGTGGACCACGTGATTATCAGAAGGAGGCGTATCAGAACTGGTTGAATAATGGATGTCAAGGCATTTTCGCCATGGCCACCGGCACAGGTAAGACAATTACTTCTCTGAACTGTCTTCTTAACGAAAGCGCGAAGGACCCTGATGGAGTGTATCATGCTTTGATTCTTGTCCCAACCATCACCTTAGTTAATCAATGGGAAGAGGAGGCGAAAAGCTTCAATTTTCAAGAGGTAATTAAAGTGTCCAGCAAAGTTTCGTGGGAGCGTGATTTAGCTACTACCTTATCTACAGCTAAACGTATACCAACCTCCTTCATTATCATAAGCACATACGCCTCTTTCATTAGAGACCGCTTCAACAATTACATGAAGCAATTACCAGTTGACACCTTATTCATTGCTGATGAGGCACACAACATTGGTTCTAAGTCGGTACTTGACAGACTCAATAGTCTCAACGTAGAGAAAAGAATTGCCCTTTCTGCCACTCCAAAGCGAATCTATGACCCTGAAGGTAGTGCGGCAATGGAAGCGTTCTTCAATGATAGCGAACCCTATACGTATTCCTTCTCCATGGAGCGAGCCATCTCAGAAGGCATACTTTGTAACTACGATTATCATGCGCATATCGTGAATCTTACTTCAGATGAGTTAGAAGAGTATGCAGAGATTTCGAAGAAATTATCTCGCTTGTTCAGTTCCAAGACGGGAACATTCACAAATGAGGAGCTAGCTCAAATTCTACTCCTGAAACGAAAACGAATCATACATAAGGCGACTAATAAACTTGCTCGGACGCGAAGAATTCTCCAAGAGAGATTCAAAAAGGAAGGAAACCTCAAATACACCTTCATTTATGTTCCGGAAGGCGTAACAACTGAATTCACCACTGACGATACCAACGAAGATGGAGAAGAGAATATCAGGCTAATACATCAGTATACGCGTGAAATTGGCTCTATCGATCAATCTATTCTAGTGAATCAATTCGTGAGTGGAATGGCAGACCGAGACCAAATCTTGGATCAATTTAAGGAAGGGAAAATTCAGGTCATTGCTTCCATGAAGTGTTTGGATGAGGGTGTAGATATTCCGAGAGCAGAGCATGCCATTTTCTGTTCTAGCACAGGAAACCCAAGACAGTTTATTCAACGAAGAGGGCGCATTTTGCGCAAGCATCCCGATAAATTTAAGGCTGTGATTCACGACCTGATTGTGGTTCCAGACCTCTCACAATCTGGTCCTGATTCAGAAACCTTTTCTCTCGAAAAAACCTTGGTTAAAAAGGAATTGGAGCGCGTGATGTATTTCGCGTCCCTTTCAAATAACCCACTTGAAACAGAGCAAACCTTTGAAGAAGTATGTGACCATTATGACCTTAACATTTACACGATACACAACGAGCTTACAACATCATGAATAAAGAGCAAATATTAAGAGCGTTCCTAGAGGATGAGCTTTTCACCGAACAAGGATTATTAAAGGAGGGTGAAGCTGAAAAGTTTAAATGGACAGACCCGAGAAAAATCAAGCTCATTGAGGTTCTGCGACTCTCTATTGATGGTGTAATGTCCAGCGAAACAGAGGGGGTTTCGTCTATGAAGATTAACAAATACTTAAACGGTTAGACCATGATTATTGAAAGCATTGAGCTAAGCAACTTCATGTGCTATAGCGGAGAAAATCGTTTTGATTTCTCTGAGGGGATGAATGTCATCATTGGTGATAACAACCACGGAAAATCTAAGCTGTATGATGCCTTTTATTGGGCAATGTTTGACCAGTGTTTCGACACGGGAGACAAGAAATGGATGCCCACTCGTCACTTCGGCAAGTCGATAATTTCTGACAAGGCCGTACATGAAGCTGAGAATGGCACTATGGTTCACGCAATTGTGCGAGTAACCTTCAAGAACACAGACAAGGACCAAGCTTATACCATTGAGCGGAAATTAACTGCGGTTAAGCGCGATGATGAGGTTACCGCTGATAAGGAAAGTGAAGAAACTGTAACGTTCAAGGAGTTTGGATTCAACCAAGGAAAAGAAATCACGAATTCTGCCGAGATTGAGATGCTCAAAAAGCGGATTCTTCCTGATAACATTCGGCCTTATATGTGGTTTCAAGGTGAGCAGGTTGAATCGATTATCGACTTCGGTCAAACCAGTTCGCTAACCCAAGCCATCAATGTTCTCTCCAATATCACACGGTTCGACCAGGTATATGCTTTAGCGGAATCTTTGGATAAATCTGCAAAGGATGAATTTCAACGGAAGTCTAGATCCTTTAGTAAGGACAAGGACAAAAGCGATGAGTTGGAAATCAAGCGAAATCAAATTCTCGAACGCCTTGATTTATTGACAAGAGATGAACTTTCTAAGCGCGATACCTTAGGAAATGCGGATGAGGATGCACAACGACTCATGAGTCAATTTGAAGACGCGTCTCGCATGCGCGACTTAGACTCAAAACAAAGAAGTGCTGAAAGAGGGTTGGACGAGGTTTCTGAGGATGAAAAGCAAGAGCGAATTGATCTTCATAAAAAGATGTTCACTCACCAATGGGTTCTCAAAGGGACAGAGCATTTATTAAAGGAGTACAATCTGAAATATGCCAAGTACGAGCAAAGCAGGTTGAACAAGATGGCGGAGGTTCAGGCACGTCTGCTGATTGAGAATGAAATGCTTCAGGAGATACAAACGCGACTGCCGATTAACGTACCCGAACCCATGTACGTGGAACAAATGCTAGAACAGGAAAAGTGTCTGGTTTGCAGTCGAGAAGCCAAAAAAGGCACGGAGGCTTGGGAAAGCATTAAGCAGTTGCTTGACAGAACCACTGCCAATGCACGGGAAGTGGAGGAGGAAGCGCTGAGCAAACACGATTTCAGTGCTGACTTCAAGAAACTGCAACAGAATGGTTACAGCATGGACCGCGTCATTCTGAGGATTGATGATGACATCAAGAAGACCTTTCAGCAGTTGAAACGCTTGGGAAAACGGAGAAAATCCTACGCAGAAGACTTGCTGCGGATTACGGGTGAAATGAACTCCATGAAAGCCGGCACTTCGCTGGACCCTACGAAGGCAAAGAATATTGTAAATGAGCTGCAAGACAAGCAAGACTTGATGAAGCGTTTCCAAATTGACTTAGGACGCACGGAACGATCCATTGAACAACTTAAAGAACAGCTTAGAGGAATTGAAAAGGAGTTAGGAAGCCTCGTTTCGGGGGAATTGCCAGCGTATCTGGAGGAGAAGAAAAAGGTGTTGGAAAACTTTTCGATTGTTGCGAAGTCAACCCGTGATCGGGTTTTCTATCGATTGGTAAAGCAGTTGGAAGAGGAAGCCAACAAGCATTATCAAGAAATGATGCAAGACAATCAAGGCGTCCGAGGAATCATCAAGTTGGTAGAATCCACCAAAGGAAACTACATGCCTAGGTTGGTTGATGAGAATGAAAGCCCATTGATGCAACTTAATACAGGCAACATCATCCTGATCAAACTGGCTACCATCATGGCGATTATATCAGCCAGACAAGGCTCGCGTGATACAGACCTCTACACGCTTATTACCGATGCACCCATGTCTGTATTTGGAGAAGACTATACCATTGGATTCTGCAAAACGGTTAGTCGTGTTTATCGCCAAAGTATCATCATGAGCAAAGAGTTTTATAAGAATGAAAAGCTGCTTAGAGAGCTCTTAGATAGCCCAGACATCAAACGCGGAAAGATTTACAAGATCACGCCATCTATACCAGATGCCGACCGAACCAATAGAAAAAGCCTAACCACCCAAATCAAAGCATTGAACTAATGGAATTCTTAAAACGCTTGAAAGACCGTGCTCCTGAGTTTGAATCGAAGTATCATGAGATGATCCTCGAATTCACAATTCAAAAAGGGGGGAAAATGGGTCAACAAACAGAGGAAGAAAGATGGGTACAAGGAAAATACTTCTCCAATATGTACGAAATGTACATGTACGCTGCTCTGCTTGGACTTCGCAAAGATTTTCGTCTTCCTATTCCTCGTGGAACAGAGAAACAGAAGTTCATTGAAATAAGGAGTTGGCAACACATGGATGTTGCCGATTACATTCTCATGGGTGTTTTGGCAAAATCCGACTTAGACTTCAATGCCTTAGAAGACATGGAAGAGAACGAAGTGGAAACGGAACTCACCAAACTCAAAAGCCTTTTGGAAGAATACGCAAATGGCGGCTTCGACCTCATTCGCGCCAAGAAAGAAGGAGAACCCTCCTTCTTCTTAAACGAGAATTGCTTTTTGGATTTGTTGGATTGAATTTATTTTCAACTTTGAGATGAGAGACTTGGTAGGATTAATTGAAGATTAATAATGGACGGTAATGCTTTTGATTTGGGAGTGGAATTACACACTCGAAAGGTTCAATACATATTGTCTTACGACCTTTGGAGTAGATTCGGGTCTGTAGGGCTCAATTTGTCATTTGAAAACTGGACTTCTGTTAAGTACTTAGACGCGACTTCTTCTGGATTAAATGCTGAAGTTGATACAATACCCAATGATGTGGGGGGCTTATACCTTTTCTATGTTCCATGTCGCGTAGTTCCAGGGATAACTGAATTCCCTTTCTACATAGGACGAGCGCAGAAGACAGATTCCCAGAATATTCGAAAACGTGTAAAGGAGTACTTTCAACATTTCGCTAGAGATAATGAACGTCCAAAAATTTATAGAATGCTTAAAGTTTGGGGACCACAGCTTCGATTAGCGTATTATCCTCTTCCAACAAATCAGACCATTGTGAACTTGGAAAAAGACATAATTAATTCGTTGCTCCTTCCAATGAACGACCAGATCCCTGACAAAGAAATTAAAGCAGCAATAACAGCTTTTGAGTTATGAAAGTACCAGCAATTAGAGCACAAATCGGTGATTGGACGTATTACGTATCAACGCTAACTTTTAATCAAGTTAATGAATACGTCTCAAGGGTAGATGAGGAACTACATAAAAGTGAAAGTCTGAAGGATTTGATTCAACGGAGTATCACTAATAACTACAAGAGTATTCAAGAGTACATCATTAACCAACCAGAGCTGTTTTTTAACTCCTTGGTGTTGGCGGTTTATGATGATTATCCAGATTGGAGTGCGATTGAAGTGAAATATGATGACTTTGAAACTCATCAAATTGGAATTCTTGAGTTTCCAGGACAGCATAAGATTTTCCCTTTGGATGGTCAGCACAGAGTTGAGGGGATTAAGGCAGCCCTTGAAACAAATCCTGAATTTGGCGATCAGACCATTTCAGCAATTTTTGTAGGGCATAAAAATGATGAGGCCGGAATGAGGCGATCACGGAGATTATTTTCCACCCTAAATAGGTATGCCAAACCTGTGACGATGGATGACATTATAGCCCTAGATGAGGACGACAGCGTAGCTATAGTTACCCGAAACTTATTAGAAGAATATGGTTTGTTTATGAACAAACGAGTTACCAAATCAGAGAACAAAGCCATTCCAGATTCGGATAAATCATCTATTACCTCCATTATCACGTTGTACCAGTGTAATAAGGAGCTACTGAAACTGTTTCGAAAAAAACAAAATCAAATAACTGGACGGCCGAAAGACAATAGAAGTCTTGCTGAGTATTTAAAGTTCAGACCACAAGAAGAGAAGATTGAAAATTATCAGCAGTTAGTTGTTGAATTTTGGAACTGTATTTCTGGAAACATTGAAGCCATCAGCACTTTTTCATCTAGTACATCCGAAAGGCCGGCAGAAGAGTATAGAAAACGGGATACGGGTGGGCATTTGATTTTTAGACCAATCGGAATATTGCCCTTTGTACAAGCCGTGATTGAGATTCATAATAGAAAAGGACACTCTTTTGATGATATTTTGCTTAGGCTTAAAGACGTTGACTTTTCTATCAATGCCGTGCCATGGAGGTTTGTCGTTTGGAATCCAACGGACAAAACGATGATTATGAATGGCTCAGCGGTTGTCAAACTGCTTCTATTCTATATGTATGGAAACAGCACCATTAAAGATGGTGAACTAGCTACGCTTAAAGGGAAATATGCAGCTAAATTGGGTATAGAGGAAGATGCTATTGATGGGGTATTAAATTCAGTTCCTCTCCTTAGCTAAACAAAACAACTAATACAGCTATCCTCCTCTGTATCATCTAAAATATCAATTAAGAAACTCGAACCTTTCGATTTCTCACGACCAGTACGCTTCAAATGTTCGCGTTTTATCTGGTTCAATCTTTCGGGTTGTATCAGGTCTTCCAAGCTTTCTTCTTGGTTCCACATAAAACCCTCATCCACCTTTTCGTACTCCTGTGCCTGCTTAAAAAGCTTCGGATGCTGTTCGTACAACCAAACCCATTCTATCTTCTGCTGAAAGAAGCAGAAGAAGCAACCGGATCGGCTTCGGGCATATTCGCCTTTCTGCCCATCTACTTCATATTCAATCTTCTTGTAATACTCAGGAACACCTACACCCGAATCTCCCAATAGCTTGAAGATGTCGGCACGGTTCAAGTTGTCTTCATTATCCAAAAGCGGGAAATCACTTTCTGTTGCCAAAGGATATTCGGTATGCTTCAGCCAATCGAATACTACATGATTGAACAGTGAAACACCACGGTCAAGCATGGCATTTTGTTTCTCTTGAAACACCTGCTTGTTCTGCTGTGGGTTTCTTATTTCCAATTTCAATTCAGAATCAATCAACTTGGTTAAGCGATCAAGTTCCTTACCTGTAGCATGGTTGGCATAAATCTCCTTAACCAATTCGCGATTGCCATTGGCTAAGAGTTTTCTCAACACGTCTTCAGACCAAATATTCCTTCGGAAAGGGAAGATAGACTGAATGTTTGTTTTCTTTGAAATGTAGCCCTCGCGGTCTTCATCTCCACGAATACCTACATAAGAGATGACAGGGTCTTCGCCCACAAACTTTTCAAACGGATCCAATTTCATTTGCTTGGTACACCACCGAGCAACAGAAGAAGGTAAGTAACCACGATACGCTTTATAGTAGTAATCGAATGGGTTTTCGTTGGTCTTCTTGGCGTCCTCAGATTCTAAACGCGCTACTTTCTTACCAAGATAGATTTCCAAATTCTCTATCAGCTGATACGTCTCGTCCAATTCCTTACCCGTATCGCAGAAATAATAGATAGGGTCAAGTTCAGGATGTCGCTCATGCAGGTAAATGGCTAAAGCCGCGCTGTCCTTACCACCAGAAATACCAATTACGTGCTTGGGTCTACTCATTTGTCCAACTCTTTTCCCAACAAATGACTCAATACGGCCAAAGTCAGGTTTTTATTTTTCGCCAACAGCTTTTCTACCTCTTTAGACAATCCTTTCACATCCTCCAACTTCTCCTTACTAATGCGGACGTTTTGCGAACGCATGCCATCTATTGTTGTGACGTCTAATTTAAACACTTGTTCTCCATCCTCAACATTCATCTTGTGAATGACCTGCAGATTGTCAAGTTCCTGAACAAGCTGTTTCATTCGGTCTTTCAGAATATCCTCCTCGCTATCAACGATTCGCTCTAGCGGTTTACCCAATAGGCTTTGCCCAATAGAAGCCAACCAACTGTCTCGGTCATTAAGTGGAGAGTTCAATCGAGCCAAGAATACTTTCTGTTTCGGAAGCAAACGATGTTCTTTCACTCCTTTATAGCGTTTCGCCAAGGCATTCTTGTAGCCTTCAAACGCCATGGTCTTACCAAGAATTTCGGTACAGATGAATGTTTCAACGCGATTGAGCAATTCATCATAAGCCCCTTTCAACTCCTGAATGGCGTCATTCAACTTTACAGCAAATTCTGAAAGCTTAGCATCTGACGTGTCCAACACATCCAACTCCATTCGTAGTGCTTTTGGAATAGCTTCAAAGAATGTTTTTTCAGGGTCCTTGGCATCTAATATGGCTGCTCGGAGCTGTAACGCTTCAGGCGAAACCCGTTCCGTTTGCTTGGCATAATCGTTCAAGCTTTTGTAGAAGACAAGAAATGGCCTAACGCTTTCTATAAAACCTTCTTGTCCAAGCTTGTTAGCTTTTCCTTGCTCCAGAATCTCGCGGTACTTGTTAAACACACGCAGTCGCAAGCCTGTTATTTCAAACGCTTTAATATGATAACTCTGAGCCTGACGGGTCATCATGTACAGAGTGGAATCATTCAACTCCGGTACAAAACTCGCTTCTCCTTTGTTGTCTATGTTGTAAAGCGCAAAATCACCGCGATTGACGAAGAGGAACGTAGGCACCCAAAAGTCGATTAAGCCAAGTTTGAGTTTGAAAGGTTTTTCTTCTAATATATCCCATAACTCAGAGATGCTCTTTTTCTCTTCTCGCGTACTTTCAAGAAACCGCTGACACACTTCCCAAATGGCATCAAAACCATTCTTGCTTTCGGGCTGGTCCAAATCCCAAGTACCACCTTTTGGAATGTGCATGGCATTGTCTGCCAACAGCGACTTGTAAATAGTCTTCTCAGGTGGGAATTTGTCACTTTTAAATCCAAGACCTTCCTCGTTCCAATGCTCGGTCAGTTGTTTAAAATAACCTTTCCGTGCCGTATGGATAGAACTTGAAATCTTAAACTTGTTGACCAATTCATTATTAAAGACAGGGCTTTGGTCGTAAATCGTATTACAGATTTCCGAAAGCTTTGCGTTTAATGCCCGTTGACTTTTCATTTGTCCGAGTTCTTTTCCCTGAAAGAACCAACGCACCTTTTCCCTGTACAGGGAATCCAAGACCTCATGACTTAAAAGCCGCTTTTGCGAGTCCTGTATCTTCTCAAACTCCTGTTTTGCTACCCGATCTTCAAGATGGTCTTCAAGAACCTTTTTGGTTTTAAGGATTTCGAATAGGCGATCTTTAATGACCTTCGAGTTCGTGTAATATCCATAAAGAACCGCTTCATTTTGCTCCTTAGAAAGTGCTTGCACATGCTTCAATTTAATGCGGTCATTAAATATCAGATTCACATAGCCATCTATCGCTCCAATGGGCTTTAGGTCTGTGGCAACTTCGTCAGACACTTTAAATTCAAACAATCTTGGAGTGCCTTTTTTGTAGCTAACCTCCTTTGCCTGAATCACAGGAAAATCAAAATACTCCGCTAATGCAGAACTAATATTGAACGAAGAATCAACCTTTCCTTCCGCTTGTTGGAGTTCATAGTCAAAATCAACATCCGTTCCTTCAATAATCTTGTAAGAGTTGTTGTACTTGGCAAAAACTACAAGTTTGCGCTTCTCCAAAAAGCCAAGGGCATTGTAAACCGTCTCTTGACTGTATGTGCCATCAAAATAATCGCGTAGTAGAACCGTATCGACATGAGCTGCTTTCGAGCCAAAAACTTGAAGCAGACCGATTGTCTTAAACACCTCCAAATTGGCCGCCATATACTCAGAATCAATGGCCTCAATACGCTCTAAGCCTGATTGAATGGCTTCCCAATTTTTGTAATGTGGATTATAGGGTGAGTTCAGATAAGAATAGAACGATGACAAAAGGTAGTCGTAAATGCTGCCAACGCTTACCCAATCATCATTTTTAATATCCTCTTCCAAGAAGGTGAATAATGAGCGGTCGTTCTGTCCGTAATATTGTAGAGCTTTGGTCAAAACCGAAGCAGAAATAATATCCAAAGGCGCAAGCTCCAAATCAATCTCATCCAAAGATTTCGCATCAAACGGTAAAATGAATTTGGCCTTAGCCAATTCCAATCTACTAACGCCTTTTTTCTTCGAACCTTTCAGTTTCTTAGCCGCTAGGTAGAGCAGTTGCTCCACAGGCTCGTTAAAGGTGAGTTCCTTGAATCGCCCTTTAACCTTTCGCCATTCCTTCTTCTGCGAATCCTCTGCAACATTGGCTGCGTATGCTTCAAAGTTTTGGTGCAGCGTACTGATTAGAAGAATCTCTTTTTCGTGGTCATTGGCAAACTCGGCCAGTTGTTGCAAGAAATAGAGTTCTTTTTCAGGATTGAATTTGGAAGCATACTCCAAGAACTTTCCGAATTCATCTAAATAAATGACGAGTAGGTCATTTTCGCAAGACAATTGATGCAGGTGGTCAAACACCTTCTGGTTACCTTCAAAATCATCCTCTATGTCAAACAATTCATGGAAATACCCAATCAACGATTGATACTGTCCTACTATGCGTAGCGTTTCAACTTGCTTCGGTTTAATTCCCAAATCAAGCGCAATGACTTGTTCGCCTTGTAACGTTCGATCAAGCGCCATTAAAAAAGATGACTTTCCTGTCCCGTAAGAACCAATAATGGTGAACGAATGGATTCCTTTTCGGTATGAATCGCTTATGTCCGCAGTAATGCGTTCAGCATTCGGGGTAAGGACATAATCCAAACTCCTACCCGTATCCCGTAGGATATTTACCGATGGTGAGAACTTATTCTGCATAATAACTCGCTAATATTTTATCCGCATCCAATCTCTTTTTGAATTGAAGCTCACGTATTCCTGCTTGATTGCTGAAAGTGACATCGCCTTTGAATCTTTCACTCAATGCTTCTAACGCCTCAGTAAGCCCTTCCTTACTTAGCGCAAACACAGACCCAATCTCGCCATCACCATTATATAGTTGGTTAAAGCTGATTGACAGGTCCGTTGGGTGCTCTTTTAAAATTCCATAAAGCAGTATTTCTAAAGGGATCTCATTTCTACTTGTTCTTTCCAACAGCCATACATCTTCCAATTTTACATTCCGTTCTTTATCAAGAACTCTCTTCCGGATCTGCTTCAAAAGCCCCAATTCTGTTAGTATTCCTGTAAAGCTTTCTTCAATGTCTTTAGCCTTGAAGTTTGCATAATAGGTATGGTAGAAAACCATGAAATCCTTTTTCAACGTGTTTTCACTTGGAAGACTGTCTTCCCGTTGCACAAGAAATTTGAAGTAGTAATCAGAGTCAAACTCAGGCCGCTCCTTAATTAGCTTATTGAAAATAATGTCAAAGGTCGATGCCTTTTTCCCCGTTACCAGCAAATAATGCAGAAGCCATAGACTACCATGGTCTTCTAGATAAGGATCCCAACCATTTTCAGAAAATAGTTGATTTGCCAGCAAGGTTGGTTGTTCGCTTTCATCAATAATTTGAAAACATTTCGCCCAATGACGGATAGCCGTCACCATGTTTTTTCCAACGCCAAGCTCTAGTGAAGCATTGCCATTGGAAAACAGCTTTCCATCTTCCACAAAGTCGTATGCCTTCTTCAACCAAAACTGTCTGCAATGGAAAGTATCGTGCCCAGAAAAAGATAATTGGCTCATGGTTCAATATTACGATTTCATGCCGTTCCCGCAGCGTAACAAGTTAGACACTTCTACTAAAATTTTCCACGTGTAATTCTCCTTTTTATCTCTCCCTCCACATTCTGCATTTTTCTTTTTTCCTTTTCCCGTTTTTCCCTTTCTCCATTCCTACCTGCCACACTTCAATGAACAGACCCATAACCCTCTGATTACCAACCATCCAAACTCCTGAAATCTATCTCCAAAGAGCTGAAACTCATATCCAAAGCTCTCTCATTCATCACCAAACCCCTGAAACTCAAATCCAAAGCTGTGAACACCGTCTCCAAAGAACCCCCACCTATATCCAAAGCTTCCTCACTCATCTCCAAAGCTCTGATGCCTATGTCCAAACCTCCCCCAGCTATCTCCAACGTTCTGATGCTCACATCCAACGTATCATAATCATTCACCAAAGCATACCCAGCGTTCACCAAGGAGATTAAAACTATCTCCAAAGCCTGCCCTGAGTTTACCGAAGGGTCTGTGATTATCTCCAAAACATACCTAGAGTTCACCGAAAGACACAAAACAAAAAACCGCCTCAACTTATCGTTGAAACGGTTTTCACAATAATCTCCACATACCCGTTCAGGCGCATTCCATTCTCCAAGCATAGTGAACAAATCCGCGCTTTCCGCGCCATCCGCGTTCCATTCCCTGAGCGTAGCGAATCAATCTAAAATCGTCCTTCGCAAATCGCAATTCTCTTACCCTTCCACCAACGTTCCAACAGTTTCGCCTGCTATGATACGTGCAAGATTACCGCCTTCGTCCATATTGAACACAATAATTGGCAATTTATTCTCTTTACACAGCGTGAAAGCTGTCATATCCATCACCGTCAAGCCTCTATCATATACTTCACTAAAGCTGATAGTATCGAACTTCACAGCTGAGCTGTCCTTCTCTGGATCAGCAGTATAAATACCGTCTACACGTGTTCCTTTCAGAATGACGTCAGCTTCCACTTCAATCGCACGAAGAGAAGCAGCCGAGTCCGTTGTAAAGTATGGATTTCCTGTGCCAGCACCGAAGATGACCACTCGGCCTCTTTCTAAGTGACGAACGGCTCTTCTACGAATGAAAGGCTCCGCAATCTCATCCATCTTAATGGCTGACATCAAACGTGTCTTAACATCAATATTCTCAAGCGAAGATTGTAACGCCATGCTGTTTATCATAGTGGCTAGCATTCCCATATAATCGCCTTGTACGCGATCCATTCCGCCTTCAGCGGCCTGAATGCCCCGGAAGATGTTTCCTCCGCCAATAACAATGGCAACCTCAACGCCTGAATTGGCCATCTCTTTGATTTCTTGAGCGTACTGCCCCAGCCTATCATGGTCAATTCCGAATTGTTTGTTTCCCATCAGCGATTCTCCGCTGAGTTTCAATAGCACTCTTTTGTACTTCACTTCCATGCTGCTATGTTAAAAGTTTTAGGGCAAAAAAAAAGAGACTTTAAAGTCTCTTTTCATTATCAATATTAATTGCCAAGCGAAAACCGCTTGAAATCGGTGACCGTTAACTCAGGGTCCGCACTCTTCAAATAGCTAGCAACGCTTTGCTTATTATCCTTAATAAAGGCTTGCTCCATGAGTGTGTTTTCCTTGAAGAACTTACCCAATCGTCCTTGAGCAATTTTCTCCGCCATCGCTTCTGGTTTCCCTTCTTGGATAGCCAACTCTTTACCTATCTCAATTTCTTTAGCAATAATCGCATCTGAAACTGATTCCTTATTCAAAGCAACTGGTGCCATTGCTGCAGCTTGCATCGCTACATCACGTCCCAATTCTTCAAATCCAGCTTTGTTCAGACCTACAATTGTTCCTACTCTGTTTCCAGGGTGGTTGTAAGTAACAACAGTTTCGGCTTCGATAACTTGCAATCCAGAAACTTGAATTTTCTCACCCGTTTTGCCAGTAAGTTCTGTAATAGCCTCTGAAACTGGAGAACCATTATAAATGGCAGCAACCAATTCTTCAGGATTAGTCAGGTTGTTCTCAAAAGCTAGTTCAAGCAATTCGTTTGCAAAACCAATGAATCCATCCGTCTTTGCAACGAAATCAGTTTCGCAACTAAGATTTAGCAAAATAGCTCTGTTTCCGTTTACTTTTCCAAGAACGATACCTTCAGCGGCATCCCGGTCAGAACGCTTTGCAGCAACTTTCTGTCCTTGTTTTCTTAATAAATCAATAGCAGTATCAAAATCACCTCCAGCCTCAACAAGGGCTTTCTTGCAATCCATCATTCCTGCACCTGTTTTTTTTCTAAGCTCGTTTACTTGAGCTGCAGTAATTTTCACAGTCGCTTCCACTTTCGTATTATTTAGGCTTCTTTTTTATCTTCTGCTGGTGCCTCAGCCGCAACTTCTTTAGTTGCCTCTACTTTAGCTTCTTTAGTCTCTGCCTTGGCTTCAACTTCTTTATCTTTCCCTGCTTTTCTTTCAGCAAGACCGGCTGCAACAGCATCGGCCATCGCTTTCACAATAAGCTCTATTGATTTTGCTGCATCATCATTTGACGGGATTGCAAAATCAACATCTTTAGGATTTGCGTTGGTATCAACCATTGCAAACGTTGGGATATTCAATCGGTGTGCTTCATTTACTGCAATGTGCTCCTTAATTACATCAACAATAAAGATTGCAGATGGCAGACGAGTAAGGTCTTGGATAGAACCAAGGTCTCTTTCAAGCTTTGCACGCTGACGAGTAATCATCAATCGCTCACGTTTTGACATTGTAGCCCATGTTCCATCGGCCTCCATTCTATCAATAGTACCCATCTTCTTGATGGCCTTACGGATAGTAGCAAAGTTGGTAAGCATTCCTCCTGGCCATCTTTCGGTAACGTAAGGCATGTTTACACGGCTTGCTTCACGAGCGATGATTCCTTGTGCTTGCTTTTTAGTAGCAACAAAAAGAACCTTCTTACCAGAACGAGCCATCGCTTGAATCGCTTTACAAGCCTCGTCCAATTTGGCCGATGTCTTGTTAAGATCGATAATATGGGTACCGTTCTTCTCCATGAAGATGTATGGAGCCATTGCAGGATTCCATTTTCTCTTTAGGTGTCCGAAATGAACACCTGATTCTAGCATTTCCTGTACTGTAGGTTGAGCCATTGAAATAGTATTGTTTTAAAAAGTCTTTTAACGAATAGATTAACGCTTGCTGAACTGGAATTTCTTCCTTGCTTTCTTCTGACCGAATTTCTTACGCTCAACCATTCTAGGGTCACGCGTCATCAATCCGAGTTTCTTCAAAGCAGGCTTCACCGTTTCATCCTCTTTTACCAATGCTCTTGCAATGGCAAGCGAAAGTGCTTCGGCCTGTCCTGTTATTCCTCCACCGCTGATACTAGCTTTCACATCATATTTACCATCAACTTCTAAAACGTTAAATGGTCTTCTGATTGTGTCTTGAAGCAATGACGTTGGAAAATATTCCTTCGCGTCTCTACCGTTAACTACAATTGCACCTTTACCTGCTTTCACGTAAACGCGAGCAACTGCTGTTTTTCTTCTTCCTAATGTGTTGATTATTACTTCCATCTATCTAGGATAATCAGTTAAGTGTAATAGTTTGTGGCTTCTGAGCTTCATGCGGATGCTCTGTTCCAGCATAAGCAAACATGTTTTTGAAGAGTGCTCTTCCCAATTTATTTTTAGGAAGCATTCCTCGGACAGCTTTTGTTACCAATCCAGTAGGATCTTTTTCCAAAACCTGATCTACACTTCTCAAACGCTGACCTCCAGGAAAACCTGTGTGGTGCATGTATTTTTTAGTGTCTCTTTTGTTTCCAGAAAGCTCAACTTTCTCCGCGTTGATAACGATTACGTTATCACCACAATCGACATGTGGAGTAAAGTTTACTTTATTTTTTCCGCGTAGTCTGTACGCAATCGTAGATGCTAATCTACCAAGGGTTTGTCCCTCAGCATCAATAAGAACCCATTCTTTACTGACGGTGTTCTTGTTGGCAGAAACGGTTTTAAAGCTCGGTGCGTTCACTTCAATATTGTTTTCAGTTCATCAAAAGAGCTTGCACTCCTACCCAAATTTGGGGGTGCAAAGATATTACTATTTTATTGAATCAACAATGGTTTGTCGATAATTCATTTTAACACCCCAAGTTCTTTACCAACTGAGGCAAACGCCTCAATGGCTTTATCGAGGTGTTTTAAGCTGTGGGCAGCTGAAATTTGAACTCGAATTCGGGCTTGCCCCTTCCCCACAACGGGATAGAAAAAACCAATAGCATAAATTTCTTTTTCAAGAAGTTTATCGGCAAACTGCTGGGCAAGTTTCGCATCATAAAGCATAATTGGCACAATCGGACTGTCGCCTTCTTTCAAATCAAAGCCTGCTTTTTGGACTCCTTCTTTAAAATATTTGGTGTTTATTTCCAGCTTATCGCGAAGCTCAGTTGTGGAAGAAAGCAGATCAAAAACCTTGCTTGCGGCTCCCACTATGGAAGGCGCCAAAGAATTAGAAAAAAGATAAGGACGGGATCGTTGACGGAGCATCTCAATCACTTCTTTCTTTCCAGAAGTAAAACCGCCCATTGCGCCACCAAGTGCTTTTCCTAATGTGCTGGTTATAATATCAACGCGGCCCATTACATTATTATACTCGTGTGTTCCGCGACCTGTCTTTCCTATGAAACCAGTGGCATGGCAATCATCAACCATTACTAACGCATTGTACCTCTCTGCTAGGTCACAAATCTTATCCAGTTTGGCGATGTCACCATCCATAGAAAACACACCATCTGTAACGATAATTCTATGGCGCTGTGCCTGAGATGCTTTTAGTTGTTCTTCCAAATCGGCCATGTTGCTGTGCTTATAACGATAGCGAGCAGCTTTACATAAGCGCACACCATCTATAATAGAAGCATGATTCAGCTCATCGCTAATTATGGCATCATCGGCAGAAAACAACGGCTCAAAAACACCCCCGTTCGCATCAAAACAAGCAGCATAAAGTATGGTGTCTTCCATCCCAAGAAAATTGGAAATCTTTTCTTCCAGGGTTTTATGAATGTCTTGCGTACCGCAGATAAAACGGACCGATGACATGCCAAAACCATGAGAATCTAATGTATCCTTCGCCCCTTTAATTACTTCGGGGTGTGAAGAAAGGCCGAGGTAATTATTAGCACACATAATAACCACATCTTCTCCGGTGCTAACCTGCACTTCTGCCCCTTGGGGCGTAGTGATAATTCTTTCTCTCTTGTAAAGTCCAGCTTCTTCAATTGACTTCAATTCTTCGGCTAAAAACCCTTGTAATTCTCCGTACATGTTATCTTGATTTGGGATGGCAAAAGTAACGGATTGATTAGACTCATTTTGCAGTTTTTAGAACAAGCCACAAGCCCGATTGTTATATTTGCAGACAACGAAATATTAATCTTCAAAAAAGTATAAATAATGGCTTTTGAATTACCTAAACTTCCATATGCATACGATGCTTTGGAACCACATATTGATGCTAGAACGATGGAAATCCATCATTCAAAACATCATCAGGGATACACAAATAACTTGAACAACGCGATTGCTGGAACTGACCTAGAAGGAAAGTCTGTTGAGGAGATTCTTGTTGCTGGGTTTGACAACGGAGCGGTGAGAAATAACGGTGGTGGATTTTACAATCACGACCTTTTCTGGCAAGTGATGTCTCCAAACGGAGGAGGTGAACCTTCTGGTGCTTTGGCAGATGCCATCAACGCGGCTTGCGATTCATTTGACGGATTTAAAGATGCTTTCAGTAAGGCTGCTGCAACTCGATTCGGTTCTGGTTGGGCTTGGCTTTGCGTAAAAGATGGAGGGGCTGTTGAGGTTTGCAGCAGTGCAAATCAAGACAATCCACTTATGCCGGGTATCGGATGCGGAGGAACGCCAATTCTTGGATTGGACGTTTGGGAACATGCTTACTACCTGAATTACCAAAACAGGAGACCAGATTACATTGAGGCATTTTTCAATGTAATTAACTGGGATGAGGTTTCTAAAAGATATGAGGCTGGAAAATAATTCCTCCCAAATAGTTGATATAGAAAAGGCTCGCAATTGCGAGCCTTTTTTGTTTAGATTTATTCTGAATGAGCTACTCTACAGTAACTGATTTAGCTAAGTTTCTAGGTTGGTCTACATTACAGCCACGCATTACTGCTATGTAATAGGACAGCAACTGCAACGGAATAGATGCCAAAATCGGGACTAATTCTTCTTCCGTTTCAGGAATTTCAATCACATGATCGGCAAGTTCAGCAGCCACTGTATCGCCTTTGGTAACAATGGCAATAATCTTTCCTTTTCTGGCCTTTACTTCCTGAATATTGCTGACTACTTTTTCATACGAACCTTTGCTGGTTGCAATAACCACAACTGGCATTTCCTCATCAATCAAAGCAATCGGTCCATGCTTCATTTCGGCAGCCGGATACCCCTCTGCATGGATGTATGATATCTCTTTCAACTTTAACGCGCCTTCCAGAGCAACAGGGAAATTGTAGCCTCTTCCCAAGTACAGGAAGTTTCTTGCATCCTTATACTGACCAGCAATGTTCTTGACCAATTCTGCTGACTGAAGAACCTCTTCCACCTGAGCGGGGATCTTTTCCAAAGAAGCCAGAACCTGCCGAAACCGAGATTCAGCTATTGACCCTCGTTTATGAGCCAAACGCAATGCCATCAGCAACAACACAGTCACCTGGGAAGTAAATGCCTTAGTTGAAGCAACACCAATTTCTGGTCCAGCGTGAGTGTACGATCCGCCATGCGTAATACGCGAAATGGAAGAACCAACCACATTACAAATGCCGATAATAGTTGCGCCTTTAGATTTTGCCAATTCCAGTGCCGCAAGTGTATCGGCAGTTTCTCCAGATTGTGAAATAGCTATTACAACATCTTCTTCGCCAATAATCGGATTTCGATATCGGAATTCTGAGGCATATTCTACTTCTACCGGAATTCTAGCAAGGTCTTCAATCAAATATTCTCCAACCAAGCCAGCATGCCAAGAAGTTCCACAAGCCACAATAATTATGCGCTTTGCATTGGCAATCTTCTGTTCGTAATCGATAATTCCACCAAGACTAACAGTACCTGAACCAATATGATATCGGCCACGCATACTGTCAGAAATAGACTTAGGCTGCTCGAAAATTTCTTTCAGCATAAAGTGCTCGTAACCTCCTTTCTCAATGGCTTCAAGATGAAGTTCCAACTCTTGGATGTAAGGGGTAAGCACCTCGTTCTCAATCGACCTTAGAACGGGGTCTTTCCCAACTCTAAGCTCCACAATTTGCTCATCATCAAGATATACAACCTCTTTGGTGTATTCGATAATGGGCGTTGCATCTGAAGCAAGAAAAAACTCTTGCTTGTCCTTTCCTATACCGACTACCATCGGACTTCCCTTCTTTGCTCCGATAATTACATTCGGGTCATTCTTATCCAGAACGGCAATGGCATACGCTCCAACCACCTGCGTTAGCGCAACGCGAACTGCCTCAGACAACGGCAAATTTTCATTTGCCTGAATGTCTTCTATCAAGTGAATAAGAACCTCTGTATCTGTATCACTTTTAAAAATGTGACCTCGCTGAATCAACTCCTTCTTTAAGGAATCGTAGTTCTCAATAATTCCGTTGTGAATGATTGCTAATTGCTCATTCCCAGAATAATGTGGATGGGCATTTACATCATTCGGTTCTCCGTGCGTAGCCCAGCGAGTATGACCAATACCTATTGAACCTGAAATATCCTTTCCTTCTACAAATGCTTCGAGATCAGCAACTTTTCCTTTACACTTAAATACTTTCAGTTCAGCATTTATAAGACTGACACCAGCGCTATCATATCCTCTGTACTCAAGTCTTTTCAGGCCTTTAATAAGAATTGGATATGCTTCCTGCTTTCCTATATAAGCTACAATACCACACATTGGCTACTCTATTATCGTATAAGTCATTCTAAGTTTCATTGCCTTAGTGGAATCAGGATACGCTGGGCCATTAAACACTCCTCTTCTGGCATTTGTAGAGTTTCCAGCATTGACTACATATAGTCCAAAATCAGGCTCTTCTGGCGAATTCAAAATTGATTGAAGGTGTCTTGCGATGTTGAACACATACTCTCCGTTATCTGCATTAAAAACACCACCATAATAATCTGAAGATTCAAACTGATCAACCACAATTACAGAGCCACCGTCTTCATTTATACCCGTCACAAACATGCTTGATGGATAATCGTAGTCTGTTACTTCAGTTTCATCAATAGGAATAACAAGCTCTGCCTTTGTTATGGCTACGACTCCAAGGTCACGCAGGTCGCGTAATTGCGGAATCTCAAGCCTCATTCTAAGCCCAGCCATAGATTGCACGTAAAGTCTGTTAGCACCTTCAACCGTGCTGTCTGCAATAGCCGTAGTTATGGCGGCTGGAAATTCATGCTCGAAAGATGTGTGAACAGATCCAGCATTGTTCATTGTAAGGATAACCGAACTAGTATCATCATTATTATGATAATACAACTCTACCCTAGATGCTTCGCTTGCCAAGTTTAAGTACATGATAGAACCGTTTCCAGAAGGCATACTTGTGTTGATAGGTCTTACTGCAATTCCCTTAATTTCCTTCACAAACTCATCGTTATCGCCCAACTGAGTTGAACCTCCTCCTAAATTCAAAATCTCTTGCCCAAAAGAATCATTAAGTCTAATTCTAAGGGATGGAGGCAAAAGCACAGTGTCTTCTCCTTCGATAATCGTGATACCAGAAAACAGGTCTGGACGAAGATCAAATTCGGCCAAAGCCGTTGGGTTAACACTATGAGAAGCTGTAGAATAGTAGGACGTATCCTCCAGACTTATTAAGTCTTCAGTCAACTTGTAAACTCCAAACCGCATAACTCCGCCTAGTTTACTGGTGTTTCCGTAAGCGCCAGAATAGGCGATGTTCAGAACAATTGAATCTATAGTTTGACCAGCGCCCGGATTGAATGGCACGCTTTCAAGTCTTAATTGGGTATAGAGATCAGATTTCACCCTACCGAAAATGGGGTCTCCAAAATCCCCTAGGAGATAGGTGGTAAGACCGGAAGTAAGAACTGAATCATAACCAACCGTTCTTGCTTCAATCGTAAACGCATCAACCCAAGCAATGGGCATTTCTTCGCCAGCAGGGAGCACATCCAAACCGATGCCGTCTGGCTCCTTACAAGACGCAATGACAAGTAGAATTAATAAGATTAGAACCCCTACAGTATTACGAAAAATCATCTCTTTATAAAATAAGTAAGCGGAGGGTTAACCCTCCGCTTTGAGAAATATTGTACAAGAATAGTTAAATGACGTTAATCGGCAAGAACCTCCTCACTTGCCAAAAGCTCAGTGTAGAATTCTGAGTAAGCATCTAAGTAAGTTTCCTCATCCTTAAAGCCAAGTATTGGTTTGTCGCAACCAGTAATTTCAGCTGCTGCTTCTGGAGACAACTCTTCTTCTCCAATAATAACAGCATCCGCATACTTAATCCCCGCCTTAGTAAAGCCAAAATGCGTAGTATCTGTAAACTGAGCAACATCTTCATCAGTTAACGTATCGAACTTCACTTTTTCAGCAAATCTTTCATCCAAAGAACCTTCATAAGAATCGTTGTATACAGAGTAAACAATCTTCGAGTTCATGAATAACGGATCGTCCTTGTAAACCGTCTTGATAAGGAAAGGCAGCAATGCAGTCATCCATCCATTACAATGAATTACATCTGGCGCCCATCCAAGCTTCTTAACCGTTTCTATAACCCCACGGCAAAAGAAAATCGCACGCTCGTCATTATCTGAGAAAAACTTTCCATCTCTCCCACTTAGGAAAAACTTACGCTGAAAATACTCTTCATTATCAATGAAGTAAACCTGCATTCTAGCTGGTTGTATTGAAGCAACCTTGATAATCAACGGGTGATCCGTATCATCAACAATAAGGTTCATTCCTGAAAGACGAATAACCTCGTGGAGTTGATTTCTTCGTTCGTTAATGCATCCAAATCGCGGCATAAAAGTCCGAATCTCTCGGCCTCTTTCTTGCGTTCCTTGCGGAAGGTGTCTACCTATTGTACCAATATGACTCTCTGGTAAATACGGTGTAACTTCTTGAGATACGTAAAGTACTCTCTCCTTTTGCTCCATGTTTATTTTTTTGATGAAATCGTTTGCAAATTTACAAAGAAAATGCGCTGAATACAAGTGGTAGCGTGGCTTTCCGAATTCCAACACTCTTCTTATACGTAATTTTTTTGACATTATCAAGGATGTGTTTTTTAGCTTTGCATTTAGAACGATTTTCTGATGAGAATTATTATTACTGCGTCTGAAATGATGGCGTTTGCTACGACACAAAAGGCAGCAGGCGCAACAATCGGTTTTGTACCAACCATGGGTGCACTGCATGAGGGTCATGCGTCACTCATGCGTGCGGCTAGGGAAGACAATGATATTGTTGTCGCATCGGTTTTCGTTAATCCCACTCAATTCAACCAAGCATCTGACCTAGAGAAGTATCCACGAACTTTTGATTCCGATAAGGCTCTTTTGAAAAAAGAATCTGTTGATGTAATGTTCTTTCCAAGTGTAAGCGAGATATACCCCGACCCGACTACGCCTTCATATGAAATGGACGGACTGGATGAAGGAATGGAAGGGGCAAACCGACCAGGACATTTTAATGGGGTTGTTCAAGTTGTAACTCGCCTTTTTGAACTTGTAAAACCTAGCACGGCTTACTTTGGAGAAAAAGACTTTCAGCAACTGGCAATCATCAGACACATGACCAAAAAACTTGGATATAAAATTGATATCGTTGGATGCCCGACCTTGAGGGAGGATGATGGGCTTGCCATGAGTTCGCGGAATACTCGACTAACGACACATGGAAGAATAATTGCAAACCAAATAAGCAAAACACTCATTTTGGTGAAAGCACATTTAGCGCAAGGAAAGTCTCTGAACGAATTAATTGAAGCTGCCAAAACAGATTTAACTGCAAATCCAAACATCAAATTAGAATACCTTGACCTGGTTTACCCAAATACGCTAAAGCCCGCTTATGATGAAGATTCAGCCATTCAGGCATGTATTGCCGTTTGGGTTGATAGTGTTCGTTTGATAGACAACATGAGAGTAAAATGATTATTACTTTTGCGCGCCCATGCAAATTCAGGTTTTAAAGAGCAAAATTCATCGAGTTACGGTTACCGAAGCCGACCTCAACTATATAGGCAGCATTACCATCGATCCAAACTTGATGGAAGCGGCCAATATGATTGAAGGAGAGAAAGTTCAAATTGTGAACATTAATAACGGTGAGCGTTTAGAAACCTACATCATTACAGGAGAGCGAGGTTGTGGAGGAATTTGCATGAATGGCCCTGCTGCTAGGCGGGTTGCAGTTGGAGATGTTGTCATCATCATTTCTTACGCCACGATGGAGTTCGAGGAAGCTAAAACCTTCAAGCCAACCCTCGTATTTCCCAAAACGGAAACCAACTCACTCGTTTAATCAACTCCATTGAAAGGGAAACTACTCAGTACCCTCAAGGTTGTAATTCCGCTGGGAATTGGTATTTACGTAGTTTGGTATCAGTTCAATCAACTCACGGACGAGCAGCTGAATCAAATCCAAGATTCTTTCGCCAAAGCCGATTATTTCTGGGTGTTGTTAAGCGTTGCTTGCGGGGTGTTGAGTCACATTAGCCGTGCCTATAGGTGGAAGTTCCTTCTTGAGCCATTGGGCTATAAAACCAGTTTCATCAACAACCTTTTTGGCGTGATGATAGGTTACGTGGCCAATATCGTTCTTCCTAGGCTCGGAGAGGTTTGGCGATGCATCATGGTTTCTCGGTACGAAAAAGTGTCGTTTGAGAAGCTTTTTGGAACCGTGGTAGCAGAACGCGTGGCAGACCTAATAGTACTATTGATTATTGTAGCCACAGTTGTTTTTATGCAAATTTCCCGACTGAAAGACACGTTTTCGGAACTGCTGAGCGGATTTCTGGAAACCAATTCAATTTCCTCATTGGCGCTTAAAGGCGGCCTTTTGATGCTAGTAGCAATTGTTGGTTCATTCGTTGGCTGGCGCATTCTAACGCGGTCGCAAAACACATTAATGATTAAAGTCCGCGGGTTGGTTCAGGGACTTATTGAAGGGCTTCTTTCCATTGTAAAGATGAAGAAAAAATGGGCCTTTCTTGCTCACACCGCTTTTATCTGGTTAATGTATTTGGCCATGTTTTACGCACCATTTTTTGCCCTTGCCGAAACAAGTGATGCCTCCGTTTCTGCGGTTCTTGCCTCGTTTGTGATGGCTAGCTTCTCAATTATTTTAGTGCAGGGTGGCATTGGAGTTTATCCTGTTGCGGTAGCACAAACCCTGACTCTTTATGGCATTGGCTACGAAACTGGTTTTGCCATGGGCTGGATAATTTGGGTGGCGCAAACTATAATGATTGTAGCGTTTGGTGTGGCTTCGCTTGTCCTAATGCCGATTGTTAATAGAAGAACAGAAACTTCGGCATAAAGTCAAGTGAGTATATTTACGTCTATTAATTCGCTTTCGCATGAACTTTTCAATTGTAAAATCTGCTCTGTTATTTGCAATTCCGTTGCTGATGTTTTCGTCTTGCGCGCAAACTGAAATATCCAAGTTGGATGGTAACTGGAGGCTATTTTGGCTTAATGACTTAGCAGACCCTGATGTTTACATCTGGCAATTTGCAGATGGGGAACTCACAATTCTTCAATTTCAGCCTGATAACCCAAGTGGAGTTACAATTGCCGGAAGAGCTCAGTATGAGACGTCTTCTGAGTTTTTAGGTGCTCGCGTTTCTATTTCTGGACATGTGCAATCCGCGTCAGCAGGTTCGGTCAACTCTATGATTTCAAATGGCGTTTGGAAGATTGATAAAATCAACAATGAAGTCCTGAGGCTTTCTACCACTGACCAAGAAGGAAGCGGTGGCAGCTACATCATTAGAGAGTTTACCCGAGAGAACTAATTCCCCATCTTTGGCCACAAATGGCAAAGATCAAAACCAATTTTTTCTGTCAGAATTGTGGACACTCTTCTCCAAAGTGGGAAGGAAAGTGTTCATCATGTAATGAATGGAATACCTATGTAGAAGAAGTTGTCTCTGGAAAAACGGCAACTGACAAACCGAAGCTAGGCAGTTCTGGTAAACAGTATGAGATTCGGTCAATCTCAGAAATTGAAACGAATCCTGAAGAACGCTACCCAACTCCCGATAAAGAATTTGACCGTGTTTTGGGTGGCGGATTAGTTCCTGGTTCGTTAACATTAATTGGAGGAGAGCCAGGAATAGGGAAATCAACTTTGCTTTTGCAGTTAGCTTTAAACTGGTCGAACAAGAAAATCCTTTACATATCTGGAGAAGAAAGCGAAGGGCAAATTAAAATGCGTGCCGAACGAATAGGCATTCGAAATTCAGAGTGCTACATCCTTACTGAGACATCTACGCTCAAGTTATTTAAGCAGATAAAAAAACTGCAACCAGATATAATAATTGTCGATTCCGTTCAAACCATTTACTCAGAATTAATAGAATCTACTCCTGGCAGCGTTTCTCAAATACGTGAATGTACCGGGGAGTTTCTGCGCTTTGCGAAAGAGACTGATACCCCCGTAATTCTAGTTGGGCATATTACCAAAGACGGATCCATTGCTGGGCCAAAGGTTTTGGAGCACATGGTCGATACCGTTCTTCAGTTTGAAGGAGATAGACATCATTTGTATAGAATAGTTAGAGCGGTAAAAAATCGTTTTGGCTCTACTCCTGAGCTAGGTATTTATGAGATGAAATCTACAGGGCTAGAAGCTGTTTCTGACCCAAGTCGAATCCTCGTGCCCGACAGAGAAGAAGCATTGAGCGGAGTAGCCATTTCGGCCACACTAGAAGGAATTCGTCCAATGTTAATCGAGTCACAGGCATTGGTCAGTTCAGCGGTTTACGGCACACCTCAGCGTTCTTGTACTGGTTTCGATATGCGCAGATTAAATATGCTTTTGGCTGTTCTCGAAAAACGTTGCGGATTCAATCTAGGAACCAAAGACGTGTTCTTAAACATAACAGGAGGACTAAAAGTGGATGATCCAGCGATGGATTTAGGCATCATCTGCGCCATTCTTTCCTCTAATGCTGACCTTCCTATTCAGCCCGACAATTGTTTTGCAGCAGAAGTTGGCCTAAGCGGAGAAATTCGTCCTGTAAACCGTATTGAACAACGCATTGAAGAATCCGCCAAAATGGGAATGAAACGTATTTTCATATCCAAGCGCAATGCAGACGCCAACGTCATGAAAACCGAAGGAATAGAAGTTGTTCCTGTTTCCAAGGTAACGGACGTTTTTGCCAAGCTTTTCGGTTAACAAACATTTAACAAAATCAGGTTGCAGGGTTCTGTGCGAAATCTACTTTTGCGCGCCATTTTAAAACAAACAGGCATGCATTTGAATTTCAAGGAAATCGCGACAGCAACAATGGTTTTATTTGCTGTAATTGACATTGTTGGTAGCGTGCCAATTATCATTGATTTACGACAAAAAAACGGCCACCTGCGTTCTGGATTGGCAAGCATAGTAGCGCTAGTAATCATGATTCTTTTCTTGTTTCTAGGAGAGAATATTCTCAGCCTTGTTGGCATTACAGTTGGCGATTTTGCAATAGCAGGCTCGCTCGTTATTTTCTTCCTCGCGCTAGAAATGATTCTGGGAATTCAGCTTTACAAACAAGACGATTCACCATCCACAGCTTCAGTCGTTCCTTTGGCGTTTCCGCTTATTGCCGGAGCAGGAACCTTAACAACACTTCTTTCGCTACGCGCAGAATTCCATGTCCTCAACATTTTGGTGGCCATTATTATCAATATAGCATTGGTTTACCTCGTGCTCAAAACGACTAGGCATATTGAGCGTTTTTTAGGAAGTGGCGGAATAAACGTGTTAAGAAAAGTCTTCGGAATAATACTACTAGCAATTGCCGTCAAGCTCTTCCGCACCAATTTGGGTGTGTGAATTTGGGGGTTCCCCTCGCCACCCACACCCAAACTCACAATCGGGTCGGGTCGTTCGCTGTATCCACGCCAAAACGTGGGATGCCGCTTCCACCCCTAACCCACGCCCGCCTCAAGCAGTTCAGAAAAACGCACAGTTGCAGCCCCGCAATTAAAACATCTGTTCAGAAATCATGTTACTGGACTTACTACCTTTGCAACGTGAAAGTGCTGAAAACCATATCATCATTCATTTTATCCCTACTTGTTCTTTTAAGCAGTATGGGGTTTTACGTAGACCACATGGTCTGCGGTATGAGTGGTGAGCACAAATTGGCAATCAATAAGTCAATTGATAGTTGTTCAGACAGTTGCGTGCGTTCTGATGAAGACGCCATAGCAAGAACTTGCTGCGATTATGATTCATTCTATTTCAAGGATGATGTTCCAGCAACTGCAAAAGAAACAAAGACCGAACAAATAGCTTCAGCCTTTGCTTTTGTCCCTCTTAATGAGGTATTTACAGAACTCAATTGTGCCGAAAGTTGCTGCTTCCATCTAACGGAAGAACCTGATATTCTACCCTCTGTAAAACGGCACGTTCTACTAGAGACATACCTTATCTGATACTACAGTTCTGATAGACGCATCTACGCGTCAGCATATTATTATCAATCAAAACTGTAATCATGTTAAACATAGAGAAATCCCGATTCCTATCGGGGAAAAAATTAATTCTCCTTGCGCTAATGCAAGCACTCGTAATAGTAAACGTTCACGGACAATCGCTCCAAGGACACGTCCACGAAAAGGGCGAAAACGGACATAGCCCGTTAATAGGAGCTAGCGTATTTTGGCTAGGCACAACAATAGGTTCGGCAGCCGATGTAAATGGGGAATTCACCATCCCAGAACCGAAAGAACTCCCCGCCAAATTGGTAGTGAGTTTCGTGGGTTATCAATCAGACACCATCTTGGTGAAGAGTGCAAAAAAGGAGATTGAAATTCACCTTCAAAAATCCGCCCAATTAGGCGAAGTAACCGTTACTGAGCGACAAGAAGGCTCAGCCTTTAAACTACTTGACCCCGTAATTTCTGAATCAATAAATAGTCACGAATTACAAAAAGCTGCGTGCTGTAATCTGTCGGAAAGCTTTGAAACCAATGCTTCGGTAGATGTGGTTTTTACCGATGCGGTTTCTGGCGCTAAGAAGATTCAAATGCTTGGGCTGGATGGTGTATACACGCAAATCCAAGCAGAGAATGTGCCGCTAATTCGTGGGCTTTCTTCCAACTACGGAATGGGTTTTGTACCCGGAACGTGGATTGAATCGATTCAAATAATCAAAGGCCCTGGATCTGTTTCTAATGGGTATGAAAGTATGGTGGGACAGATTAATCTTGAGTATTTCAAACCAGACCAAGCCGAAAAATTGTTCGTCAATGTTTACGGAAATTTTGGTGGGCGTGTTGAGGCCAATATTCAGTCTGGCCACGTATTTAACGAGAAGGTTGGTATGAATATCAATCTTCACGCAAGTGGGATTTTTAGAGAGAATGACATGAACAAGGATGGCTTTGTTGATATTCCACGTTCGCAGCAATACAACTTGTTTAACCGTTGGAGATTCACCGGAAAAAACATAATGGGTCAGATTGTCTTACACGGATTGTACGACAACAAAATCGGTGGTCAACTTGGGTTTAAACCCGAACAAGGGATTTCAACCACGGGACGTTACGGTATTGAGATTACGAATCGGTTAGCGAACGTACATACCAAAACGGGATACATCGTTCCGAATGAAGAGGATATGAGCGTTGCGCTGATAACCAATTGGCGCTATCACGACCAAAACTCCTACTTCGGATTAAAACGGTATTCTGGCGTTCAGAAAAGTGCCAACTCAAACCTTATTTTCCTAAAAGGTTGGAATGAGGATAAGCACGAGCTGAAGGTCGGGGCTTCTTTCAACTACGATAACTTTCAAGAGAATTATAACGATAGTGCCTTCAGTCGTCAGGAAATCATTCCGGGAGCATTTGCGGAATACACTTTTCGTGTAAAAGAAAAATTCTCAGCCGTTGCTGGATTTCGATATGATTTTAATTCGAAATATGGTTTTTTCTACACGCCACGTCTCCACCTGAAATACAATCCAACGGATAAAACCGTGCTTCGACTAACGGGTGGAAGAGGCTACAGAGCGGCAAATGTTTTCACGGAAAGCAGTACGTTAATGGCAAGTTCAAGAACGGTAAATGTCCTTAAGGAACTGGAAGCCGAAGTTTCGTGGAATTACGGAGTAAGTGCATCTCATCAATTGAAAATTCTTGGTAGAGACGCTTCGGTTTACGCCAGTTTCTACCGAACAGATTTTGAGAATCAAGTAATTGTTGACTTGGATGCTGATGCGCAATCAGCTTACGTTTACAACCTGAGCGGAGCGTCTTATTCCAATAGTTTACAATTAGAATTCGGGATTGAACCCGTTAAACGGTTCGATATTAAAACTGCGTATAAATGGAATGATGTGTGGATGACGACCGCAAACACGCTTCAACGCAAAGCGTTAGTTAAACAGCACAAATTTCTTACAACGTTTAGTTATGCAACCAACTTCAACAAGTGGCAATTTGACCTAAGTGTGCACGTTCACGGCCCATCGCGAATTCCTTCTACAGCATCAAATCCAGAACAGTACCAACTAGAAGTCGTTTCGCCTTGGCACGTTACAATGAATATGCAGGTTACCAAACGATTCAAATGGTTCGACCTTTACGTTGGTGCTGAGAACCTCACCAATTTCAGACAGAAAAATGCCATTATTGCTACAGATGACCCTTATGGCCAGTTTTTTGACGCCTCATTGGTTTGGGGTTCAACAATGGGAATAAACCCCTATTTAGGATTACGATATACACTCAAATAATATTAAGATGAAAAACATACTCATTACACTCATTGCTACGTTTTCAATAACTGTTACTTATGCTCAAAAGAGCATTGAAGTCGTAGAAATTCAAACATCAGCCGTTTGCGATATGTGCAAGGAAACGATTGAGAAACAACTCGCCTTCACCAAAGGTGTAACGGACGCAAACCTTGATGTAAAAACAGCAGTTGTAACGGTTTCATTCAAAACTAACAAGTCAACGATTGAAGATATTAGAGCGGCAATTAATGAAGTTGGTTATGATGCTGACGATAGCCCAGCAGATAAAGAAGCCTACGAAAATCTGCATCATTGTTGTCAGAAAGACACGAAGTAAGTAGACGGCAAAGCAAAATCCGAGGATTCATATCGGTAGCTTCTTTGTTACCAAAATTACTATTTCCGTATGTGCAAATCTCGCTGCGGGAAAGGAATGGTAATGCCATTTTCTTTAAACGCTTTGTCAATACCAAACCGTATATCGCTTTTCACATGCTCGATTCTGAAAACGGACCGTGAAAAGAATTGTAACGAGAAAGTTAATTGAGAATCCGCGAAATCCGAGAAAAACACAAAGGGCTCTGGATTCTTAACAACCTCTGTATGTTCCTTGGCGCATGCAATCAGTACACTTCTAACTTTTTCCACATCTGACCCATAGGCTACACCAACCACGACTGTAAATCGAGTCAACTTATGGTTGTGGGTCCAGTTTACAACATTACCAGTAATGAATCGAGAATTTGGTATTATCATGATGGTTCCTTCCCGAGTTTCCATTTCAGATGCCCGCAATCGAATTTGGGTTACGCGACCAACATTTCCTTCCACTTCAATAATATCGGAAACCCGAATGGTCCCGTCAAAAAGGAGGATAATTCCACTTACAAAGTCCTTAAACACTTCCTGCAGCCCCAATCCAATACCCACCAACAAAGCTGCAGAACCAGCCAGTAACACGGTAATTTGAAAGCCTGCTGACTCCAAACCAAGCAAAATGGCAATAACCCAAAGCACATACTGAAGCAGTTTAAAAACGGAAAGCCGTCTTCCTTTTTCCAGCTCAGAAATGTTTTTCCGATTTACAACAACTTTCTTTAGAACCCACCCAATACTCCAAGTGACAAGGGCTATTACCAGAATCACCACAATCTGAAACATACTCAGGTGGTAATCGCCAAAACCAATAAGTTCTTGTTGAAGAAATTCTTTCATTTATGAGTTTTTGCTCCGCAAAGATAGTCGGTAACTTGAAGTCTGAATTGACACCCAATGAATTTTATTTAACTAAATTTACAAACCAAAAAGTTGCATTTGTAACTTGAATTCAGCAAATGAAAATCTAAAGGTTCCAGGTAGATTCAAAATGCAGAAATTGACGTCTTAGTATTGACAAGTATGAAAAACTTCGTAATCTTGGCACTCAATAACCAATCGTTAACCCACCCCTTCGAATGAGAAAAGTCTTTACGCTCCTCTCAGTTTTATTGCTTTTTACTCTCGTTTCTATGGCACAGACCAAAGTGGTCACAGGTGTTATTAAAGACAAGAAAAATGGCGAAACACTGATTTCCGCATCTGTAATTGTTAAAGGTACAGCTACAGGTGTAACCACCGATGTGGATGGAAAGTTCTCGATTGAAATTGACTTAACGGAGCCTCAAACACTTGTGGTTTCCTACCTTGGTTATCAAGATTTCGAATTGGCGGTGGACAAAACATCGACCAATTTAACCGTGGAAATGGAAACGGTTAACATGATTGGCCAAGAGGTTGTGGTTTCTGGTTCTCGTGTTTCTGAAACCATTTTAGAGTCTTCTGCCACTATCCAAAAAATGAACACTCGTGAAATTAGCGAGATTGCATCAGGAGATTTTTATACTGGCCTTAGTACGCTACAAGGTGTGGATGTTACCACTTCCAGTCTTGGTTTTCAGGTAATCAACATGCGTGGTTTTAACACAACAGCGCCTGTTCGTATTGTTCAGTTTGTAGACGGAATGGACAACCAGGCTCCCGGACTAAACTTCCCGGTTGGAAACATGGTTGGAGCGAATGACCTTGATTTGGAAAATGTTGAGGTAATCACTGGAGCCGCTTCGGCTCTGTATGGTCCAAACGCATTCCAAGGGGTTGTTAGTATGAACACTAAAAACCCGTATGATTATCAAGGTTTATCGTTCAAGCTACAAGGTGGTTCCCGCGATTATGTAGATGCTCAATTTAGATACGCGGGGGTTTACGGAAAAGAAAAACGCCTTGCTCTGAAATTAACGGGTCAGTACAAGCGTGCGTATGATTGGGAAGCTGACGACACTACATACAAGCCTGTTTATGACGATGCAACGGACAGCACCGCTGCAAACCTCTACGGTGACATTGAAGCGGACATCAACCTATCTGAAATCGTTGAACAAGCTCAAACCGACCCTGAAAACTCTCAAGAAGAACGGGATGATTTTATCGCATTGAACAACTGGCTTGGGTTGGTTTCTCCGAATGCTTATCCGGGCACTATTAGCGTAAAAGCACCGGGTTATGCCGAAAAAGACTTAGCGGATTACAACACATTTAGCGCAAAAGCAACAGCCGGTCTTCACTACCGATTTAAAGGAGGAATTGAAGCATCGTTGACTTACAAGTTTGGACTTGGAACAGCTATCTATCAAGCATCAAACAGATACAGCATCAACAACATTCTTTTCCAGCAAGTTAAAGGTGAGGTTTCTGGTCGAAACTGGAATGTGAAAGCCTACTCGACTTTTGAAGACGCGGGAGATTCTTACGACATCGTTTTCACCGGCATCAACATTTCCAAGGAAGGAATTGCCGACTATGTAGGCGAATACCTAGGAGCATATTTCGATACGCTTAAGGTGATGACTGACGATTTTGACGATGACGCCACAACTCAGGAAGTTCAAGTTGCGAAAGACCATGCTTTAGCGGAAGCAGAGGCAAACGGGTGGATCGCAGCTGGATCAACTAAGTTCGACTCGCTTAGAAACGAAATAATCAACAATGCCGATTTGGAGAGCGGGTCTAAGTTCACCGACAGGTCAAATCTTCAACACGTAGAAGGTCAATACAATTTTGATTGGCCGTGGATGGATGTTTTGGTAGGTGCGAGTTTTAGGCGCTATGACCCTCAATCCTTCGGGACCATCTTTGCCGATACGCTTGTAAATCGTGGAGACACTTTGGACAACGGTTCTGCTGATCTCAACGCCAAGTTTGTGGATCTCTCGCTTTGGGAAGCAGGCGGTTTTTTACAGTTAACTAAACGGTTCTTCAAGGATAGGTTCAAGGTAATGGCCTCGTTAAGGGTTGATAAAAACAAGAACTTTCCAGTTCAGTTTTCGCCAAGGGCATCGCTTATGTATAACCTCAAAGGACACGTTTTCCGTGTTTCTGGCCAGAGTGCATTCCGAACACCAACGCTTCAAAACCAGTTTATTCGATTAGATGTAGGGCCACTTACCATTGCAGGCAACCTGAACGGCTGGGACAACCTTTACACGTTAGAATCAGTGACGGATTTCGAAAACTACATTGATAGTGTTCAGGATGGTGGTGTTTGGACTGATTCGGTTTACGATGCGGCATCAGGTCAATTGAAGACATTCTCTGCTAAGAAAATTCGCCCAGAACAAGTTAAAACGATTGAGGTTGGTTATCGGGGTGTGGTCTTTAAGAAACTGTACATCGATGTAAACTACTACTACAACTGGTACACAGATTTTATTGGTGAAATTCGTGTTGTACAGCCAGAAAACGCAACAGCTGGTGAACAGAGTGGTGTTGACCAACTTCTGTCTTACTCAGAAAGCAATGAGTCTTACACGCGTTACCAAATTCCTGTAAATGCCGAGCAACAAGTACGTTCCATGGGAGCCACTCTCGGATTGGTTTACTACGTGAATGACAAATATTCCGCTTCGGTTAACTACAATTGGGCAAAACTAGTGGATGATGATTTGGATGATCCGATTATTCCTGGATTCAACACACCAGAGCACAAAATCAATGTGGGTGTTAAAGGAAGAAAGGTGTGGAAAGGGCTAGGTTTCTCGGCCAATTTCCAGTGGGTAGACAAATATGTTTGGCGCAGCACTTTTGGCGATGGCGTAGTGCCTTCTTACTCATTCCTTGACCTTCAACTTAGCTACGAAGTGCCTAAATGGTATTCTACTTTTCGTTTTGGTGCGTCAAATGTTTATAACTTGAGGCGTCAAGAAGCTTATGGCGCTCCGAGAATCGGAACGATGGTTTATGGCTCTGTTACATTCGACATTAAAAAACTCTAACCCCAAAATATTATGAAAAGAGCTCTCCTTTCTTTAGTTATCGTTGGTTCACTTTTTAATTCTGCGAAATCGCAGGATGTGATTCTCAACGGAAAAATTGACAATCTCCTCGAGTTTTGCACACCGTTTTCAGAGGAGTTCATCATGTCAGACAGCGTTAAGCTGATGACCGATGTTTACCTGCCTGTAATGCGCGATTGCTTGTTAGTGCCAATAAGCATTGATCTTCCTTCGCAACTGCAAGCAATTTTCGGTAACGAACCTATTGAGTACAATCTCGAATTAATCCCTCGTGGAACTCAGTACGTGATTTACGACTCGTTAAACGGTCAGCCAAATCCAAACCCTTACAGGTTGCCGATGGTCCTTACGCGCACGCCCTACGACAAAGGTGATCAGAACGCTGCAGAAGCACCAATAATGAATTTGCTCGGCTATGCCTTCGCGAAGCAGGACCAACGCGGTAGATATGCCTCTGAAGGTGTGTATTTGCCGCTTACCAGTGATGGTTGGAAAAAGGACATGTATCATCCCGATTCTCAGCATGTTTTAGATGCTACTGATTCAGACGACCCTAAAAACGGCAACAACCATGAGGATGGTTATGATACCAAGGAGTACATCAAAAACCGACTGATGCGTGATTATGACCTTAATGGTGATGGAATCACGGACACCACAGACCTTCTTTATACTGGCAGATTTGCCATGTTTGGCGCATCCGCTTTGGGATACAACCAATATCAGGCTGCGGCAGCGCACATGATTGATGAAAATGAGCCCGGTCTAAAGTGTATTATGCCCATTGTAGCTCCTGCAGATTTCTACAAAGGCGTAGGTTACCCAAATGGCGTATTGCGTGACCGCTTGGTAACGGGTTGGCTAAAAGGACAGATCTTTTCTGGAATTGATGATGACCTTATTCCAATTGACAATGACATGCAGAACAACATTCATAGTTCTGCCGATTATAACCTTCCGCAAACGATAACGGTAAATGGTGTGGAAAGAACATTCCAGCAGAATAAGTTTGATGCTGCAAATTTAGCCATCGATCACTTTGCTTCCGTTCAATATCCGGATCCAGAGACTGGAATTCCAACTTGCGGATATTATCCGAATGCATCTGGACGACCAGAAATTGACATCAGCCGTGCCGTTACAGATGAATTTGGTGAAGGAGAACTTGGGGGTCAGTATAACCGTTTTCGCAACATGGAGGTGCCAGGGTATCACCTCTGCGGATGGTGGGACATCTTTGTTGATTCTCAGACAGAAAGCTGGGCAAACATGAGAAGACACCTGAGCACGCAAAAGTTCAACCGCCCAGGTGTTACCAATCGCGAACTACAAAAGCTAGTTCTTGGGCCATGGGCACACCAAACAATGGGCAGCACCACTACTGGCGACCGTACCTATCCGGACAATGTGAACGACCTTATCGGCATCAACTTCGATGATTTTAGCGAAACGAACATTCCTATTGACAAAGCGCTAAACTCGGAGTTGATTGGATGGTTTCGTTATAACTTAAACTACCATCCAGATGAGTTTATCGGTGAACCGAAATTCATTCTTCCAGAATCAGACAATCTTTATCCTGTTACGGAAATTGACCTTTTTGGGCTTGGTACGGCAACCATCCAAATTCGCGTTCCTGCAGAGGAAGTGCGACTCCCATACGATCAACTAATCGGTGTCTTAACGGGCGCACAGCCTCTAAGCGGACTGAAGGCAGAACTTGTTTATGACTCTCCATTAGGAGGTGGAACAATTCCTATTGACTTGCCAGACATTCCGTTAGACAACGTAATTCCGGGGCTAAGCGCTCAGAATATTGATCCAATTCCTTACCGTGATTTTGCAGACCCTAACGAAATTGCAAATGTTCGTTTGTATGTAGTTGGACCTAACGATGACACAGAAGCACAGAATATTGATTTAGGTAATTACTGGATGCCTGCCGACACGTTCCCTCTTCCAGAAAATCACGAGTGGGATGCCGTTCAACGTGAAGTGTTCTATATGCACAAAAACGGAGCGCTTGATAATACCGCTCCTACAACGGATGAAGGATTTAAAATGTACGTGCATGATCCAGACGATCCGATTAGAACCATTGGTGGAGCAAATATGATTGTGAAAACACCCGATGGAGAGCGTGATTCTCAAGGTCAGTTCAATTTAAAAGACCCTCGTTACGAACTGCATACTATGAACCGCCCAGGAGTTATCAGTTTTATAAGTGCTCCCATCGAAGACTCCCTTTGCATTGTTGGTTTTCCGGGAGTTAAGCTATACGCAAAGAGCAATATTGGCGGTTTGAGCGAAGGCCCAACTGATACTGATTTCTTTGTAAGAATTGTGGATGTGTATCCTGATGGACGAGAGTATTTCGTGCAAGGTGGATGTGTAAATGCCCGTGCAAGAGATTACGTTAGAATGTTGGTAGAAGAGCCTTGGAAGGATTACAACATTCCTTTTGTGGGTGATGATATCCCATTCACAAACATCAACATTGGTGAAATTTATGAATACGTATTTGACCTACTTCCAATTGCATATACGTTTGGCGATGGGCACAAAATGAAGATTCTTATTAGCAGTAGTAACTACAACCGCTATCAGGTAAATCCGAATATTCCTATCATGCCGAATGAGTTTTTTAGAAGAAAGCCAGGCGATGGTCAGACCTACATCTTCGAAGACGAAGAGTATTCGCCAAGAATTGCCATTCAGCGTGTTCACTTCTCAGAAGAACACCCTACTCAGATTTCCTTACCTATTTATACGAAGACATATACAGATATTGGTGATGTAGAGGTAGAATCAACAGACCCCGAGATGTTGTTGTTCCCGAATCCAGCTGCTGATGTAGTTACCGTTTACATGAACAATGGCGGTGAATACAACCTGAATATTCTGAATATAGATGGCTCTTTAATTAGAAGCGAAAACAGCTTCCGAGACAACTTTAACTTAGATGTATCGACTTTAAGTCAAGGCATTTATTTTATCGAATTAACCGATACGGACACGAAAGAGCGTTTCGTTCAGAAGCTGACAAAGCTTTAATAACCTTCTCCGACCCTGAATAAAGCCCTGCCGTTCAATTGAACAGCAGGGCTTTATCTTTGCGCAAAATTGAAGTATGACTGAGAAGAAGCGAACTCCCGAATCTACCCTTGCCATTAACACCGAAATTGTGTTGCCTAACGATACAAACACGCTCGGCAATCTGATGGGCGGCAAGCTTTTGCATTGGATGGATATAATTGCAGCTATTTCGGCTCACCGATTGTGCAAACGCGTGTGCGTGACCGCTTCGGTCAATAGTGTAACGTTTCCTAAACCAATCAAGCTGGGAGATATCGTAACGTTGAAATCCAAAGTCTCTCGTTCTTTCAATTCTAGCATGGAGATTTTTATTGATGTGTTTGTAGAAGACCGCTCTACCTCCGAACAACTTAAAGTGAACGAAGCCATTTACACCTTTGTGGCCGTTGATCAGCTTGGAAACCCGATACACGTACCGCAAGTGGCACCAGAAACTAAAGAGGAAAAAGCACGCTTTGAAGGGGCTTTACGCAGAAAGCAACTCAGTCTCATTCTTGCAGGGAAACTAAAGCCAAGCGAGGCACATGAGTTGAAGGCGTTGTTTGAGGGATAGGGATTTAGCGTTTGTCATTCCGAGATACGAGGAATCTCAAAGCCAATGCATAACAAAAGAGATGCTTCCTTCGTCAGCATGACAAGCGGGGCGTATACTTTGCGCTATGACCGCGTTTGTCATTCCGAGGTTAAACCTGCCCTGAGCGCAGTCCATTTGTCATTCCGAGGAACGAGGAATCTCATTTATTAATCACCACAATTTGTCCTAAATTCGAGTTGGCCAACCGAGAATGAAACCCATAGGCACTCACAACTACTTCGTGTATATTATCACCAATAAGGTGAAAACAGTACTTTATACAGGCATGACCAACAATCTTGAACGAAGATTGTGTGAACATGAGCAGCCCGATATAAACCGATTCACGGGAAAATATAAGTGCCATCATCTGCTTTATTGGGAAAGGTTTCAGTATGCAGAAGATGCTATCGCCAGAGAAAAGCAGATAAAGGGCTGGACAAGAAAGAAAAAGGATGACCTCATTACTGAATTCAATCCAGAGTGGAAATTCTTGAATGATGATGTGAAGGACTAAAGTGGGGATGCTTCGTGCCTCAGCATGACAAGCGGGGCGTATACTTTGCGCTATGACCGCGTTTGTCATTCCGAGTGTGCGAGGAATCTCTTACGGACAAATAAAAAGAGATGCTTCGTGCCTCAGCATGACAAGCGGGGCGTATACTTTGCGCTATGACCGCGTTTGTCATTCCGAGTTTGCAAGGAATCTCTAGCCATAAGAATTAAAAAAGAGATGCTTCGTGCCTCAGCATGACAAGCGGGACGGATTCTTTGCGCTATGACCGCCTTTGTCATTCCGAGTGTGCGAGGAATCTCTAGCCATTAAGACTTAAAAAAGAGATGCTTCGTGCCTCAGCATGACAAGCGGGACGGATTCTTTGCGCTATGACCGCGTTTGTCATTCCGAGTGTGCGAGGAATCTCTTACGGACAAATAAAAAGAGATGCTTCGTGCCTCAGCATGACAAGCGGGGCGTATACTTTGCGCTATGACCG